>Ga0265327_10000107_pt1 | contig 183770 bp, 126 predicted proteins | sample 41621metaG_FD_202089 | JGI IMG/M metagenome (GOLD analysis project Ga0265327, IMG submission 202089) | Rhizosphere microbial communities from Carex aquatilis grown in University of Washington, Seatle, WA, United States - 4-16-21 metaG | ecosystem: Host-associated > Plants > Roots >...
TCTGCTCCAAAGCATTGAAGGTATCTGCGCCAGTTAAATATTCAGAGATTATCTGGCTCTTTTTATCTGAAACTTTTTTGCGATCCATGATTTACAAAGATTGTAAACCTATTTCAGGACAAGACAATATTTTATCTGCGAAAATCCATATTATGTGCCGCGTTCGATCATTTCTATTTACCCGCATAGTAGGCATGCATAACGTACCAGGCTTTCTTCTTTTGGCCTTTGTCACTTAACAGGCCTTTACGATTCCAGCCTTGTTGGTACACCGGCTGCAGGCGCGTTTCTGAACGAAAATCTGCCAGCACCCAGGGGCATGTTCCGCGCAAAAAAGGTATATTGTTAAACATTGCAACCTGGTCTTTATACACCTGCTCCTCGCGCTCCTCCGCCCAGTAACCGTTGCTTTGCGCACTGCCATGGTTGCCATATAAAGATTCTGCTCCAAACTCACTCATAATAAGGGGCTTGTTGTAGGGGTTATGCCATACCATTGCAGATGGGGTGGCTGGCCAGGGCACATACCAGCCAAGGTATTGGTTAACGCCAATAACATCAAGCACTGTACAAAGGCTGTCGTTAATGGTTACATTGTTATCTTCAACCTTTGCATTGTTAATGGCCGAGGTTACCAGGCGGGTATCATCTATGCTGCGCACAAACTTAGCCATAGCGGTAAGGGTTTGTGTACGCGCCGGTGTTGCGGATGTTTCATTACTAAGGCTCCATAAAATAATAGCGCAGCGGTTTTTGTCGCGCGATATCATTTCTTTAAGCATAGTATCTGCTTTGTTTAAAATGGCCAGGTTGGTAAACTGTATGCCCTGCCATAGTGGTACTTCTTCCCATAACATAATACCCAACGAGTCTGCAAGGCGCACCATATGCTCATTATGCGCGTAATGCGTAAGGCGAACAAAGTTGCAGCCTAGCTCTTTTGCCTGTAACAGTAGTTGCATAGCGTCGGCCTGGCTAAATGCTCTGCGGCGCTGCTGCGGTATTTCTTCATGAATGTTTATGCCTTTTAAAAATACCGGTTTGCCATTAAGCAGTATATCAGTGCCGTTAACAGCAATGTTTCTAAAACCAATATTATCATTTACTGTGTCTGCGCCGGCCTTTAACTTTACTTTATATAGCGTAGGGTTGCCTGGTTGCCACAATGCAGGTTTTGCTGCTGTTGCAAACCACGCTCTGCCATCGTCGCCTGGTGTAATTGTTGTGTTAACTGCAAGCCCGGGTATTTGCAGGTTAACGGGCTGCGTAATATTATCACCTGCAAGCTGCACCCAGCCTTTAATACTATCGTAATTGTTTTTGGCAAGGCCAATGCTGTAGTCTGCAATATAAGTTGCGGGCGTTTCAATTAATAATACATCCCTTGTTATGCCGCCATAGTTCCACCAGTCGTAGTTCATGGCGGGTATGTTATCGGGCTTGCGCTGGTTGTTTACGCGCACAATAACACTGTTGGTATCTTTAAGCTTACTGGTGACTTCAAATTGAAAAGGCGTAAAACCGCCTTCGTGGCTGCCGGCAAGCTGGTTGTTTATATATACATCGCATTGGTAGTTTACAGCACCAAAATACAGGAACACTTTATTGTTGCCGTGTTGCGTATAAGCAAAAGTTTTTTTGTACCACACTGTGCTTTCGTAATACACCAGTTCCGGTTTTTGGTGGTTCCAGTCGCCAGGCACTTCAAGCGTTATGCTGTTGGTAAAAGCGTATTCATAAAACTCATTATTGTTTGTTGGTTGCTGGTCTTTCCAAACAGGCTTCCAGTTACCTGCGCCTGAGTTAAATGGGTCAACAATAACCTGCCATTTTCCATTTAGGCTGGTGGCGTGGCGTGCATAAGGGTTTTGGAGGGTTTGTGCATAAAGGGATATGGTGTTTATAAGGATGACTGATAAAATATATATGGTTTTTCGTTTCATGCAGTTTGATTGTATTGCACAAATGTAGGCTTAGTAAGGTAACCCTATTCGGCGCCTTCAAGCATAGAAGCCACTTTTTCAGAAATATCACTTATCCAACCACTAAGCTGGTTAAATTGTTCAGCGGTTAATAAATTATTTCGTCTAAGCATACCATGTGTATCTAGCCCCATGCCTTGCTAAAGTGGCAAATGTTCCAAAGGCCTGCGATAATGTGTTTATCAATAAAGTCACCATTCAAATCCTCTTTAAAAACGTCAACAATTTGCATTAGTTCAATGTAATTGCTTTCATACAATTCACCCGTAAATGGCCTTAACATACCCAGAAACCCTCTTTCCCATTTTGGGTTGTTAAAATCTTCATGGCTGCAACTGTGATACTTTAACAACTCAACCGCTTCTTTCCTGGTCATAAATCATTGGTTTGTATGGCCTTTCCTAAACAATTTGTTAATCCCTTTTTAAGCTTTAAACTAAGTGTTTCATCTACCATCTTATATTAAACAAAGCAATTAAATATATGAAAAAGTTAATAAGCCAAATCGCACATTTTTTAGCAAACGGTATTCAGTTAAAAGAGGGCCAGCACTATGTTGTTTTAGCCAGCAACGCTTAACTGTAAAACAATTAACAATAAAATTTTAAAACAAATTATATGAAACAGTTATTACACAAAATCGCACACTTTTTAACACATGGCATTGAATTAAAAGAAGGCAAACACTATGTTGTTTTAGCCAGTAATGCTTAATGAAGCTCAATAAAAAATTATTTAAAACTTAAAAAATTACATGAAAAAAATATTACACAAAATTACGCTGTTTGTTAAAAACGGTGTGCCGTTAAAGCCCGGGTTCAAATATGTTGTTTTAATTAGTAATGTTTAGTGTTATGTATTGTTTTGGTTCTCCATGGTTTTTGTTCATAAAGAACGAAGTGTTTTACTTCGTGACGCCAGGTGCAGCCGTTAAGGTTTGTGCCTGTCGGTGTTTGTAAACAATATCGCTTTTATAATAAGTTATCACCAATAGACCTGTCTATATTTCCCAGCCCTTTTACAAATGCTTCTCTTGTTTCCCAGCCAAAACCCAGCCGAAAACTTCTTTTACTCTGTTCAAACCAATGGCCCGGCCCAACATAGGTTTTATATTGATGCAGCAAGGCGGTGTAGAATTTTTCAATATCTATCTTTACTTCTTCTTTAAACCGGGGAAAGCAAACAACCCCGCCGGACGGTTTTACCCAATGTAAATAGTTATGGGTGCTTATCCATTGTTCCAATACATCAAAACAATATTTTACTTCTTCCTGTATTGACGTAAAATAAGCATCTTTCTTTTGAAGGTACTGGTAACAAATTTCTTCGTCAATAACTGAGTTGCAAATATGTATTTGCTCCTTCGCTGCTAAAAACAATTGCTGCAAAACGGCATCTTTTGTAATAAGCCATCCCAGCCTGATGCCCGGTATGCCATACGCTTTTGAGACGGATGAAACGCTTATTGCCTTGCTGCTGATGGATGCTGCCAGCGGGGTAGGGGTAGCAAAGGCAAGGTCGCGGTATGTTTCATCTGCCAAAAGGTAACAGTTATGTTCTTCGGCAAGTGTGCACAGCGTGCGAAGCGCTGCTTCGCTTAGTACTGTGCCCGTTGGATTATGTGGCGTAGTTATGCTGATGAGTTTGGTGTTGGGGCGCAAAGCCGCTTTAACATCTTCAATATTTAATGCATAGCTGTCTTCAAATTTTAGGTCAATAAAACTTATTTCACAACCAATAGCCCTTGGGGTTTCAATGTTGGTGGCATAATTAGGCCGAACAACTATTAAGTGATCATTTTTAGATAATAACGCGGTTTGAATTATGAACAGCGCGCCTGCTGCACCAACAGTAAGCAGCACATCGTTGGCCTGTATGCCGGTAAATTCCGCAGAAATAAGTGTCCGCAGTTCTGGTTTGCCAATATGGTCACCATAGCAAACCACCAGGTCATTAAGGCTTATGCCAATATCTTTAAAAAGCACATCGCGTACGCTGCTTTCAGCAAGGTTACATTCAATAGTGTTATAGCCCAGGCTTTCGGGTGATTCAATCTCAATAGGCATGCGGGCGTATTGCATAGCTCAATTATAATTAAATTATTATTTTTATACTGTTTACTATTGTTGCCGTTTACTCATCATTTTGTAACAGTACGCATTTAAAGCAGCACATTGCTCATTAACAGTATTGTTTTTATTTGGTTAGGTTATTTTTAAAAACGAAATTACTGCTGTTATGCCTGTACGCGCCCTTTTGGTAGATGATGAAGACCACAATTTAAGCATTTTGCAGTTTATGTTGCACACGGATTGTGATGGTATTGAGGTAACCGGAACAGCCAAAAGCGCACAGCAAGCCCGTGCTTGGCTTGAACAAAATACTGCTGATGTTATTTTTTTGGATATAAGTATGCCCGGTGAAAATGGCTTTCAGCTACTGAGCAGCCTTCCTGAACAAAATTTTAAAGTTATTTTTGTAACAGCTCATACCGAATTTGCCCTGCAGGCCATTAAGGCCAGCGCCGTGGACTATATTTTAAAACCTGTTAGCATTGATGAATTGCAAAAAGCTGTAAATAAGGTAGTAAGGCTACTGAACAGCCCCGCTGCAGCAGAGCAAAACAGGCAGCTAATACAACACCTGTTACAAACTGTTGCTAAAAAAGCTACACCAAGAAAAATTGCACTGCCGCAGTTGGGCAGCATAAATTTTATTGAAGTTGATGATATTGTATCTCTGCAGGCAGACAGCAATTATACCATTATTCACATGAAAGACATGCAAAAGCTGGTAATTAGCAAAACGCTTAAAGACTTTGAGGAACTGCTTGATGACAACCAGTTTGTAAGAATACACAAGTCTTATATAATAAACACTGCATACATAAAAGAATATTTAGCAGCCGATGGCGGAATGGTAAAAATGGCAGATGGCAACCACTGGAGTATAAGCCGCCGCCAGCAGGAATTTTTTTTAGATAAGATGAAGAATGCAAGCCTGATGTTTGGTAAATAAAATGTTAGCGTTGTTGCGCTATAACTAACTTTACTATATGCGCCTTGCCCTTGTTGTACCCCTTATTTTTACAATTGTTGTTTGCAAAGCGCAGCAACCTGAATATACCGCTTTTACTGTAAGTGATGGTTTACCCAGTAATTACCTGTATAGGTGCATTGAGGACAACAGAGGGTTTTTATGGGTGGCTACAGATGCCGGCATTGCCAGGTTTGACGGCAAACATTTCCAGGTATTTACTACCAAAGACGGCTTGCCCGATAATGAAGTGCTGGATGTTGTAAAAGAAAAAAATGGCCGCATTTGGGTAAACTGTTTTAAACAAAGCCCCTCATATTTTGATGAAGCACAAAACAAGTTTTTTAATGCTGAAACTGACAGTAACCTGGCGAAAGGAAAATATGGCACCCGCCTTACATATATTTATGCATTGTACGATGGTGGTGTAATGTACAGTAATGATAATGGGTGCTTTGTTTTTAAAGATAAAAAGCTTGTTTTATCAATTACGTCGCCGGAGAAAGCCTTGTTTTTTATAAAGCAAAATGTGGATGGCACTCAAATAAGGTATGGCAGCCAGTTAGTTAACCCGTTTAACAAAACAGTTGCTGCCATGATGTATGAAATAAAGGACGGGCGGTTGACAGACAGTTTAGAGTTAAGCAAATATCATAACATAGGTTCGCCCTTAACGGCGGTAAACGACAGCAGCTTTTACGTTTTATTTCAAAACCAGCGGCGGGTATATCGCTATAGCGCCATTAGGGTAAATTATTTGCGTGCTAAAGTAGATTCCGTTACTGTTCCTGAAAACTTTTTTTATTATGGCTTTACTGACGTATGGCTTTGTTGTTATACTATCTCTGGCAAAATTTATGTGTTTGACAAAAAAACTTTGCGACCACAGTTTGTTATTAGTGGTAACTACATACCCGGAGCGTTATACAAAGACAACAAGGGTAATATTTGGATAAGCAGTATTGACAAAGGACTTATACTATACAAAAAAAGACCGGTTGGACAAATTACCATGCCGCGTTTATTTAATAATACCAACTTTTTAAGTATAGCTTACCTGCCTGGTGGCAGGGTGCTTGCAGGCAATTATAATGGTGAACTATTGGAAAAAAAAGGCGTTTTAAGCAAAGTATATAACTGCCCGTTAAAGAGTATAAGAATTTTCAGGCAGCGTAAAATAATATTGTCGCAGGGCAAGATATTTACTTTTTCAGAAAATGGAATTTTTATAGACAACGTAAGACAGGTAACCAGTAAAAAAGGGTTTGTTTTTGGCAAAACGGCGATAAGTCTTAATGACAGTTTTATTATTGTAGGAACCAGCACCGGCTTGGTAAAATTAAATACTGTAACTGAAAAAGTACTTGCGTTGTACCCGGTTGGCAAAAGGGTAACAGCATTGGTTAAGGCTGCTAACAATATAATTTATTTTGGATCGACAGACGGGTTGTATAAATATGATGTTATAAGGGATTCTGCCTGGAATGTTGGCAAGGTAACCCAACCGTTTACTGAAAGGGTTACAGGGCTTTGCCTTACACCCGACAGCCTTTTGTGGATAGCTACAGCCGGCAGCGGCATAGTTGTAATGAAGACTGACAGCAAGATTTTTACTATTAAGGGAGGTGACGGCCTTATTGATGATGCCGCACGTTGCATAACTGCGGCAAAGCCCGGGCAGGTGTGGGCTGGCACCTGGACTGGCATAAGCAAAATAGACTATACCCTGAACAATAATAGAAGTAATTATACCGTGCAAAACCTGTCAGTTAATGACGGGTTAACTAATAATGTAATTAACGAGATGGTATACCACAATGATACGATGTATGCAGCAACGGCAGATGGCATTTCGGTTATTCCGACAGGCATTTCCATCCCCAAATTTAACATACCGGTTCAATTAATTAAGATAAGCGTTAACCAGCGGGACACAGTAATTGCAAATGCATATAAGCTGGCTTATAACCAGCGTAATATACAAATGCAGTTTGCCGGCATCGAGTTAAGCGGGCATTTTAAAAATCTGCAATATACACTTGATAAAAACAGCAACTGGATAAGTTTGGGTGAAAACATACTGGCGCTGCAATTAAGCAGCGGCAGGCATGCCGTACAGGTTAGGGCGGTTGATGTAAACAGGAACATAAGTAACAATATACTTACTATTCAATTTATTATAGCAACACCTTTTTGGCAGGCTGTATGGTTTTGGCTAACAGTGGGCATTATTTTGCAGTTTGCGGTTATTTTTTTTATAAACAGCCGGATGAAGAAAATGCGGGCAATAAAGCTGGCAAAAGAAACGGCTATTGTTCAAACAGCAGCGTTAGAGCAGCAAGCCTTCACATCGCTAATAAACCCACATTTTATATTTAACGCACTAAACAGCATTCAACATTATATTAACCTGCAGGACCGCAAAAATGCAAACCGGTATTTAAGCGACTTTGCATCGTTAATACGAAAAAGTTTTGAATCCTCTCAAAAGTCGTTTATTGCGCTTGACGAAGAATTGGAAAATACTAAAATATACCTGCGGCTTGAGCAGATGCGCTTCAGCGGCCGCTTTACCTACAAGGTAAATATTGATGAGAACATGGATATTGATGACTGGATGATTCCATCAATGATGCTGCAGCCTTTTTTGGAGAACGCTATTTTGCATGGCATTATGCCTTCGGCCATTGATGGTGAAATTATTATTGATGTAAAAGAACAGGATAATAACCTGTTACTTTCCATTACTGATAATGGTATTGGTATTGCCAACAGCCAGGCCTTGAAAGGCAGCGATGAACATAACAGCTTTGGTATGAGGCTGATTGAAAAAAGAATTGCTGCGCTTAGCCGTGTTAGCGCAAAAGCCATTACTATATATCTTTCTGCCGCCAGGCAGGACGAAAAAAATCCCGGTACCAAAATTTTATTAATTATGCAGCACGGCCTGCACCAGGCGTGGCTGCAGGCGCAAAAATAAAGGCGGTTGTTTCATTGCTCATACATTTTTTACCGCACACTCATCCACACACGTCGTTCACGTAATTGATTGCCACAATGGCGCAGGCAGGGTTGCGCCGGCATTAATATGTAAATACTTTAGCAACCATTAAAGGCATTTACCTGCCTGCACCTTTAACAGCCTGCAGAAACCGTAGTAACCCAATCATGCAGTACCAGGTTGATTAATAACAGCGTATAATCCTCTGTGCTATTGGCCGCACTTACTTTAAAGTAAGTATGCTGCCGGTAACGAACATATTAGTCAATCAAAAACAACAGTATATGAAAACGAGAATTTTTACTCTAATTATTGCATTAATAATAATGCATGGGTTTATGCAGGCTCAATTTGTACGGGAGTACAACGCAGGCCCCACAGCTAACCTTGTTTTTACCTGCATAGCAAAAGCGCAAAGCGGTAACTATTTTATTGCAGGATTGCAGGATACGTCGATTTATCTTTCAGAAGTTACGGCCACCGGTAATGTTGTACGTGAAAAACTTATTGGCGTAGGCAATGTTTACTACAGGCTGACATCAATGATAGTTGACGGCGATGGCAATATTGTAATTGTTGGGCTTTGGCGTAATACCACAGGCATACTGCACGCTTATTTAATGAAGGTTAGCCCCGCGTTAAGTGTTATATCGCATATTACCTATAATAATAAGTTAACAACAGACGGAATGGCTTTTACTGATGTAAAGGATTACAAAACCACGGGCCCCAACAATGCCTATTATATAACAGGCTACACTTACGGCGCGGCTGGCTGGAACAGTTTGTTGATGAAGCTTGACCGCAGTACCGGCGCAATACTGGCAATTTACAATGGCAGGCCCACGGCTGCAGCTGCCAACACTGCGCAGGATAATTATGCATCGCTGTTGCTTGATACTGCGGTTACAGCGGCTTCGCCCGGCGGAATTTTTGTTACAGCGCCCTTAAATTCAGGAAGTGGGGCAAGCAACCGCCCCTGGCTGGTAAAACATAATATTAGCACGCTGGCGTTTAACAGTGGTGAAAGGTATTTGCGTGATGTACAGGCATCTCAAACAGCAAGCCTGTATAATATAAGCATTGCAAAAGATACCAGCAACCTGTTATACTGCTGGTATGGCAGCCCCAATGTTACAAGCAACAATACGCATACGGCCATGGGTCTTACCAAAGTTGTTGAAGGCACCCTTGCGCCTGTTTGGCAAAAGGCTTATAAGTTAACGCCAGCATCGCCATCGCCTTTTAAATATAATGCTTTAACTAAAGTTGCCAATGATGCGAACGGTTATTTAACAGAAGGTGTTTGGACCGACGGCGCAAGTGAAAGCGGTGGAGACATATTTTTTATACGTACCAATAAAAATGGTATTCCGCAATGGGCCCGCCAGTATAAAAATGTTTCAAGCGTACAGTCATTTAATTCAAACTTCATTATTGATGGTGGTAATATTTTTGCTGTAGGCTTTAGAACAAATTCGGGCAATAAAAAAGGCATACTAATAGTAGCGCCGTTGTCAACAGGCTCGATGGACACTGCTTGCGCATCACCCCTTACTGTACAAACTTCAGACAGTACCTATGCTAAAGGCGATAACCTGCAAACACTGCAGGCTGGCATTACTCCACAGCCAAATTATTACCCTGTAAATTGCACAGCTACTACAGGTGTTGTGCCTTGCAATGGTTGCAGGGCCAATACTATAACGCTTGATGCAAACTTTACGCTAAATGGCCAGCTTGTCGGCAACCTTACCACGTTTACATTAACAGCTTCAGCATACAGCACTGCCAATAATTCGCAATTTATTGTAAGCCGCGTTGACCCTACATTACCCGGCTATCCAGATGTTGCAGGTTCAGTGCTTAGCGTATCTACATGGGGCGGGCCAGGAACAACCACCGTATTTCCTTTTTACCAGGGCACTAGTGTGCAGGGTACTAATGCCACAGGTATTTTCAACGCAGGCTCCATTTACAGGGTGAGGCATATATTAAGCGGGTTTAACAACTGCGGTATTTTGAAAGCAGATACTATAAGTAAACTGGTGCTGCTGGCGCCGGGTTTAAAAGCAGGCAGTAACGGCATCAACAATTTTATGATCATTGGCGAGGGCAATACGCCCACACCAGATGTAAGCCTTATGCTTAAAAACTTGCAGGCATCTATTTTTGTAACAAACACGGGCAAAGCGGCATTGTTTCCAAGCCCGGCAAATGCATACGTAATTTTAAACACTGAAGCCATTACCGAAAAAAATACAGCTTTCAAAGTGGTTAATAGTGCAGGCGTAGTACTTAGTTCAGGTAAAATGGGCGGTACTAAACAGTTGTCGGTTGATACACACGCGTGGGCTAACGGTATGTACCTGTACAATATTCTTACCAGCGATGGACAGGTAATTGCAAAAGGTAAGTTTGTAGTACAGCACTAAGGAAGCAAGTATGAGGTGCGAAGTAAGATTTACAAAGTGAAGCACCTAAAGGAGAAAAGTACTAAAGTTCAAATCAGTAATTTCCAATAGACCTTGAAGGTTTGAAAACCTTCAAGGTCTATATAATTCTGCCATCAACAAAAAGGTTAAAGGCAAAAACCCTTAGCAGTAAAAATTATAGGCTACGGCCTTTCTTTACATAAACTGTCAGCTATCACCTGTGAACGGATATGCCATCTACCCGGAAACCTTCCTGCCATCCCACAAAATTTTCCTAAACAAACTGCGTTTATTAAAAGCGGTGTAATTCTTGCCTACATTCGTAGCGGTATTTATAAATAGTACCTTTTCAAGCGTTACGTACATGAAAAAAATAATAAAATACCTTTGGCGCACCTTTTTTATAGTGCTGGGTTTGTTTATTGTAATAATTCTTTTTGCTGACTGGGGCCTGTTGGGCAAAATGCCATCTATTGAAGAGCTGCAAAACCCTACCGCCTCGCTGGCCAGCCAGGTATATGCCGACGATGGCACTATTATGGGCAAATATTACCTGGAAGACAGGCTAAACGTAAACTATAAAGATATTAGCCCTTATATAATTCAGGCGCTTGTGTCAACTGAAGATAAACGCTTTTACGAGCATAGCGGTATTGATGGCCACCGCCTGGCTACAGCTATTTTGGCGCTGGGCACTCACGGCGGCGCCAGCACTATCACCATGCAAACAGCTAAAAACCTTTTTACTGACAACTGGAGCACCCGCAACTTTATACAGCGCAGCATCCAAAAGGTTAAAGAGGCCATTATTGCTGTTAAGCTGGAACGCAATTTTACTAAAGACGAGATCATCACCATTTATCTTAACACAGTTGAGTTTAGCGACCATGTATATGGCATTCGCAATGCAGCAAAAACATTCTTTCAAAAGGAGCCCGACCGCGTAAACGTGCAGGAAGCTGCTATGCTTGTGGGCATGGTAAACGCACCCGGTCTGTATAACCCGCGCCATAACCCTAAGCAGGCGCTTGACAGGCGTAACCTTGTAATAAACATGATGCAAAACAGCAACTTTGTTACCAAAGATGTAGCAGACTCCATCAAACGCATTCCCAATGACGTAAGCAGGTACAGCAAGCTGGATGAAACCGCGGGACTTGCCCCATATTTTAGAATGGTGTTGGGGGAGGAGATGAAAAAATGGTGTAAAGAGCATAAAAAGAACGATGGTACATCGTACGATCTGTACCGCGATGGACTTAAAATATATACCACTCTTAACCCGCGTATGCAACTGTATGCAGAAGAGGCTGTTGCCAAGCACATGGCCTACATGCAAAAAATATTGAACCAGCAGGACAACGTTAAAAGCGGCAGCGTATGGAAAAAATATGGTAATGTGCTTGAGGCTGCCATGAAGCAGAGTGACCGCTGGCACAACGAAAAAAGAGATGGGTTGAGTGAGGAAGATATTCGCAAAAGTTTTTACGAGAAAACAAAGATGAAAGTATTTGCCTGGAATAAAACCCGTACGACAGATACGATAATGACCCCTTACGACAGTATAAAATACTGCCGCCAAATGCTGCAGGCGGGCTTTATGGCAATGGACCCGCTTAGCGGCGAAGTTAAAGCGTGGGTAGGAGGTATTGATTTTAAAACCTTTAAATACGACCACGTTAATATAAACACCAAAAGGCAGGTGGGCAGTACAATGAAGCCTTTATTGTACAGTCTTGCTATTGAAAAAGCCGGTTTTACCCCTAACAGCATGGTTGTTGATGAACAACAGAATTTTACCGGTTACGGTAACGTGCCTGCTACCACCACTACCTGTACAGGGCAAACCATGCCACTGAGCGAAGCGCTGGCGTTAAGCCGCAACTGTGCTACAGCCTATGTAATGAAACAATTGGGCGATGGCAACAAAAGCGCTAAGAAGCTGATAGACTTTTTGAAAGATTGTAACGTAACCACTCCCATACAGCCTTATCCGTCAATTGCGATAGGCAGCTCTGAAATATCTCTTATTGAAATGATGCAGGCTTACAGTATGTTTCCCGGCAGGGGCTATAATGTAAAGCCCATGTATATTACCCGCATTGAAGACAAGAACGGTAACGTACTACAAACGATAGTGCCGCAGCGTAAAGAGGTGATAAGCGATGTAACCGCTTACTCGCTCATAAACATGATGGAAGGTGTAATGCAGTTTGGTACAGGCCGCCGTATATGGAGCTACGACGGTATTGATGGCGCAATTGCCGGTAAAACCGGTACAACCAACGATAACAGCGATGCATGGTTTATGGGTTATACCCCACAATTATTGTGTGGCGTTTGGACTGGCTGCGACGACAGGTTTATTCGTTTTAACAGCACAGATATTGGCCAGGGCTCATCATTGGCGCTGCCGATTTGGGCTTATTTTTATGGCAAAGCGTCAAAAGATAAAAACCTTGCGCTTGATACAAAAGCATCGTTCGCCAAGCCGGATGTAATGAACAGCAACTTTAACCAGGACTGGATAAACAGCATACCTGAAAACCTCGGCGCAGAAGGGCACGATATAGGCAACGGCAATGCCGACCAGTACGGTGATACTATACCCCGTAACCTTAAGCCCCAGGAAATGACACCTGAGAGCGAGTTGCCACAACACCCGCCAAACAACAAACCTAATAATGACAATCCACCGGTGCCGCCTGCACAACCGGGCCAGCCTAAAGCTGTAATGCCTAAAAAGCCGGGTGTGCAGAAATAAAGAGATAATGCCCTAACAACTGGCCGGGGTAAATAAAAAACTAAGCGTCTGGTATAACCGGTTCAACCAATTTTTTCAGCTTTTCCAGGGATTCTTGCCAGCCCAGGTAACACATTTCCACGGGTATCATTGGCGGAATTCCTTCCTGCACAACTTTTATCTCGGCTCCTACAGAAGTTTTTTTGATCCATACAGAGGTGATCATCTCGCCCGGCATGTTAGGGTCATCAAATCTGTCAGTATATTTCAAAAACTCGTTGAGGGTAACTTCTGCGTACTCACCGCCGAATGAGTGGCTGTGGCCTGTGGTAAAATTATGAAACGACATTTTGTAAGAACCCCCCACCCGTACATCCATTTCATGAACGGTACAAAGAAAACCATAAGGCGGTAACCATGAAGCAAGTGCAACGGCTTCTGTAAAAGCCCGGAATATTTTTTCAGGGGAGGCTTTAAGCACCCTGTGAAGCGAGACACTGTTATTTGACATAAAACACATTTTTAATTTCCTACTCGTCAGGCTTTTCGGTAACGCCCGTTTTTTTAGTGGTTGCTGCTCCACCTGCAAGTTGATTGTTTTCTTGCCAACTTTCACATCACAAAGGTGATGCTGAACCATTAATTGTAGCGGGTGAGTATGCGGCTAATTGACGGGCTGTTTAGGACTTTTCCTTCATTTCTAATTCCTAAGATTGCTCCTCTTTCGTAAATTTTAAAGATTGCAACTGTCAGGAATAAGCATTTGCGGAGGAAAAAGGAGGAATGTTCTGCATACATGGTTTAAGTTTAAGTAGTTGATTTTTAGATAATTAATTTCATTCTCAGCTTTCACAAGTCCAATTTCATTTCCAAATACAAACAACATTCCAACCAATAAACCTCATCAGTTGCCGGTTCACCGTTTGGTACTTTATGCCCCTTTAGTTCTTTACCTCCAACCCGGCTTTCAGCGAATTGCAGGAAACCGGGTTAAACCGTATTTCGTGCAAAACAGGATGCAATGGGAGGAATAAGGAGGAATGTTTCGCATACCTAATTTAATCATAAATAACTGATGTTCAATGTAATAAGTCGTTTATAGTTCATTTTTTCGTAAATTTCATTCTAAAGTTCAGAATGAAATTTGCAATACCGTATCAAAGAACATGGCTTGTACCGATAAATATAAAAAACACGTTTTCGTCACGGTGTTTTGGAAACTTTTTTTATCCACATTTCGGGTGCCACAGCCATTGTTTTAACCCTATTATAATATGTTTTCTAAATTATTCAGCTAATGCAATACTGCATGTGTATGTGGTAATTGTATCGTAAACACGGCGCCTTCGCCAACTTTGCCTTTGGCTGATATAAAGCCGTTGTGTTTTTCTACTATTTTTTTACAAATAGAAAGCCCTATGCCGGTACCTTCAAACTCGTGGTATGCATGCAGCCGTTTAAATACGCCAAAAATCTCGTCCGCATATTTTTCATCGAAACCAATACCATTGTCTGCAATATGTATGGTATGGTAGGGCATTTTGTTTTTGGGCAACAGGTTAGGGGGCTCCGCGTAAATATGAATGGAGGGCGCCAGGTCTTTTTTCCTGAATTTTAATGCGTTAGCAATAAGGTTGTAAAATAACTGGCGTACCAGGCCCGGAATCGCTTCAACTACCGGCAGTTCGTCCATGTTTATCTGCGCATTGGTTTCCTGTATGTGTATTTCAAAATCGCCCACCACCTCTTTAACAATTTGAGTTAGAGAGGTTTCTGCAAAATCCTTCTCATTTACATGGTGCCGGCTAAATTGTAAAAGATCGTTTATAAATTGCTGCATGCGTTTGCTGCTGTCCAATATTTTTTTTACATACCGGCCTTCTTCCATATTAACAACGCTTGTCTTTGCCAGCAGGTCGCCAAATATCATTATTTTACGTAGCGGTTCCTGCAGGTCGTGGGATGCTACAAAAGCAAAACGGTCAAGTTCTTCGTTAACGGCTTTTAAATATCCATTGTTTTGTGTAAGCTGCTCATTAAGAGCTTTTACTTTTTCTTCAGATATTTTGCGTTCTTCAATTTCTTTTTGCAGGTGCGCATTAGATGCTATCAGTTGTTTTTCATGCAACATTAATTGCAGGTTTTTACGGTAAAGCTCCACAAATACGCCTACTTTAAGTTTAAGCAGCTCAGGGTTAATAGGTTTATATATATAGTCAACACCCCCGGTTTTATACCCTTTAAACATATATTGCTCGTCTTGGCTGTGGGCCGTTATAAAAATAATGGGTATATTCTTTAACTTGTCGCGTTCATATATAAGCGCTGCTGTTTCAAGGCCGTTCATACCGGGCATTTGTACATCCATAAGGATGAGTGAAAAATCCTGCTGTTGCAGCAATATTTTCAACGCTGCACGGCCTGAGTTGGCTTTTACTATAACATAGTCATCCCTTTCCAGTATTGTTTCAATGGAAAAAAGATTATCGTCCCTGTCGTCAACAACTAATATTTTAATTCCAGGTGCAGGTTGCAACTCAATTATTTTTACAGTGATGGTTTATTTATATAACCAAATGCGCATCAGCGATAAAAGCTGGTCAATTTTTAAAGGCTTGGTAATATAATCCGATGCGCCGGCCTCAATACATTTTTCCCTGTCGCCCTTCATGGCTTTGGCAGTAACGGCAATAATGGGCAGTGTACTGTTTTTGTGTTCGCGCCTTATTTTTTGCATTGTTTCATAGCCATCCATTTCGGGCATCATTATATCCATCAGCACAATATCAATATCATTATTCTCGCTTAATATGGTCATAGCTTCTCTTCCGCTTTCTGCTGTAATAGTATTAACGTTATACCTTTCAAAAGCCGTGGTAAGCGCAAAAAGATTGCGCACATCGTCATCAACCACCAGTACATTTTTATGCGAAAGTATATCCTGTTTACTGCGCAGGTTTTCAATCAGCCTTCTTTTCTCAGGTAGCAGGTCTTTATGGTCAACATGCAGTTGCATTATTGTTTCTTCCAGTAAAAGCTCAAGCGAGTTAACATCTTTCAGCAAAACCCTGTTGGCATACTGTTTAAGCTGCGCTTTTTCTTTGGGGGAGAAGTCCCTTGCAGAATATATAATGCTTGGTGTAAGCTGCTGCCTGTTAATGGTGTTTACTTCCATAATAAATTCCATACCGCCAATATCAGGCAACATATAATCTACCGTAATGCAGTCATAATTATTAACCTTTATCATATCAAGCGCCGCCTGCCCGGTAGTAGCAATGTCGATATGAACAAGCTCCCCGTTGTCCAGCATTTTAGCTATTTGTGATGAGTCAAGTTCATTGTCTTCTACTACCAGTACTTTTTTTATTTTTCGCCTGTCCTGCTCAATAATGTCTTTAAATAAAATAGTAAGCGCTTCCGTTTTCAGCGGTTTTAAATTAAAGCTTCTTGCGCCGCGCTGCATGGCAAGTAACCTGTTTTCTTCGCCTGAAATAAGGTGTACCGGTATATGCCTGAAGTTAATATCGTTTTTAAACAGGTCTAATATGCGCCAGCCGCTGGCATCAGGCAGCTTAACATCAAGCGTTACTGCAATAGGGCAATATTTATTTGTTAGCTCAAACACATCGGCAAAAGCAGTTGCTACTACCACTTTTAAATCCATTTCATGTGCTTTCTCTATCATTATTTTGCCAAAGCGTATATCGTCTTCAATAACCAGTACAACTTTGTCCGTATCCAAAATATTGGTCCGGTCATCGCCAATATCATTTATTATTTCATTTAGTGCATCAAGGTCTTTTGTTTCATGCACTTTAACAGTAGGTACGCTTTGCAATGCCTGGTCGCCGCTTGCCTCATACAATTTGTACTCGCTTGCCTTAAGATTGGGTTTTGCAGGCTGTTGCTTTTCTTTTTTTACGGTTGACGGGCTTGAATCAATAGGCAGGAAGAGGGTGAACGAACTGCCTGCGCCCACTTCGCTGTCCAGTTCAATAGAGCCGCCCAGCAGGTCTGCAAGGCCACGGCTTATAGATAGCCCCAAACCGGTACCGCCGTATTTTCGGCTGGTGCTGCCTTCCGCCTGCTGAAACGCTTCGAAGATGATGTTTTGCTTATCTTTTGATATACCAATACCGGTATCCCTTATTTCAAAAGCTACTACGCGGCGTGCATTGTCAAGGCCGGGGTTGCTTCCCTGCTTCCAATTGTGGCTGGCCTCGTAAATACGCAGTTTAACTTCGCCTTTTTCTGTAAACTTAAAGGCATTGCTCAGCAGGTTCTTCAATATCTGGTTAAGCCTTTGCGCATCTGTTTCAAGGCTGGTCGGTAATTTTTCATCTATCTCAATGCCAAAGCGCAGGTTCTTGCTTTCTGATACGTGCTTAAACGTGGTTTCAACAAACGAAACAATATCATTAAAGCGCAGGTTAATAAAGTCTGTTGAGATATATCCTGATTCAATTTTAGACAGGTCGAGTATATCATTTATCAGTTGTATCAGGTCGTCGCCGCAGCTATGTATTGTTTTGGCGTAACGTATTTGCTTTTCATTCAGGTTGCCCTCATGATTTTCGTACAACTGTTGCGCAAGTATCAGCAACGAGTTAAGCGGCGTACGCAACTCATGCGACATGTTGGCCAAAAACTCTGATTTGTATTTTGAAGTAAGCTGTAACTGCTCTGCTTTTTCTTCCAGCGATTTTCTTGCTTCTTCTACCTCTTTGTTCTTGCCCTCCACTTCATCTTTTTGCTTAACAAGCAGGTGGGCTTTATCCTGCAGCTCTTCATTCGTTCTTCTCAGCTCATCGGCGAGTGATTGTGATTGTTCCAGCAGGTCTTCGGTTCTTGAGTTGGCCTCAATGGTGTTTAATACAATGCCTATACTTTCAGTTAACTGGCTTAAAAAGTCAAGGTGTGTTTCGCTAAAGGCATCAAAGCTGGCAAGTTCAATTACCGCTTTAATTTCTGTTTCAAACAATACAGGCAATACAATTAAATTAATAGGGGATGCCTCACCAAGCCCTGACCCGATCTTTACATAATTCTTTGGCACATTGGTTAATAATATTCTTTCTTTTTCAACAGCGCATTGCCCTACAAGCCCCTGGCCTAACGCAACTTCCCGGCTCATTTCCAGCTCATCGCCAAACGCATAAGCAGCGAACAGTTTTAACCGCGGGTTTTGCATGTTTTCTTCCTGCTCCAATATGTAGAACATGCCTTTTTGTGCATTTACAACCTGGGCAAGCTCACTTAAAATTCGGCGTGTTACCGTATTCAGGTCTTTCTGTCCCTGCAGCATTTGGGTAAACTTGGCCAGGTTTGATTTTAACCAGTCCTGTTCCTGGTTACGCAGCGTGGTTTGCTTAAGGTTAGCGATCATTTGGTTGATGGTATCTTTCAATTCTTCCACTTCGCCTTTGGCTTCCACACGTATCATTTGGGTAAGGTCGCCCTTGGTTACCGCTGATGCTACCTCAGATATGGCGCGAACCTGCGTGGTAAGGTTTTCAGCCAACTGGTTAACGTTTGATGTAAGGTTTTTCCAAATGCCCGATGCACCCGGCACGCTTGCCTGCCCGCCCAAACGCCCTTCTACGCCCACCTCACGGGCAACCGTTGTTACCTGGTCGGCAAATACGGCAAGGGTATCAATCATTTCATTAATGGTATCTGTTAACTGGGCAACCTCACCACGGGAAACGATAGACAATTTTTGTTTAAGGTTACCTGTTGCAACCGCCGTTACAACCTTGGCAATACCACGCACCTGGTTGGTAAGGTTAGATGCCATCATGTTCACACTGTCTGTTAAATCTTTCCAGGTACCGGCAACGCCCTGCACTTCACTTTGGCCGCCCAGCTTGCCTTCCGTGCCCACCTCACGCGCCACACGCGTAACCTCGAACGCGAAGGAGTTTAGCTGGTCAACCATGGTATTAATGGTGTTCTTAAGGTCGAATATTTCGCCCTTAACATCTATCGTTACTTTTTTGGAAAGGTCACCCGATGCTACTGCTTTCGTTACCTCGGCAATGTTACGTACCTGGCTGGTAAGGTTACCAGTCATTTGGTTTACACTGTCTGTTAAGTCTTTCCATGTACCTGCAACGCCCGGCACAAACGCCTGCCCGCCCAACTTGCCATCTGTACCAACTTCACGCGCCACACGCGTTACTTCTGAGGCGAAGGCACGCAACTGGTCAACCATGGTGTTAAGGGTTTCTTTCAACTGCAATATTTCGCCGCGCACGTCCACCGTAATTTTACGGCTCATATCACCGTTCGCCACCGCAATGGCCACATCGGCAATGTTACGCACCTGTGCAGTAAGGTTGCCTGCCATTTGGTTTACACTGTCTGTCAAATCCTTCCAGGTGCCGCCAACGCCCGGCACGTTTGCCTGCCCGCCCAGCTTACCCTCAGTACCAACTTCACGCGCCACACGCGTAACTTCCGATGCAAAGGCGCGAAGCTGTTCCACCATCGTATTAATGGTATTCTTCAGCTCCAGTATTTCTCCCTTTACATCCACTTCTATCTTACGGCTAAGGTCGCCGTTAGCCACGGCTGTGGTTACTTCGGCAATGTTACGCACCTGGCTGGTAAGGTTAGATGCCATGATGTTTACACTGTCTGTCAAGTCCTTCCATAAACCTTCCACGCCCGGCACATCTGCCTGGCCGCCCAGTTTGCCTTCACTACCAACCTCACGCGCCACACGAAACACTTCCGAGCCAAAGGAATTTAACTGGTCAACCATGGTATTAATGGTGTTTTTCAGCTCCAATATTTCACCCTTCACGTCCACCGTTATCTTACGGCTTAAATCGCCTTTTGCCACCGCTGTTGTTACTTCGGCTATATTACGCACCTGGGCAGTAAGGTTGCTGCCCATTTGGTTTACACTTTCTGTTAAGTCTTTCCAGGTGCCGCCCACACCTTGTACTTTTGCCTGGCCACCCAGTTTACCTTCAGTACCTACTTCCAATGCCACACGCGTAACTTCCGACGCGAATGAGTTTAGCTGGTCAACCATGGTATTAATGGTTTTCTTCAATTCTAATATTTCACCCTCCACGTTCACGGTGATCTTTTTACTTAAGTCGCCATTTGCCACGGCGGTGGTTACCTCGGCTATATTGCGCACCTGTGCAGTAAGGTTACTGCCCATTTGGTTTACACTGTCTGTTAAGTCCTTCCAGGTACCCCCCACGCCCTGCACTTTTGCCTGGCCACCCAGCTTACCTTCGGTACCTACTTCCAGCGCCACACGCGTAACTTCCGACGCGAATGAGTTTAACTGGTCAACCATCGTATTGATGGTGTTTTTCAGCTCCAATATTTCGCCCCTAACATCCACGGTAATTTTACGGCTAAGGTCGCCCTTGGCCACCGCAGTAGTTACTTCTGCAATGTTGCGCACCTGGCCGGTAAGGTTGCTGGCCATTTCGTTTACGCTCTCGGTAAGGTCTTTCCAAACACCGCCCACGCCTTTTACCGTTGCCTGGCCGCCCAGTTTGCCTTCACTGCCCACCTCACGCGCCACGCGCGTAACTTCAGCAGAGAATGAGTTTAGCTGGTCAACCATGGTATTGATGGTATTCTTCAATTCCAAAATTTCACCTTTTACATCCACCGTAATTTTACGGCTCAAATCACCTCTTGCCACCGCCGTTGTTACTTCGGCTATATTACGCACCTGGCCGGTAAGGTTACTGGCCATTTGGTTTACACTTTCTGTTAGGTCTTTCCAGGTACCGCCCACGCCCTGCACTTTTGCCTGGCCGCCCAACTTACCTTCGGTGCCTACTTCCAACGCCACACGGGTAACTTCGGAAGAGAAGGAGTTCAACTGGTCAACCATCGTATTAATGGTATTTTTCAGCTCCAAAATCTCACCCTGCACGTCCACGGTTATTTTTTTGGAAAGGTCGCCTTTTGCCACCGCCGTGGTTACTTCGGCAATATTTCTTACCTGCGCGGTAAGGTTTCCTGCCATTTGGTTTACAGAATCGGTGAGATCTTTCCACACTCCCGCCACACCTTTTACCTTGGCCTGGCCCCCAAGCTTACCTTCGCTGCCCACTTCCCGCGCCACACGGGTAACCTCCATACTAAACAGGTTTAGCTGTTTTACCATGTCGTTTACCTCGGTAGCAATGCGCGCAAATTCACCCTGTAAAACGTGGTCGCCTATTTGTAAAGGCATTTCCTGCGACAGGTTGCCTTTGGCAACAGAGCTTATAACATGTGCTATTTCAACCGTGGGGTGAACAAGATCGGATATTAAAGTATTGATAGAAGAAACGGCCGTATTCCACGACCCGCGCGATGAGGATGGAAGCTGTACGCGATGGTTTAATTTGCCCTGCATGCCAATGGTATTGCGGGCTAACGTTAATTCTTCCACCAGCGCTTCGTTAAGGGAAATGATGTCGTTAAGGGTGTCGCATATCTTGCCGTTAACCCCCACTTTATCAATCGGCATACGTACCGTAAAGTTGCCGTTTTTCATTTCGGCCAGCACACGTAATAGCTGCCGGTTATCCAGGTCGTCGGGCAGTACGCCGTTTTTTCGCTCCGGTTGCTTTCGCAGTTTTACCGGTTTTTTCTTAATTATATTTACAGTTGGTTCGGCATCGTTTTTTAACACAGCTTCGCTGTGGCCATTGGTGGCAGGGTGCATATTGGAATTCATAGCAAAGGTAGTTATGGAATATCCTCTACAAATTAGCAGCCATAATTGTTCAGCCTGTATTAAAATTAATTTTCGTATAGAAATTTAACTTGAGATGTTGGCTTTTATGCATTTAATGCGGTTTACAATTTTTGATAATGCTTATAAACTATTAGAATACCAGCCATGCTGCCACCGACATATTATCATTGATTTTTTGGGCAACGGTCCGCGCAGAATTTATTATATTCGGCCTTATGAGAAAACTTATTGTTACCATCATGTTGCTGGCATTTACATTGCCGGGCGCTTTTGCACAAGGCGGGCATGAAACGCCGGCGCCGAAAGATTCAGTAGTAGAAGCCATACTAAAAGAAGAGAAGAACAACTCACAACTGCAGTTGCTTGCTCACCAGCTTTTCGACAGTATAGGGCCAAGGCTTGTGGGCACACCGCAAATGGAAGCAGCAAGGGACTGGGCACTGGCGAACTACAAAAGTTGGGGCATACCTGCAGAAGCGCAGAATTGGGGTACGTGGAGAGGATGGGAGCGGGGCATTTCGCATATTGATATGGTGTCGCCACGTGTGCGCACACTGGAAGCTACACAATTAGCCTGGTGCCCTTCAATGGGCAATAAAACGGTAACAGCGGGGTTGGTAATACTGCCTGACCTTGCGGACTCTGCGGCTTATGCGGCATGGATGCCATCGGTAAAAGGCAAGTTCGTTATGGTATCTATGTTACAGCTAACCGGAAGGCCAGATGATAACTGGGACCAGTTTGGCACGGCAGAGTCTATTAAAAAAATGAAGGACCAGCGTAAGGATATGACTGATAACTGGAATAACAGGATAAAGAAAACAGGATACAATACCCGTACCCTGCCTGTTGCCTTGGAAAAGGCTGGCGCAGCGGGTATTGTTAGTTCTTATTGGTCTGCCGGTTTTGGCGTAGATAAGATATTTGGCGCATATACCAGGGTCATCCCGTCTGTTGATGTAATGCAGGAAGATTACGGCATGTTGTACCGCCTGGTACAATCTGGCGCTGATCCGAAAATTAGTGTGCATGTTGAATCTAAAGAGCGTGGCCCCGTGCCAACGTTTAATGTGGTTGCAGGTATAAGGGGCACCGAAAAACCGGATGAATACGTTATGCTTTCTGCACACTTCGACTCATGGGATGGAGGCTCCGGCGCTACCGATAATGGCACAGGAACATTGATGATGATGGAGGCAATGCGTGTATTACAAAAAGTATATCCTCACCCTAAACGCACAATTTTAGTAGGCCACTGGGGCAGCGAGGAGGAAGGGCTAAACGGTTCCAGGGCATTTGTTGAGGACCACCCTGATACGGTTGCGCACTTGCAGGCATTGTTTAACCAGGATAATGGTACCGGGCGGGTAATAAGTATGACCGGCCAGGGTTACCTGCATGCGTATGAATACCTTACCCGCTGGCTTACAAAAGTACCATCTAACATACGTGATTCCATTAAGACGAGCTTCCCCGGTTCACCCGGCGGCGGCGGTTCTGACTTCGCTTCTTTTGATGCAGTTGGCGCCCCTGGCTTTTCGCTGGGTGCACTCAACTGGTCTTATTTTAACTATACGTGGCATACCAACAGGGATACGTATGATAAACTGGTGTTTGACGACCTGAATAATAACGTAATACTGGCGGCTATACTTGCCTATATGGCAAGTGAAGACCCAAACAGGGCTTCGGTGGAAAAGGCGGTGCTGCCTATCAATCCAAATACCGGGGAACGGGGCAAATGGCCGGCACAGGTGAAAGCGATACGTAAGGGTGGATTAGATTAATGCATGCTGCGGCAACAGTTAACCACTGCGTTGCTTTAACCCAATGCAGAGAAATATTTTAACGCCCTTCAAAACTTTTTGTTGATGACTATCATCCGCAGGAACCCAGGTACTAAGCTGATAATATTTTTTTTCCAAACCCTGGCATAGTTGTATGTTTTATTAGTGAATAATAAACAAACCATTAGCGTTACATGTTTTTTTAGCATGGTAAAACCGGTTTGTTTTGTATTTGCAGACGTGAGTTTAAAAGAGGCTGAGCTTCCCCATCATTGCATGGAAGAAGTAACCTTTTTTCTCTTCCTTGCATTTTGCAGGCCGTTGCGCCTTTTTTGCATTAATGCTAACTGTATTGTTTTTGAAATGAAGAACAGTTATAACTATGGCAGCAGCCATCATCATTACGATAATGATCGGTTTCATTGTAGTAGTGGTTGACGTTTAGCTGTTAACGCAGGTTGTTTTGTACCCCGTTAACCGCGTGTTTAATGTGGTTGAATCTTTACTGTTTGTGTTAAACTACCGGGTGAGATTGCCGGGGTGGATTTTCCCTTAACCTGCAAAGGGCTAAGAGTTGCAGAAGCGTCTTGTTGCTCATAATGACTGGAGAACCTGTCTCCGTTTAATTTGATGACGTAAAGATATATATGCTTTTGGCAGGCACGTACACATATCAGTGAACAACGGGGCTTGCTGTTGGAAGAATGGGAGAGTATGTGTGATGAATGGTTGTTAACCCTGTGTTAAGCATGAATGCTATATTTTACAAGCTGATATCGTTTGCAACAACCATGCAAAAAGTGGGAGCGATAAAAATGCAGTAAAGTGTTTTGAGACGCTGGGCGTATAATGTATTTTGTAGACGAACTACAAAATCGCCAAGATCAACAGCCCCAGGACCTTAATATTTTTTGGGGAAAATTTGCATGAACCTATAAATTTCTTTAGCTTAGCTGTACAGCACCTAAAAATTAAAAAAACCCATATGTAATGCTAACAAAAAAATCCTAAACCAAAATCCCATAAAAAGATGGACTACAAAGATAATTTTGGCGTTGAAAGACGACACGGCTTTGTATACAAAAGATTCTTCGATAATAAAGTCTTTCTTATTAATTAAGATCGAATAAATAGAAATCCTCAGTACCCTCCGTAAAATTTAACTATAAAAAAGAGTATGGCCGACACGCCAACTTTTTTTGAAATAGGATGTGAAAATGCCTTGTTGCGGCGCATGTTATGTATTAAATGATGGAGAACTGAATGGCTGACTGGAAAGCTGGCGGAATATTCATCAATTTAATAGATGTAACCTTTAATAAACGGTTTAAAATGCTTGTAATGGTGGCGGGATGGGAAATATAGCTGCCTGAAATTTAAAACTCTTAAAATTATCTTAATCACCTAAATCACGTTCATGAAAAAGAAAAACTCAATCCTTCTCCTGGCTTTATTTTTAAGCCTGTGTATGCACAATATTGCCAGGAGCCAGGTTGGCTTAAGCTGGCAGGAAATGGGGCCTTTTGATATGTCGGGGCCAGACAAGCACCAGGTATTATTTGCACCAAGCGCTACTTATCCCTACAGGGCATATGCAGCAACAAAAAGGGGCATTTTTATTAGCTTAAATTATCGCATTGGCAACTGGACCGTTTGCGGTGGCAGTGATAAGCTTGCCAACGGTGTTTTTGCCGGTATAGCGCAAGACAAAACGCAGCCTGACAAGCTGTATGCCTGCTCAGGCTTTTTTTCTGAGGGCATTGGGGGCTATACCAAATCGTCAGGGGTTTATGTTTCTACTAATGCGGGCAGTACGTGGACCCTTATATCAAGCACTTCGGCATCGTTTGATGGTGTATCGCGCGTAGCTATTGATAACAACGATAACCTTTTTATTGCATCAATTGCAACAAGTACTGCAAATGCTGCGTTAGGGGGTATTTTTGAAGTAAACACAGCAAGCAATGTTGTTATCCGTGTGCTGCAATTTCCAGACCCTGTAAATCCTAATCCATCCGGCCTTGATGTGGAAGTTAATGCCACCAGCGGCGACATTTGGGCAAGCAGTTCGCATATTTCACCGGCTAACACCAATCCTGCTTGCGGGGCAGGTAAGATATATGTTTCAAAATACGCTGCTAATGGGTTAAATACAGGCTTTACCGGTAACTGGACAGACTTAACCCCAACTTTAAGTAATATTAACTGGGGCACAACTACGCCACCAACAAGCTTTTGTATTTATTGGATATATAATGCAGTAACCGCCGCCGATCCCAATCGCATATACCTTAGGGCCGCAACTTCGGCCAGTTCGCCCAACCACTCCATTTTCAGGAGTGATAATGGCGGTACCACCTGGAACTATTGTGGACAGGCGCCAGACAATGCCGGCGATTTTTTCAGTTCCCGTATTGTTGCTGACCAGGTAAATGAAGATGTTGTTTACAGCGGCGGCTTATCTCAATGGAAAAGCACAGATAAGGGGCAAACATGGACGAATATAACACCAAATACAACCTTTAATTTAACCCCGGCATCTACAATAACGGGGCAACTGGAGGCGCGGGATTACGTAGTTAACCTGAACGCACCCGGGGAAGCTCTTTTAACAAGCGATGGCGGTGTTTTTTATACCAGCAATAACACGGTTGGCAATATGGCGCCCACATTTACGCAGGTAAATGGCGGCCTTAATATAAACAGCTACGCATTTGTTGATTTAAACCCCACTGCTGCCACCAACCAATGGGTAGGTGCGGCAAGTGATAACGGGATACATTTTGTTACAAGTGCCGGTACCTTATTACAGGGCATAAATGCTGAAAATGGCATTACGTGCCACTACGATAAAACCAGTTCGGCAATACAGGTTTACACACTGCAGAACGATAACAATTTTTATTTTAAAAATGGAACTACCATCAGCCATGTTGCTGCCACACAGGCAATGGGAACGGGAAATAATTCCAACGATTGGGATACGAGAGCCCAATTATTGTATGCGTCGGGCAATGCAGGCTATTTTGGCGTAGTTAATTTTACAACTTTAGCCGTGTCATATTACGCACTTACGGGTATTACAAATGCCTCAAGCTATACCGTTTCATGCGTAAAGGTTGACCCAAACACAGCGGGTACTGTATGGTTAGGTTTGTACAGTTCCTCACTGGCTGCTAAATTGGTTAAGGTTACAGGCGCCAATGGCGGCAGCCCGGTTTTTACTGATATGTCGTCAACTTCATTTTCGGTTGGCGCCAACCCTGCCAGTATTTCATTTTATGCAAACGGGGCAGCATGGGATATAACTAATATGGCAGTATGCTTTACTAATGTAAGTTCTTCCCGCATATGGATATCAGCTTCCAGCGGATCATCGTCGTCCTGGGTAAATGAAGATGGTACATTGTCCACAACTCTTACCATAAATGATGTATTAAAGGTAAAGGTGCCAACCTCAAAAAGCAGTACAGGCTACTTTTTTTACGCGGCAACAAGCAAAGGGCTTTGGTTTGCATCCAGCCTTGCCGGCGGTACAACCAGTTGGACTACAGAGGATGAAATGCCAAATGCACCGGTAAGAAATATCTGTTACCGCATTTCAGATGCAGCATTGGCTATTGGATCAACTGCAAGCGGCGTATGGATGACAAAAGATTTGGTTGCTTCCCCTGCGCAGGCAGATTTTCAGCTAAACAAATCCACATTGGCTATTGGTGAGCCATTGATCATCACCAATACATCCTGGGGGGCAACAAGCTGGTCATGGAAGAGCAACACTACAGTTTTCAGCACTGCACAAAACCCCGCCAATCAAACATTTTCGGCTGCGGGCACTTATAACATTCAGCTTACTATTAACGGCTCAATATCTGTTACTAAAACAGTTACCGTTACTTCAACGCCATATTTTACCGGGCTTACTTTAAACTGGGTTGAGCAAGGGCCGTTTGACCTGGCAACACGGTCACTTGACATTATTTATGCACCAAATAGTAGCAACCCTTATCGTGCATTTGTTGCAACCATACGGGGTATCTACCGCAGTACGGACTACCGGTATGGTAATTGGCTGCTGTCTACACCTTCTGCACTTACACCTTTAAATGCGTTTGCGGACATTGCTGTGGATAAGAATAACCCGGATAAACTATATGCATGCACCGGCTCATTTGATGATGGCAAATTGCCTTCCGGTGGTATTTATGTTACAACTGACGGGGGGAATACTTGGGCGTTAATGCCAGGGACGAAAGGCGCATTTGATGGTGTTTGCCGCATGGTAATTGATAAGAACAACAACTTGTTTGTTGCAGCAACATCCATGCAATCCACCAAACTTGGGGGACTATTCATGATCAATACTTCAACCAATGTGGTAACCCAGGTTATAAGTACTACAAGTTCTCCAGCTTTTCCTCTACCTGCCGGCCTGGATGTAGAAGTGAATGCTACAAGTGGCGATATCTGGGCAACAAGCTCGCCAGCATCAACCCTCGGCTCATCACCGGCCGCAGGTAAACTTTTTGTCTCCCGGTACAGCACTAATGGTGCAAATACCGGGGCTGCTGGTACATGGGTAGATGTTACCCCTAATTTATCTAAGATTACCTGGCCTGGAACAACAGCTCCTTCCAGCTTAAATATAGCCTGGGTATTCTGTGCCGTTTCTGCAGCAAATACAAACAGGGTTTATATTAAAATTGCCGGCCCTGGTTTGCAAAGATACGATGACGGCTCGACAAATGGAATTGAGCAATACGCCATTTTGCGGAGCGACGACGGAGGGTCAGCATGGACTTTTAAGCACTATGACTTAGCTGTAAGTGGTAATTACCCCCATGCCAGGTGCTTGTACGTTGACCAAACCAATGCAGATATCGTATATACAGGGCTGGTGTATGAATATAAGAGTATAGACGGCGGCGCCAACTTTAATTACATAAACAGTGTAAATAATCCTTTCGGCTATTTTAAAGCGACTAATCTTAACGGGCATGTGGACCCAAGGGTATTTTTACCAAATTTAAACAGTTCATATCCCAATGAGTCCATTGCAGCTACAGATGGCGGACTGTTTTACACGACAAATAATACCCCAACCGGGTTCTCTGCCACCTATAGGCAAATAAACAGCGGTCTTAATAACAACCTTTTTTACAATATTGATATAAACCCTCAAGCTGGTAAATACGACTGGATTGCTGGCGCGCAGGACAATGGCATTAATTTCGGGGGCAGCACCGGAACATATATGGATTTGCTGTGTGATGGTGGCAGCGTACATTACGGCACTTATAACGGTACTCTTACTACAATTTACACATATAAAAATTGCCAAAATGATTTTTATATGCGTACACCAGGCTCTTCAATTAGTACTCATATAATTATTGGCAGCTTTGATCCTGGCTGCGCTATGCCGGAACATGCGGCAACTGATTGGGATTCAAGAGCCGGGTTACTGTATGTTCAGGGCGACTCAGCAGGCCGCTATTTTATTGGCAACTTCGCATTAACAACACAGCTTCCCCAAATTGCTATTGGCATAACCAACGGAAATACGTACAACGCAACCGCCATAAAGGTTGACCCTACATTAAACAACGTTGTTTGGCTGGGGTTAACCAGCACTACCGGAGGGGCGCCGAAGCTTGTTAAAGTAACGAATGCAAATACAACCCCAACGTTTACGGATCTGTCTTCATCGTCATTTCCGTCGGGTGCAACCTTTGCCAGTATTTCGTTTACGCCAGGCACCACCGGTAATATTGCGGTTTGTTTTTCTACGCGTAATGTAGCAAGAACCTGGGTTTCTAATAATATAACTTCAGGTTCGCCAACATGGGCCAATATTGATGGCAATCTGCCCTCAGGTTACAACATCAACGATGTTTTAAGAATATCAAGCACCAAAAGTGCCTCGGGTTACATCGTGCTGGCAGCAACCAGCAGCGGCGTCTGGTATACCACTTATTTAAATGGGTCCAGCACCTTTTGGCAGGCAGACAGTAAACTTCCCGTTTCTTATGTATACCAGCTTTGTTACAGGTCCTCGGATGCAACATTGGCCGCAGGCACTTATGGCCAGGGCATTTGGATGACAGGCGATGCCGGAAGTGCTACAAATGCACCTGTCTTCACGGTAAGTAATACAACGCTATGCCTAAACGACCCTTTGTATGTATACAACACGTCGTTAGGCGCGGGCAACACGTATTTGTGGAATTACGGCGATGGAACAACCAGCACCTCTGCCGCTCCACCAGGGCATACATACACAGCAGCCGGAACATATACTGTTACACTTACAATAAACGGCACCACTTCCATAACTAAAACGGTTACAGTATCAAGTTGTACAACAGTATATAATTTAAAAAGCCCGGTAAAAGACGTTTCTGCCGCAACTACCAACAACCTGGGCAAATGGCTGGTTTATCCTAACCCTTCACCCGGGGGAAGGTTCAATTTAACAGCACCTAAAAATTATGAAAATGTAACGCTTAAGGTGTATGACATTACCGGCCGTACGCTATTACAGAAAAAATATAGCCAACTTTCCACGAAGACTTCTGTTGAGTTGGGCAATGATAAAGCCAATGGTATGTGTATTGTTGAAGTTTCGCAGGCTGGCCATATACTTTACTCAACAAAGATTTTAGTAATGAAACTTGATGAGGACGAAGGGGACAGTACTGATAAGGATTAAATTAGTAGTTATCTGTAAAAAAAGGCATCCTTCAAATGTTGAAGGATGCCTTTTTTATGTCTTTTGCAAATTTTTTACCTGGTCACTCTGTTTAAAAAATTTATAGTACACGGCAAAAATTGTTTCTTTTTTTGTAACCTTTTTATTTTGCCGAGGTTTGTATTGACGTATTTGGTAAAAAATAACACAGAACCTGCTTGGAAATATTGACGGATAACGCACTAATGTTAAAGGTAAAGCTTGGCGACCTGGACAAGATGGCACTGCTTTTTCAGCGGTACCACCGGGCGCTGTATGGCTTTGTTTACCACATGACGGGCCGGCAGGAGCAGAGCGAGGATATGGTACAGGATGTTTTTTACCGCCTGCTTAAAAGCAGGCACACCTTTACCGGTGAAGGTGAGTTTAAAACATGGATGTACCACGTTGCGCGTAACATTATAAAAGACCATTACAGGAAAGACAAAAACGCGGCGCACCATTTTGATGCAGAAGGCTTTGCCGAAAAGTTGCCCGGTACCGGCACACAGGCAGATGAGGCGATGCAGAAAAAAATGGAACTAAAGCAGCTTCAGCAGGCTATAAACGCCCTGGATGAGCAAAGCCGCGAAGTGCTGGTGCTTAGCCGCTACCAGGAAATGAAGTACGCTGATATAGCGCAGATACTTGGTATAAGCGAAGGGGCCGTTAAGGTGCGCATACACCGCGCCATTAACCAGCTTAAAAGTTTATACCGGCCTTTGGAAACTAAAATTGCATAGTATGAAATGTGAAACCGATAAAGAGCAGTTAACGCTGTATATGAACAACCAGCTAACAGCAGCGCAAAGCGCCGCAGTAGAAAAGCATATAACCGAATGTGCTGAGTGCAGGGCGCAACTGGAAGGCAACATGCAGGTATGGAACCTTATGGAAGAGTTGCCCGTGCCTGAGCCAACCGCCAACATGCAGGTTAAGTTTGATGTAATGCTGGATGTATATAAAAAGGAACTGGAGTATAAAAAGCGTTTTGCTTTTAACCCTTTAGCTAAATTAAAACAGTTGTTTACGTTTAACCCGGCTTTTGCAATGGCATACAGTGTTATTTTAATTGTAGTGGGGCTGGGTATTGGTTTATTGGTTAACAAAAAAGGCGCTGCAGTTGCCGGTGATAATAACAATAGCGATATAAAAATACTTACAGCCCAGGTGCACGATCTAAAAGAAACCGTTTCACTATCGTTGTTACAAAGCTCATCTGCATCAGACCGTATAAGGGGTGTAAGCTTTACCAGCGAAATAAAGGGTGATAACAAAAATGTTATAAAAGCATTGTTTACCACCCTTAATAACGACGATAACCCCAATGTGCGCCTGGTTACGCTTGAAGCGCTTACACATTATGCTAACGACCCCCTGGTTAGGGAAGGCCTTATTGCAAGCATAGTTGAGCAGGATAACCCGCTGGTACAATCAGCCCTGGCAGATGTTATGCTTAAACTGCAGGAAAAAAGAAGTGTGCAGCCGTTTAGAAAGCTGCTTGAGCAAAAAGACCTTAACAACATGGTTAGGGGTAAAATACAGGAAACAATTACACAGTTACACAGTTAAAGATAAAATCGTAGAAAGCATTTATGGGCTTGGCGAAAAATAAAAGTAAGTAGTGTTATAAATACTGTTAGATCATTTGTTGACTTGAGCTCTCAGCGGTAAGCGCCGGATAAAACTTACGAAGTGCACCAGCTAAACAACCGGATCGTAAATGAATATTCAGCATCACGCAATCAGTTAAAAAGTAAACAAATGCGTAGTGAAGTAACAGGCGCGTGGGCGCGGCCGAACGCGTGAGGTTCGGGTCGGCCTTGAACTTTTCTTTGTTTCTTTCTTTTCTTTCAAGAGAAAAGAAAGAAAAAGATAGAAGCGATAAAGGATTGTTAGCTTGAAGCCGCTTCGCCAATTTCGGGATGCTTGTTTAAATATGGTGACTATATAGCGCTTCCCGCAATAAAAGGCGTTACACATTATAATATTTGATTGAATTAGTTCAAAACAACCTTATATGAAAAAAATATTCATTCCGCTTGTAGCGGGGCTGGTACTGTGCTGCGCCCAAATTAAGGCAATTGCACAGCAGGAATTTAAGGAACACATAAGTAAACAATTTACCCCGCAAAAAGCTGCCGGCGCTACAACACTGGCTATTTATAACCTTGAAGGTTCAATAAATGTGGAGGGGTATGATGGTGATAAGGTGATTATGGAGATAGACAAAACCATATCAGCCAAAACTAATGATGTGCTGGAACAGGGAAAAAAGGAAGTTGAGCTGGCTTTTGACCAGCAAAGCGATACCATTTGGGCCTATATAGCCGAACCCTGGGACAGCCGGCCGCATGAATGGCGCGATGGTGACTGGCGTAATAACCGCCATATTGATTACCGTTACGCATTTGAATACACAGTAAAAGTACCCTATAGCATGAACCTTCATGTGTCAACCGTTAACAAGGGCGAAGTAGTTATTACAGATGTTGCGGGTATATTGAGTGCGCACAATGTAAACGGCGCCATCACTATAAAAAATGCAAAAAACACTACTACAGCGCACACCATTAACGGTGCACTCACCGTAAACTATCTAACAGTGCCGCCGGGCAATTCATCTTATTACACGTTGAACGGTACACTCAGTGTTACTTACCCTGCAAGCCTTTCAGCAGACCTGACTTTTAAAAGCATGAATGGCGCTTTTTATACTGATTTTGATAATGTGGAAGTGCTGCCTGCCCGCATTACAAAAAGCACCGAACAAACTGAAAATGGCACCATATACAGAATAAATAAAGACAACGACATACGCTTTGGCAGTGGAGGCAAAACGTTCAAATTTGAAACCCTTAACGGTAACGTTTACATAAAGAAACAATCATAACAACAACAAGAAAAATTACAACGATGAAAAAAATAAAAATTACGGCATTATTTGTACTGGCAATATTATTAACAGGTAACCTTTTTGCACAGCAAATTACAGTACCCCTTAGCGACCCCGGCAAAAGCTATAAGCTTGACCTGCACCTGCTTGATGGCAGCGTTAAAGTAACAGGATACGATGGTAAAGACATTTTAGTTGACGTGCAGGCAGATTCAACTGCAAAAGGCGATAATGGCACACGTGTAAAAGTTAAGGTAAATACAGGCAACAAAAGTGATGACGGCGGCAGTGGCGGCATGCGCAAAATAAATGGCGGCAACTCGATTGACCTTTCTGCCACTGAAAAAAACAATAACGTAAATATAAGCTCGGGCTTTGCGCACAAAGCTGTTACCGTAGTTGTAAAAGTGCCGCAAACTGCCGGCAGTGAGTATAAAATTGGTACTGTAAACAATGGTGATATAATTATAAGCAACCTCAGCGGTACGCTGGAAGTTAATAATGTTAACGGTGAAATAGTATGTACCGATATATCCGGCTCTGTAGTGGCCAATACTGTTAATGGTAAGGTGCTGGTAACATTTAGGTCAATTGATGCAAAAGCAGCCATGGCCTTCTCAACGCTTAACGGCAATGTTGATGTAACCTTTCCTGCTGACACAAAAGCCAACCTTAAATTAAAGAGTGACAGGGGAGATGTGTTTACAGATTTTGAAATGGCGGTTGATCAGTCAAAGCCCAAAACAACTGTGAAAAACGAAGGCAACATGCACCGTATTGAAATTGAAGACTGGGTATACGGCACAATAGGCGGCGGCGGTTCTGAAATAATGATGAAAAACATGCAGGGCAATATATATGTAAGGAAGGCTAAGTAACCCCTTACCCCCAGCCCCTCTCCACGTGGTGGAGAGGGGAGAAGTGAAGACGCCCCGCAAACTAAATTAACCAGTTACAATTTATGCGCCATATCTTCTTTGCCATACTATTTTTTTCAACTAAAGATATTATCGCCCAACAGCCACCTGCAAGGCTGGATAAGGTGGTAAATAAATTGGGCAGTAATGCTGTTAAAGGCGATAACGGTGCGGGTTTGTCAGTTGCCGTGTATCACGCCGGGCAAACGTGGTTTTACAATTTCGGTACAACGGAAAACGGAAAAATCAAAGCTGCAACAGAAAATACGGTGTACGAAATAGGTTCTATAACAAAAACATTTGTAAGCCTTTTATTAGCGCAGGCTGTAGTTGATAAAAAAGTATTGCTGCAGGACGATGTACGTAAATACCTTGACGGCGACTATGCCAATCTTGAATATGATCATCAGCCGATAACCTTATTAAACCTGGCAAATACTACATCAGGCCTGCCGGAGGTACTGCCTTCTGCGCCGGATAGCCTGGTAAAAAGCGTACCGGCCGATTCTGTTTCATTTGTAGTGGAAAGGTATTATCAATCCCTTACAGAAAAAGATTTCTATCAGCTGTTACATACCGTAAAGCTTGATACCGTACCAGGCTATAACCCCAAACATTCTAATTGTGCAGCACAATTATTAGGCTACATTATACAGCGTGTATATAAAAAACCGCTGTATCAATTAATAGATCAATACATATTAACGCCCTTGCAAATGCAAAACACCTCGTTCGCAAGTTCAAACCCAAATAACCAATTGCTGGCAAACGGATATAATGATAAAGGCAGTGCTATGCCGCACCTGGAGCAAACATATATGCAAGCCTCGGGTGGCCTCAGGTCTTCGGCGGCTGATATGATAAAATATGCGGCATATTTACTTGATAATAAAACAACGGCAACACAGCTTGCCCTAAAAAAGAATATTAGTATAGATGCAGGCACTAACAAGGTTGTTGGTACATACCCCGCAGATGTTGTGGATGACAGGGTGTACAGTGGTTCACTTAACTGGTGGCATTATAACCCCAAAAAAGGTAAACAGCGTATTTGGGCAGATGGCGGCACCATGGGCTTTTGCAGCTATTTGGTATTGTACCCCGATGCAGGTGCAGCGGTGGTGGTGCTGTCAAACAAAACAGGCCAGGCAATTTTCAACACCCTGCCCAACATAGCCGGCGAAGTGTTGAATGTTTTTTGAGTAAAAAAGAGAGATTGGAATGTTGTTGTTGACCAAGCTTTGGATGTGGCTGATAATAACAGGAAACAACATTTGTGTATGCACGACTTTCCGCAACCTGTCGTCATGCCGAATTTATTTCGGCAACCCGGTATGCCTGATTGACCAAAGCGAATGAGTTGCTGAAATAAATTCAGCATGACGATGCTGGTTTTGGTTGGTTGATATTCTTCTAAACATTTCTCGCCGTTGTTGGTGAAAACACCGACAACGAACAATATTGTTAAACAATATTCATTCATAAATAAACAAGCTCGCTAAAGGTAACCGGCTTAAAAGCCCCCCTTTAGGGGGGATTTAGGGGGTTATATGATAAAATCTTACCTAAAAACAGCACTGCGGTTCCTGCTAAAAAACAAAACCTTCAGCTTCATCAACATCCTGGGGTTAACACTGGGCACATTGTGCTGCCTTTATATTGTGCTGTATGTAACAGACCAATACAGTTACGATAAGCAGCATAACAATGTGGCGGATATTTACCGCATTAACGTGCATGGTATAGCACAAGGCCGCGGTTATGAAGGTGACCGCTGTAACACCGTTGCGCCTATAGCGCCGCTAATGAAACATGATTTCCCCGAAGTGGAACAGTTTACCCGTGTGGTACCTTTTATTGGTGTGGATAAGCAGTTGCTTAAGTACAACAACAAAAATTTTTATGAGACTGATGCGGTGTATGTTGATTCTACTTTTTTTGATGTGTTTAATTTTCATTTTGTAACAGGCAATCCTTCAACTGCATTGTTGCAGCCGCATTCAGTAGTATTGCTGCAGCCTGTAGCGGAAAAAATGTTTGGCAGGAACAACCCAATAGGCAAGGTTATAACCATTGATAACGTATACGGTAAACACGATTATACCGTACAGGCGGTAATAAATGAAAGCCTTGGCAAAAGCCACATACACGCCAACATATTCATCACCATGAACAGCGGCGACATTGGTGATTATATGCTGCATACCGACAATTGGATAAGCAACAGTTACATATCATCATATGTAAAGCTGAAGCCAGGCGCCAGCGCAGCTGGATTGGAAAAAAAGCTGCCGGCATTTGTAAACAGGTATGCCGCACAGCAATTGCAAAAGTGGGGCGTTAAAGAGAATCTTTTTTTACAGCAGGCTGCAACTATACATACAACGCCAATGGATGGTTTGCAGTTAACCAATCCGGTAAGCCCTTCTTTTCTTACTATGTTATCACTTATAGCCATACTAATACAGGTAATAGCGTGTATTAATTTTATGAACCTTTCAACTGCCCGCGCATCAAAACGCGCTAAGGAAGTAGGCATACGAAAAGTAGTAGGCGCCGGCAGAAAAGATCTTATAAAACAATTTATTGGTGAGTCATTGTTGCTGTCTGCAATAGGTGTGGTGCTCGCGCTGCCGCTGTTGTTACTTTTACTGCCTTACTTAAACGGCATCACCCAGGCTGATATTAAATATGCTATGCTGGCTGACTATCATATATGGGTTGCACTGGTGGCCATGGTATTTGTTACGGGTGTTATAGCTGGTAGCTATCCCGCATTTTACCTGTCTGCCTTCAGGGTTATTAAGGTGTTAAAAGGCAATTTCACCAATCATGTATCTGCTGCCGGTCTTCGCAAGGCGCTGGTGGTGTTCCAGTTTGTGCTATCCATTATATTAATTACTGGTATTGTTATTATATATAGCCAGTTGAATTTTATAAAGAATAAAAACCTGGGTTTCAATAAAGACCAGCGCATTATATTTTCGCTGTACGCCGGTGATGGCTTTGATAAAATACCGTTATTTCTTGACGACCTGCGAAAAATGTCAGAGGTAAAAGAGGCCAGTGATGGCAGCAAATACCTGGGCAACGAATTGTATTTTAATAACAACTTTTTGCTGCCGGGGCAAAGCGATGCAACTGGCCAGGTGGCTGATTTTGTTATTGCCGATGAATATTTTATAAGGGCAAACGGCATACAACTGGTAAGCGGCAGAGATTTTAGGGCAGGCGATTCAGCCAAGGTACTGATAAATGAAACCATGGTCAAAAATTACGGCCTTACACCTTCTAAAGCGATTGGAACGTTGTTACACGACAGCCAAAACCGCGTTGAGGAGATAATAGGTGTAATGAAAGATTTTAACTATGGTTCCCTGCACAAAAATGTAAACAATTTTTTGTTATGGATAAACAGTTCCAGCAATGGTTACTGGCCGCATATTACTGCCCATACCAGCACCGATAATTATAAAAGCATGCTTGCCAGGATGGAGGCGTTGTGGAATAAAGACATACCCGGTGTACCCTTTAACTACAACTTTATGGATGAGCAGGTACAAAAAATGTACGCGGCAGATGCATCGCTTTCGCGCATCATTACATCGTTTACTTTAATGGCTATATTTATATCATGTTTGGGTTTGTTTGGCCTTGCTGCCTTTAGCGCAGAGCAACGGCGTAAAGAAATAAGCGTGCGCAAGGTGTTGGGGGCAAGCGTTACAGGGCTTACCGGCCTATTGTCGAAAGAATTTTTGCAACTGGTGGCCGTTGCTTTTATTATTGCTTCGCCCATTGCATGGTGGGCCATGCATAAATGGCTGGAAGGGTTTGCTTATAAGGTTACTATTAGCTGGTGGATGTTCGCCATTGCCGGGTTGGTATCTTTTTTAATCGCCATGTCAACTGTTAGCTGCCAGGCCATAAAAGCAGCATTGGCAAACCCGGTAAAGAATTTGAGAAGCGAGTAACCCTCCTCTCTTATTCTCTCCCCCTAAAGGGGTAGAGGTGTAGAATGAAGACCTTTTTACTGTGAAGGGATTATTATTGAAAAATAATAAACAAATTGAATAGAATAAACCTGCTTCCAGTCCTCCGCCCCTGTGGAGAACTTAGGAGGTAATTAAATAACAATCAAAGCTCTTGAAGGGGAACAGGCTTATAAGCCCCCCTTTAGGGGCAGGGGGTTTTTTATGTACTTCAAAATCGCATGGCGCAACTTACTGCGCGGTAAAAGCTTTTCTGCTATTAACGTTTCAGGTCTGGCCATAGGCATGGCTGGCGCTATACTTATTTTGCTGTGGCTGCAAAACGAGGTAAGCTTCGATAAGTTTCATAAAAACAAAGATGACTTATATGAGGTGTACGGCCGTAGTTCTGTTGACGGTGCGCCTATACGCTATACCTCGCAGCCGCTAGGGCCGGCTATTAAGCAAAACTACCCCGAAGTAGAGGCCATGTCGCGCTATGCCGAAACAGACGGTTTTTTGTTTACAGTAGGGCAGAAGCGCGTAACAAATATTAACGGCAGCTTTGTTGATGACGATTTTTTGCACATGTTCACCTTCCCGTTGCAGCAAGGTTCACCAGGCAACCAGTTTGCAGGTGCAAATTCGATAGTTATTACGCAAAAATTTGCAAAGCAGTTATTTGGTAATGAGGATGCATTGAGCAAAACAATTAAGATTGATTCAACTGATATATTTACTGTTACGGCTGTATTGCAGGATATACCCAACAACAGCCGCTTTACTTTTGAGTACCTGCTGCCCTGGAGTTACCTAAAAAAGTTAGGCTGGAACAATGATAGCTGGGAGAGTAACAATGTAAAAACATTTGTGCAGCTAAGGCCCGGCACCGGCGAGGACGCATTTGATAACAAAATAAAATATCTTACTAAACAGCATTCAAGCCATGCGGATATATGGACGCACTTAGTTTTCCCGTTAAGCAAATGGCACCTGTATAGCGATTTTACCAATGGTAAACCAACTGGCGGCCGCATTGAAACAGTACGCCTGTTTGGTATTATAGCTGCATTTATTTTATTAATAGCCTGTATAAACTTTATGAACCTTAGCACTGCCCGCAGCGAAAAGCGTGCAAAAGAAGTTGGTATTCGCAAAGTGGCTGGTGCGGGCAAGTTTTTATTAATAGGCCAGTTTTTGGTAGAATCATTTGTAACTGCCTTAATATCAGGTGTGCTTGCCTTGCTAATAGTATTGCTTGTGTTGCCGGCTTTTAACACAGTTATTAACACGCAGCTTATTATACCAATTGCCAATGTATATTTTTGGTTATACGGCATTGGCTTTATTATATTCACCAGTTTGCTGGCAGGTAGCTACCCGGCGTTTTATCTTTCATCGTTCAAACCAATAAGCATTTTTAAAGGCGCGTTTAAAAAAGCACAGGCAGGTGTTTCTCCACGTAAAATATTGGTAGTGGTGCAGTTTACCTTTGCGGTAATACTTATTATTTCAACACTGGTAGTGCGCAACCAGGTGCAGTTTGCACAAAACCGCGATAAAGGCTATGCGCAAAATAACTTAATACACGTAGACTTTACCGGCAATATTGAAAAAAATTACCAGTTAATTAAACAGGAACTTTTAAGCAAAGGCATTGCTGCCTCAGTAAGTAAAAACATGAGCAGTATTACAAACCGTGGCAGCAATGTTTGGGGCTTTAAATGGCCGGGAGCAAAACCAAACTCAAACGAGATTACCATAGCCGTTACCAGCACCGATGCTGATCTTTTAAAAACAACCGGGTTGCACCTTACTGCGGGCAGAGATATTGATGTGAACAAATATCCAACCGATTCATTCGCTGTTATGTTGAATGAGACTGCCGTTAAAACAATGGAGTTTAAAGGCAGCCCCCTGGGGCAAATTATTACCCAGCATGATAACCAGGACAACTTAATAAGCTGGCATATTGTAGGCATTGTGAAAGATTACCTGTTAAATTCGCCCTATGAAACCGTTCCACCGCTTGTTATACAGGGGCCTAAAAGCTGGTTTAGCACTATGCACATCAAGTTTACCACAGGCAGTTCAACAAGTGAAAGCCTTGCCAAAACCGCTGAAGTATTTAAAAAATATAATCCTGCCTACCCGTTTGTTTACAAGTTTGTTGATGAAGAATACGCCAAAAATTTTGATAACGAGCAACGCACCAAAACGCTCGCGGGCTTGTTCGCCTCACTGGCAATATTTATCTCATGCCTCGGGTTATTTGGCTTGTCAGCCTACGTGGCAGAAAGCAGGATAAAAGAAATTAGTGTCCGCAAAGTATTGGGTGCATCAGCAACAGGTATTGTAAAGCTGTTATCGGTTGATTTTGTTCGGCTTGTTTTCATCTCAATCGTCATAGCCTCACCTGTAGCATGATACGCCATGAGCCGCTGGCTGCAAAATTATACTTACAGAATAAACCTCGGCTTGTCAACATTTGCCATAGCAGCCATATTGGCCATCACCATAGCTTTGATAACAGTAAGCTTCCAGGCCATAAAAGCTGCGCTGGCAAACCCGGTAAATAATTTGAGAAGAGAGTAAGAACCCTCTCTCTTATTCTCTCCCCCATAAAGCGGGGAGAGGTTGTAAGATGAAGACCTTTTTACTGTGAGAAAATTTTGTAATATGCGAATGATATCTTACTAAACAAGTTGAATAATATGAACCTGTTTCCAAGTCCTCCGCCGCGGCGGAGGACTTAGGGGTTTGGGTTTTGTTTACGGTTTGCTCTTCACCGATATCTGGCCATAACAATTGTCTACACTAATCATGGGTATTGCCTGGTTTACATGCCGCACTTCGCCATGGCTGTTTAGCATGGGGGTTGTGCCATCGGGGCCATATCTTACAACAGGCATATTTAAAAAGCCCGTTTCGGCAGGCCCGCAGTACTTCAATAATTCCTTAGTAAGATAATTCTCATCACCAGACTCGTCAGGGTTCGCATTACGCATTACGCAATTCGGGTCGCCGTCCATTGAGTTGTTCCAGTACGATACACCTCTTTTGTCGGGCGATGTGGTATGGTGGTGTTGTATGCCCAGGTAATGCCCAATTTCATGCCTTACTGCGTTTTGCAACTGCACGCCATGTGCCAGTGAAATGCTGTTTTCATTCATGCCTTCTAATTCACTGGTTATCCTCCCGTCCCAAATAATAGTTTCAATATGGTTTTTTACCGGGCTTGTCCATTGGTCTGGTGTAGCGCTGCCAGGTTGCACCAAGCCATTGCATGCGCAATATTCATTACGTGCATAGGTAACACCCACCGCATTCGCTCCATCCCCGTAAGTGCATGGGTTAGTCCCGGCTTTCTTCATCAACACTATTGCGTATTGATTAGCATAGTAATATTCGCTAACCTTTTGAAAGTTAACCCAACGGTGGTTTTCATTAAGCTTGTCATTATCCAAAAAAACTATCTGGTCTTTTGTAACATAATGCCATCTTAGCTTTGATGGATTTTGATTTTCATACGCCAGTTTAAACAGCTTATCCGGGTCGTATACAAATATGTCTTTAAAAAATGGGTCAGTACGTGCAAAGGTGTCTATCCCGCTGTTTGCGTTGTGTACCGCAAAGCCCCTGTATTCTTCAAATAAACTATAGCCATCGCCGTTGTCACGTTGTTTATCGGGTTTGTTATCTTCATCCCATGTTAACGGGTGGTTTAAATGCTTAATATGCAGGCTATCTTCCCACCAGTCGGCAAGGCGGTTGTCATCATTGTCAAAAGGTATTGTCAGGTAATCCTTGGTTTCATCATAATAAGGGTCTGCCGTTTCTAATAGTGTGCCGTCCTGTAATGTAACCTGTGCTGTTAATTTGCCCCATGCACCGTAGTCCATGCAGTTTATGTGTACTTCGCCAAACTCGCCTTTGCCCGCCACTGTGGGGGCGTCATTATCTGTAACATTGTTAAAATATTGGTTGTTCTTTGTTTCTTTGGCAAAACGCAGGTCTGGTTTTGTGTCGGTCATGCCTGTATATTTCGGGTAGTTATTACAATAGCCATCATACTTTGTAACTTCCTCAAGCCGCCAGTCAACGGTATAATTATGGTATACTTTGCCTGGTTCTTTTCTGTCAACTATTTTTAATTTAAACCCAAGTTTTGTATCACCCTCCTCTGCCGGTGATGTGCCGTCAACTTTTGGTCCTTTAGGCAGCCAGTGTTCATAGGTATAATTTTTACTGTCTGTCATGGGCACTATTGGGTAAATAATAGCCTCCACATCGGGCTGGCTTTTGCCTATAAAAGCATTTATGGTTATAACGGTTGTTTGCCTGTCGTGGGTTTCGGTATAGCGGCAGTTGAGATCAAAACCATACTGTTCACGCGTAATAGTTAAAATAGGTTTGGGCTTGCCGTCATCTACAATGTGCGAACCTGAAATTCTGCCTCCGGTTAACTTGTCAAGGTCAGCATTGGCTTTATTTTGGTCCATGGCTGCAAGGTTCCATGTTTTATCATCTGTATAGGCAGCCACTGCAACCGTGTTGGTAAAATCATTGTTCTCTGTTTTTGTTAACACCTCGTTGCCTATACTGCTGCCGTTGGGGTTAAGCTCCTGTTTTGTTGCATGGTGGTGTGCGTTTGATATTCTCATACACGATACCGAGCCAATATTAGTTAACGTGTCGTAACTAAAAATAAACTGTACTTGCGGTGGGTTGCCATCCGGAGCAGAGTGATCTTCACTTTGCGAAACAAGGTTAATACCTGCTTTTTGCGTTCTTTCATAAGTGGTATGTACAAATGAAGAGTTGGCAGTAAGGTCAACCCTTTGCTTAACATACTTGGCAAGCGAGCCTGGTACTTTGTTATCTGTTACGCTTTTTGCCATTTCGGTGGTAGGGGCAATTGCAAGCAGCGTTACCGTGTAAGTGCTGCCAATTAAAGTAAGCGGTGCTTTTTTACTGGTGCATTTTATGGTTGCGTTGTAGTAATTATCGTTCCATCCCGGGTCGCCGAATTTTTGGTACATCTTTCCGTAAAAATAGATGGGTGTATAGCTGGTATCACCACCATTATAATCTTTCAAATATTTCAGTGCGGCGTCGGGCACGGGCGCCTTTTTCATTGCTTCTTTAATAGTTGATGTTCTGGCAGAGTCAGACAGGTGTATCAACCCCTGAACGGCTTTCATCATGCTGTCGGGGTTTCTGCTCATGGCGGCCCTTACATTGGTATTTTGAAATTTCTGTGCAAGTTGTTTAAGCGAGTCGATCAGGTGCTGGTTAACCACCTGCGAATGCCCATGCACCGCCACTGCAACCATCATTGCTGCAACTAGTGTAAATCTTCTCATATACACGTTTTTTAAAAGTCTTTTGTTTTTAGCAGGAATACTATTTTTTACCCGGCTGTTTATTATCTATTGGGCTTTACTTGCGCCGCACCCTTCAACGGTTTGTTCGTTATTCAGCATCATTGGCACAGTTCACAAATATGCAGGTAAGCGGGCTTTACATATTGCCGCGCCACTTTAGCACGGGTTGGTCAAATACATTACTCTTTCCGGCTTTAGCCACCCTATAAAACGGGGCTAAAGCCCAATTGGAAATAACTTTAAACTGGCTGTTTCTTCCTTTATTTCAATTAACTACAAACTGGCTGTTACAATTCTTTCTGGCATAAAAACACCTGCTTGTCTTTCACCATTAAAAAAAGAATAACGTCTTTATTGTTTATATAAACACGGCTTGCGCTAAAAGCTTCTTTAAATACGCTGCCGTCAGAAAAATGCAGCCCCTGCATCCCTTCCCATGCCCATCTTTTATCGTCGTTGCTAATAAAAAGTGTTTTCAGGTCAATAGGTACATCAAACGTAAATACGGCGGTATCATTTCTTTTAAGCACTTTGCTGTTGCTTGCCTGTATGGAAAATATGTTGCCCTGGTTGGTAAGCCACAGGCCATTATTATTTACGTCGCCATAGTTTGCTATGGTAAACGTTTTGCCGGTAGTTAAATAAATAAATGCCCCTGAAGCTTTTAATTGTGGTGAAATGGATGGATCGTTTTGTATGATTCCTGCCTGTACAAAATCACCGGCAACTTGCCCGTCAGGGCTTAACAGCACCAGTTCGTGAGCAGGTATATTAATTGTTTGCCCGGTTGAAGTGGAAAGTGAATATTTAACGCCGCCGCCTTCAAAGCTGCTGCCGCCTGCTGCAACCACAGTTGAATCAAAATTGTGAACCAGGCCATACTGCGCAAAACTGCCAAATTGTTTGCCGTTAAAAGTAAAGGTTTGATTGATGCTGCCGCGTATTGCGCCCGAGGCAACATGCTGCCCGCTTTTTAAAAGAACGGCCGTATTATCAGCAGTAGTAAAATCTATGCTGCGCCGGTCTTTCTCTGATGCATTGTTCACATACGCAGTTCCTGCAACAGGCGTTCCACCTGTTTTTTGCATTTGGCCGCCGGTGTAACTATACAACTCATTATTAAATACTATTTGTGCTGTTACCTGTCCATTTTCATATTGGGCTGATTGAAAAAACAGGATGTACCCGCCACCACCGGCCATTGACTGGTCGTATTCGGCTTTTGTTATGTCCCTTATGGGTTTGCCATACTTTGCAGGATCTGTAAAGGTGATGCTTCCATCTGACGCAGGTGGTGCAACAGTTGTGCTTTTATTACCTTCAACGGCGTTGCTCACTTTGTCTTTAAGTTTTTTTAAAAACCCCTGTGAAAATGAATGTCGAACGGGAAGCAGGAATAATATAAGTAAAATATTTTTCATACATACATATTTATTGCGCGCTAAGCAACTGCTCAAAAGCGCTAAAGTCTAAAGTGGCCAGTGCTTTCTCAATCTGGTCTTTCCCTCCGGTCATTTGTATAGCTACGTTATATATCAATAATTTATTTGGCGCAGCGGGGTACACAGCCGGTGCAATAACGGCGTTTGTATAATAATTATCGTGGCCGTGTACTGTTGGTTGTTTAAACTTGCCAAGCAACACAATGCATTTGTTGCCCAGCCATTCCCCATCTCCGTTTTTAACTGCAGGGGCCCTTATTACATAGGCTGCACCTGCCACCGTATGCAATACCTGCACGTCGCCAGCCTTAATCCGGTCATCAATTGGTACATAATAGTCAGCAATGGGGTTAATATCAATTTGAATATGCATCATGCTTTCCATATTCATCTGCTTAAAGTCGGGCCCTGCAGCAGAAATGTCCTGCCCTTTTTTAATGCCGGCTTCCATAGCAGCATTTGCCGGCGCCATAATTTTTTGTAGCTGGTCAGAGTATTGCTGCAGGGTAATTTTGTTATCCTTCATCAATTGCCCAAGCGAGTCGATCTTTGCTTGTTTTTCCTTAAGCCCCATACTCTGAAAAGTTTGCATAGCATTGGCTTGTGCAGCATTACCATTTTCCTTTACGGCATTCATTTTTGAGTCATCGGGCATTTCGTCCATTTCAATACCAAACCTGTCATCATTATTATAAGCAATGTGCGCTAAACTTCCGCGTGCTATAACGGTTTTATAGTCATACACAAAAGGCCATTCCGGCTTTGCGGGCACTTCGCCTGATACGTCGGCATGGTTGTGCAGCCTTATAAATACTTCGCCGGGCGGCACTTTGCCACTGCCCTTAAAAGCACCGTCGTTTATAGGGGCCAAAGCTTTTTTGGCGGCATTAAATACTTTGTTAAGCATAATGGCCTCGCATTCTGACGCCGTTCTTGCATCGCCTTCCTCAATATCGTAACGTTGTGCATAAATGGTAGGGTCACAATTACAACCCGGGTAAACGGCCGACTTTTCGTAGGTGCCCTGCCTGTAAAAATGCCCTTGTATCTCAACCGCGCCGTAACCTAAAAATTTACCATCCTCTCCTTCTTTTGTGCCGTATTCAGCATTGCCGCTAATGGTAAATTCTATTTCAGATGGGGTGAAGGTGGTTATATGCACCTTCATTGGGTTGTTATGGTTGCTGGTGCCACCAAGGCTTGGGCGGTCGTATTCAACTGGTGCGCTTACAACGTAGTATGCCTTATCTATCGCCAAAAAATTGCTGTCGCTGTTTGGGGAAGGATGGTCCCAAAACTCAAAATCGTTTTCGGTTGAATTAAGCTCAATGGCTGTGCTTAAAAATGTAGGGCCAACGCCTGCCATATTGCTAAAGCCTATTACCAAATGGTGCAGGTTGGTATGTGGGTTTATAAACCAGTAGCAGCTATAATCGTTGCTGGCATAAGTGTTTTTTATAAGCGAAGCCATGTTTGCTGTAATTACACGCCCGGGGTCTTTTGCGGGCGTAAATGTCATGGTAAGTTTGCTCTGCTGTGCATAACAAGCTGTGCCGGCAAATAAAAAAGCAGCCAGAAATAATGTATGTCTCATAGTCATAAATGTTACTGTTGTGGCTCCATTACCCATTCTGAGCTCCACGCGCCAGGCTGTATTTGTGTTGACTGCAACCTGCCGGATTCAATATTTAAGTAAGTGTTGTTTGCTACGTTTCTAAAACGTATAGTTTGTTGGTCAACTGGTTCAACTATCCACAGCGATGCACGTGATTGCGGGTTGATAGACAACATTGCATTAGGATCTTCAGTGCTAATATAATTTTCTTTCCACCTGTTTTTTATCAGGTAAAAGTTCGTGCCATTAACAGGCAAAATTTGCCACTGGCAACTCCATTGGCCGTCCAATACGGGTGTGCATACGGCAGGTCCGTGTTCATTATTTAAATAAGTATTCTTCCAAAGGTTTTTAAGCTTGATAAAACCCTGCATGCTGCCCTGGGCCGGCCCAAATACCGGCAGGTTATTAACGGGCGGCACAGGTGCGCCATAAGCATTACCCACAAGCTGGTTGGTGTTAAATGTTAGCGTAACCACTACATTTGGCAACTCATCAAGCGGTACTATCACTATCGCATCAGTATGTACTGTTTCACCCCCTTTAAGCCAATATCCTATTTGTACAAAACGTTTGTTGGTAACGGCTTTACCCGATGCATCCTTATCTTCAACATTAGCAAGCACATTGGCAGCAGGCATGTTTAGGTCTACCATTTTATTGGTTAGCCTTGCACCGGTTGCATTAAGTATGCTAAAATGTGCAACCTGTGGCGACAGGTCGCCCAGGCTAAAGCCTTGTTTATACATTACTATTTTGGCTTCACCCGTTGTGTTGGTTACATAAAAGCGCAGTGAATACCTGCCGAAGTTGCCTTTGTTGCCAACCTCTTTTTCTTTGGCTGATAAAATGGTGTAACCCATTTGCAGGCCGTTTACATTGGCGGCAATGCTGTCTGTTACAGGCAGTGCAGCCAATGGTTGTTGTGCAAATACTGTTGTGCAAAGCAAAGTGGCAAACAGCGCTGCTAAAAAATATGGTCTTTTACACATGGGGAGTAGTTTTATTAAGTTCAATAGTTTACGGGGCTATATGCGGGCGTTATTACATGCGTACAAATTCAACACGCCTGTTGTTTGCCTTGCCTTCAATACTTGTGTTGTCGCTTATAGGCTTGGTGTCGCCAAAGCCCTTGGTAGTAAGGCGTGTGGCATCAACCCCCATACTTACCAATTGGTTTTTAACCGCATCGGCACGCTGCTGGCTTAAGGTAAGGTTATGCGCCGCAGTACCTGAATTATCAGTGTGGCCATCAACTTCAAACTTCAGGTCTGGGTTATCTTTCAACACCTGTACTATCATGTTAAGTGTGCCCATGCTTTCAGGTTTAATGGTGGCCTTGTCAATGTCAAAGTTTATACCGTGGGTAATTATTTTGGCATCGGTAAATTTCTTGCCAAGCATGTTCATATTACCGCCGCTGGCTATACGTACGTTTTTAAATACAATAGGGTTGGTATGGTCGCCTATACCTTCCATGTCAAGGTGTGTAGTTGCAAAAGGCAGCCGGGGTACAACTAATACACGGTTTTGGTCAACATATACCTTTAGTTGCATTTTTTTAACCGCCAGGGCAATGTGGTGCCATTTACCTGGAAAGTTGTCACCGCCAACATCCGGGGGCAGGTTGCCAGAAAGGCTTTCGCCTTCTGTAGGTGAATATTGTACTCCACCATTCCCTTCAACATATACGGCAAAATAGTCACCTTCTATAGTGCCCGGTTGTTTAAAATAATCTACCTTAAGCGGGTAAGATCCGTTTGAGAACAGATCATACTCAACCGTAAAGTTGTCTGTAAGGTATGATGGCTTTGTCATTAATGGCTGTACTTTGGCATAGTTGCCGTCCGTTAGCAAAAATGCCAGGTCGTCACCCATTTTATTTAATATAGCCTGGCCAGCTTTTAAATCCCAATGGCTGGGAAACTCGCCATCAGCATCATCAGTAAAATGGTCTTCAAAAAGTATGGTATCACCAGGTACAAAATCGTAATTGGCATATACTTTAATGGCGTTATTATTCTGTTGAGGTGCAGCAGCGGCGCCAGAGCCAGCAGTACTGCCGGCAGCAGGTTGTTGCCCCGCAGGTGCAGTGCCGTTTGCAGCAGCAACGCTGTCTGCTCTTTTCTTTTCAAGGGCTGCTTCAGCAGCATCAAGCCCCTTGTCCATAGTAGCATCCGTTTTCTGGTCAACACGGTTGTTTACTTTGGTTTTTAATTTGTCTTTCACTTTTTGCAGAAAGGTTTGAGCAACGGCATTATTGGCGTTTATACCTATGGTTAGTACAGTGCATGCCAGAACAATGATATATTTCATATATACAGTTTTAACGTTTGTAATAAACAAGCTTTTTCAAAAATGGAGTTATTTGCCGGGCGGCATATTGCATCGGGTTATCAAAACAAAGCATTAAACTGGCATTTCAACGGAACGATTTGTAAATGGCAATTTTTTACCGGCAATTGGCAGTAACTGTTTGGCAAGTGGGGGCCGGGGCAGATGAAGTTCATGGCTCATTAGTTCATGGTTCATAGCGTCTCGCAGAAATAAAACCTGTTGCCTTGTCATGAACTATCAACTATGAACCATGAACCAAATGAACCAAACGTTATGAACCATGAACTATTTCCCTAAATTTGTCCGTATGAAGCATCTAACACTTTGTACAACCTTTTTGGTATATACTTTATTTGGTTACGCGCAGCAAAGCGAAAGCATTGTTGGGCCTGGTAAACAAGTTGACCCATACCATTACCAAACGGTAAAATCGTTTACTTATAGTAAAGCCTGCGTAGGCAGCGCGCACCCGCTTGCCAGCGAGGTAGGCGCTGCTATTATGAAGCATGGTGGTAATGGCTTCGATGCCATGATTGCTACGCAGCTTACATTGGCAGTGGTTTACCCTGCAGCCGGCAATATTGGTGGTGGCGGTTTTTTAACCGCCCGTAAAAGTGATGGAAAGCTAATAACCATAGACTACCGTGAAATGGCGGGTAGCCAGGCTACGAAAGATATGTACCTTGATAAAAACGGTAACCCGCAAATGGAACTATCGCAGAATGGTGCATTATCATCTGGCGTGCCGGGAACCATTGCCGGTTTATTTGCAGAGCATAAATACGCAAAGCTGCCTTTCGCCCAACTGATACAGCCGGCCATTGATATTGCCGAAAAAGGTTTTGTTATCTCTGCATCGCAGGCAAGGGAATTTAATGGCCTTAAAAATACCTTTTTAAAATACAATACCAAACCAACTGCCTTTGTAAGGCAGGACAGGCCCTGGAAAGAAGGCGATACGCTTGTTCAGCCGGAACTTGCAGCAACACTTAAACGTGTTCGCGATCATGGCGCTAAAGGCTTTTATGAAGGCGAAACAGCAAAGCTTATTGTTGATGAAATGCAGCGCAGCAAAGGCATATTAACTTACGATGATCTGAAGAATTATGTTGCAAAGGAACGCACCGCATTAACTTTTACCTATCGCGGTTATCAAATTGCAAGTTTTCCACCGCCGAGTAGCGGTGGTATTTTGCTGGCACAAATGCTTAAAATGATTGAGAAATACCCGGTAGGGAGTTATGGGTTTGAGTCAACAAAAAGCACGCAATTAATGATAGAGGCGGAACGCCGCGCTTATGCCGACAGGGCTGAACACATGGGTGACCCCGATTATTGGAAAGTGCCACAAAAAACACTGATGAGTGATGCCTACCTGGCAAACAGGATGAAGGATTATGACAGTACACGCGCCTCAAAAAGCAGCAACATACAGGCGGGTGTAGCGCACGAAAGCGACCAAACAACACACATAAGCATTATTGACGGCGATGGCAATATGCTGGCAGTAACCACAACTCTAAACAACGGCTACGGCAGTAAAACATTGGTGGGTGGCGCCGGTTTTTTACTAAATGATGAAATGGATGACTTTAGCGTAAAACCAGGAGTGCCAAACATGTATGGTGCAACAGGTGGCTCAGCAAATGCCATATCACCTGGTAAAAGAATGCTGAGCTCTATGACACCGTCGCTGGTTTTAAATAATAACAAGCCGTTTATGGTGGTGGGTACGCCCGGTGGTACCACTATACCAACATCAGTTTACCAAAGCATTGTTGATGTGATTGATTTTAACATGAACGCCACAGACGCGGTAAACAAACCTAAATTTCACCACCAGTGGTTGCCGGACGAAGTTATTGTAGAGAAAGGCTTTGCGACCGACACAAAAGCCGCGCTTGAAAAAATGGGCTACAACCTTAAAGACCGCGGCGCTATTGGCAGAACCGAGTTGATAAAAATATTGCCTGACGGCAAACGTGAAGCTGCTGCTGATGGAAGGGGCGATGATAGCCTGGATGGGTTTTAGCAAGAAAGTCAGCAAGTCAACGGTCAGTAGGGCATTAAGGTGGAAGTTTGAGGAAGCTTTTTTTGAGTTTTCCCTTTTCACCGTTGCCATGCTGGTCCATCAACACCATCACATTTTTACATTCACCTGTAATAATCATCGCTAATGACGCTTGCCAGGCCATCGCTTTATTATATATTAATTGCAGTGTCAATTTATTGTATTGCCTGTAAGCAAAGCAGAACTGCTGTGCCGGCATTCACGCTTACACCGTCAACAAAATTTTCATTCAAATCAATGGTTGACTGCAATATGGCCGAAGCATGGGTGGGTGATACGTTCCGCATATTTCCGGGAAAATATGGTGAAGATCCTTTATGGGGGTACAGCCGCGAACTAAAATACACCAATGGCAGCAATGCAGATGAGGCATTTAACAGGCGTTCGAATGAGTTTACCCAACCTGTAATGCCGCCCAATGCGATGCCCGGCATGCCGGGCCTGCACGGTGCCGTTTGGTTTGAGACAGTATACCAGGACGAACACGATGCCACAGGTAAAACATTGTATGCTGTTTACCACAACGAGAACTATCCTGCAACGCTGCCGTACGATTCAATAACAGCAGAGGGGTATAAAGACATTAACTGGCCGCAGGGCTTAAAAGGCCCTGCAACTGCCACGGCTGTGTGCAGAATAGGTATTATGAAGTCAGCCGATGGCGGGCATAGCTGGGATAACAAAGGGATTTTTATTGAAGACCGTTACCCGCGGTTAATATTGAGGCCGGATAATACTGCCATTAATTTTGCGGGTGGAGTAGGTGATCCTTCGGCCGTGGCAAGTAGGGGTTATCTTTATCTTTTTTATGGCGAATATGGCTATCCTGGTGTATACAACCACTCGACGTATAACTCTGCGCTTGAGCACAATGGTCAATGCATTAGCGTAGCCAGGATTAAGCTTAGTGACCTTGATGCACCGCAGGGTAAAGCTACGCGCTGGAACGGCAGTGAGTTTGCTGCGGCTTATGACGGTATTGGAGCTGTAGTGCATAGTTTACAAATACCTGCCGAACAGGGTGGGGGCCCGGCATCATCCCCGGCGGCTAAGTATTACTGGGGGCCGTCTGTAAGCTGGAACACTTATTTACAGGCATGGGTTATGTTGATGGCAAAAGCAGAAGGCCCATCGTGGAATGGCAACAGCATTTATATTTCATTCAATACAAATACAGATCTTGATGGTGCGCACTCGCAGCAATGGTCAACGCCGCAATTGCTGCTTAGCAGGCCAGGCCATGTGCTTTGGTACCCAAGCCTGCAACCCCTTAATACTCCCGAAGATGTAGCTGCAAAAAATATCTGTTTACGCTTGGGGCAGAAGGCGAGGTTGTTTATTAAGGACAACCAAAAAGATACCAGCGAATACCTGTCAGAATTTGTAATTGAGTTTAAAAAGTAATGATAAGACCTTTCAATCTCTTACGTTGCAAATCTGCCGTTTCACATTTCACCTTTTGCATCCCACGTTCATCGTTTTTACGTCTGCCTTTTCACTTTTTACATTTCACCTTTACGTCTCACTCTTCCTCAGTCCAGCCCAATCATACTTGCCCTTTCATTAGCTGCTTTAAAATGAATAAAAGCTTCTGCCGTTTTAACGCCGCATTCAAGCCCGCGAAATTCTTCCAGCGGTTTAAAAAAATCATTATAGGTATTAATGGGGTCTTGTGTTTTGTGGGCGAACATAGCATCTTTTTTACGGTCGTGTGTGGTAGCTATGTCAACATAATCTGTCGGCGTAAAAGCCATTGTTTCGCTGCCGGTATTTACTTCATAAAAATATAAATGAAATTTACGGTTGGCGCGTACCCATGCGGTTAACGCCAGCAAGCCGGTAACCTGGTGGTCGGGGTGGCCGTCAACCGGCCATTGTGTAAAAACAATATCAGGGTTTAATGATGCAATCAGTTTTGAGGTTTCCTCATTCTTCTCCTTATTCAATACAGTATTGCCATCAATTTGGCCTGCAAACACCGGTTTGGCATTTAAAATTTTGCAGGCAACTTCAGCTTCCCTGGTGCGTAGCGCAGCCATTTCGCTATATGTTTTGTTTGGGTCGCTGGCTTCGCCGCGTGTAACGTACAAAAATGTTACGTTATGCCCTGCATCGCTGTATTTAGCCATCGTTCCCCCGCAGCCAAATTCCGGGTCGCCGGGGTGGGCGCCAAGGCAAATAATATTTAATTTTTTATCAGCAGTAATATCACTTACCGATGCACCGGCTGTTGCGGGCAACGCAGCAGCGCCGGCAAGCCCCATAGCAGATAACTTTATAAAATCGCGGCGCGGGGAGATATTTTTTTTCATACAGTGGCATTGATTGCTGAAGCGTAAATGTATCAATAAAAAACGCCCAACATTATTTATCTGTGAAAACAAATTTTCTTTGGATAAATAATGTTGGGCGTAGCTTATATTTTTTAGCTGTCAACTGTCATCTTCACTCTGTCAACTTACACTCTTTACCAAGCCGATTCTTTAATGTAAGTACGACCTTCATTGCCCCAGTCGTTTAAGTTTTCCTGCAGCAATGCAACCATTGCTTTATTGTCTACTTTTTTGCCTTTTGTCGGCGCGGCCAGTGTAGCTTCAGGAATTGTTTCTGTGTAAACCTTAGTTGCAAACCAGGTAACATGTTCGTGTGGCAACGCTATGCCAAGTATCATACCCGGTAAACCGGTGAAGGACTCAGGGCCGCCTGTAGTAGTAATAGCATCGGTATAAAAAGCCACCACATATATGCTGTCTAAAATAATGGCATTGGCACGGCGGCATTCAAAACCTGCAATATTGCGTGTTTCGTTGGTGATCTTCCATTGTATTTTTCGGGTGGAGTCCTGTACAAGAAAGTTTTGTTCAAATACGTGTTTTTCTGAAATGCTTAACCCGGTAACAAGGTTGTTCATTACGACATTGTTTTGTGCAGGATCGCTTATAAACCAACCCCTGTTTGTATTTTCAACCTCCCTGCCTGGCTGGTATAGGGTTTTATCGTTATTAAACAGCAGGTTAAAATAAGTGGTATTAAACTGCGGGTTATTTTTACGGTAATTGTCTTTTGAGTCCTGTGTCATCCACCAATAATCATCAAGCCTGGCATACAAGTTTACTTTGCGTTCAAACTCAACCCGGCCCTGTGATAAAAATATGGCGTTTTGTGCATGTGCTTTAAAGCTGCATACTGTAACTATTAAAGCTGAAACTATGTTGATGATCTTTTTCATACTTATTCTCTTAAGTTTTGGTTTAAAGGTTAAAACATACCGGTAGGGGCCTTAACACCCGCTTTATTAAAATTCCACACCAGGGATAAGAAGAAGTACCTTTTTATAGTGCTGTAGGTTGTTTGTGTTATAAAATTACTTTGCAGGTACCTTTGAAAGTTTATATTTTGGTTTAAAATATCGTTGCCTGCAACTTTAATAACTAAGGCATCGCCTTTAAGCAGCTTTTTACCAAACCATGCGTTTACAACAAATGCATTATAGCCCAGCAAAGTATTTGTTTTTTCCTGTATAGTATAATCACCGTCTGCATGTATTTGAAGCTTCCATGGCAGGTATATGTCTACATTAGGCTGAAGGCCATAGCGCCATGAATTGGTAGATGTGGCAGCCTGTATGCTTGATGTACTGTTTGTATAAGTAGCCGATGCCCTAAGGCTAATGCTGTACTTGTTTTCCTTGTCTTTGTTTAACCTTACGCTGCCCGAGTAGCTACCGCTTTTTGTTGTGTTAAGTATACTGTTAACATAGTTTACATTTTGGCTGTTGCTTACATCAGCGCCAAAATCAATATTGGTTTCCAGTTTCTTTAATTTAAAGCCATAATCCATCCAGCCATTTATACTGTGGTTACCATCAACATTTATATATTGGTTTACCTGTTTGCCGTTTGATGCATTAAAGGTTGAGTAGTTTGAAATTGCATTATTGGTCATATTGTAAAATATACCCAAAAACAAATTGCGGGAGGTTAGCACCTTAAAGTCGTTAAAAAACAGGTTTATATTGCTGTTAAATGCTGGCTTAAGGTTGGGGTTACCAATAGTTATATTTAATGGGTCGTCATTTGTGGCTACCGGCTGTATTTGGTTTATGGATGGCTGCTGGGTACTGCCGTTATAGTTGATAGATATCCTGCGCATTTGAGAGAAAGAATATGAGAAATTGGCGGTAGGGTATAGGTTGACAAAATTTCTTTTTGACACTTCGCCCGTATGCAGGTTTGTCTGGTCAAAATTGGTAAAGCCCAAATTATTGCCCAGGTTAAAGCGTATCTTCTTTTTACTAAAGTTATAGGCCAGCCCTGCACGCTGCGTAAACTGGTTAAACTGGTAATGATTACTATAGGTGCTGTCAAGCGTAGTATACTTACCATCGGCAGACTTGTTGTAGGAGTTGCGCTCAGAATTGCTGTTGCTTACAACTATGCCATAGTTTGCTATTAATGACGATGTTTTTGACAGTGGCTCCGTGTAAGTGAGTTTAGTATCTATCAACAGGTCCCTGCTGGAGTATGTTTTATACTGGTCTGTTACGTTGCGGCCTGCAAACTGGTTATTTTTAAAACTATCTATGTATGAATTTAAATAGCCTGTAGCGTTATTGGTAGTATAATTTTCACGCATATTAAAAGAAAGCGTCCTGCCTTTCTTTTTAAATTTTTGCCTGAACAAAATATTACTGTTTAATGTGTTCTTATCTCCGTTGCTGCTTAAATTACGCAGGCTTTTGTTTACAAACTGGTCGTTGGTAAGGCTTGATGAAGAGTCGGCTGTTGAAGTTAGCTTATGGTCCATCCCCCCGTCTGCATTGATCTTTAAAGATGACAGTGAGTCAAACTGCACTTCATAAGTGCCATTAAAGCGGTTTCGTATTATGCTGTTCTTTGTTTTTTGATAATCGTTTTTATAGTTTATGGTATCATTAGACAATATGTTTTGCGAGTTTGTGGTAGTGTTGCCGTTAACCATAAGGTTCATTATCTTATAATTAAGGTTGATGTTATCTTTATCTGCATTCCACTTGTTATTAAAATGCAGGCCGCCAGTTTGCACCAGCGGAAAGCCCTGGCCGTTATACTGGCCGCCCCAATTTTCAAAGTCATCGCCATTGCCTTCAGCCATAATCATCATACCTCCACCATCATCCATCATGGTTATGCCATTATTACCTGCATCGCCATAATTACTAATGTCCTGCCAGTTAAGGCCCGTTTTGCCCGTGTTTGATGCAATTGCATAACCGGCAAATTTCTCCTTGTTTTTAAACACATTCAACATCGCCTGGTTATTATGGTAGCCATCGGTACCACCACTCAGGTCAAGCTTGCCAAAATAGCCGTTCTTTTTACCATCTTTCAATTTAAGATTGATCGTTTTTTCGCGATTTCCATCATCAATTCCCGTAAAAGTGGCCTGGTCGCTTTTCTTATCATATATCTGCACAGTGCCTACCATATCAGCCCGCAGGTTTTGCGTTACAAGGGTAGGGTCGTCACCAAAAAATTCTTCACCATCAACCAATACTTTTTTAACAGTTTCACCTTGCGCTGTTATTGCGCCGTTCTTATCTATTTGTATACCGGGCATTTTTTTAAGCAGGTCTTCAACGGTCGCATTCGCTTGTACTTTAAAGCTGTCGGCAACCATTTCCGTAGTGTCGCCTTTTATCTTTATACTGCCAATTTGCTGCTTTACTATAACTTCCTGCAATAGGTTGGCTTTTAAAATAAGCTTTAAAGGGCCTGTGTTAATGTTTGATGTATCAGTCAATGTAAAGTTCTCAGCGTAATCAGCGTATTGCGGGTAGGTGGCCAGCAATATATAGTCGCCTGCGTTTAAGTTTTTTATACTGAACTCGCCCTTTGCATTAGTTCTTTCAAATTTAACCAGCACACTATCTTTTGCGCGCAATAACGAAACAACTGTGTTCGACAGGGTTTGTTTATTTATGGTATCAGTTGTTACGCCTTTTACTGAAGCGCCTTGAGAAAAAGAGAGGGTTGTGATGCACACAGAAACAGTTAACAGCAGTAGTATTTTTTTCATGTGATGGTTTAAACGTTAAGTTTCGGCTTATCTACGGCAATGTTCGTATATAATTTACGATAATGCAAGCCTGTGTATCCTAATATTACGTTAATGGTAGTTTTTACATTTAAGTGGTGTTAAAGCTTTCATAATGAAGCCTTGTTATAAATACTGTCGGATTAAACAAATTTTTGGTGATTTTCATTTTACCTGTTATAATTATTTAAAGCCAAATATGAAACTGTATGTTTTATTTTTTGGCGGCTAATGTGAATACCGGTTAGTTATATTTGAATTTGGACTGAAAAAACATTTTACTAAGGAGCTGTGATGCCGGCCTTATTGAAATTCCATACAATTGATAAAAGAAAATATCTTTTTATATTACTAAAGCTGGTTTGGGTAATAAAGTTGCTTTGTACATTTCTTGAAAAGTTTAGGTTTTGGTTTAATATGTCGTTACCGGAAAACTTAATAAGCAGCGCGTCTTTCTTTAGCAGCTTTTTGCCAAACCAGGCATTAACAATAAATGCACTATAACTGCTTAGGCCGGCCGTTTTTTGCTGAATATTGTAATCTCCGTTTGCATTAAGCTGCAGCTTCCACGGCAGAAAAATATTAACAGATGCACTGGTTGTATACCGCCAGTAATTAACCGGTGCATTTAGCTGTATGGTAGACTTGCTGTTAACGTATGTGGCATTGCCATCAATACTTATACTATACTTGTCTTCTTTTTCCTTCTCTATTCTCAGGCCGCCTGAATAGTTTTGACTGTGTGTAGCATTTAGAACGTTGTTTACCACATTAACACGGTGGCCATTGCTAAAATTGCCTGAAAACCCAACGGTTGTGCCTATTTGTTTAATTTTAAAGTCGTAACTGGCCCAACCGCTGTAACTATTGTTACCGTTAACGTTTATAAATTGAGTTACAGATTTGCCGTTTAGGGCATCAAACGTTGTGTTATCAGATATAGTATTTTCCTCAAAATTGTAAGACATGCCTAAAAACAGGTCAGTTTGCGATATTATCTTATAATCGCTAAAATACACCCGCATAGAATTGCTGAACGATGGTTTTAGCCCGGGGTTGCCAATGGTTATACTAAGCGGGTTCTCGTTGGTGGCAACAGGTTGTATCTCGTCTATTGATGGCTGGCTGCTATTTCCATAATAATAAAAAGAAAAGCGGCGCTGCTGGGTAAATGAGTAATTTAAATAGGCAGATGGATAAAAGTTTACAAAATTTCTGTTTTGTGTTAACGCTGTATGCAGGTTTTGCTGGTTGTAGTTGGTAAAAGCCACATCGTTACCCATATTTAGCCGCAATTTTTTGGTTTCGTAATGATAGTTAAGGCCGGTGCGCTGCGCAAAAACATTATACTTATAATGGTTGCTGTAAACAGTATCAAAAGTGGAGTATTTTCCGTCAGGCGATTTATTGTATGAATTGCGTTGTGAGTTATTGTTGTCTGCAATAACAGCGTAGCTTAGCGCCAGTGTTGAGTGTTTTGACAGTGGTTCTGTATAATCTGCTTTAATATTAATATTAAGGCTGGTGCTGTTGTAGGTTTTATACTGGTCAATAACATTTCGGCCCGCAAATGTGTTGTTTTTAAAGGTATCAATGTATGAATTAAGATAACCCATGGCTTTATTTTGAGAATAATCTTCTGAAAAATTTAGCGATAGCGTTCTGCGCGGCTTCTTAAACTTTTTCCTGTAAAGCATATTGCTGTTTACGGTGTTTCTATTGCCCGTGGTGCTTAAGCTACGTACGCTGTTGTTTACGCGCTGGTCGTTGGTAAGGCTTTCTGATGAGTCGCTTTTTTCAGTTATCTTATGATCCGTGCCGCCATCAGCAGATACTTTTATTGAGGATAGTGAGTCTATCTGCAGTTCGTAAGTGCCGCCAAACCTGTTACGCAGTATGCTATTCTTATACTTTTCGTACGTGTTGTTATAATTTATAGTATCGTGCGAAAGTATGTTTTGAGAGTTAACCACACTGCCGCCCGTAAGCCCCAGGTTTAATATTTTGTAGTTAACATTAATATTATCCCTGGCATCATTCCATTTATTGTTAAAATGCAGGCCGCCTGTTTGCACCAGCGGGTAGCCACGGCCACTGTATTGTCCGTTCCACTCCTCAATATCATCTCCATCACTAAAGTCGCCCGTCGCATCGCCGTAGTTGTTTATATCCTGCCAGTTAAGCCCTGTTTTACCGGTGTTTGATGCCATTGCATAACCCCCAAGCTTTTGTTTGTTTTTAAATATATTAACCATCGCCTGGTTTTCGTGGTAGCCGTCAGTTCCGCCTCCTGCGCTAACCTTGCCAAAGTAGCCATTCTTTTTATTTTCCTTTAGCTTAAGGTTTATTGTTTTTTCATGCTTGCCGTCATCAATACCGGTAAATACTGCCTGGTCGCTCTTCTTATCATATATCTGTACGGATGCAATCATGTCTGCGCCCAGGTTTTGTGTAACAAGGGTAGGGTCGTCGCCAAAAAATTCTTCGCCATCAACCAAAACCTTTGGTACTGTTTCGCCCTGTGCTGTAATTTTTCCATCTTTGTCAACTTGTACGGTAGGTATTTTTTTCAGTAGGTCTTCAATTGTGGCATTTGGTTGCACTTTAAAGCTGTCGGCAATAAATTCAGTTGTGTCACCCTTCATACGTATGCTGCCTATTTGCTGCTTTACAATAACTTCCTGTAACAGGTTGGCCTTTAGTATAAGCTTTACCTGGCCTGTATTAATGACAGAGGTATCAGAGAGATCAATATTTTCAGAGTAATCAGCGTATTGCGGGCATGTAGCAAATAATATATAATTACCTGCTTTAATATTAGCAAGCTCAAAATTGCCATGGGCATTGCTGCGCACAAACTTAACAAGTACTGAGTCTTTAGCCCTTAGCAGGCAAATAACAGTATTACTTACATTTTGTTTATTTATTGTATCAGTAATAGTACCTTTTATAACAGCGGTTTGCGCAATAGAAAATACAGCAATGCATACAGTAGCAATAGCAAGCAACAGTATTTTTTTCATTACAGGTTTAAAGGTTTGGTGTTAGCAGTTTAGGTTTATGTGATAAACTTCGTATAGAAATTAAAACAATTGCAGATTGATTATCATAATTTTACGTTAATGGTAGTTTTGGTATAAAAGCGTATTAAACATTTTATAAACGCAGCTTGCCATATTATATTATATTACACAGGCATAAAATAATTATATGGCTAACAGGTACGAGGATATTCATTTTGTTGACAGCACAAAACCTGTGTGGAATTATTCGTTATTTACTTACGATGATATCAGCAATTTTCAGGCAGGTACGCACTACAGTTTGTATAAAGTATTTGGCAATAAACAAATTGAAGTGCTTGAAACACCGGGCACCTACTTTGCAGTTTGGGCGCCTAATGCAACACAGGTAAGTGTTATTGGCAATTTTAACCACTGGAACCCTAATGCGCATATATTATTTGTAAGGCTTGACCACACCGGTATTTGGGAAGGCTTTATACCAGATGTACCTGCAGGCGAATCATACAAATACCACATACACGGCTTTGAAGGAGCGGAACTTGACAAAGGTGACCCCTTTGCCCACCTTTGGGAAAAGCGGCCGCTTACAGCATCTATAACCTGGGGCACGTTTTATAATTGGACAGATGATGAATGGATGGCTGAAAGAAAAAAACACAATGCACTTGATGCGCCGTGGAGCGTGTATGAAGTACACCTTGCAAGCTGGATGCGGCCTGACAAGCACGATGAAGAAACGTATAATACTTACGCCCAGATAACTGAGCGGCTGGTGCCTTATATAAAAGAAACAGGTTTTACCCATGTTGAATTTATGCCGGTGATGGAACACCCGTTCGACGGTAGCTGGGGCTACCAGGGTACGGGTTTTTTTGCACCAACATCAAGGTTTGGCAGCCCACAGGATTTTGCCGCAATGGTTGATGCATTGCATAATGCCGGTATTGGTGTTATACTGGACTGGGTGCCTTCCCATTTCCCATACGATTCTCACGGTTTGTACATGTTTGACGGTACCCATACGTATGAATATGCTGATATGCGCAAGGGTTATCACCCTGACTGGAACAGCTATATTTTCAACTATGCGAGGGGAGAAGTAAAAAGTTTTTTAATAAGCAGCGGCCGTTTTTGGTGCGACCGGTTTCACGCAGATGGCCTGCGGGTTGATGCTGTAAGCAGCATGCTAAGGCTTGACTACAGCCGTACCGAAGGCCAGTGGGAGCCAAATGAGTTTGGTGGTAACGGCAACCTTGAAGCTATTGCCTTTATTAAAGATCTGAATGAAACATTGTTCAGGGATTTCCCTGACATACAAACTATAGCGGAAGAAGCAACTGACTGGCCCAAAATAAGCAGGCCTACTTTTCAAGGCGGCCTGGGGTTTGGTATGAAGTGGATGATGGGCTGGATGCACGATACGCTGGATTATTTTAAGTTGAACCCGCTAATGCGTAAATTTCATCAAAACAAGTTCACGTTTAGCATGATGTACTTTTACGATGAAAATTTTATGCTGCCTTTAAGCCATGATGAGGTGGTACATGGCAAAAGCCCCATGCTGTACAAAATGCCGGGTGATGAATGGCAAAAATTTGCCAACCTGCGTCTTATGTACACCTACATGTTTACCCACCCCGGCGCCAAGTTGTTATTTATGGGTGATGAGTTTGGCGCTACCGAAGAATGGAATTATAAAAGCGAACTGCAATGGAACCTGCTGCAATTTGTTAGCCACAGCGGCATGAAGGAATGTGTAAGCCAGTTAAATAAATTATACCGTGGCCAGCCGGCGTTATACCAAAAACAATTTGGTATGGAAGGCTTTGAATGGGTTGACCTTAACCACCGGGACGAATCGATAATGGTTTACCTGCGAAAGGGCAACGATGCCGATGATAACGTATTGATTCTGTTGAACATGACGCCGGTAGTTAGAAATAATTTCCAGGTAACTGTTTATGGCAAAAGCAAATGGCAGGAAATATTCAACAGCGATAGTAAAGATTTTTGGGGAACCGGGGATGTTTTTAACCCAAATATAATGAGTGATTTAATTGATGAAGGCACAAATTGTTACAAATTGACCCTACATTTGCCCGCATTGGCCGGTATAGTTATTAGGTAAAAACCGGCTTGTTTTATTAAGTGTGCATTTTACAGCTATTATTAAGTTTAACCAATATACCTGATGAGAAAAAAAGGTGTTAGTTCGCCCTTACCCGCTTTTTTGAGCAACTCAAACATGTTTCCTGCATTTATTGTTACAGCCCAAGGGGAAATTATTACTTCCAACAATTTATTTAATAAGTTATTTATTACTGCCAGGCAGGATAAAGTTTACATTCAGAATATTTTTACCGACAACAGCTTCAGTGGCGTTTTAAATCCGGAAGAAAATTTTTCAGTACCTGTTATAATAAATTCTTCCGTTAACAATCATTGTATAAAATGGGAAATTACCGGGTATGGCAACGGGCATTTTATTTGCACCGGCGCCCCATCACCGGCAAAAAGCAGCAATAGTTTGTTTTGCGAAAATGCCTTTTCGGTTTTTTTTGATAACAGCCCTGCTTTAATGTGGGCAACAGATAAAGATGGCCGTATACAAATGATGAATAAGCGGTATAAAGAACATACCGGTTTTACAGATGCACAATTAGGCCGCTCTATTTGGGAAGTGTATCCAAAAGAGATGGCAGATCAATTTAAGAGGAACGATGACATTGTATTGAAAACAAACGAATTGCTTGAAATAGAGGAAGTATCTATTGACAAAGCTGGCGTTACAAGAAATTACATAGCATACAAGTTTCTTTTGGAAACTGCACGCAATGGTGTTATGGTAGCGGGCTGCTCAATAGATATTACGGATATTCTGGAAAAAACAAAACAGCTTCTTTTCCAGGCCAGGCTGTTAGACAGTATTGAGCAAGCTGTTTATGTGCTTGACCGGGACACTAAAATTATATACTGGAACCGCCATGCGGAAGAAATGTTCGGATGGAAGAAGGAGGAGATATTGAATAAACACCTGGTTGTTTTAACATCCACCGGTACCCTTGATGAATCGCTGCTTATTAGCCTGCAAAACAAACAAAGCTGGCACGGCGAACTTGAATTAAAGAAAAAGAATGGTTCAATTATACAGGCACACACTACCAAATCGCCGGTGTTTGATAATGATAATAACATTACGGCCTTTATCGGCGTATCAAAGGATATATCCGAACGTAAAATAGTGCATAAAAAACTGGTGAAGCAAAATAACCAGTTCAGGCAAATAGCGCGGCTGCAATCGCATGCAGTAAGGCGCCCGTTGGCTAATATGCTTGGCCTGATTGACCTTATACAATATTATAGTAATAAAAACGATCATGATGAAGTATTATATATGATAAGCCTGCTTAAACAAAGCAGTGAAGACCTTGATGATATAATACGCAGGATAGTGCTAAAAGCCGGTGTGTACTTTGACCCGGAGTTGCGAATAGCGTAAATACAAGCACCAAATGGGGAAAAGCCAAAAGTCCAGGAAAGAAAAATTCAATATTCAACACCCAGGTGAGAAACTAGCTGGTTTTACGCTCGTTTGTTGCTCCAGACATTGATTATTTCGCCTTTATTCGCGAATAGACCAACAAAGGTGGGGATAAGGAAATTTGGGGCTATTATTTTCTAATTGCAAACTTTCCTTACATCATTGGCTATGGACTTTTTTCAATGCCATGAACTATGATCCATGGACCATGAACTTTTCTTTTACCGGGCTTTAATATTTTTCTTTGATTGGTGATTATAGTACAACTATAGCCTGTCAGCCATTTTACTATATATTTGCGCGCATGAAATATTCGCAGCATATTGGTGTACTGGCCGTACTGGCATTGGCAGTTGTTGCTTTTTTACCCTGGGCGTACATTAGCGATGGTAACACTGCCATAAACGTAACCGGGCTGCATGCTGAAGGCACTAATTTTGGCAAGCCTGCTTTATTTAGCCTGATACTTGGTTTTGTATGTGTTATTTTTTTTGTTATCCCTAAAATATGGGCGAAGCGTACTAATGTATTTGTGTCTGTTTTGGTACTTGCGTGGTCAATAAAAAATTATATTATCATAAGCGCCTGCCTTGCCGGTAATTGCCCTCAAAAACAGGTTGGGTTGTACCTACAGGTGCTATTCTCTTTTGTGGTGTTGTTGATGACTCTGCTTCCTAAAATAGCAATACCTGAGGAGAAAGATTAGGCCAGTTCCGCGGCTATTAGTTCTGCAACATCCATCACTTTAACATCGCCTTCCTTCTCCCTGTTTTTTACACCGTCTGTTAGCATTGTATTGCAAAATGGGCATGCTGAAGCGATTACGGAAGGTTGCATTTCAAGCGCTTCATCGGCGCGCTCCATATTAATACGCTTATTGCCCGGTTCATCCTCCTTAAACATTTGCGCACCGCCGGCGCCGCAGCACAGTCCTTTGCTACGGCAACGTTTCATTTCAACAAGTTCGGCATCCAGCATCTCAAGCACCTTACGTGGGGCTTCATAAATGTTATTGGCGCGCCCCAGGTAGCAGCTGTCATGATAAGTTATGCGTTTACCTTTAAAGCTGCCCCCTTCCTTTAATTTTATTTTACCATCAGTAATAAGCTGCTGTAAAAAGGTGGTATGGTGCACTACATCGTAATTACCGCCTAATTCCGGGTATTCATTCTTCAACGTGTTAAAGCAATGAGGGCAGGCGGTAACAATTTTTTTTATACCGTAGCCATTTAATACCTGTATATTATTGTACGCCATCATTTGGAACAGAAATTCATTTCCTGCCCTTCGGGCCGGGTCACCGGTACAGGCCTCCTCTTTGCCCAATACAGCATATTTAACACCTGTTTTATCTAAAATGGTCGCAAAAGCCCTGGTAATCTTCTGTGCCCTTTGGTCAAAACTGCCTGAGCAACCCACCCAAAATAATATTTCCGGTGTTTCGCCTGCTGCCATCATTTCTGCCATTACATTAACTTTCATGCCGTCCAATTTAGTCAAATGTAAAATAAAATCTTACAGTTTTCCATATATTAATTCATGGCGTTTCGCTGTTGGTTTTGCAGCAAAAATTAAAGGAGTATTAATGCTCAACTATAATTATACCCCTTCACTCAACTACTTTTTGTTTTAACAGGTAAATAGCCAAACTTAGTTTTTACCGGTTTTAACAGTTGTACTTCATAAGTTTCTTTTATGTGTAACTAATAACCTGAAAGGGTTAAGTGTATGTTTTTTAAAGCAATTTTTTTTCCAAGAGTAAAAATGTATATAGTCGTTTACTTTTGTTGCTGCTTGTGCGAAGCCCTTTGTTTATAGTGGTTTCAGCTTGTTGTAATATTTTGTAATGTGCTGTGGCTGTTTAATTATTTTACGCTGCTGCTATGCCGGCACAAAAAAAATCACCCCAAAAAAATGTGAGAAATATTTTTTAATATCAAAAATAAGTATCTACCTTGCTTTTGCAAAGTAGCTAGACCAACAGAAAAACAGTAACGATTTTATACAGCAAATTTTCTCTACCCTTTTGATTACTTCAGCATAACATCCTCAGCGAAAAAGCGAATAACGTAACTATTTTTTAACCGTTAATCATTGCACTATGATTGACCTGGCAATTGATTTCATTTGCAGGCAGGTTAATGCTTACCTGTGCATAAAACTTAATATAACTGACGGCAGTATACTAATACAGCCGGCAAATATTTCGTGGAATGACAACGAAAGTACTGCGTCAAATGGCAAAGACAGCAGCAATGCATTTGTGTCGCTGGTAAATATTGAAGAAGACCGTATTAGCAAAACGCCGCAAAACTACGTGCGCAACGGTAATGATATAATATATAAAAATCCTAAGTTATACCTTAATCTTTACCTGCTGTTTTCTGCAAATCTCACGTCGTATCTTGAATCGCTAAAAAGGCTTTCATACATTATACAGTTCTTTCAGTATAAAAATGTTTTTAATAGTGTAAACAGCCCTGATATACCACCAGGTATAAATGAACTTGTGCTTGACCTGATAACACTTTCTTACCAGGATTTAAACAATCTGTGGGGCATTATGGGCTCAAAATACCTGCCTTCAGCTATGTACAAAGTAAGGCTGATAAATATTGACGAGAACTTTAACATGGGCATATCAGGCATAATAAAAGAAGTGGTTGTTAATGATAAAACACTACAGCAATGACAGATACAAAGTATGGCATATTGTTTACGGTTGAGTTGTTGCACAAATATTTTGTTGATACAAACTGCGATGATTTTTCTATAACTCCGTCGCAGCGTACGCAAAGTTTTATGAGCGGCAATAAAATATTGGCTAAGCAATATGACAATAAGTTGTATACGGGCCTCACTTCCGATGCCGCCGACAAGCCTGTTGATACATTGCCTGCCAATATGCAGCTTACATTCTTTTTACAGCTTAATAATCCACTTTTTTTTAATTATACTAATCTGCCATTTACATGGCCCTCGGGCAAAATATATTATTTCACCAACAGGAACAATAATACAGCCGGCACAAAAAATTATTTATCTCAATTCCTGGTGTACGACAATGCAAAAACCTATTCGCCGGGTGATGTGGTGACAGATGGGGCAGGAGCGGTATTTCAATCAATAAAATCTGGCCACGGTATTGATCCGTCACTTGCTAACAGTGATAACTGGACTATGGTGGACAATAACCAGTATGCATCAGAAGCAGATGCGCTTCAATGGTTGCCGTCAGTATCAACTTACAATTTTAGTGCACAGCAAATAGTTGCCTCTGTTGACGTGTATGGTTATAACATAGCAGCAAAAGATTATACAAATAATATATTATCAAAAAAGCAGGGTTTTCTAAAACCTATGCTGGCCTTCACGCTTGATCTGTCAATGTTACAGCCGGGCAAATACCGGCTGGTGGTAAATGGGGTTGAACAATGGGTTTATATAAATGACGAGTTAACCGGCAGGCAGGTGCTTGCGGTGGTTGATATTTTTAACGATAGCTCTATTGCCGCAGCTTATCAATTTTTAAAAGGTACAGGCGAGTTTGCTTCACCCGAATATTCAATTTATTTTTTAAACCGCTACACAATATGGAAGTATGTTTTGGCAAGCGGCACTGCCGGCACCGTTACAGACCCCCTGGGTAAATACGGCTTTGCACCACCTTCCGGTGGCGTTGTATATTCATTAAAACCAATACCGCTAAGTGAGCAGGCGTTAAAATTTTCCCTGCTGGTTAACTCGGTACCATACGCGCCCATTGAGTGTGCATCGCCACAGCGGCTGGTAAAATATAAGCCGGCGGCAGATACCTACAGTTGTTCTGAAATATTTATAAACTATTAATTCATCACCATAAAAATTAACTTGCATGGCACAATTAACTGATATTAAAACACCGGGGGTTTATGTTACCGAAGTGCCCTCGTTTCCACCATCTATTGCACAGGTTGCAACTGCGGTACCTGCTTTTGTAGGGTACACCGAAGAGGCATCTAACCTGCAACCTGACGACCTGCTTACCATACCCACCAGGATAACATCGCTGGTTGAGTACCAATTGTATTTTGGTAATGGCCCCGACCCCGGCATACAGGAAGTTGATATTGACTCAGCCAACACTGTAATTACTGTAAAACGTAGCGCTACTTATTACATGTACGACAGTATAAGAATGTTCTTTCTTAATGGTGGTAACGTTTGTTATATTGTTTCGGTGGGTTATTACGGTGCTACCATTGACAAGGATGTTTTAAAAGGCGGCCTTGATGCACTTACGAAATATGACGAGCCTACTTTGCTGCTGTTTCCTGATGCAGTGCTTAGCAACGGCCTTGGCGATGTGCAAACACATGCTTTGCAGCAATGTGCAAGCCTGCAGGACAGGTTTTGCATATTTGACATGAATGAAGCGGCAGGCTGGGCGGCAGGCAAGGATGATTTTAGAAATAACATTGGTGTGCAAAGCCTTAACTATGGCGCTGCTTATACACCTTACCTTAAAACAAACCTTGGCCTTACCGTTACGTATGGCGACATAAAGGGAAAAGTTTTCCAGGCCGGCATTGCTATTGATTTTAAAAATTTTACTACATCCGCCGATGCAAAGAACATCATTCAAAGCCTTAATAATTTGATTGATGATACTGCAGCTATTAAAACCAGCACCGGTGCGCCGCTGGTTGTGCCGCCAAATACTACTATACAGGAGCAATGGACAACATTGTTGAACGATTACCAGTCTTCGTTTACTACAGTGGGCCCTGCTGACAGCGAGTCAAAGTTCCAGGCGCTGCTCGATTTTATTTACAAGGTTGCATTGGTGGCCAATAATTTTGCGGTAAACTTAAAAGGTGATTATGCAGGCAACGGTATTAAAAAAGACGCGGGCGATATAATAACCAATTCGCTTAAAGATACCATGAAAACCCTGCTTGGTTACGACCAGGGCGCCACTGATGTGTTGGGTGCAGGCGCCGGTTATTTTGCCGGCAGGTCAGCGGTACTTGCGTTGTTTACAGCACCGCAATGGGGCGATATTTTTGGCGCCGGTTTACCGGCTGAGGATAAAAGTATTTATGGCAGCCCGCTGCCTGCATCTGAAGTAACGATGCGGCAAAATGCGTTGCCTAAATTTACTACAGTATTTAACCAGTTTAACCTGGGTGTATCGCAAATTGCAAGCCTTGTTAATGTTTATCAAACAAGTCTCGAAGCTTCGCTGCTACAGTCTCACCCTGTTTATAAGCAAATAATAAGTGTACTGCAAAATTCATCTACCATTCTTCCGCCAAGCGGCGCTATTGCAGGCGTTTATACAACTGTTGACAGTAACCGCGGCGTATGGAAGGCGCCTGCCAACATAAGTATTATGGGTGTTACAGGGCTAACTGTTGCCATTGACGACCTGACACAAAATGATTTGAATGTGGATGTTATGGCCGGCAAATCCATCAACGCTATACGTGCCTTTACCGGCAAAGGTATTTTGGTATGGGGCGCCCGTACATTAGATGGTAACAGTAACGATTTCAGGTATATTTCGGTGCGCCGTTTTTACATTATGGTTGAGGAATCTGTTAAGCTGGCAACACAACAATTTGTGTTTGAGCCTAATGATGGCAACACCTGGGTAAGGTTGCGCGCCATGGTTGAAAATTACCTGACCAACTTATGGAGACAGGGTGCTTTAGCCGGGCCAAAACCTGAACAGGCATTTTATGTAAAAGTTGGGTTGGGCCAGACCATGACGTTTGATGATATTTTAAACGGCCGCATGATAGTTGAGATAGGCATGGCGCCCGTACGCCCTGCTGAATTCATCATCCTGCGCTTCTCACAAATACAGCAGCAAGCGTAATAATAGTCATGGGTCATTAGCTCGTTAAGTCATTAAGAAAAATATGAAGTTATTAAATAGGCAAAACAGGCTTAAGACCAAATCGTTTCACGATTGATGTATCACGAAATACGAACACAAATTTTAAACAACTAAACTAAAAACACACATAATATGGCTAATTACCCACTTCCAAAATTTCACTTCCAGGTTGACTGGGGCGGAACGCGTATTGGCTTTACTGATGTTAGCGGGCTTGATATAACGAACGAGGTAATTGAATACCGCGATGGCGCCAGCCCCGAATACCATAAAATAAAAATGCCGGGGCAACGCAAGTTCAGCAACATTGTACTCAAGCGCGGCGTATTTAAATCAGACAACGAGTTTTACAGCTGGTTTAACACAATTAACATGAACACTGTTGAGCGCAGGGACATTACTATAAGCCTGCTTGATGAAACACTGGCGCCGGTTATTGTATGGAAAATAAAAAATGCATGGCCCACAAAAGTTACCAGCACCGATTTAAAAGCGGATGGTAACGATGTAGCCATTGAACAATTAGACCTTGCACATGAAGGCCTTACCATACAAAACGAATAACCATGTTTGATTACCCGTTTACCGGCTTTCACTTTTTGGTAGTGTTTGAAATTTTTCCGCAGGTGCCAAATGATTTTCGTTTCCAGGAAGTATCGGGCCTTACAGTTGATGTAAACCTTGATACTTATAATGAGGGGGGCGAGAACCGCTTTGTGCATCGCCTTCCGGGCCGGACGCGTTATGGCGATCTTGTGTTAAAGCGCGGTATGACGCTGGTTTCCGGCATTACGGCATGGTGTGTTGATGCAATTGAAAATTTTAATTATCAACCCACTAATATGCTTATATCGTTGTTGAATGAAGATCATTTGCCGGTATCATCCTGGTACATAACAAATGCCATCCCCATTAAATATGATATAACAGGCCTTAATGCGGAACAAAACCAGGTAGTGATAGAAAGTATGACGCTGCATTACGAATATTATAAAACACTCAATCTTTCAGCGGCTGTTACAGCGGGTATAAGTGCCATAGGCGACCTGCTGGGCGGCGGTGGCGGTGCGAGTGCAAGCATCTCGGTGCCGTGATAATTGCCGGTTCCCCGATTGCCGGTTGCAGATTGATAGAAAGCGAAAAATCAATATTGCAGTAACAGGTTTGTATGAAAGATATAATCTGCAAACTTATTTCAATCTGTAATCTGCACTCGGGCAATCTGCAATAAAACAACGTCTCAAAATCAAAACCAGTACAAAATGCCTGTTGAAATAAGGGAGTTGCAAATTACGGCTGTTGTAAAGCAGGACGGCGGTGCACAAAACGGTGAAGCATCATCTTCTTCTTCACCAGGACCATCGTCGGGCAATGACGCGATTGTTAGCGCATGTGTTGAGCAGGTGCTGGAAATTTTAAAACAAAAAAGCGAACGATAATGGGTGCGCTGGAAAAAATGACATTAACCGGCTATAAAGACCAGGCGTTTGAAACACCTACAGGTAAAACCTATGAGGCATTGATAAATCCTGAGAGCTATTCGCTGGTATATGCGCTGCATATTGATGATACCAGCGCACAGGGCTCAAGCCTGCCGTCAATAAGTTATAATAAAGGCAGCCAGCAAACATTAAACTTTAAATTTTTATTTGATGGCACCGGTGTTGTTAGAAAGGATGAAGGCATGCTGGCAGGGCTTGCATCAGGGCTTGCCATACCCGGTGTAAACGCCACAACACGCGATGTTACGCAGGACCTTAACACATTTAAAAGCGTGGTGTACGATTACCAGAGTGATACGCACCAGCCGCCTTATGTAAAAATACAGTGGGGTGTGTTGTCATTCAACGCCGTGCTGAAAACAATGAACATAAACTTTAAGTTGTTCAAGCCTGATGGTAGCCCGTTACGTGCAGAAGCAGACTGCGCATTTATTGCAGTGATAGATCAAACAAAACTTACGGCCATTGAAAATAAACAATCACCGGACCTGACGCATATACGCACTGTGATAGAAGGAGACACGTTGCCGCTGATGTGTTACCGTGAGTATGGTGACAGCAAATATTATTACCAGGTGGCGCAGGTTAACGGGCTGATTGATTTTAAACAGTTAACGGCAGGTATGAAACTTATTTTTCCACCTGTTACAAATAATTAGCAGTAATGCCATTAAGCCAAACGCTTCCCGGTACACAAAATACTGACCTGGTAACCTTTACCGTAAAGGCTAACGGGCAGGCTATAAGTGCAAAATACCAGGTAGGTGTTATTAGCATACAAAAAGAAGTTAACCGCATACCCTTTGCAAAGATTATTGTGAGCGATGGTAACGCAGCAGCGCAGGATTTTGCAGTAAGCAATGAAGATACTTTTAAGCCGGGCACTGAAATTGAAGTTACGGCTGGCTATCATTCTGACGAAACGTCCATATTCAAGGGTATTATATTAAGGCATAGCTTAAAAATAAGAACCGGCAGTTCGCCTTCGCTGGTGCTGGATTGCAGGGATAAAGCGGTTAAGATGACTGTAGCAAGGAAGAATAAATATTTCTACGGGATGAAGGATAGTGATGCCGCTGAACAAATTGCAGGGACCTATCAACTAGACTCCGATGTAGAAGATACTGCTGTGCAGCATGATGCCATAGTACAGTTTGATTGTACCGATTGGGATTTTATTGTAAGCCGCATGGAGGCGAATGGAAAGCTTTGTATGGTTGATGCGGGTAAGTTAACAGTAAAAAAGCCTGATACCAGCGGCAGCACGGTGCTTGATGCGGTGTTTGGCTCAACCATAGTTGAATTTGATGCAGGGCTTGATGCCAGTTACCAGTACCAGGCGCTTAAAGGTAAGAGCTGGGATTACAGCAATCAGGCCATCACCTCAGTAGATGCGGAAGAGCCGGGGTTTGATGAAAACGGCAACATACCCAGCAGCGATATTGGCAGCGTGTTAAGTATTGCCGAATATGACCTGTTTTCTGGTGAAGATGTGCCGGAGGATGAATTGCAAAACCTTGCCAATGCACGGTTGCAAAAAGCGAGGTTATCGCGGTGCAGGGGTCGCGTAAGGTTTAGGGGATATGGGAGTATAAACCCCGGTGACCTGATAAATATTGGTGGTGTTGGCGACAGGTTTAATGGCAAAGTGTATGTATCAGGGGTACGGCAGGAAATTGCGAATGGCAAATGGAATACAGACGTACAGTTTGGCCTTTCAAATGAACAGTTTACCCGCCAGCCGGATGTACAGTCGCCGCCTGCGGCAGATATGTTGCCTGCGGTGCAGGGGTTGCAAATAGGCGTTGTAACCGCCTTGGAAAACGACCCAAACAGCCAGGACCGGATAAGGGTGCGCCTGCCCATTATAGATGCGAACGAAGATGGCGTATGGAGCCGGGTAGCATGCCTGGACGCAGGCAATAACCGTGGTACCTTTTTTCGCCCGGAGATAGGGGACGAGGTGATAGTTGGTTTTTTAAATAATGATCCGCGTAACCCTATAGTGCTGGGTATGGTTAACAGCAGCGCAAAACCTGCACCTTTAAAAGCCGCAGACAAAAATGATGAAAAGGGTTATGTATCACGCAGTGGTATGAAGATGATATTCAACGATGCTGACAAATCATTAAAAATAGAAACACCCGCCGGTAAAAAAGTTACAGTTAGTGAAAGTGACGCAATAATGAAGCTTGAGGATGAGAATGGCAATAGTATAAGTATGGATGCATCAGGCGTAACTATTAAAAGTGCAGCAAACATTAGCCTTACTGCCACCGGGGATCTGACTGTATCAGCAGTAAATATTTCGCTCAGCCCGTCGTCGTCATTTGCTGTAAGCGCTGGTGGCGCAAGCATCAATGCAGGCAGCGGCAGCGCATCGCTTTCCGCGCCCTCAGTGAGCGTTGAGGGCAGCGGCACGGCAACGATAAAGGGCGGTGTGGTGATGATAAATTAGAACAATAAAACTCAACCGCCTAAATCCCCCTGAAGGGGGACTTGGAAACAGGTTGACGATATTTCAACAGCATTTAGTTCATGGATGAATGTTGTTATACAGCTGAAGTGATTGCGATGCAACGAAGACACCATCAAAATTTGCTGCTTGTATTGGCTTTATGATAAAAAAAATGACTTTAGTTTGAAACAGAAATTATTAACAAATGAGGTTTATAAGTTCCCTCTTTAGGGGGCGTAGGGGGTAGCAATTTTATGCCGTTAGCAGCACGCGTTTCAGATATGCATGTTTGCCCGATGTTTAACGGGCCTTCGCCACACGTTGGTGGCCCCGTGTTGCCACCGGGCGCACCGACGGTTTTGATCGGTGGGTTGCCGGCGGCTTGCATGGGTGATATGTGTACGTGTGCAGGGCCGCCGGATAGCATAATAATGGGGTCGTCAACAGTATTAATAGGGGGCAAGCCGGCCGCGCGCATGGGCGACCCAACAGCACATGGCGGCGCAATAGTAATTGGTTGCCCAACTGTAATAATAGGAGGATAAGTTATGGCAGAAACATTTTTGGGTACGGGCTGGCGGTTTCCGCCAACATTTGATTTGGTAACAGGCACTACAGAGATGACAAGTGATGAAGAAGATATTCATTTAAGCCTGCAAATACTGCTTGCTACGCGCAGGGGCGAACGGGTTATGCTGCCCGGCTATGGCTGCAACCTGGACGAAATGGTGTTTGAACCTATGAGCACCACATTTAAAACTTATATACGTGAAATGATACGCACCGCCATATTGTATTACGAGGCGCGTATTGATGTAAACAGCATAACAATTGACGATAGCGGCGCTACAGAGGGCGTTATAATGATAACGTTAAGTTATACGGTGCGCACTACTAACTCGCGGTACAACTTTGTGTACCCATATTATTTAAAAGAAGGAACTGAACTACACTGATGGCAAATAAATGCTTGGATATTAACCTTGCTAATAACAGCGGCACCAGCCAGGCGCAGCGTGCCCTCGAGGCATTGCAGACTAAATATGCGCAGGTGGACGAACGTACCCCGGCTGACCTTATTTTGTTTGCAAAAAAATATGGCTTTTATCTTAACTATTACGATCTCACTAATAATATAAGGGGCGACTGGCAGGGGCTGATGCAAAAAGATGCGGCTGTAAGCATTGCAACGGTTGCAGATTGGCACAGTAAAGATTATAACACTTTTACCGAATACCTTAACGGCGAAATTAAAGCGGCTGCCAGTGATGCTGACGCTCAAAAATTCTTTAAATACTTTTTTGACTTTGTGTTTAGCCTCACAAAGGGGCTCGATGATTGCCTGGCGCAGCTAACAGATGATATTGACTTTAAAACTTATCTTGCTGTTGCCGTTAAATCAAACCTTGCGTTACCATTAAGCCTGTTATACCAATACTATACAGCCTTTACACCTGCCTTAATAAATACAGCCTTTACATTTACTGACGATAAAATGCCGGCCGATGTTGGTATTTTGTCGCAGCAATTTGTAATTGGTAGTTTAACTACTACATGGGCTGTTGTGCCGCCTGCGGCTGCGCCAACAATAACGTTAACCGGCGCTACTGTTACTGAAAAAATTAACCAGGTAATTACACATAACCTGTTTACGGGTATGCTGCAGTCGTTTATAAATGGCGTGGTTAATATTGTGGGGCAGGCGCCTTCCTACCTTGACAAAGTAATGAAAAAGTATGCCCTGCATGTGCCGCATTATGCCATGTATTTAACTTTTTTACGGCTTTTTCATAATGCGCAAAGCCAGCTTAATGGTTATACAAAGCGGCACCTTGATTTCTACTATAAAAAAGTTTTGCGTTTAGGCAATAATGCAGCACAACCCGATGCTGTACACCTCGCATTTGAACTACAGAAAAACACGCCATGGCATATACTTAAAAAAGGCACAGCATTTAAAGCAGGCAAAGATGCTAATAATAATGACTTGTTTTATGCACTTGATGGTGATACAACTATTAACCAGGCAAGTGTACAAGCTTTAAAATCGTTGTACCTGGCAAAAAACAGCGAAACGGTTTTATATGCATCGCCTGTGGCAAATTCAGAAGACGGCAATGGTGCAAAGTTGCTTAGCGCAGACGGTTCGTGGCTGCCATTTGGCGATGTTAACAAAATGACGCAGGCAGGCATTGGCTTTGCCATTGCATCTAATGTGTTATATCTTAACGAAGGTAACCGTACGGTTACGTTAACTTTTGGCTGCAACAGCACCAGCGGATTAACTGCTGCTGATTTTGAGGGACGATTTACTGTACAGTTCACCGGAAAGAAAGCGCTGTTTAATCCTTTAACTTTTGATGCCAACAACGGTAAGTTGGTCTGTACCATTATAAGCAGTACAAGTTTTTCTTTAGCAGTTACCATCGCTGGTAACGCACCGGCTGTTGTTCCTTACTCCTCAAAAATACATGGTGGTAATTTTACGGTTGGGCTACCAATGGTGCAGCTTACCCTGGTTGACTATAGCGGCTATGCTGCTTTAAAAAATGTTGTTATCAATTCCGTTTTAATTGATGTTAGTGTTGATAATATAAAAGATCTAAGCCTGCAAAACGACGATGGAAAGATAAACACAGCCAAGCCATTTAAGCCTTTTGGAGAGTTTCCTGAGGATGGCTCGTCTTTTATAATTGGCAGCAAAGAAGTTTTTCAAAAGCCATTAAGAAGCCTTGTTATTAACACCAGTTGGCAAAATGCCCCATCAGCCACTGCATCGGCATCGCCACTAACGGCAGGAGTATGGAAAGATCCGTTTAATACCAACCTTAGTTTAAATAGCAGTACTATAACGTTAGACGGTTATGTAAGCATTCCTGTAACCGGGCCGGATTTTACACCTAACGAAGATTACAAAATAACTTCAGTTGACGGCTTTATAAGGCTTCAGATTAATTCAGCCGATTATAGTTTAACAAAGTACTTAAGCGGCGTGCAAACATCGCTGGCCGCATCAACAGTTTCAGCAACCACCAGTGGCAGTACTACAACTTATTCCGTAGGCAGCCCGCCGGTGGTTAGCCCGCCGCCCACACCGGTAATGAAGGCAATAACTATTACTTACACAGCGCGTGAAAGTATTTTGTTTAACGAAAGCGTTGCCGCATCTTTTAATGCGCGGACCAATTTCTTTTATCACCTTGAGCCGTTTGGTTACAGGGAGATGCACCCGTTTATTACACCTGATGCATTGTCATTAACGCCCGTATTTAACCTTGATGATGGCAGCGCCAAAGGCGATGGCGGCGAGTTGTGGATAGCGTTAGGCAATGCTGCATCCGATAGCACATACGCCCTTTTGTTGCAGGTGGCAGATGGAACTGCTAACCCTCTGGAAAATATGACCACTGTTGACTGGTATTATATGTCAGCGGATAACTGGAAAAAATTTGATAAACAATCCTTAACGGATAACACAAATAATCTTACCCGGTCAGGCATTGCAATGCTTAAGGTGCCTGCCGATGCTACAGTAAATAACTCCCGCGCAGATGCAGGGTTGCTTTGGGTAAAGCTGGTAGTAAATAACCACGCAGATGCTGTTTGCAATTTGCTGGCGGTTATAGCAAACGCAGGCAGGGCTACATTTGTGCAAAATGCAGCCAATAAAATATTCTACACAAAGGCCGTTGATGGAAACATTATAAGCAAGTTTGCAATGCCAGATGCTGCTGTAAAAAAAGTACAACAACCTTACCCGTCGTTCGGTGGGCGTGTTGCAGAAACAGATACACAATTTTATATACGTGTAAGCGAAAGACTGCGGCATAAGAACAGGGCGGTGGCTACGTGGGACTATGAGAGGCTTGTGTTGCAAAACTACCCGCAGATACACAAAGTAAAATGTATTAACCATACAGGCCTTGTTACAAAGGAAGGCGGTACAGACCAAAAATATACCGAAGTTTTGCCCGGCCACGTAACTGTGGTTACGGTGCCTGACCTGACCAACCAAACAACAGCAAATTTATTACGGCCATATACAAGTATAGGGCTGCTTACCGAAATACAGGAGTACCTGCAAAAGGTTACGTCTCCGTTTGTAAAGCTGCATGTAATAAACCCCCAGTTTGAGGAAGTGCAGTTTGATTTTTCCGTAACCTTTATGCCTTTATACGATCCCGCAATATACAAACAACAACTTAGTGATGATATTGAACAGTTTCTTACGCCCTGGGCTTATGCAACAGGAAAGGATATTGAGTTTGGCGGAAAGATTGAAAAATCTGTTGTGCTAAACTTTATAGAAGAACGTGCTTATGTTGATTTTGTTACCTGCTTTAAAATGAACCACATCATCAGCAGAGCAGGTAATACGGTAACCGATGCCTTGTATAATATTGAACAAGCAGTGGCATCAACAGCGAGATCTATAATTGTTTCGTATTATAACGAAATAACTAAAGTAAAACATATTATTAGCTCACCAGCAAACTGTGATTGCAATGTCTGACGGCGTAACCATATTAAAAAACCCGAAGCTTACCTCAGCAGAAGATTACACCTTACTGCGAAGCAAAGGGCTTGCTTATATACAGGAGCTTGGCAGTAAGTTGTGGACAGATTATAATGAGCATGACCCCGGCATAACCATTCTGGAGGCGCTATGCTATGCCATTACTGAACTTGGTTACCGCACCGCAATGCCGATGGAAACCCTTTTGTCTGATAAGGATGGCAATATAGCAACAGGGCAAACATTATTTACCCCAAAAAATATTCTTACACAAGCGCCTTTAAACATTGAGGATTACCGTAAACTTTTGGTTGATATACCCGGCATACACAATGCGTGGCTGTTTACCGATGACTTTTACAAGGTTGACAAGAAAATAGTACCCGCCGGCGAGGTTGGTATATATGCAGATTGCAATGCAGACAGCCTTTCGTACAACGTTACACCGCACCCCGTATACATACGTGGTTTGTATAAAGTATTGCTTGATTTGGAAGATGATACACAGTTTGGTGATTTGAATAACGGTGAAATTGTTGCGTTAAGCCCTGCTGCCGGTAATTTTAAGGCGGGTGATGTTAGCTTTACTGTTGCTTTTGCCACCTGGGATGAAGCGCCTGTAGATATTGCCGTGTTACTGAAAGATGATGTGGTGCATGTTACAACACCCCCGGTTATTACAGCCAGCGGCAATAACTGGAAGATAACAATACAATATACCATAAATGCAGACGCCACCATTAGAACAATAGATGGCATAATTTCCGTTGATCTGCAGCCACCGGGCGCAACTATAACAACGGCAGATGTAACTGCTTTTTTTACGACTGCATTTGCGCAACAGATTTTTAGCCTGTATGTAATGAAAATACTTACTGCAAGAGATATTGTGCTAACCGCAAAACGTGCGCTTAACCAAAACCGTAACCTTTGCGAGGATTTTGTAAGTATTTCAACTGTTAAGGATGAAGAAGTAGCCATTTGCTGCGATATTGATGTAAGGCCCGGCGCAGATATGGAAGAGGTGCAGGCCCAGGTGTTTTATGCTATTGAAGAATACCTGGACCCCTCAATAAAATTTTACCTGTTGCAGGAAATGTTGAACATGGGTTACACTGTTGACCAGGTTTTTGAAGGGCCTGTATTGGCACATGGTTTTATTGATACGGCACAACTTGAAAAAACACAATTGCGCGATGAAATATATACCTCGGATATAATAAACCTGGTAATGGATATTGATGGTGTACTGGCTGTTAAGAACTTCAGGATGACGAAGTATGATGCTGACGGCAATCCGGTACCAAATTTAACAGGTAAGGCATGGTGTATGCCTATATCACTTTGGCATAAGCCTGTGTTTTCTGAAACAAGGTCTAAAATAGTATTTTATAAGAACCAGTTTCCATACCTGCCGTCACTTGCTGAAGTAAGGGATACCATGAAGTGGTTACGTGCCGCCGGTATGCGTAACAAACTAACAGGCCATGCTGACGATATAGCATTGCCGGCAGGTAAATATGCTGCGCTTGATACGTATACGTCTATTCAAAACTCATTTCCTCAAACGTATGGAATCGGGCAAGCGGGGTTGCCGTCTACGGCTGATGATGCCCGCAAGGCTCAGGCAAGGCAGTTAAAGGCATACCTGTTGTTTTACGACCAGTTGCTGGCTGATTTTTTTGCCCAGTTAAAAAATGCTGCTGCTCTTTTTTCAACAAATAATATTTCTCAAACCTATAACGGGCAGTTTATTGATACTATAAAGAATGTTAGTGAAATTTATAAACAGCAGGGTGGTATAACGCTTTTGCAGGACCTTTTACAACACCAGCAATCAAATACTACCCCGGTTAACGACTGGCAGAAGTTATATGAGGATAATGAAACATTTACTGACCGGCGAAACCGCTTCCTTGATCATTTGATGTCACGCTTTGCTGAATCTTTCAATGACTATGTAATGCTGATGTACTCACTTGATTACGACACCCAGCAGGAAACGCAGATCACCCCGGCGACCATCATCAATAATAAAATTGATTTTTTAAAAAACTATCCTGCAATCAGCTATGCAAGGGCAACTGCATTTAACTATTGCCCACAGGTGTACTCTGCCGGGGATAAAAAATATATTGTTGATGTTTCAAGATTTTGGAGTACAGATAATGTTTCCGGCCTGGAAAAAAAAGTCAGCTTTTTATCAGGCATTAAAAACTATACGCGGCGCTTTTTGTATTGTATGAACCAGGGCATTATTCAGCCAACAGCAGGCTCTCCTGTTAAGTATAATTACGTTTTTGCCAACAGCAATGGTGATAAAATAACATCTGTTACCGCATACGATAACCAAAGCGATGCAACAGATGCGATGGAAGTTTTTATAAATATAATATTGTCGGGCACCGGTTACACTGTTAAAAAAACAACAACTGGTTGGATCATTAATATTGCGGATGAGGGCGGTACTGTATTAGCCGGCAGTAATGAGTTTTCTTCGAAGGCCGCCGCAAACAATGCCCTGCAACTTTTTATAGCAGAATTTAATACCGGGTGCGATGCAACAGGCATGCATTTAATTGAACACGTTCTGCTACGCCCCCGTGATAAAACTTTTGATCTTGCGCCGGTTTGCCTTGACCCTGCCTGCGATTTTTGCGGCGAGCAGGATCCTTATTCGTTCCGCATATCGGTAGTGTTGCCCTACTGGCCCAAACATTTTAGAAGCCTTGCTTTTAGAAGTTACTTTGAAGATGTGGTAAGAAAAGAAGCCCCGGCCCACACGACAGTTAAGGTTTGCTGGATAAATAATTCGGCTATGTATGCATTTGATAATGCTTACAAAGCATGGATAACAGCACTGGCCAACTATGGGTATGATGGCAGTGCGGCAAACACCGCGGCGTTACAGGCCGCAAACAACCTGCTGCTTGGGTTATTGTTCACGCTGCACAGTGAATACCCGGTTGCCGCTTTACATGATTGCGAAGAAAGTAAGGATACCAACCCCGTAATGCTGGGCAAAACAATTTTAGGATCTTTTTAAAACTAATATTATGGCAAATACCAATGAATACATTGTATTTGAGGCCGACCAGGTACTTACCAACGATAACCTGAACGAAATGTTCAGTTATCTTGACCAGCAAAACCGCTGGACGCGAAACAAGCTGATAGGTATAGGAATAGTGTGCGGGTTTAACCTGGCGCATAATACCGGCGTAATTAAAATAACCAAAGGCTGCGGCGTAACATCGCAGGGATACCTTATTGTTAAAGATGCGGCAACTTATGCTTATATGATGCCGTATGCCGCACCGGATATGCCTGTTGACCTGCCGTTTACCTATCCAGGTAACCTGCCATTTTATAAGCCATTTTGCACGGGCAAAAATATATACCAGCTTCTTACTGATGATGAGTACAATAACCTTGAGGATAACAAAAAACCTTTTGCGCCAACATTGTCATCCCAAAAAAGTGGCTTTTTAGATGATTATGTTGTGGTGCTGTTTTTAGAAGCCGCCGAGACCGATCTTAAAAATTGCAGCGCTTTTGATTGCACCAACAAAGGTGAAAAAATGCAGTTTAATATAAGGCCGCTGCTGGTTGCTAAGAAGGATTTGCCGGCTACTGCAAAAACTGCTGTAGAAGTTACAGGTGAAAGGATGCGTTTCGCAGAAATGGAGGTTGAAAAAGAAAAGACACGCCTGAGCCACGAAATAACATTTAAAAGATATAATGTTCCTTACGCAGCGCTTCACACATCAACAGATGTACTAAAAGCTTTTGTAAAAATCGTTGATGATGCAACCCTGCATGAGGTGGCCAACGCCTACATGTATTGTTTTGAGAAGTATGCATCATTGCTTAATGAAGCAACTGACCCTTTCTCAGGTTTGTTTAATGCGTTGAAAGAGGGGAGAGATGTTATTTTAAAAGAGTACCCCATCTTCATTCAATATTTCTATGATTTTGTTGATGACCTTATACTTGCCTACTACGAGTTTTGCACAAAAGTAACCGGCATAATATCGCAGTGCTGCCCTGATGAAAACCTTTTTCCGCTGCACCTTATATTAGGTGATGCCGCAAAAGATACAAGCACATTTGTACATGATGCATGGCGCAATTATTTTATCTACTCACCCTTGTTTACCAAAGGCAACAGTGAGAGAAATGAAGCGCAGTTTTATTTTAACAGGATGTTGCTGATGGTGAAAGACTTTTTGATTATTAAAGCCCCGTCAAAATTTGATACATCAACTATAAAGATCACGCCAAGCCAATACGGGTATTTGTGGCTTTCCCAAAGGGCAATACCCTATTATTACCGCATAGTAACAGGGGAGAAGGCCATATACAATTACTGGAACTATTATAAAAGCAGTCATGGCAATGCTGTATTTAATTTAAGTTATAATACCAGCATGTATAATCATGCAAAAGCTGCAATTCAGCCGCTGTTATATGATATAGAGCATTATAATTTCTTTCGTATTGAAGGACATATAGGGCAGAAGTACACCGCAGTTCTTGAGGATATTTTGCACAAAAGGCTTGAATATAACCTGCCTTTTGATGTGGTGGCTATCTCTGCAGACCTGCTGCGCAGCAACGCCAAATTGCCTGTGTGCAATATGCAGGACCTTGAGACTGATTATAAACTAATTATAAGCGAGTTTGCCTGCAAAGTGCACACACCTTTCTGCTTCCTTACAAAATTTCCATACCCGCCCAATAGCGAACAGTTTACGGGTGATATAAAAGAAGTGTCAACTGTTGACGGTTTTTCTGCGTATCGTGTTAAAGCTATGGCCCATTTTAACAGCGTTAACGAAATATTACAAAGCGCAAAGTATAAGCTGGGTGATTTTATGCGCAAGTATTGTTTGCCTGATAATGAAAAAACCATTGGCGGGTATTATCTGCAATCACTGGACAACCAATACAATGTGTATGGCAGTGAGCAGAGTAGTATTCACAGTACTGCTGAGCAAAATGCACTTGCAACTATTTATGATACCATACTGGGTTTTATAAGCGCAGTAGAACAGTTGATGTTTGTACTGATGACCTCAACGGTTGCCACGCTTGATATGGACCTGCTGCAAAAAAGATATGAAAGATACACAAGCGCGCTAACACGCCTGATGCTGGTTTTGGCTGAACTGGTTGCCAGCACCAAATTAAAACTGGCGGCTGCGGCAAAATTGCTTGAGATGGACATATTGATCGATGAGTTTTTTATCCTCTCAACTATATGTATTGATGAAAGACTGCAAACATTAATTGATGAATATGATCGCAGGCTTCGGTTGTTCCAGGCCCAAAATACTTTTATTAACTATTATAAAAAGCACCCGGGGCTTGAACATAAGGCTGGTGTGCCAAAAGGCGGCACGTTTGTGCTGGTGTACTATTCCGCCTTGGAAGACCAGTTATTAGCAGGCAGGGCTAACAATGATATAGCCGCAGGAAGAATAGCTGAGGTTGCAAAAAAAGCAGCTGCCAACAGTGTGTACGAAAAAGTTGATACTGCGGAAGAAAAGGTATTAAAGACTTTTATAAACAATTGTAAAGAGGCTTCAACTGACGACAGAACAAAAGTTATTGGTATAATTGACCGCATATTGCAGCCACCCGTGGAGCAGCGCTTCAGCTTTAAAGACGGCGAAGTGATAGCTGATTTTTATGTGCCTTATATGTGCTGTTCAGATTGCCCGCCTGTGGCATATATAATACCAGATAAAAAGGAAGACCCTCCGCCTGTTGATACACCGACGTTAACAATTGATAAAACTTTTTGTGATAACGACCAGGATCTTAAAGCGATGGAGGTATCCCCGGGAGGAGGCAAAGTAACAGACAGCAAGGGCAATGAAGTAAAAGGTGTTGATAATACGGATTTCACATTTAACCCGGCTGTTGCCGGTGCGGGTGTTTATGATCTTATTTATACCGTTGGCAGTGAATCATCGCCTGCGGTGGAAGTAACGGTTTTGGCAACGCCGACTGATAACACATTTACAGTTACATATAAATTTGGCGAACAGGGCATCCTCACCGCAACATTTACACCTAAAGCAAAAGGTACGGGTCTATCATATGGGTGGACGTTAGGGCCTGGCTTTGGTTCTACAACATCTTCAAATGCATCAATTTTAATAATACCGGCAACACCAACACCTGGTGCCGTAATATCAAGCTTTGCCACATTGCAGGTGTCTAACGGCATTTGCTCAACCGGTGTAAACAGGGTTGAATTAGCCATATCAACACAGGGGGTAATTGTAAAGGATGCAACCAAAACAGACGCGCCAGTTGTAAAAAATGAACCAGGTAAAATGGATGAAGTAAAAGCTGCCCCTGTAGTAAAGGAAACACCGGCTAATAATAAAAAAGACGCCAAAAAGAAATAATAATGTAATGCTATGTAATGCAAAACCACATCATCCATAGTCAAAAAGTAATTTTGGAGATACCTGCGGCGCAGGAAGCACATAATTACCAAAATACAGTAAGCAGGCTATTTAACAACGGCCTGCATGCCGCTGTTGAAAAAATACTGGATAGCATTTGCATGCCCGGCGAAGTAGTTCGCATTAATAATCTGAACCTTGACCTTGGTGAGATTAGCGCACAAAGATTTGAAACTGAGTTTAAAGAAAAAGTGATAGCATCGTTAACAAAGGCTACATCAAAAAGCAGGCACGCGGCTGACAATGAAACGAATACAACTATTGTCAGGCAACCCGTTTCGCAAAGGCAGGCATTTGTTTATTTTGCCATGCATGGTGTATTGCCGTGGTACAGCAATGTTAAAAGTTGCAGACAGTGGGAAGAAGAATTGATCATGCAATGGCAACCTGCTGACTGGCAGTTTGCAGCGCAATGGTTAAGCAATAACGGGCGGGCAAACATAATTCAGCGTTTGGTGTGGCAGTTCTCAGGTAAATTTTTATCAAATCTTGGGGAACATGTAAATGAAGTTAACACAGGCCAAAATAACTTACCGGCAGAAACATTGGTTAAGTGGCATAAAGATCTTGTATTCATTAGCCGGCAAACGCATACCCAGGCTGAAAATGAAGCCGCTGTAAAAATATGGGTGACAATACTTAATGTGGTATTAAGAACAGGCCGTAAAAAAGCTGGTGAATATATTATTGCTGAACTTATTCTTAAACAACTGCCTGCTAATTCAAAGGATGCGGCAACGTTTATTAAGAATAATACTGCACAGCTATTACAGGGTGTTATAACAAAAGAGGTAAATGATGTGCTTTTTGATATAGTTAGTGCAATAGAAAATAATCAGCCGCTTGCTGCCATTGAATGGTATATTCTTCATGATAATGTAGGCGGCCTTAATAATATTAGCCAGGGAAGCGCTGTTGCGGGAGCAGATAACAGCAACGGTAATACCGAAAACAACAACAATAATAAGGTTGAAGTTGCAAAAGATGCAGGCAATCAGCCCGGCAAACAAAAGGCTAAAAAAAGTGAACCTGAAAATGTGTTATACGTTAATAATTGCGGCCTGGTATTATTGCATCCCTTTTTAGGCGCATATTTTTCTGATATTGGATTAATGCAAAAAAAGCAGTTTGTTGATGATGAAGCGCGGCAACGCGCCATTTTGCTGCTACATTACCTTGCAACAGGCGAAACAGAATCTGCTGAATTTAACCTTGTCATACAAAAGGTTTTGTGCGGGTACGATATAGGTGAAACTTTACCGGCCGTAATTGATATAACAGCAAAAGAAATTGAAGAATCGAAAAAGCTGCTGCGGACGGTTATTGATTACTGGCCGCCTTTGAAAAACACCAGTATCGAAGGTTTTCAAATAACATTTTTGCAAAGGCAGGGCAGGTTATCAGCTATACAAAGCGGCTGGTTGCTGCGTATTGAACAGAAAGCCGTAGATATTTTATTAGGGAAACTACCGTGGGGGTTTTCAACAATACGGTTGTCGTGGATGACCAATATGATGAACGTTGATTGGGCTTAAATAAATTACGAGCTTATGCCAATGCTTTTTGACGGAACGGAAAAAACGAACAATACCGCACCTGTTATTAATACAAGTGGTAATGAACCTTTTTTTAAACCAGCCATACAACGGCAAGAAGATAAAGCACAGCCACAACAGGCGCCGGCAAAAGGATGGAGCTCAAGCCTGCCAACCATAATTGTAATGGATGATAGCAACCATGGCAATTGTTTTGGGGCGGCAAGTGAATCAGGCGTTTCTACCCTAAGCAGTTGTATAAAGTGGCCTTCCTGCAGGCAGTTTAATATTCCGCTGCGGTTTGAGTATTATATTGACAGGATGACCGCACCGCATCCACAACCTATAAAAGTATCTGCAAGTATTTATATAAGCTTTACACCAAATGGTGGCCAGGAAAAAGTGTTATATAATTCAATAGATGCCAACCCTATATATAAAGGGCCTGATGAAATATTGGGAACATCATTTGGCAAGATGTTCCCGGTCGATATTGATACAGATGGAAAACTAAACATAAGGGCTACGCTGCATGATGATGCAGTTGGGCAGGATATTGTTTATACTGACAGTAAGAGTTTTGTAGTGTTATGTAGTTAAATTAAACTGCGCAGCATAGGCTGCCGGCAGTCAAGGTTTTTTTTTGAGATAGCTGATTTATTTACCGGCTGGCTTGAAAGCCGGCTTTAATAAGTTTTGGTAATGTTTAAAAACGATCACAAGCAGCAGGCAAAACCAGTAACAGATAAGGGCCCGGCTTTTTTTCAGCCGAAGCTTACTGTAAATCAGCCCGGCGATATTTACGAACAGGAAGCCGATGCCATGGCAGATAAAGTTATGACTATGCGGGGCGGCGATGCAGGCGGCAGCTTTTTTAATCCCTCCGCCTTAAATATGCAACGCAAATGCCAGCACTGCGAAGAAGAGGAAAAAGCACAGCGAAAAGAAGATGCGAATAATCAATCAGAAGTTACCGGCAAAAATGAATCATACATGGGTTCGCTCGGTGGTAAGGGAACACCACTCTCGCAAAATGAACGCAGCTTTTTTGAGCCCCGTATAGGATATGACCTTTCGCATGTGCGTATACACACAGGGGCAGATGCCGAGAAGTCTTCAAAAGATGTAAACGCATTAGCTTATACACACGGCAGCAATATTGTGTTTGGGGCTAATCAATACCAGCCCGGCACAGATAACGGAAAAAGATTAATGGCGCATGAGTTAACACACACCCTTCAGCAAAAAGGCGGTGTTGGCCTAAAGCGCGTTCAACGTATACCTGCGCAACAGCCATCACCCGCGCCAACACCTGTAAACAGTGAGTCAAACCAGTCTGTTTCGGAAACAATATCCAATGCACCTGCCGGGTCTGAAAGCTGGAACAGCTCTTTTACATGGGATTCAAAATTCCAGGTGGTGTATGACCCCGGGGCTAAAACAGCAACCATTGTATCAAGGCTTTATTCAACTGCTGATGCTGCTGCCAAGCAAGGTTGGGAAGATGCCATTGAAAACCGCTGGGGTAAAGGAAATTTTAGTCTTGAAGTGTGGGAAGGGTGTTCGCCCAAAGTGGTACCTATTTATGTTGATGTTATCTGGGTTGACGACCCTTCAAAAGCGCATTATACCATTCAGGCAAACCAGGCAGATGCAACATTAGATGGGCGCGCCGGCCTTGGTGGCACAACAGGTATGACAAGCTGGGGTGTTGCAGACCGAACTGACATTACGCACGAATACGGGCACATGCTGGGCAATCCTGAAGAATACTTTACAACCAATGGTGTTGATTATACTTACGGTGGAACCAAGCATGGTGCAAGAGATACGGGGGCCGGCATAATGAATAATCCTTCAGAGTCGCCTGAACCGAGGCATTATGAACTTGTTAAAACAGCATTTATAAACATGATGCATTTTCCACCATCAATGACACGAGTTGTAAAATATGGCAGCAGTAACCCGCCGCTAAGGGTTTGCGGCGATTTTGCAACGCCCGCCAATAACGGAACTGCTGTGGCTTAACAATATTTCCTTACCCTTTTATAAATAACACAATGTTAACCGCCGCCCGCCAAATACAGCAAACAAAAACCGGTAATAAAAAAAACCAGGTTTTCTTTCAGCCAAAACTTACTGTCAACCAACCCGGTGATGAATATGAGCACGAGGCGGATGCAACGGCTGACAAAGTAATGCGTGTGGAAGAAGCCAATGCAGGCCGTAGTTTCTTCAACTCATCCCCGTTCCCTATTCAACGCAAACGCCAGCATTGTGAAGAAGATGAGCGTAAAATGCAGCGCAAAGAATCCGTCAATGGAGTAGCCCAACCAGGCGGGCAGACAGAGGACTATATAAACTCCTTAAATGGCGGGGGAAGACCGCTTGCACAAGTTGAGAAAGATTTTTTTCAACCGCGTTTTGGTTTCGATTTTTCAAACGTTCGTGTACATACTGATGCTGCTGCAAGCCAGTCAGCCAAACAGGTAAATGCACTGGCCTATACCCACAGCAACAACATAGTATTTGGCAGTGGGCAATACCAGCCTGGCAGTGAAAGCGGCCAAAAGCTAATGGCGCATGAACTAACGCATGTTATACAACAGGGCGGGTCAAATGGCCATGTGCAAAAGCAGGATCCGCCGGCAGGCGGCGGTGACGATGACGACGATGATGCAATACCTGAAATTCATCCACGCGAGCGAGGAGTAGGCCCTGCCGACCCAGACACAGCCGAGCAACATGCCGCAGTAAGATTTGGCCCGAATGGTGTACATATTTGTGTTTCTGTGCCCGGGGCCGCGCAGGATAGCGATGATGCGTGCCTTAATATAAGCAACCTTGGCCGCCGCGGTCAAACACCGGCCTCGCCATGCCCGCCAGGCGTGGCATTAAACCCTGTAGGCGGTTGTTGTGCGCCAGGCCAGGTAGTTGAAAATGCACAGTGTGTAACACCTGCTTCGCCGCCAATACACCTGCCGGGCCCGACCGGTGGTACACCACCAGGGCAGTTACCTCCACAGGCCTCCACAGGCACGCCGCCACAGCCGGGTTTGTCAGGATCGTACCCTACGGGAACTATTGATGATTTTGACGTGAGTGATAGCAGCCTTAACCGCAGGCAGAGAGGGGCATACCAACAGGTGTTGTCATCGCTGCGTTTAACTATGCAAACATGCCCGCTGTCATTAATAACAATAACTGGTTATGCTGATGCACCCGGGCGTGAGGCTGATAATATCGCACTTTCTCAAAGGCGGGCGGACTCTGTTAGAATGAGTTTGTTGATTGATCTGTTGTCCCCGGCAGCCCAGCCAAATATTCTGGCAGCAGCCCAGGGTACGGCAAACCCGGTTGAGGCAACAACTGGCTATTCGCCATGCAACAGGCGGGTTGAGGTGCAAACAAACCTTGTATGCCCGCCTTTGGGTAGTTCTACATTAACACTACCGGCATTTGGTAGCCGCCGCTAAAACCTTAAATGCAAACAACGGATGATGTTTAATGAAAGCCAAATAGCAGGAGAAGGCAGCAGAAATTTTGTTGTGCAGGCTAAATTAAATATTAACCAACCTGGAGATACGTGTGAACAACAAGCTGATGAAATGGCTAAGGCTATTACAAACAATAATGTGCCAGCCGTCTCTACTTTTTTTAGCCCTGTTACCAATGTGCAACGAATGGAAGGGACGGATAAAACAGGCGATTACATAAACTTACTAAATAGTAAAGGCCGGCCGCTTACAAAAAGTGAAAAGCAATTTTTTGAACCAAAGTTTAATCAAGACTTTTCAAGTGTAAGGCTACACGTTGACGCAGAAGCCGCCCTATCTGCAAAAAGCATTAATGCACGGGCGTATACAAGCGGAAATAACATTGTGTTTGGCAACGTACAATACAATGGTGAAAACGATGACGGCAAACGCCTGGTGGCCCAAGAGTTAACACATGTAGTGCAGCAGCAAGGCCAGCAACAGGCGATACAACGTGAAGGGAACTGGATACAGATGAATCAAAAGGCTGCCTTAAAAAAGTAGATGATGCTATTGCTGCGCTGGAAAAGTCAGCAGCCGACCCCAACAAAAACCTGCCTGACTATATGAAAGAGGCTATTACGGTTTTGAAGGAGAAAAGAGCTGCAGGCAAAGTGAAGTGTTATGCCTTTGATGGTATTAAACATGGGCGTGTTGATTATGTGAGGGACGAAATTCAATATGATGGTATAAACCCCGACTGGATAAATGAAACATCGGTATTGCATGAGGCTGTGCATGCGCTGCATGGAAAACAATTTCCTGCAGGTGCGAAAAAATTTGCCACTACCCCTGACCTGGATAATATTGATGTTGTGCGGTGGAAGGCATGGAGTGAATATTGGGCATACAGAAGCACACAGGAATATTATAACGATACGCAGAAAAAGAAGCCTGAAGAAATTCACAACACGGTAATGCTGATACACGAGGTTAGGGTCGCAGTTAATAAAGCAATAGCAAAAGACCCAACTTTTGACCCGCGTACCTTTAAACCAAAATAAATAGAATAAATTTATAGCAATAATAATCATGCAAAATAATTACGATAATATAAACAAGGCGCTTGATTTTTTGCGGCAACTTGTAACTAACAGGCTGGATGTTTTTTTTAACAAAGATGAAGGCCGCGGCTTTGTATACCCTGAAGCAAATCTTATGCCCGGCGACGATTTTTTAAGCAATTTTTTAGCTGATAAAAAATTAAGCCTCGAGGAGTTTGCGCTGTTGCTGATTGCAGTGGCTCCCCATATCTATCCAAACCTTTTTGAAAACATTATTCAGCAATATTTGCCACAGGGGGGCGACTTCGCTGAGATGGGTGGTGTTAAAGGCACTAACTACCGCGGCATGCTGCCTACCGGCGAAACCGCACAGTTTATATTGGGTGGCAATGATTTTGCAAGAAGAATGCAGGTTCAACGGTTGTTGCAGGATAGTATACTGGTTAAAGAAAGTGTATTAACGCTGGAGAGCCTTAAAGAAGGCGAACCCGTAATGAGCGGTAAATTGATACTGTCAGAAGAATGGCTGAACAAGGTTTTAACGGGGGAGGAGCTTGCCCCAAAATTTGGAGGCGAGTTCCCCGCAAAAAAAATAACCACCAATATGGCGTGGGACGACCTGGTACTTAACGCCTATACACATAGCATTATAAACGATATAAAAACATGGCTGCAACACAATAATGCTGTTATGCAGGACACGGTTTTACAGCGAAAGATAAAACCCGGCTACCGGGTATTGTTCCATGGGCCGCCGGGCACAGGTAAAACATTAACAGCTACGTTGCTCGGCAAGCAGTTTAACAGGGACGTATACCGTGTAGATTTATCACAGATAGTCTCAAAATATATCGGCGAAACAGAAAAGAACCTTGAAAAGGTATTTTATAAAGCGATAAACAAAGACTGGGTACTTTTTTTTGATGAGGCAGACGCATTGTTTGGCAAACGTACCAATGTACAAAACTCCCACGACCGTTATGCCAACCAGGAAGTATCGTACCTGTTGCAAAGAATAGAAGATTTTCCGGGGTTGCTTATACTCGCGTCTAATTTTAAAAGCAATATGGATGAAGCTTTTTTACGCCGCTTTCAAACAGTAGTACATTTTGCAGCGCCTAATGTTATAGAAAGAACAAGGCTTTGGGAAAAAACATTGCCTGCATCATTAAAAGCTGAGCCTTCATTAAACCTGCCTGAAATAAGCGAAAAGTATGAGCTTACCGGGGCCTCTATTTTAAATATAGTTCATTATGCTACTTTGCAATCAATAAGCAAAGCTGATGAATACATTCGCCGGGCTGATATACTTGAGGGCATTAAACGCGAGTTTAGAAAGGAAGAGAAGACCATTTCGTTTTAGTGTGAGCCACTCAGCTTGTTAAACAATATTTGTATTTTTTTATTGCGGATGCTGTTTTCCTCTTTTAATTCTGACAGGTAATAACTGTTTTTGTTAAGTTCAATAAATCTTTGATCCAATCTAGTGGCGTTATTTAACAGCTGCTGTAATTGTTTAATGGCAGCGGGTTTATCCGCCAAGGTAAAACTTTCTGCATTTACCTGCTGCTCAATTAAAAGAAAGTGTAAATATTGCAGCCGAATATCCGCCATTAGCCTGTATTGGTCAAACTCGGTTTTATTTCTCAAAGGCTGCATTCTTTTAAATATGTCAGCGGCAATTGCTGCACTGCCGGCAAGCCTGGCAAGTGTTAATGTGTCACCAGGGTTTACAATGCCGTTTTCAACCTGGTTTGGCGCTGTGCATAGTGCCTGCCAAAAAACAACCGCATCCTGTTCAGTAAGGCCATACCGTTTTACACAATAATCAATTACAAAATCCTCAACATTTAATTGTTTCGCACTTTCCAGGCTTTTAGCATAGGCTGCCAACAATATGTTGAATGCTGTAACCGGGTACACATGCCTTTGGGCGTATAATTCAGTTAACTCGTCTTCTGATTCATTTAAATAAGAATACTGCCCTGACGTTGACCACGATGTTAGCACCATTCCCTTAAAACCCTTATGCCTGCATGCATCAACAAACGAGCTTATGTTGGTAAAGTGTTTTTCCCATTGTGTTAAAAAATAATCGTCGGGATAGCTTCTAAGTGATGGTGCTCCCCACAATTCATAACCGCTCTCCAGCAATTTTTGCTGGTTGCCAAAACGGTTTACATCCCAGCCATAGTTCCAGTCAACAAATACTGTTTCTTTGGGCAGATCTTTAATGGCGTCAGGGTATTTTAGTGCTATATCAGCCCACAATACGGGCTGCTTTCCCAGGCGTATAACAATATTGCACAACATTTTTACATAGTCAATATATAGTTTTGATATGCCTTCCTCTGCGGCTTTTTTCCTGCATTTTTCGCAATGCCCAAGCAGTTGTGTTTCATCGCAGCCTATATGTATATATTTTGATGTATGGGCTTGCGCCAGCTCAGTAAACAGATCAGTAAACAGGGCGCTATCCTTTTCTGTTTCCAAAGGGCACACCTGTGAGAGGTTTTTATCATCTTCTCTCAATGCTGCATAACGGTAATTGCGTAAAATGTATTCAACATGGCCAAAACTTTGCTGTAGTGGTATTACATCTATGCCAAGGTTATTGCAGTAAGCAACAAACGATCTTATCTCTTGTGCGGTATACGCATATTTGTTGGGTATCAATACATGTTTTTGATATGGATAAGTTGCTTCGTATTCCATTATCAAAGTATTTATGCCATAACTCTTCAGCTTTTGGGCGAAGGCCTTTAATGCAGGCATTGTCATAACCTGTATGCGCAGGTCAAGATGAAAACCCTTAACAGTAAAATCGTTGTTTTGCGCGTTAGCGGTCTTACAAATGGTTATCATGATGCACAAAGCAAAAAATGTTTTTAGCAGGAACTGCCTTATAATAAGCATATCGATATCGTTTAAATGTATACGGGCGTATTATTGTTATAATAAACTGCTGCTGTATTTATCTAAAAACAACTGTACTTTCTTATGCATCCTTAGCGCCGTTGAGGGGTATTCTTCTCCAACGGAGCTATTAAACGTATTGAATATGGCCCGTGCTTTCCTTTCACCCGGCACAATGCAAAAAATGTATTTACAGTTAAGCAATGCCGGAACTGTTAATGTTAGCGCGTGTGTTGGTACGCTGTTTATATCAGCAAAGCAACCGTCATTCACTTGCTGCTGCCTGCAATCTTCATCAAGCTTCACAATTTTCACAATGTCTTTATCGTGAAAATTGGCAACAGGCGGATCGTTAAAAGCAATATGGCTATTCTCACCAATACCCATACATACAATATCAACGGGATGCTGTTTTAATAACGCTGTGTACCTGCTACATTCAAACTGTGGGGTAGCAAAATTTCCGTTAATATAATTTACTGTTTTAAAACCTACTTTATTAAACAGATGGGTTTGCAGATAATATGCGAATAAGGCTTTAGAATCCTTTGGCAACCCAATATATTCATCCATGTGAAAAGCGTTGATGCGCCCCCAGTCAACATCCTGTTTTACCAGCGCTGCTAAAAATTCATTTTGAGATGGGGCTGCGGCAAATACTATATTTACTTCATCCTGTTGCCCTAACGTATCGCGTATAGTTTCGGCAGTTGCTATAGCAGCAGCTATACCCATCGCTTCGCGGGTATCACTAATGTGTATTGTTATGCCTTCCTTTATCATAAGTATGTTGATTTGATTGCGGCCTGCTAATGGGCAAATTGTACCTGGTAAATAGTTGGCCACATTTTACCGGTAATATATATTTTATCACTTTTTGCATCGTAAGCAATGCCATTCATCTCCTGCGACCCGGGATACTTATTCTTTGCTTCAGCCGCCAACGCACTAAGGTTAAGTGTGCCAACAACGTTGCCTGTTCCGGGCTCAATTTTTATGATATTGTTAGTAAGCCACACGTTGGCATAAATATAACCATTAATATACTCCAGCTCATTCAGGCTGTCTGCTGCAATGCCATCATTCAAAACATTAAGCGATTTTGCAGTTTGCAGCGTAAGCGGGTCAAGGTAATACAAAGTGCCTGTGCCATCGCTCATTATCAAATTTTTTTCATCGGTTGTTAAACCCCAGCCTTCTTTACCCGGAAAGGTAAATTCGCTCAATTTTTTAAAACCCGCCGTGTCATATACAAAGCCAACTTTTGGTGATAGGGTAAGCTGGTATAAACGGTTATTTAAAAATGAAATCCCTTCACCAAAATATTTTACCTTATCAATTTCTGCCTTCACATTTATCTTCCCCGTCTTGGTGTCTACAACACCAAAAAGTGATCGGGTCTGCGGCAGATCGTTATCGGGTGAGTGGCCGGTAGCTTCATATAGCAGGCCATCATGAACAAGAAAACCTTCCGTGAAAGAGTTTGTGTCATGCGGCAGGTATGCAGTAACGGCGTAATTAATGATTCCAGTTGCAGAGGTTGTTATACCGGGGTTGTTACCGGGGGAAGGGTTGTTGTTACAGCCAAAAAACATGGCAACACCAAGAATATATATAACGGCTATTTTTTTCATTGCTGTAAAGGTAATGGTGTTAGGGCTATTGTTACAAACCATGGCGCAGGACAAAGATAACAGTAACATCAAACAATAATTGCATTTCAGGCAGTGTACAAAGCCGACTGTTGCCGTGTAGTGTTTGTAACTTTTCGTCTCATCATCAAAAATAATATTCCCCTTATCTTTGGCCTATAAAACAAACAATGGGCATACTTATACTTGTTACAGGCGGTACATTTGATAAAGAATATAACGAGCTTACAGGCGAATTATTCTTTAAAGAAACCCATTTGCCTGAGATGTTGCGGTTAGGGCGTAACCTTGTTGAAACACGCATTGTTACCCTTGGTATGATTGACAGCCTGTATATGACAGACGATTACCGCAAAGCCCTTGCAACCCAATGCAGTGAGGCTAAGGAAGATAATATCATCATTACCCACGGCACTGATACCATGGCCGAAACGGCAGTGTATCTTGACAAAGCCCTGAATGGTAAAACGGTGGTGTTAACCGGCGCCATGATACCCTATAAATTTGGCAGTTCTGACGGGTTGTTTAATCTTGGTAGCGCTATGGCTTTTGTACAAACTTTGCCGCAAGGCGTTTATGTGGCTATGAACGGCAGTTGTTTTCCTGCAGGGCGCGTGCGCAAGAATAAGGCTACCGGCTTATTTGAAAAAATTGTTTAATGGTTATTAGTTAAATGGCTTATATAAGTTTAATGCCCGCAAAATATATGCGGGCATATTTTTTAAGCAGGAGAGTACTTTTAGTAAGCGAACTGATAAATTTATTTAATTCACCGATGTTTTTTACGTTGTTTGATGTACCCGTTTTTTTGAATGCTATATTTACCCTTAATATGGGCGGTAATTAAACAAAATGTTTAGCATGAAAGGTTCTACATATTCCATAAAAGCAATTTCGGTGCTGTTTTTTATTGCAGCAGGCGTGGTACAGGGATGTAAGAATGGTACAACAGTAAACCAAAAGCCAGACTCGCTTGCCATACGGCGCAGCATTGCCGAAACGCCTGTTATTGATGCTAACGAAGCCATTAAAAAAATGCATATTGCCGGTGGTTTTGAGGTAAAACTGGTTGCTGCTGAGCCATTGGTTACAGCACCTGTGGCCATGAGTTTTGATGAGAAAGGCAGGATATGGGTTGTTGAGATGCAGGACTACATGCCTGACACTGTTGGTACCGGCGAAGATGTGCCCGGAGGCAAGGTTATAATACTAAGCGACAAAAACAACGATGGTGTGATGGACGACAGCAAAGTATTTTTAGACTCGCTGGTACTGCCAAGGGCTATTTGCTTAATAGACAGCGGTATACTAGTTGCCGAGCCACCCAGGCTTTGGTACTACGACATAAAAAACGATAAGCCTGTACATAAAACACTGGTTGATTCCGCATATGCAAACGAAGGTAATGTTGAGCACAGACCCAACGGGCTGTTCAGGGCTATGGATAACTGGATATACAATGCCAAAAGCGCAAAGCGTTACCGAAAATTTGGTAATAAATGGGTGATTGAATGTACCCATTTTCGCGGTCAGTGGGGCATAACCCAGGACGACGAAGGGCGGTTGTATTACAACACCAATTCGGAGAATCTTTTGGGCGATTACTTTATGCCCGGTCTCGGTGCATGGAATGAAAACCAGAAAAGCGTTGCCGGCTATGTAAAAACAATTGTTGGTGATTTGAGAACCTATCCCGTAAGGCCTACGCCGGGTGTTAACCGTGGTTACATGCCTGGCATTCTTGATGACAGTTTGCGCCTGGTGAATTTTACTGCTGCTTGTGGCCCTGTAATTTATAACGGTAACCTATTTGGCAAAGATTATAATGGCAATGCCTTTGTTGCCGAGCCATCCGCCAACCTTATCAAGCGTGATATATTAACTGACACAGGCTATATAACAAAGGGCGTAGAGGCATGGGTTGGCAAAGAATTTATTGCCAGCGAGGACGAACGTTTCAGGCCGGTAAACCTTTTTACAGGCCCTGATGGTGCCATGTATGTTGTTGACATGTACCGTGGCATCATTCAGCACAAAACCTATCTTACCCCATACCTTAAAAACGAGATAAAAGAGCGGGCGTTATCAAAGCCGCTTAACTGCGGCCGTATTTATAAGGTGTTGCCGCAGGGCAGTTCTCCGTTGAGCGTTTCATTTGGCAGCACGGCGCAGCAATTGGTGCCTTTATTACTAAATGCCAATGGCTGGGTACGCAGTAAAGCACAACAGCTATTAATTGATTCAAAGAACAGGCAGGTGGTGCCTGCTTTACAGGCATTACTAAAAAACACAAGTCAGCCTGTACCGCTCACGCACGCTTTATGGACGCTTGAGGGCTTACAGGCACTAACGCCTGCAGACGTATTGCCTCTACTGGAGCAAAGTAACTGGCAAATACGCTTGCAGGGCTTAACGGTGTTGCACAGTATTATTAATAAGGCCAACTACAACCAGTTTTTACAAGTACTCAATAACCTCGCAGCTAATGGCGATACGCTTGTCGCTCCGTATCTTGCTTTTGCAGCCCATGCCATACAGCCGTTTAATGCAAAAGCTGCACATAGCCTTTTGGTAACGCTGGCACGTAAATACCCCGGCAATATTTATGTAGCCGATGCCATCATCAGCAACCTTTATAAAAGTGAAGATGCTTTTTATAAGGAAGCCTTAAGCATTAGCCCTGATACAAACCTTGTTATAAACAGAAGACTTAAGAAGGTGCTTGATGACATTGCTAAAGCCAAAAGCGGTGCAAACCTTAAAGCGCTTGCAAAACTTTATCCCAAAGGCTCTGTTATTTTTCAAACTGTTTGTCAAACCTGCCACGGGCCGGATGGCAACGGTACAGCAGGCGTAGCCCCGCCGTTGAACGGCAGCAACTGGGTGCAGGGCGATAAAAACAAAATGATACCTATTGTACTATACGGTTTGACCGGCCCCTTAAAAGTAAGCGGAAAGCAATACAAGCTTAGTGCTGATATGCCCGGCATTGGCGCCAACAAAGAGTTTACCGATGATGACATTGCCCAGGTACTAAGTTTTGTGCGCAATGCCTGGAACAACAAGGCGGCAAAACTTACTGCTACAGATATTGCCGCAATACGCAAGTTGTATAAAGACCGGCAGAAAACCTTTACCATGGATGAGCTTAACCTAATAAAATAAACAGGCATGCAAAAAAAAGTATTACGGGCAGGCATTATAGGCTCAGGCTTTGCTGCAAAGTTTCATTACGATGCTTTGATGCGTGTATTTAGTACAGGCGTTGATGTTGTGGGTGCATACTCAACCACGCCGGAAAAACTGGACGCATTTACGCAGGCACGTAACATAAAAGCTTTTAGTAACATTGATGAACTGGTGGTATCCTGTGATGTTTTACATATTTGTACACCGCCTGTAACACACGAACCTATTGTTATTGCCGCACTAAGCCAAAACAAACACGTTATTGTTGAGAAGCCTTTTACGGGTTATTTCGGTGATGGCTCTGCATCATTTAACGGCGATACTTTCTCAAAAGAAGAAGGCCTTAACCATGCCATACAAAGCATAGCCAGGATGCTGGAGGCTGAAAAGAATAGCGCCGGCCGCATTATGTATGCTGAAAACTGGGTGTATGCCCCCGCTGTGCAAAAGCAGAAGGAACTGCTCGAAAAAACCGGTGCACAGGTGTTATGGATGCATGGAGAAGAATCTCACTCAGGCTCACACTCATTAACCTACGGCCAGTGGAAATTCTCCGGCGGAGGCTCTATGATGGGGAAGGGGTGCCACCCGCTTTCAGCGGCCATTTACTTTAAGCATGTTGAGGGCCGCGCCCGTAACGGCCAGCCTATAAGGCCAAAAACCATAACCGCAAGAACGCATGCGCTTACCCGGATGCCCGGCTTTAAGAACGAAGGTTATTTGCGTACCCATTACAAGGACACTGAAGACTTTGCCATGATGCATATAACCTTTGAAGACGGAACTATAGCCAACCTGTTCGCCAGCGAGCTTGTATTGGGCGGCGTACATAATTGGATTGAACTAAACACTACCAACCACAGAACTATTTGCAATATTCATCCTAACAACGCCATGCAAAGCTACACGCCCGCGCAAAAGCATTTTGAAGATGTGTATGTTGTGGAGAAGACAGAAACCAAACAAGGCTGGTCGTCTATGTCGCCGGATGAAGGCTGGTTTGCCGGTTACCAACACGAGATGGACGCTTTTTACCGAAGCGCTGCCTATGGCGACGCCATTGAAAGTAACAGTAGTCTTGCGGCGGATGTAATTGCAACCATTTACGCCGGCTACGTTTCAGCAGAAAGAAAAGGTGCAGAGGTTGATATAACCATTTTATAATTTCCTTAGCGCTAAGTCATTACTATCACCATTAACTGTCAAAGTGCCAAGTTAAATGGAGTGACAAAACATTCGCTCCAATCTTCACACTATGTTGCCTTTAAAACACAGGTTTTTTCCCCTTCCTTTCCTTTCCTCTCTTCTATGTGTATCTATGCGCCCTACTGCGTCTATGTGTTGAACAATTCCCAATGTAGCCGCCTATTCAACAACCTCGTAAGCCATCACCGGGTTTGCCTTATTTTTTAGTGTAATCTCACCAATAGCCCTGAAGGTAAAAGATTCCCTTACCTGGTCGTGAGCTGTTGATGATACTACTATCTGCCCGGGCTTCGCTGCTGATTGCAGGCGTTGTGCGGTGTTTACCACATCACCAATAACAGTGTAGTCAAGGCGTTTTAAATTGGCTGAACCAATATTGCCTGAAACAAGTTCGCCTGTATTAATACCGATAGAAACATTTGGCTTAAAGGGAAAGTCTATCGATTCCTGTGGCAGCTTTTCTATTTGCTCTCTTACCGCAAGCGCGGCATCAATAGCCCTGTCAAGGTGAAACTCGCCACGAAATACGGCCATCACCGCATCGCCCATAAACTTATCTACATAACCACTCTGCGCAATGATCTCTTTTACCATTACGTCAAAATATTTATTAAGCAGGTTTACAACAACATCCGCCTTTTCTTTTTCAGTAATAGCAGTAAAACCGTTAATATCAATAAACACTACTGTAGCCTCAATGGTTTCATTTGCCCTCAATGATTTTTCAAACTCCTGCCCGCTCATAAAATTGAGCACCGTTTCGTCAACATACATTCTTAATATGTTGTTCTCCTTAATAGCTTTAAGTGTTTCCCTTAATTGGGCAACCTGCTTTATTGTTTTGCGCACAGTAAGCTCAAGGTCTTCAAAATTTACAGGCTTGCAAATAAAATCAAATGCGCCCTTGTTCATGGCAGAACGTATATTGTCCATATCGCCGTAAGCTGAAACTATAACAGTTTTGGTTACAGGGCTTATTTCAGGCATTTTTGCCAGCAGGCTTAAGCCATCCATTTCGGGCATGTTAATATCACTCAGCACTATATCAATATCTGTATGCTGCTTAAGTTTTTCAATTGCGTCCAGCCCATTAATGGCAAAAACAAAATCAAACTCTTTTTCACGTATCTGCCGCCTGAATTTTTGTTTTATCAATATTTCCAGGTCTGTTTCGTCATCCACTACCAATATTCTGGTCATAATAATAATTTAAGCTTCTCTTTTAATTGGTTAAAATCAAGTGGCTTCGTTAAAAAATCGTTGGCGCCAAGTTTCATTGCCTGGTTATAATTTTCATCGTCACCATATGCTGTTATCATCATAACAACGGGCGGCGGTTCTTCAAATTCCTTTTTTATATGTTTCAATAGTTCAAGACCGCTCATGCCAGGCATGTTTATGTCAGACAATATCAAGACCGCTTCCTGGTGAAGCTTCTTTAAATAATCTAACGCATCCTCGCCGGAATAAGCAAAGGCGAACACCATTTCGCCACTTCTGATCTCTTTCCGAAAACGTTGCTCAAATAATGTTTGAACGTCCCTTTCATCGTCTACTACTAAAATTTTCATGTCGTTAATTACTTTAAGAATGGTACTTGTATTTTACTGAACCGGTATCCTTATAATAAATTCGGCAAACTCACCTTCCTTCGTCTCTACATTAATAGTGCCACCGTGGCCTTTGGTAATTATCTCGTAGCTAAGCGACAGGCCCAGCCCTGTGCCTTCTCCGGTGGGCTTAGTGGTAAAGAATGGGTTGTAAATTTTATCCAGCACACTCTGCGGTATGCCCAAACCATTGTCTTTCACCCTTATTTCAACCTGGTTACCCTTTTTTAACGTGCTAACGCTAACAGTAGGCTGGTAGCCCGCAATATCCTCTTTCTTTTTCTTCATTACTGAATAAAAAGCGTTGGTATAAAGGTTAAGCAGTACCCTGCCTACGTCCTGCATAAGTATATGCACTTTAGGCAGGTTTTCATCAAACGATGTTTCAAGCCTGGCGTTAAACGTTTTATCTTTTGCGCGCAGCCCGTGGTAGCTTAACCGCAGGTATTCATCGGCAAGCGTATTTATATCAGCCAGTTCTTTTTGGCCCGAACCGGTACGCGAGTGCTGAAGCATGCCCTTAACAATAGAATCCGCACGCTTACCATGAAAATTTATTTTCTGCTGGTTTTGTACCAGGTCGTTCAGCAGCATATCAATACTTGCTTTAACGGCTGCATCCAGCGCCGTCTTATTCAACTCTTCTTTTAGTTCATCCACAAGCTCTATACTTACCTCTGAAAAGTTGTTTACAAAGTTCAAAGGGTTTTGTATCTCATGGGCAATGCCGGCGGTAAGCTCGCCGAGGCTAGCCATTTTTTCAGATTGCACAAGCTGGCTTTGCGTGGTCCTTAGATCTTCTATTGAGCGCTGCAAAGCTTCTGTACGCTGTTTTATTTTTTCTTCCAGCAAAATATTCTCATTAATCAGTTTTCTTGAACGGTATTTTACAAATATGCTTATTGCCGCAACTATTATAATTATATAGAGCGTGTATGCCCACCATGTTTTATACCATGGCGGCAATATGGTAAAACTAAATGTAGCCGGCTCGCTCCATTTACCATCCAGCCTTTTTGCTGCAACCTTAAATATGTAAGCGCCGGGTGGAAGGTTCAGGTAGTTCTCGGTAAATGGAACGTTTGTTGGTTTGCTCCACTCTTTATCAATGCCCTGTAAAAAATAGCTATATAAAGTTGCATCTTTTGCACCTGTATGCGCCTGTATAAACTGAAAGCGCATATAATTTTTATTATAAGGCATTTGCAGGTTTACCGGCATGTTGTATGGGCCTTGTACGCTGTCCCACGTTAATTCAGGATGTCTGTAACTATTGCCGGCGGGTAGCTGGCCGCGTATATAAATGGTATCAACATCAAACAAGGTGTCTTTTTGGCTAAGGCCTGGCTTATTTAAAAAATGTCCATTCTCATTCATAACCTGCAGGCCGGTAACATAAACAGGTGTACTATCTGTATAACCTTTCAGGTTGTTAATAACAGTAAGGCCGCTATCACCCCAAATATATTTGCCATCCTTGGTAATAATATCTGTAGCCCAGCTATTGGTAACTGTTTTCTCTAATATATCTGAGTTCTCCAGTGTTTCAACGTTCCACCCTGTTCTTTTATCATCCTGCGCCGGCGGGGTAATGATACTAACCCTGTTGGTTGATGCGGCATATATTTTACCCTCATGCTCAACCAGCGATATTATTTTATTCCCAGCCAATCCTTCTGTTGTAGTTATGGTAGTAAGCGTATTATTTTTTGTGTCAGCTATATATACGCCTTTATCAGTACCTATCCACATTCTTCCACTTTCATCCAGCAATAGTATCCTGTTACAAACGTCTGAAAGGCCCGGGGCATTATTTAAATATTTTACAGTTCCATCTTTTGTATTAACTATATCTACACCACCTGCAGCTATAGTAGCAAGCCAAACCAGCCCGTCCTTATCTTGTTTAACGTCTGCAATACCACCTTCATTTAAACCGCCTTTTGTATCAAGGTGCTTAACTAACTTATTTTGAATATCTATCACGTCAATGCCTGCAGATGGGGCTGTAAGCCATATATTGCCGGTATTATCTTTTATCAAACTATAAACGGTATCGTTTGCCAGCCCCTCTGCTTTGCCAATATGTTGCAGCGTTTTATGCTGCTCATCAATAATATCAATACCGCCATTGCTGGTAACCCAAATATTACCATCTATCTCGTAAAAGGCCTGTATAAGATTATTGGCAAGGCCATTCCGTTTATCAAAATAGCGCACGGTCTTTTTTTGCGGGTCAACAATTCTTACACCCAAAAATGATGTGCCCACCCATATATTGCCCGCTGCATCCTGGCTTAATGCTGATATGGATGAATTATCTATCGGGTGCACAACATCAGCTTCCATGCTTAGCTCATAAAGCCCTGTTGCTGTGCTTACCCAGGTTTTAGTGCCGTCAAAAAGTGCAGAAACAACGTCAAGGGGGGTGAAGCCGGATCTGTTATCAACCTGCTTTACCTGGCCCTTTTTAGCATCTACTATTTGCAGGCCGCCCGGCGATGGCTGTGCTAACCAAATTCTGCCTTTGCCATCTGCCAGTAACGTAAAACCATACGACTGACGAATGCCCTGCGCACCTCCATATTTTTTTACCAGGCCATTCGTTACATCTATTTGTGTAAGTACAGATCCCGCGTTTGCAATGCTGTCGTTAACCTCGGCCCATATATTGCCGGTGCTGTCTAAAGCAATGGTTTGCGTACTGTCGCTGCTAATGCCAGCACTTTTATTAAGGAAAGTTATTTTGTGGTTGCTGCTGTCAATTATATGCAACCCACTCCCTTTTGTGGAGATCCAAATATTTTTATTCCTGTCCTGCACCATATTATAACCAGTGCCCGGAAAGCCATTTTTTTCAGTTAGGTGCTTAAAGGTTTGTGTTGCCGGGTTAATTATATATACTCCGCCTTCCTTTGTGTTGTTTACCCATAAGCGGCCTTTATCATCTTTAACTAAATAAGAGAAGTCGTTACCGTGCGCCTTTATTATACGGGTATTACTGCCTGTGCCATTTTTTGGGTTAATTACCCCGATACCGCCGGTTTGTATACCCCATATATTACCATCGTTGTCTTCTGCCATGCCGAATACTAAATTGCGCTGCAGGCCGGTAATAAAAGTTTGTAAAAATTCGCCATCGTACCTGTAAACACCCTCGTCTGTCGCTATCCATAAAAGTCCGCTATGGTCTTTCACCAGGCAGGTCACTATACTGCCGGGCAGCCCCTGTGGTACGCCAAAACTTGCTACTGAAATAGGTACCCCCGGTTTGTTTATAAATTTACCAACAGGTACAGGAGGTTGGGGATGAATAAGTCTTGTTCTTAAACCCAGCGGCTCATCCGGTATGCTGTCGATATCAAAACTTTTAGAAGGCAGGCTGCTATAATTAAAACGCGTTTCAGCAGGGGGCTTTGTAAAAGGCCTGAAATCTACACTGTCATAACTTTGTGATGGCAGCGCATTTATATCAAACGGTTTTGTTATTGGTGTTACGCTGCCGGTTTTTGTGGTATCCCAGGTTATTTTTTTGGGTGCGGTAAACACCAGTAGTTGGACGGACGGTTGTTTGTTGCCAAGAGTTTTTGAAGGTGAAGAAGCGTCCCCCGAATTATTAGTACACGAGGTAATGAAAGCAATGCACAATAAAGCAATGATCAGTTTTGGGCAGGCATAAACAGTTCTTATCATCGCGATAAATTTATAACTTTTATTTTAACGGAAGTATAATAATAAATGATGTTCCGCGGCCCTCCTCAGTGTTTACTTTTATGTCACCGCTGTGTGCCTTAATAATGTCGAAACTAAGGCTAAGCCCAAGGCCGGTACCCTGCCCGGTTGGCTTGGTGGTGAAAAAGGGTTGAAATATTTTATCAACAATACTTTGCGGTATGCCGCTGCCATTGTCGGCAACGGTTATGGCAACGCCCCCATCCCCTAATGGAGGGGTAAGCCTTTTTGTTGTTACCGTTACTGTGGGTTTGTATTCCGGCCCTGCGGTTTTTGCCTTTTCGGCAACAGCGTAAAAGGCATTGTTAACCAGGTTTAGCAGCACACGCCCAACATCCTGCGGTATGATGTTTATTTTACCAATTGACTTATCAAATTCCGTATGCATCGTGGCATTGAACGATTTGTCTTTTGCGCGCAGGCCGTGGTAGCTCAGGCGCAGGTATTCATCCGCCAGCTCATTTATATCCGTTTCCTCTTTTATGCCTTTGCTGGTGCGGCTATGCTGCAGCATGCCTTTTACAATGGCATCTGCCCGCCTGCCGTGGTGGTTTATCTTTTCAAGGTTTTGGTTTATATCGCCGGCAATAAGCGCCACTTCTTCTGTGTTGCCTTTTTTTATTTCCTCCAGCATCTCGGCCATCAGCTCGCGGCTTACATCTGAAAAGTTGTTTACAAAGTTCAGAGGGTTTTGAATTTCATGAGCAATGCCGGCAGTAAGTTCGCCCAGGCTTGCCATTTTTTCCGCCTGTATCAGTTGCTTTTGGGTGTTTTTCAGTTCATCAAGCGTGTGTTGCAATTCTTCTTTTTGCCGGGTTATCGCGGCGGTACGTTCGGCTACCTGAATTTCAAGTTGCTTTTTTATTGCATCGCTTATCTTTATCTCTCTTTCAATCTCCGCATTCTTTCTCTTTTCCTTTTCCAGGGCCTTTCTTTGCCGGTTATTGATAATTATCATGGCGAACAGCCACAATAGTGCAAATGTTTTGGCGGTGCTGATGTAGCCCGACCAATCACTATACAGTTTACTGCTTACAAGCCTTATAAATTCTGCCAGGAACGAAACTGCTATATAGGGAAGCACAATGTTTAGTACCGGCTTTATCGGCTTAAACTCAGGCCTGTAAATAATTACATAGGCCAGGGCGCCGAACGCTGCAAACGTTAGCCACATAAAAGGCAACCTTAAGCCACCTATTGTAAGCTGCATTAAAAATAGTATGCCTAACACCACCATTGCGGTTGACACCTGTTTGTCATACTCGGGATACAACTTGCCATCCCGCATAAACTTTCGCAGGTAGAACACTAAAAATAGTAACAGCAGCAATTCTAAACGCATAGCAATAGTTTTTAAATCTCCGTTCTAAGGTTGTGTTTGTTAACTGGTGTAAATATAGTCTACAAAAGCCTGTAACAAACAGAAGCATACAATTTGTGTAACCCCACTCTTTCCATTAGCGGCAAGCACTTTATATTTCTTTAGAAACTACCAACTGAATTAGCATTTATGCCGCCCCTTTTCCAGTTAATTTGAACCAAACAACTCCTTTTCAGGATGCAGTGGGAGAAAAAGGAGGAAACAAAATACGCCATAAACTTTAGCGCACCTAAGCTAAGCTTTGCCAAAACAAAATGAAGCGCTTATACTTATAAATATACAAACCGTCCTTCCGTCATCATGTTTTTGAATATTTTTTTTGAGAAAAGGCAATTTTAAGCCTTTATACCGAACCCGGTCTCCTGGAAAAATCTTGAGAAACTATAAATAATGGGTGGCAAGAGGTTAGTAAAAAAATGCGATGTTTAAAAGCCCCCTTTAGAGGATAAGGGCGGAATAGGGTGGGAAAACATCGCTTTAAAGCCTTAAGAGTTCATCTTAAAAGGCAAAAAAAGGGGTTTAAAATATACATGAAAAGATGTGTCCTGTCGGTGGTCCATTTTAGGGTATGGGCAAGGTTCGGGGGCTTTAATGTATTCCCGGGTTATACAACCCTTTTTGTATGGCAAATACCACCAGGTCAGTAGTACGGTTAACCTTAAATTTACGCATAATAGCTTTTAAATATTCTTGCACAGTATGCTGGCTTAGCCCGGTTTCGTAGGCAATTTCCTTGGGCGTTTTGCCTTTACAAACCATTTCCAGCACTTCCTTCTGCCTGGGCGAAAGGTGAAACGTTATTTGGTCTTCCGCAAATACATACTTTACAAGGCTGTCTTTCAGGTTCTTGCCAATATATTGCTCGCCATCCATTACAACTTCTATTGCCTCCAGCACTTCTTCAATGGGTGTGTCTTTGCTAAGGTAGCCGCTGCCACCCATGCGCATGGCGTTTTTTATAGTATGTACATCAACAATAGATGAAAGGAATATAAATTTATACTGCCTGCCAAACTGTAAAAAGGCTTTTTCCATCACCTCAATGCCATTAGGGCCCGGCATCAGCATATCTGCAATTACCAGGTCTGGCTCCCATGTTTTAAAGTCGGCAGCCAAAAACAACTCTCCATTTTTAAATACTTTTATTTCTGATCCGGGTATCCGTTGCTGTAGTACATTGGCAAGTGTTTCACTTAAAAGAATATGGTCGTCAAGCAGTACAATCTTCATACCGGTGAATAAAGGAATTTAGTAAAGCTAACAAAAGTAGCCTGTTTATTCATATATAATTCCCCCGTACTGCGGGGTATTTGCGCACCCTAAAAATAGGGGTATCCGTGTTTTGCAATAATAGCCATATTTGTCCCGCTTCTTTACGATGCCCAAAAATATAGCGTAAAAACATGCCCCTGCCAGTAATATTTACCCGCTCTGCCTGCTTATAGCAGGCAAATTGCACAGGCTATACCCCTAAATTTAGGGGACCGCTTTATATTATAACACGGGGTTACGCCGCTTTATGGATTTCCAAATCTTTGCACTGTAATTATAACGCGCTTTTTTTTAACTGAAAAGTTGCCGGTTACAAACCAAACGAGCGCAGAAATTACCAAATTATACCAACTACATAAGCCGCCGCATATTCGCAGTATGTAACGGCACAACAAAAAAACCTTGTGTTATGAAGGTAAAACGTTTTAAATCCAACTTTATCGACGTTCTGTTCTTTTCACAGTGGATAGCAGTTATTATTATCGCAGTGTACATTTACACCAACTACCAAAACAACCAGCAAGACCAGCGCCCGGATTTTTCAGTTTTACAAAAAAAGGCTGATATGCCCAGCCAACTCCAGGTAAATCTTGATGCTTCTGCTGCCAGGGCTGCGAACGATCCGTATAACAACCTGTATTTGTATTATATTAATACCGGCATTAAAGCTAGTATGGGGCCTTATGCTGCCGGCGTAGATCTTGTAAAGGTTCCATAAATGTCTGTATGTTATAACATGCTTTAAATTTTGGTGTTTTTAACCCTTACATAAACCCCATACTTTGGGTCTAACAATTAATGCCGGGCGTAATATCCCGGCATTTTTTATTATAGGTCCGGCCGGTTTTATATAAAGCATTGGTTTGCAGCCATTACAATCTAAAACGCGCCGCATTAAATAATACCCAAAACTTGGTATTATTAATTACCTAATCCTCGTTATTGTGGGGTCATAAATTTACGATGACCTTTGTACACAGGTAAATAGCACCTTTTTGCTAATAACGATAAGCAGCCTGTTTTAAGAGCCATACCCCTCTTTTAGCAGGTTTTTTTATAAAGCATACATATTATAATAGCGCGCTAATTTTTAACCGGTTTCATGTTTATGAAAAAGATAGATTCTGTATTATTTAGTGTAATTTTTACACTAACTGCGCAAATAGCCCTTGCCCAAACCAATGGTTACATTTATGTGCACCTTAAAAATGTTAATGAAGAAAACGCTACAAATTTCTCATTCACGTTAAAAAATAGCGGCGGCACAGTTGTAAACACGTTTAGCCTTAACGACCAGCCAACTGCAAACAACACCGGTTCGGGCAGCCTTATTTATAGTTATGATGTTGGGCTTGGGCACGGCACAGGGGGTGACGGGCAATTATGGGCAACTGGCGGCGGTACTTACGGCACAATACATTCTACCGGTGCATCTGGTACGCTTTATTACAGAAACCCCGCATCGTCAGTTTGGAACCCTACTTCAATAACCAATGCAAAAAATGTAGATGGCGCCTATGCAAACCAGTGCGTGTATATTAATACAGGCAACAACGTTATTTTTTATAATAATGGGGCACCTACAACGCTTTATTCAGGCGGCGATGCAACCGATGTTACCGCAAATGCCGGTATAATAGCAATTTCAACAGGGGCAACAGGTATTATAAGGCTATATTCAAACCACTACACCACCACAACCGCGCCGGCTGCGGGCGGAACATGGAAGACCCTGGCCACTAACGGCGACACTGCCAGGTGTGATATAAATTTAAGTGGTACAACGATAGCCTATATGAGTGTGGATAATAACGCTGCACATATTGTTGATACATTTAAGAATATTACAAGCCTGGGCAATGTTGGCAGCAGTAATTATAATGACGACATTGCCTGCGATGATAACGGAACAATATATGCCAGCGCCTATAACGGAACAACAGGGCTGCCGCAGGTGTTTCATTTTAACAGCGGTACATCATGGACGGCTGAAGACCAGTCGGGCGATGCCGGTGCAGCACTTACCGGCGGGGCCGGGGGGGCTGTTTTTACTATTGAGTCAGAACTCGGCAGCCCGACCGAACAATCTATTTGGGGAAGATTTACTGATGCATCGGGCAATATTTACTGGATTGATGACGACAGGATAAAAAGCAATGCAACCTATAATGGCAACGGTGTTCTTATTCCGTTGGCGCCCGGCACATATACATTAACTGAAACCATACCCAGCGGGTACGACCTTAGCCATTACAACATTTACGACCCGGCCGGCGTAACATCTGGCAGCGTTACTACCAATACTATTACATTTGGCGTTACAGCAGGCAAGGTTGCATTTGGAGAATATATTAATGAAAAACTGGTGCCAAAGGCCATAACGCTAACCTGCACTTTTCAATACCTGCAAACATTTGATGCTTCTACAAGCAGCCCTGTACGCACCTACACGTATGGCAGCGGCACGTATGGTACAAACCTTGAAGGTACAAGCTATCACTATTGGGCCCAGGCTAATGCGCACGACGGGTATTATTATATAGTAAAGAATGAGGCAGGCTGGTTTAGCAACAATGGGTTAACTGACCACACGGGCAATAACGGTTACTTTTTGCTGGTAAACGCTTCGTTTGCGAAAGATGAATTTTACCGGCAGCGTATAACAAACCTTGTGCCCGGCCTTACATATAATATTACTTTTTATGCCGCTGATGCATCGCCAACGGCTGGTATACGCCCTAATGTTACCTACGGCCTGCAGGATACTACAGGCGTAATTGTAAATACCGCCACCACGGGCAATATTACCAGTTCAGCCACGTGGACGCAGTATACTTTTACATTTACTGCCACTACCAGTACGGCAGACCTGTTTCTTGTTAATAACAATATTGGCGGCAATGGTAACGACATTGCCATTGACGATATATCAATAAACCCGGTTTATCCCGTGTTGTCTTCCATAACATCAACACCTGCCTATACTAATATATGTACCAATGTAAGCTACCGTTTTAGCGACCTTGTTAATGGTTTGCCCAACAGCGATGGTATATGGACGAGCAGCAACACCAGCGTAGCTACCATTAACCCCAAAAGTGGCAGTGTAAGCGGTATAGCCGGCGGCACAGCAGTAATTACGTACAGTTATACCAGCCAAATAGGTTGTACTACCACGGCCAGCAGCTCAATAACGGTTTCAGCGCCGCCAACAATAACAGCAACTGATAAGTTGGGTGGTACTATGTGCCTAAACCAGGCAGATAGTTTGTTCACCAATGTTACAGCGGGGGGCGTAGCGCCGTACGCTTATTTATGGACAGTTTCGCCCACAACCGGCGCGGGGCTTGGCACAGCAGCCATTGCAAGCACGTCCGCAACGCCAACAAGTTCAGGTAGTTATACTTATACGAGCACTGTTACTGATGCTGTCGGTTGTATTTCAACGGCCTCGGTAGCAGTTGCTGTTTCAGCCCACACTGCCCCTGCCGTAAGTACTACCGGGCCGGCAACCTGTATTAATTCAGCCATTACCAGTTTAAGCGCCACGCCAACGGGTGGCAGCGGCGCGTACACTTATGCCTGGACAGCCACACCCTCCGGCACCTCAGGCTTAAGCGGTGCTAACAATACATTGCAAAGCCCTAACCCAACGCCAACTGCGGCAGGTAGCTACGTTTATTCGGTAACGGTAAACGATGGTTTTTGTAAAGTGTCGGCAACGCAGCCTGTAACAATAAATGCATTGCCAACTGTTTCAGTGGCATCCTCGCCCAGCGGTACATTTACTATTTGTAAAAATGGAGTGATCGATCTTACGTCAACGCCGTCAGGTGGCACGTCACCATATAGCTACTCATGGTCGGCCAGCCCGGCCAATAATGGGCTTGGAGTTACCAATACACAAAATACCACTGCCCAACCTTCAAGTTCGGGTACCTACACTTATACAGTTGCCTTAACTGATGCTAATGGCTGCAAAGCCACAAGCGCCAGTGTAACAGATGTTGTAACTATTAATAACAGCCTTACTGCTCCAATAGTTACCGCCAGCCTGGTTGTGCCGGCTTCAACATGTGTAGGTGCCGCATTTACGTTAAATGGCAGCTTAACAGGCGGCACTGCTAATTATAATTACGTTTGGAGTGGGCCGGCACCCATAAACAACCCTACAAAAACCAATACATCTGCAACAACCTATAATACAACTGCAAACCCAACAAGCGGAGGCAACTACACCCTTACGGTAACTGACAGCAAGGGTTGTGTAGGCGCCGCCAGCACGGCTGCTTTCACCGTAAATGCGTTGCCGGTGGTAAACGTTACCAGTTCCGCAACCGGGGTGTGTAATAACCAGCCAGACTCATTGTTTGCAGCTGTTACCGGCGGCAGCGGCACATACACCAGTTACGCATGGACGCATTCTGTATCAAGTGGTACAGATTTTTCAACGGTTACACCGGCCACCGGTGTAACGGCTTTAGCTGCAAAGGCAACTTTTACTAACTTCTCGGCAAAAACGTACACATTTGTTATGAGTGTTACTGACGGTAATGGCTGTGTTGGCACCGGCTCACTGCCCATTGCGGTTACAACCGCAAACCCGCCTTCATTATCGGGCCTTAACGCTGCTGCAACCTATTGCCTCGGGGCAACTATTAACCTTAATGCAACAAGAAGCAGTGGAACTTCAGGGTACACCTTCCAGTGGAGCGGTACACCGGCAGGGAATGGTGCAAACACAACTACATTCACTACAAATTCAACTACTGTTACTACCAAAACAGCCACACCTACGGCAGCAGGCAACTATACGTACACACTTAATGTTACAGACAGCAAGGGATGTGAGGCTACTGCCAGCACAGGGGTACAAACAATAAACCCAGCGCTTACTGTTAGCGCGCTTAGCGCAGACCCCGCATTTTGCGGTACATCAGGCACAGACCAGTTGTTTGCTATACCATCAGGCGGCAGCGGCACTTACAGCACTTATGCCTGGACCAGCGCTGTACTCAGCGGTGGCGGTTCAACCAGCCTCAGTTCAACCAGTGTTGCTAATCCTGTTGCCTCTATTTCGGGTGCAAGCACAGGCAATTCTTTTAAATACAGTGTTACGGTAACCGACAATAATGGCTGTACAGGTTCTGCAAGTACCAATGCAATTATTGTATCTAACACACCGGTGGTAACGGCAACAGCTACTTATGCAGGCACTGCCTGCGCCGGGCAGCAAATTAATCTTTCAGGCAGCATAACTACCACTACAACATCACCTTATTCATACGCATGGACACCCTCCAGCAACTCGGTAGTAACGCCCTCATCAACTACTGGCACTACATCAACCACCAATAATGCAACTGCAACAACTACAACAGGTGGCAACTATGCTTATGGCCTGTTGGTTGTTGACGCCAATAACTGTACTGCCAGCGCCAACACAGCAGTTAAACCTATCAATGATGTGCCATCGGTAACTGTTAGCGGCACTCCTGCAATAGTATGTGCCAATCCATCAGGCACGGTGGTAACGCTAACTGCCGTTGCCAGTGGCGGCTCAGGTACTTACAGTAATTACGCATGGTCTGGTTCCGGTATTGTAACTACGCCTACAACTTTGGCTACTACTACTGCTATACCAACGGTTTCAGGTACTTATACGGTAACTGTTACAGACGGTAATAGCTGCACCGGCAGCGGCACCTCATCAACCATCACTGTTGACCAGGCTACCCCGTCTATAACCCTTGATTGCCAGTCAGGTTATTCAAGGCTGTATGAAAATAACGGTGTTAGCTGGACATGGACAACAACATCTGGCGGAAGGTTTTACCCCGACGCAACTTATAGCACCAGCAACGATAGCGATGTATCGCACATACAGGGCCCCTATATTAATGTTAAAGGCAACTATACGGTAACCATAAAAGACATGAACGGGTGCACAGGTACCAGCGCGCCATATAATGTTACAGCTTGTGGAATAGTTTTAGCAAGCAACCTGCTTAATGTGGCTGCACAAAGGCAGGGCGGCAATGTGCAGGTGTTATGGCAAACGGCTAACGAAACGGCCGTGAAGGAATATATTGTTGAGCGCGGTATTAACGCTAACGCATTTACAGCAACCGGCACCCTTAAGGCGCTTAACAGCACCAGCCATACCTACCATTTAACAGATGATGTTTCTGCTGTGGGCTGTATAAAGCTATATTACAGGATAAAGCAAATTAATGCCGACGGCGGCGTTTATTACAGTAATGTTGTTACAGTAAACTGCAACATTATCGATGCGGATGAATATGTTTTAAAGGTGTACCCTAACCCGGTACAAAGCGGTAACAAGCTCACCATAACCTACTCCCTGCCTGCCGGTGTAACCAAAGCGCAGGTAATTATTACAGGTGTTTTAGGCGCACAGGTGTACAGCAGCACGCTAAGCAATGCAACCGCCGGCGCTGTGTACACCATAGCGTTGCCTGTTAGCAGCAAAATGGCTGCCGGCGCATACTTTTTACGAATTGTTAGCGATAAGTGGCTGAGCAAAACAATTAAAGTGATAAAGAATTAGGAGTCTATTAACGCGGCTAAAGGTAAATAAGCGGCAATTAGCAAAAGAATTGCCCCTATCGCCCCTATATCTTGTTGGACGCTTACCCGATGGCAGCATCGTGTATGCCCGCAAGGGGCAGGCAAAACAAGGAATTACCTGGTTGGGACAATTAAAGATGGCAGTTAGAACTGAACTGTATGATAATATAAATAAACTACACTTTTACAGGCTGAATGCCAATACGGTCACACCAGCCTTTAAATACTTCGTATGTATCGTCCAGTTGTTGTTGTAATTGAGGGCTTAACGGCGACGTTGACAACCTGCTGGATACTTCTATAGGTAAACCTCTTTTACGCAAAAAGTATTTTGAACTAAGCGGGTAATTTTGTGAAATAATATCTTCTGTTTTGGTTAATTGTGCCTGTATATACTTTACGTCTTCCTGTTTGTCAGGGTTGGTGGAGTTGTTGCACATCCAAACTAATATCTCAGGATAAAAGTTGCCGGAAATAGCCGACATGCCTCTTGCTCCTGCCTGTAGCGAGTACATGGTATTGGCAACGCAGGCATCGTAAAACTCAATTTTGTTGCCTTTTGATAAGGCAATTTTTTCTTTTACTTTTTCAAGGTCTATTGTAGTGTCTTTGTGGTACACCATACGGCCTGTGCCTAAAAGATATTTGAAGGTGTACGGCGTTAATATGCGTTTGTAGGGAGAAGGGCATTCGTAAGTGCCAATAGGTATGTTACCGGTAAGCGAGAAGAATTTTTCGTAGTTTTTGATCAATACATCATCGCTATTATCCTTATTGGCAAAAAGAGAAGTTATGGTAATAACGCCGCTTACGCCTTTGTCATAGATCTTTTTTGCAAACTCGGCCTTTGCTTCAATTGTATCGCCAAAACTGCCGGATGCAACCACCGGAACAGCGCCATTTACACGTTTTACCACATATTGGGTTAACGCAAGTTTTTCATCATCAGCTAATGCATACATCTCGCTGCTTGCGCAATTGGCAAAAAAGCCTCTAACGCCTGCAGCTTTATAAAAATCCATCAGCGCACCAAGTGCGCTGTAATCAATTTTGCCACCTTTTTCGTAAGGGGTTATCATTACAGGTACAAATTTTTTGCCGCTTTCAAATGCTTTTTTGGGCTCGTTACCGGGCTGTACTTTCTTCTTTTCGCGTGCAAAAGTTTTTGAAGCTATACTGGCTGCCAGTACTGCGCCAAAGGAGCCTGCGGCAAGTTTTTGTAAAGCCGACCGGCGGGATAATTTGTTTTCGTGTTGCATGGCAAAATATTATTAATGGTGATGAAATGGATTTATTGTTAAAAATGTTGTGCAGCGGTTTTAATCTTAATTACTATTTTCTTGTCGTCGTTATAGCCTTCCGTTTTAATAGTAGGGCGGTGGGCATCATTGGGAAAAAATAAAAAAAACTCGCCCTGGCCCGCTATATAATAAGCGCCTTCCACTGTGTAGTTAATTACGTCAGGCGTGTATGGATTTGTTATGGTTGCCTTTGCGGTATCAGCCACACCAATAATCTCTTTACCCCTGATGATATACTGCAGGTCAATATAATCGCTGTGCGATTCCCATTTAACTTCTTCCGGTTTGTGCGTGGCAGCTTCGGTTACCGACGCAAAAACAGCATCGCCGATAATTGGATATTTACCCGGCGACAAAGTATCAAGTCCGATGTTCTTTAAAAAAGCAAAAGTAGCATCCCATAATTTTGGATTACGGTGATATGCTACATAAAAGGAATCTTTATTGACTGATGGATGAAGGTTAAGTGTTAACCCTTTGGCCCAAGTTTTTTTGGCTGCCCATTTGTTTATGGTCGCTTCAGAAACCTTACCATGTTTTTGAGCCACTGCTGTAAAACAGGTTGCCAAAACAAGTAAGGCAACCAATGCCGCATACTTTTTTTTATGCCTGTAAATAAATAACCTGTTAAACATGTTGGTTGTGTTAAAGCGTTATTTGTTATTGAACTGATTTAGGGTCTATTTCTACATACTTAATAGCTTCGCCCATATTTTTCCGCGAATAGGAGTAACTGATATGCAGTAACCCATCAGCGGTTTGTATAAGGCACGGATAACTGAAACTGCCTTCACCGGGCGGCACATTCTCTAAAGTTCTTTTCCATTTCCATGTTTTGCCCTCGTCGTCGCTTACATACAGGCTTAAGCGGTAGCGGCCATCATCTTCATCATCCCCAACAAAAGCCCAGCGGCCATCCTGCAACACCAGCAGTTCAACACTGGCTTCGTTCGGAATGGCAGATTTTTGGGCAGCGGTCCAGCTATAACCGTTATCAGCAGATTCGCTCACCTGCACCCTGGCTGGGTCATCTCCGTTATCCCTCATAAGGGCGGTGATGTTGCCATTCTTTTTTAACACCAGCGAGGGTTGTACATTGCCGCGGCCAACTATAGGAAGGCTTGCATGCCATGTATCTCCATCGTCGTCAGACATGGCCACCAGCGACATATTAAAGCCATCTGAATACAGGGGGAGGAGTATTCTGCCGGTTGCAAGCTTAAGCGGTTTTATGCGGGTCATCCAGCCGGTGCTGCGTTTTGCCAGGTCATGGCTGGCATCAATGATCATATTATCATACCTGGGCGCGTAGGACGCAGAGGTGCTTGTGCTGGGTGGCAGTTGCTTAAATTTAGCGGCTACTTCGGTTGCAAAGCTGTCGTTAGGTGCAAGCAAAATATTATCCTGCCATGTCCAAACAGGTGCGCCGGTGTCGCTATAGTTAGTGGTTGTGCGGTACCGTAACACAGAACATTCCCAGCGGTGGGCTTCAACAGCTATCCATACAAGGAATAACTTATTATGATTGTTGAGAAACAACACCGGGTTACAGTCTGGCAAGCCATAAGTATCGGCCATTAAAAACGGGGCAGACCATGTGCGCGCGCCTTTTTGCAAACGTGCGCCCATTATTCTAACATCATCAGCAGTGCGTTCCCCGCTGCCCTGGAACCATGCCGCCAAAACATCTCCGTTGGGCAGGGCCACAATGCTGCTGCCATGTGTGTGCTGCGGCTGCGGGGGAAAAATAAGTGTTTCAAAAACAGTGGTAACCTTTTGTTGTGCAGGTTGCGCAGCAACAACATCGGTGCAAAAAAATAACAGGATGACCAGCCGGTATATTTTTTTCATATAACAACTTTTAAAGCAATCAATATTTAACGATACGCGTTCATACTGCACTGCAGCCAGCTACCCGCTGTCAGTTTGTTAACTGCTGCGCATGATGATCTGCAAGGCCTTCAATAGGGCGTTTTATAATTGTTCCCACCTGCATACCAAACTGTGTTGCAACCTCTGTCAATATATATTTAAAAGTATAGCCGACAGAGCCGGTGCAGTTAAAAGTATATTGCTGATAGTTATTATACTTTGTAACAAGGTTTGTAAAAAAATCAGTGAACGCGTTTTTCACCAGGTTGCGGGTATAAGCCTTATCTGCACTGCTTGTTGAAATAAATTGGGTAAACTGCGCGCAATAACGGTTAGGCAATTTTTCTGAATAAACAGTTTCCATAATTGCTTCGCGCGTAAGGCCGTATGTATCAAAAAACTCTTCCCGCACAGGCAATGGCATATACTCCCTTATATAATCACTAAAAATTTTTCTTCCAATATAAAAGCCGCTGCCTTCATCGCCAAGTAAGTATCCAAGTGAGTCTATGTTGGCGGTTATCTTATTGCCATCATACAGGCAACTGTTGGTGCCGGTACCCAATATAGCTGTAAAGCCAGGCTTGTTGCCCAGTACAGCTTTTGCCGAGCCTAACAGGTCTAATCCCACATATATAGCGGCATTCGTAAAAATGCTGTTAAGTGCGCTGTTAATAATATGCAGTTTGTCATCAAAGCAGCCCGCACCATAAAAATAAACATTGGTTACCTGTTGCCGGTTGATGTTTTCGGGCAAGCTTGCAGTAAGAGATTTGACGATATATTCAGCACTTACAAAATAGGGGTTATACCCTTCGGTGTCAAAATAAAACCGCTCTTGCCCTGTAGTAAGAGCGCACCAGTTTGTATTGGTAGAGCCGCTGTCTGCTACAAGTATCATACAGTGGGTTTTAAAGATAAACCAATTTTGTGGCCTGCTTTGCCGTAATACCAAATGCACAGGTAGCAAGGTACAACTATCCAATACGCGTGTTGTGGTGTCGCTTTATCTGCAAGCCAGCCATACAACAATGGCAACAGTGCGCCACCGCCAATAGCTATGATTAACAGCGAAGAGCCAATTTTTGTAAACTTGCCAAGGCCTGTAATGGCTAACGGCCAAATGGACGGCCAAACCATTGAATTTGCAAGCCCCAGTAAAGCTATAAATGCAACAGATGTTAAACCTGTTGTACTTAGCGCAATGAATACAAACAGCAAACCCAATATCGGCGATATTTTTAAAACATTTGTTTGCGATATATACTTGGGAATAACAACAATACCTGCAATATAACCTGCCAGCATGCAGAGTTGTGTACAACTCGCAAAAAATTTCGCAGAGGAAAGTGGTATGCCCTGTGATGCGCCGTAGCCAATAATGGAGTCGCCCGCAATTACTTCAACACCAACATACAGAAAAAGAGTAACCATGCCCAATAACAAATGGGGAAACTGCATTATGCTGTTTTTATTATCATTTGCTGGTTCAACCGTTTCATTTTCGCAATCCCCATCCAGGTTTGGAAGGCCGGAGAAAAATATAAATACCGCAAGCAATATCAATATCACAACCATTACCGAATAGGGGAGTATTGCCCTGTGCGACAGTGCATTAAGAATTTCATCTCTCTGCAAAGCGCCTGCCTTATCTGCACGGGCCTTTATGCCATCAGCATCCTGCAAAATAACAGCGCCAAGTACAAGCGGGCCTATTATGCTTGCTATTACATTACAAATGCCCATAATGCTCATACGCCGGGCAGCGCTTTCAATTGGCCCGGCTATGGTTATATAAGGGTTTGCTGCAGTTTGCAAAATAGCCATCCCTGTACCCGATACAAATAGCCCGGTTAAAAAAAGCGGGTATGACCTTGCCGATGCAGCAGGAATAAACAGGCATGCACCAACAGCCATAATGAGCAAGCCAAGCGACATGCCTTTTTTATAGCCTGTAAGCTTTAATAAAGATGCAGCCGGTATTGCCATTACCATATAGGATATATAAAAGGAGAATGCAACCAGGTATGATGCAAGGTTATTTAACCGGCAGGCTATTTTTAAATAGGGGATAAGCACAGACCCCAGCCATGTAACAAAGCCAAAAACAAAAAACAGCACACCTATAATAAAAATTGGTTTGTTTAGTAGCTTCATACTTATTGTTGCTGTTATGGTGTGTATTGGTTTATCGCAGGTAATCTGCTGCTAATTTAACACTGCCATGTTCAAGTAATATTTTTTTTGCTTCCTGGTAATCATTAATACCCGTTTTGTTCATCAGCATTTTAACGGCGCGGTCAGTTATTTTGTCATTTATCAGCAGCACGTTTACCATTTGGTTATCTTCTACACGGCCAAGCTGTATCATGGTGGTGGTGCTTATCATATCAAACAGCATTTTTTGCGCAGTACCGCATTTCATCCTGGTGCTGCCGGTAATAAACTCAGGGCCGGTTATTACTTCTACAGCAAAGTTTGCCATCGCCGCTATGGGCGATCCGGGGTTGCTTACAATGCAACCGGTGGTTATATTATTTTTTATACAGGCTTCCAGCGCACCTAAAACAAAAGGGGTGGTGCCGCTTGCCGATATACCAACCACTATATCTTTTTCTGAAATATTTTCTTCAACAAGCCGCTCAAAACCTTCGTCATAATTGTCTTCCATTTCTTCACGGGCTTCTACCAGGCGTTCAATTCCGCCCGCAAGTATGGTGTTTACCATACCTTTTTGTACGCCAAATGTTGTGGGTAGCTCAATAACATCCAGTACCGACAGTCTTCCCCCGCTTCCGGCGCCCAAATAAAACAGTCTTCCACCGCCTGCCAGTTTGCCAACTATCGCCTTTATCATGCGGTTAATTTGCGGCAATGCGTTTTTTATTGCAACGGCAACAGTGGCGTCTTCGCCGTTTATAAGCGCAGTTATTTCGTCTATCGTCTTGGTTTCCAAATGTCTATGAACAGATGGCTGCTCAGTAACTTTTATCATGTATATATTAAATTTGCGTTTTTTTTCCGTTATTTTATTCAAAAGTATGCAAATACATGCAAAAAATACATTAGTTTTAAATCGTAAAAAAATATTTGCAGGAATGCTTAAGGAGGAACGCCATAAAATTATATTAAGGGAGATCAACCTTCACAACAAGGTTTTATCTACCGATTTAAGCGAACAACTGGATGTTTCGGAGGATACAATAAGAAGAGATTTAAATGAATTGTCGGAGCAGGGGTTGATTCTAAAAGTACATGGCGGGGCTATGAGCAAAACCTTTCATTACCCGTTTAACGGCCAAAACGCGGTTTATGCGCTGGAGGCGAAACAGGTAATTGCAGATAAAGCTATAAGCCTTTTTAAAAAGGATATGCTTATACTGGTGGAAGGTGGAACTACGATAATGGAGATCGCCAAAAGAATACCTGCCGATCTGCAGGTAACTTTTTTAACGGTAAGCCCGCAGGTTGCCCTTACCCTGGCAGAACATGAAAATATAGAAGTAATAACAATAGGGGGCAGGCTGGCTAAAAATGCCAACATTCATACAGGTGCGAGTGTGATAAATGAACTGGGCAATATTAAACCAGACCTGTGTATAATAGGAACAAACGGCATATCAATAGAGGATGGGCTGACGGATTCTGATTGGGAAGTGGTGCAGGTTATTAAAGCTATGATAAGGGCTGCCAAAAAAGTGGCTGTGGTAACTATAGCAGAAAAGTTTAATACGGTTCAAAAAATTAAGATAGCTGATATTACATCAGTTGACTACCTGGTTACTGAACTGCCTGCCGACAGCCCGGTGCTGGCTTTGTATACAGGCGCAGAAAAACCGGTATTATTATAAAAGTGTACCTGGCTGTGTGTTGATTTGTGTGAAGGCCTTGAATGCAGTGGTTTTGGATGAATAAGAAAACGTTTACCAATCTAAAATATAGACCGTAAAATTTTTGTGTCAGCATATTAAACCGCAACAACGCTTAAGGTTGTTGTTGTTTTAATTCACTAACTGCAAATTAAACCAAAATGACTAAAAAACCCACGTTAAGGCCATTGCTGCAATGGCTGATGCCGTTACTAAGTTTCACATTTTTTGCGTTCAACCTGGCCATGGCCCAGGGTGGCGCAGCAGCCGGCAATACAAAAGCCGGGCAAATTACTATTAAAGGCAAAGTAACCGATGGCGGTGCACCGCTTGCTGCCGTTAATGTGCTTGAAAAAGGCACAAGAAACGGAACTGCTACAGACGCCGGTGGTAACTTTCAGCTTTCTGTTTCAAGCCTGCAATCTGTGCTGGTGCTAACCTATGTTGGTTACGATACCGTAGAAGTGCCAATAAATGGCCAGGCATACATTAATGCCACCATGCAATCAGGTAAAGGCAACAATTTATCGGGTGTTGTGGTTACAGCGCTTGGTATAACAAGGAACAAACGTTCGCTTGGTTATGATGTTGGTGAAATTAAAGGCGACGATATGAACCGCGTTGCACAAACCAATGTACTTAACTCAATGGCGGGCAAAGTATCAGGCGTAAGCATAAGCGCCACAGGTGCGTCGCCTACAGCATCGGTAAGCGTGGTTATACGCGGCATACGCTCGTTAAACAGCGACAACCAGCCCTTATTTGTAATTGATGGGGTGCCAGTTAAAAACTCCCTTAGCAATATAGGTGTAAATAATGGTAACAATAACGATGTGGATTATGGTAATGCCATGAGTGACCTTAACTCAAATGATATTGAAAGTGTTTCAATATTAAAAGGCCCAAGCGCTGCGGCATTGTATGGGTCACGCGCGGGTAACGGTGTTGTAATAATAACTACCAAATCAGGTAAAAAATCAAAAGGCCTTGGTGTATCATTCAGTTCAACTACCGAGTTTGATGTGCCTTACCATTACCTGCCAACCAACCAGAGCTACACCGTGGGTACTGACCCTTATACAACGCCTAACGGCTTTAACAGCTGGAATGGCGTAATTGTAGATTTGGCGGGTACCGATACCTACCGTTTTGGCACGCCGTTAAACCAGGGTATTAAGGCAATACAATGGAACAGCCCGAAAGATGCAAATGGCAACTACGTGCCGTTACCTATGGTAAGCCATAATAACCTTAAAAATTTTGTACAAACAGGGCTTGTTGCAAACAACAGTGTATCAATTGAAAATGCAACCGATAAAGATAATTACAGGTTCTCTTATTCAAACATGACCAACAACGGCATTATTCCTACCACCGGCGTTTCAAGAAACAACCTGTCTTTAAATGTTGAGCATAAATTAAGCAGCGGCCTGGTGTTGTCATCTTCCATCAACTACACCCGTACATCCGACGACAATGTAGTAGCCGGTAATAACGGTGTATTAAAAGATGTAGCTTATTTATCGCCAAGCGTTGATGTAAGGCAGTTAAAAAATTATTGGCTTTCACCCGGTGTGCAACAAATGAAAGCTCTTCCGCCAATAGGGGAAGACGAGAACCCCGGCGCACCAGACCCGGCGGATAATGGTGATAATAACCCATGGTTTACACTGCACCAGGTTAAGAACAGTTTTTTACGTAACCACCTGTTTGGCAATATTAAAGCGAGCTATCAATTTAGCCCTCATTTAAGCGCATTTGTACGTTACTCGCAGGACCTTTCTTACGAAAACCGTGAAACAAAAATATCAAAAAGCTATAATGATGAAAGAAACGGGTATTATGGTATTACCAACCTTATGAATACAGAAAGTAATACTGATTTCTTAACTACTTATCACAATACTTTCGGCAATAAATTTGACCTCTCTGCTTCTGTAGGCGGTAACCTGCAGTATGTATATTCATCAGCCAGCCAAATTTACTCTGCTTCGGGCGCAGGCATTATAGCTCCTGAGTTCTTTAACGTATCAAACATTGCGCAGGCAAATGTGCGCTATAATTCAGGCTATTACAGAAAGGCTGTGTATAGCACGTATGCAACTGCGTCATTAGGTTATGCAGACCTCGCATACCTTGACCTTACAGGCAGAAACGACTGGTCAAGCACACTGCCGCAAAATAATAACTCCTATTTCTACCCTTCAGCATCATTAAGCGTATTACTTAACAGGTTTATACATTTTGGCAGGGCTGTAAGCCTTGTAAAAATTCGTGGTGGCTGGGCAAGTGTGGGTAAAGATACTGACCCGTATAACTTATATGGTACGGCGGGTATCGGTAGTTTTGGCGGTGTAATTACACAATCAACATCATCTACACTTAAAAACCCAACCCTGAAACCCGAACAGGCTATATCAACTGAGTTAGGCCTTGACCTGGGCTTCTTTAATAACCGCCTGCATTTTGAAGGAACTATTTACCGGTCAGACAACAAGAACCAGGTTTTATCTATCAGCACCCCTGGTTCTTCGGGCTATAATGGCAGGCAAATTAATGCAGGCCTTGTGCGCAGCCAGGGTATAGAGCTGCAGGTTGGCGGCACTATTATTTCAAACAAAGACTGGAGCTGGGATGTAAGTGTTAACTACACTAAAAATGATGCTTACATTATGTCTCTTGCCAACGGTGTGCCATATTATTCTTTCTGGCAGGACGGTAACAGCGGCTCGTGGACGTATGCCAAAGGGCAGCCAATACCAAATGAGTTTGATAAAAACGGCAACCAGGTAATAAGCGACGGAAAACTTGGCCAGATATGGGATAATAAAGTGGCAACCGTAACTGATAAAACCTCCCCTTATTATGGCTGGCCTTTGCTTGATAATGATGGCTTTTTGCAAAAAGAAGGCAACGGCGATTTTCAGCATAAGGAAGTGGTAGGCAACTTTAACCCCAAACTGCGCATGGGCATGCAAACATCTGTAAGATGGAAGATGCTTACCCTTACTGCCAGTTTCGATGTACGTTTGGGCGGTGTATTCTTCTCGCAAACATACCGTTATCTGCAGTCTGATGCGGCTATGGCAAGGCAAACAAATATGGGTATAATTATACCTGCTGCTTATAAAAATAATATACCTGCATACCTAAAATCAAACCCCGGTGCATTTATTATGATAAATGGCAACCTTACCATGTTTCACCTGGTGGGCGGGCCAACTGCAGACAAAGGCGGCTTCCCTTATACAACCAACGGCAACGTAACCATTAATGATGGTGCGTTTTACCCCGGCGTTTATGAAGACGGCAACGGTGGTTACATTGAAAACCTGGGCGACCCAAGTACAACAAAATATGATAACTACGAAGATGCCGCAACCGGCAGCTGGACTTTTGCACGCATGAGCATGTTTGATGCATCTTATATTAAATTAAGAGAGGTTACACTAACAGCGCAACTGCCTAAAAAATTCTCTGACAGGTTAAAAATGCAGGGTATTTCAGTTGGTATCTATTCAAGCAATATCATATTATGGACAAAGGCTAAAGCAGGCATTGACCCCGAACTGGCGTTCCAGTACCAAACCGGTGCACAGGGTAACGGGTCGCAGTTCAGGCAGGGTATTGAAAGGTATAACATTACCCCATGGACATTGCCTTTAGGCGTTAAGCTAAACGTTCGGTTCTAAGCCAATAAATTAAAAATCTTAAAATAATTAAAGATGAAAAGCGCAAAAAGATTTGTTACGGTTACCTGCGTTTTCTTTACAATACTGTTGGTGGTTACCTCCTGTAAAAAGTTTGCTGTACTTAACAGCGACCCTAACAACATAACCATTGATGAAGCGTCTGCCGACTATCTTATGGCAGGCGTTCTTACACAGTCTGCCATGTGGTATGGCAATTTAGGCTCGGGCATGATGTCTGGCGCCATGCAGCAAACCGCGCAGGATGCATTTGGCAACAGCTTCTCGCAATATAACTGGGACCCTGCAGACTGGAACGGCAACTATTCCATATTAAGAAACAATAAGTTCCTGCTTCAAAAAGCACAACAGAACGGGTGGAAGTTTCACCAGGGCGTTGCACTGGTAATGCGCGCCTTTAACTATGGCAATATTGCTGATTTTTGGGGCGATGCGCCTGATTCAATGGCTTTAAAAGGCGACCAGGAAGGAGCAGAGAACCAGTTTCCTAAATTTGATGACCAGCAGGATATATATACAAAGGTTATTGCCGACCTAAAAGCTGCTATTCCATTTTTAGATGGTACCGCTGATGACCATACTGAAATAACAAGCGTAACAAAATCGTCAGATGTGTTTTATGGCGGCGACCCTGCCAAATGGCAAAGGCTGGCATATTCATTACTGCTAAGGTACTATATGCGCATTTCAGCGAAAGCAAATGTGCAATCAGATGTAGAAGCTGTTTCAGCACACATTTTCCAGGATAACGGCGATGATTTTTCAATGCCTTTGCCCGGCGCTGATGAGGGTACATCGTACCAGTTTGCCAGCAAGTTCCAGGGCCGTTCAGGCTACGATAGAAATAAGATGAGCGGCACCCTTACCATGAGGTTAAAGGACCTGAAAGACCCGCGTATTGTTATTATGGCAGAGCCGATACAAACACCTTCAGTTGTTGACGCAAGCAAATTTAATGAAGGGGATAATACCACCCTTATTGTTCTGCAGAATGGAGTTCGTTACATAAATCCCGCTGCCGCAACAGCCTCGAAGTTTAAGCAGTTTGATCCTGCAACGTATTCAACTGACAGGCCTTATGGCGCTGTTCTATCTGCTATATATGGCCTGTACGATACATCATCAAGGTACGTGGGCATACCAATAAGCTACAGCAACAACGATTTTTCGTATAATATAAATGGTACCGGTACACAGTCTACCTCCATTAACGATTATGTATCTTATCTTAGAAAAGATATTTACGATAACCCCAGCGGCAACCTGCTGGTACAAAAACTGGCGTCATATTCTGAAGTTTGTTTCGATCTTTCAGAAGCTGCGTTAAAAGGTTGGAGTGTTGGTGGCTCAGCACAGGACTGGTATAACAAAGGCATCCAGGCTTCTTTTGACGACTGGCAGGTGTTTAGTACCTACCAGCCTGATGTTGACGGCTATTATGGTTGCGTAAAAAGCTATAGCAGTTATATTGCCCAGCCATCGGTTGCCTTTAATAATACTTTGCAAAGAATAATTGAGCAAAAATGGATCGCTTCATGGCAGGCTTGTAATGAGGCTTATATGGACTGGAGAAGAACAGGTTACCCCGCTTTAACAATAGGCTGGGCATCTTTCCGCCAGCAAATACCGGTAAGGTTTGCTTATAATAATGCAGAGCTGCAAAATAATTCAGCTAACGCAGAAGCTGCTATTTCAAAGCTTGCCACAACGCCATTTGTGGGGCCTGACGGTTCAAACAGTTCATGGTCTAAATTCTGGTTACTACAGGGCACAGACAAACCTTGGTAAATAAACATTTAACATTACTATGCAGCAAAAGATAATATTGGTTTTTGTTTTGGTTGTTTTTGGCGTGCTGTCTTTTGCGCAGGTAAACAATACATATAACTTAATGCCGGTTCCTTCTAAGCTGGAACCAAACGTAGAAGTTTGCCGGATAAATGAAAGTACCAGGGTTGCGGTAAAAGGCAATCCTGGTACCCGTTTATATGCCGAGGCAAGCAGGTTTTTAAGGCGTTTAAGCAATAAAACCGGTTTGTTTCTTGATGGGCAGGGTTATGTAACAGCAAAAGATAGTAATGCGCACGCCACAGTACTTATTAAAGTGCAGCGGCCCGGCAACTTGAAATTAGGAGAAGACGAAAGTTACACCCTTGTAACAAACACAGGCCAGGTTGTAATTACAGCAACTACTGACATTGGCGCCATACGTGGCTTAGAAACTTTATTGCAGTTGGTAAGTACAGATGCAAAAGGTTATTACTTTCCGGGTGTGGCAATAACTGATAAGCCAAGGTTTGCCTGGCGCGGTTTGCTGCTGGATGTTGTGCTGCACTTTATGCCCGTTGATGTTGTTAAGCGTACCATTGACGGCATGGCTGCCGTTAAAATGAATGTGCTGCACCTGCACCTTAGCAACGACCAGGGTTTTAGGGTGGAATCTAAAGTATTTCCAAGGCTGCAACAGGTTGCATCAAACGGGCAATATTATACGCAGGACGAGATAAAAGATATAATACGTTATGCCGGCCAGCGGGGCATAAGGGTGGTTCCTGAATTTGTTGTACCTGCACATACCACGGCCATACTTACTGCGTACCCTGAATTTGCAAGCGTTAAAAGAGATTATACACTACAGCGTTATTTTGGTGTATTTGACCCTGTGATGGACCCCACTAACGAAAAGCTTTATCCCTTTCTTGAAAAGCTGTACACCGAAATGGCTGCACTTTTTCCTGATGAATATTTACATATAGGTGGCGATGAAAATACCGGTAAAGACTGGGAAAACACACCGCATATTAAAAACTTTATGCAGGCAAAGGGCATGAAAAATTATATGGCGCTGCAAACATATTTTAACCGGCGCCTGTTGCCTGTTATACGCAAAACAGGAAAAATAATGATGGGCTGGGATGAAATATTTCAACCCGGCGTGCCAAAAGACATTGTTATACAGAGCTGGCGCGGTAATGAAGCTTATTATAATTCTTTAAAGCAGGGCTATAAAGCAATACTTTCTTATGGCTATTATATTGATCTTATTCAACCGGCATCGTATCATTATTTAAACGATCCCGCTCCTGATAGTGCACAGCTTACGGCTGAACAGAAAAAGCTGATTCTTGGAGGTGAAGCTACCATGTGGAGCGAAATGGTAACGCCTGTAACGGTTGACAGCAGGATATGGCCGCGCACAGCGGCGATAGCTGAAAGGCTGTGGTCTGCTGCAACAGTTACCAATGTTGATGATATGTACAGGCGGCTTGATATTGTTAGCCTTAACCTTGAGGCTTTGGGCATGCAGCACATTGCATATAAGCAGCCGATGATGCGGCAGCTTGCTAATGGCAATGATACAAAAGCGCTGGAGGTTTTGGTAAATGTGCTTGAGCCGTTGAAAATATATGAACGTAACCAGGGTGATACTATGTACACCGTATTTTCACCGTTTACAAAGCTGGCCGATGTAGCTACGCCCGACCAGGAAGTGCCGCGTGTATTTAATAAACAGGTAGATAGCTTTTTATTGAAGCCAACATCATCCCTGGAAAAAGAAATAACTGAACAACTAACGCTGTGGCGGCAAAATGACGAAGCGTTCAAGCTAATACTTAAAAACTCACCTGTGTTGCAGGAGGCGGCTTCGTTATCTCAAAATCTTTCAGTGCTGGCATCAGCCGGTTTAGATGCTTTGCATTATATACATGATAAACAAAAGGCCGGCGCTGATTGGTTGAAGCAAAGCCTTACAACCGTTACTGCGGCAAGGCGGCAGGGTGGCAGATGTGAACTGCAGGTTGTTGATCCGATAGAAAAACTAATAAAGCTCGCTGCTAAATAATAAACAGGTTTTAATGAGAATAATAATTGCATTCATTGGTATTATATTCCTTTTTTTCAGAGGGAATAGTCAAACTGCCGGAGTTTCTTCTGTGGAAGACAAAGGCTTTTGGCAGGAATACCATGAAGCATACCCTGTAAGCAGCAACAATGCAGAAAATAATGTAAGAAGTATAGCAGTTAATAAAAACGCAACAGTTTGGATAGCAACAGAAGCAGGCGTGCTGATGAAAAAAAACAACGAAACAAAATGGAGCGCAATTGCTTTTACTGATGCTGATAAAGGCCCGGCCTATTCAGTTGTTGCAGATGATAAAGGTGTTATATGGATGGGCACCTGGAAGGGCGTATTTACTTATCAAAATAATGTATTGCAACAGGTGCCTGGTACGGATGGGCCTGTTTCGGTTATGTGCGTTGCAAAAGAAGGCGTTTACGCGCTCGGGCCAAAAGGCGTTTGGTTTAGTAGCGGCAGTAGTTTCACAAAAAAAGATTACCCTGTTGCCAGGTCTGTGCGCAGCGCTGTTTCTGACGGCAGCGAAGGCATTTGGGTAGGCAGTGATGTGGGGCTTTATCATGCAAACAAACAGGGTACAAAATATTATTATAAAACGGATATTTTACTAAGCGCTGGCCTTAAGGGCCTGGCAATTGACAGCAGCCAAAACTTATGGGCTGCAGGCTTAGGCGGTGTATCAATTATTAAGAATGAAAAACAGGCAAAGGTTTTAACGCCGCAACAAGGTTGCCCATCGGTTTATGTAACGTGCGTACAGCAATCACTTTCAGGTGCAATGTGGGTGGGTACAAAAGTAGGTGTGGTAAGGTTTTATGCAAATGGTACGCATTCGTTGCTTTTTACGCGGCGCTGGCTGATGGATGACCATGTAAACGCTATTGCTTTTGATGCTGAAGGAACAGCATGGATAGCAACAGAACAAGGCGTAAGCGCCATTAAAAAAAAGTGGATGACGCTTGCAAACAAGCAGGATTATTTTTACAGTGTGCTTATGAAACGGCATATACGCAAGCCATGGATAGCCGGGCAGTGCCATCTTGAAAATGCGGGCGATACCACCAGGTGGGCGCCTGAGGATGACGACAACGATGGTGAATATACAGGCAACTACCTTGCTATGGAATCTTTCCGCTATGCAGCAACAAAAAGTGAAGATGCAAGAGATAAAGCCAAAAAAGCATTTCATTTTTTACAGCAGTTGCGCCTGGTAACAGGTGGTGACGGCTATTTTGCGCGAACCATTGTGCCTGTTGAATGGGGTGGTAAGGTGCATGATGGTAACCAGGTATATACAGAACAGGGAAAGGCGGACGAATTGGTAAATGAGCCCCGTTTTAAACCTGTGGAAGTGCGCTGGCATAAGTCTGCCGACGGTAAATGGCTATGGAAAGGTGACGCAAGCAGCGACGAATGGTGCGGCCACATGATGGGCTACTACATTTATTATAAACTGGCTGCTGATGAAGAAGAAAAAGTACTGATACGCAAACACGTGGCTGCTTTGGCTGATCATCTTATCGCGCACAATTTTACCATGATGGATGCAGATGGAACCCACACTCGCTGGGGTGTATGGTCGCCGTCATCACTAAATAATGACCCTGAGTGGATGCAGGACAGGAGCGAGAATTCAATGGAGTTGCTGGCTTTTTTAAAGCTGGCATACTATGTTACCAATAATGAAAAATACCAGCAGCAATACCTGCGGCTTATAAACGAAGAACATTACCTTGATAATATGGCCGCGCTGGTTGATCAAAACCCTGCCTGGTTTATTTACTTTGATGTAACCATGCAGGCATACCTGTACCCTATATTGCTGCAATGCGAGCAAGACCCGAAACTCCTGGCTTTTTATACAAACCACATAGACAACTGGATGGAGCACAGGAAGGCGGATAAAAACCCGCTGATCAATTTTCTATATTGTTACGCCCGGGGAAGAAATACAGAACTGGTTTCTTCCATAGATTTTCTTGTTGATACACCTTTAGACCTTGTTGACTGGCCAACAGACCATACAAAGCGCGAAGACGTTCATGTGGTGCATGCGCCTGTGTTAGACGCAGTGCAGGTTAATGAAATGCCGCCTGCAGGTATTCGCGGTACTGTGCGTTGGGATAAGAACCCGTGGGAAGCAGTGAGCGGCAACCCGTTTGTTGAAAGGGAGCCGGTGTTTTGGCTGTACCCATACTGGATGGGGCGTTACTTAAAAATGATTGAATAATATCTTATAAATAAACCTTGATGATGAAGCCTGTTGTTAGTACATATTTATTGTTGGTATTTTGTTTGGTATTTAGTGTTGTAAAAGCCAGCCCGGATGGCGGCCGTAACAGCAAAGGCCAGCCCATTCATAAAGATACCGCATACCTGCAAAATTTTAGTATTAAGTACGAAATAAACAAGCTGAAAGACACAGCCGGACTGCTTCTTCAAAAGGTAGCCTGCGACAGAAACGGTGTTATACAGGTATATTCTTCAGCAGGGCTTTTAACTTTATCAGGCGGGCAGTTTTTATATCCCGGTCAATTGGTGCAGGATGTTTCGTACCAACCGATGCTTAATAAAAAAATAAAGAACATAAGCGTATACCAAAAGCAGTTTGTGTATGTTGATGATAAGGCTGTATTAAGCAACGCATGGGCAGGCAGCCTTTATAGCAGGCATGCAATGCCGGATGTAACACTATTTAGCGGAGGCAATGATTTCGATTTTATGTTGTCCAACGGAACATCGCTGCAATACATCACCGATTCAAAGCTATTATGGCAAGGTTCTTCAGCAGATAAATTGGTTGACATCGCTTTTGACAGATCAAGTAATATGTTCTGGTTACTTGGCGAAAATTCCATTTCAGTTTTTTCTCCTCAAAATAAATCAGTCACCATAAAATACAAAGGCGATGGCCTTACTTGTTTTGCACTCACAAAAAATAATACTGAAATTGTTGTAGGTACCCACAACGGGTATTTTGCACTTAACGCCAATACGGGCGCTGCAATTGGCGATGCTAAAAGCCTTGTTCCATGCCCTGATATAACGGTGGTGAAAGAGATTGATGGCAAGCTTTGGTTTGGATCGGTGAACGGCGCGTTCATGCTGCAGGCTGATGGCAAATACAAATACTATGCATCAAAAAGGTGGCTACCATCAAACACGGTTGCAGACATTGCTGCCGGTGCAAACGGCAGCGTTTTGATACTTACCGATAAGGGGCTGGGTGACATACACTTTAAACCCATGACGTTGTATGAGAAAGCGCTGTATTATGAGCAGCAGGTACGCCGCAGGCATATACGTTTAGGTTTTAATGCAACTATCTCGAGAATGAAAGATGGGGATGTAAGTACCGGTTCGCTGGAAGATTCGGATAACGACGGGCTTTGGACATCCATGTACTTAGGCGCGGAAGTATTTCGATATGCAGCAACAAAATCTGCCGAAGCGCTGGAGAATTGCCGGGAGTCACTTGATGCCATGGAGCGCTTGTACACGGTAAATTCATTAAAAGGGTTTCCTTCAAGGTCTTTTGAAAGAAGAGGATATGCCATTGCAGATACCCAGGTTTGGAAGCACGCGCAAAACACTGAGTGGGACTGGAAATCTACCACCAGCAGCGATGAAGCTATTGGGCACATGTTTGTTTTTGGCGCTATCGCAGAGCTGGTTGATGACACTGTGATGAAGAACAAAGCCATTAGGTTGATGGACGTCCTTATGCAGCATATTGTGGAGCATGACATGTATATGATAGATTGGGATGGTAAGCCCACCCATTGGGGTAAATGGAACCCGGTGTACGTAAACGCAAGGCCGAAAATAGTAGGGGACAGGAAAATAAATTCATCAAACATTATTGCTATGCTGCAAACAGCGTGGCATTTTACCGGCAAGCGTATTTACAAAGACAAGGCTTTTGAACTGATGAACAAATACGGCTACCTGGAAAACCTTATGCGCCCGATGAAGGATATTGGCAGGGCGCCTGCTGATGCAGATGAACTAAGCAAGGAACTATCTGACGGGTGGAACCATTCAGACGACGAAATGTATTTTGTTGGTTACTGGGGCCTATACCGTTATGCTTTTAACGATACATTAAAAAACAAGTTTAAAGATGCCATAGTTGACCACTGGCAAATAGAAAGGCCTGAAAAAGAAGGCGCCTGGAATATATTTACTGCGCTAACCGGTGTACACGATTTTGACCTTAAAGAAGCAATATGGTATTTGCAAAAATACCCGCTGGATTTGATAGACTGGAAAGTGCAAAACAGCCAGCGTAAGGATATTGTTACTGTTCCGGCAAACTTTAGAGACCAGACTATTACCGAGGTGCTGCCACCTGATGAATTGCGTGTAAGCAGGCACAACTCCAACAGGTTTGACCTTGACGGCGGGCATGGGGATGGCCGCGAAGAGTACAGCGCAGGCGATATTTGGCTGCTGCCTTACTGGATGGGGCGCTACTTAAAAGTAATAAGTGAACCGCAGGCTTCGGCAATACATGAATAATGTATGTTCACTACAACACGCTTTTTCTGTAATAATTAAAAATGTTACGTCTTGCTACAACAAACTAAACGGCTGGTATCGCTTGATGCGCTAAGGGGTTTTACCATTGCGGCCATGATAGTGGTAAATTACCCCGGCAGTGAGGATTCGGTATATTTCACCCTGCGCCACACAGTTTGGAATGGTTTATCGTTTACTGACCAGGTAGCGCCCTACTTCCTGTTTTTTGTAGGGGCTTCCATTGCATTTGCTTATTCCAAAAGGCTTGGCGAAGGCGCTTCAAAGCAGGGGCTGTATAAAAAAATATTTTTTCGCTCGCTTAAAATATATGCAGTAGGCATGTTTCTTAACCTGATGCCAGATTTCAATTTTCATACCATTCGCTGGACGGGCACACTGCAAAGAATAGCGGTTGTTTTTCTTATCTCGGCTATTTTATACCTTAATACAAACTGGAAGCAACAGGCGTGGATCGCCGCGGTGTTACTTGTTTCATACTGGCTGGCATTAACATGCATACCCACGCCGGGTATTGGCAAAGTAATGTTGCAGCCAGGCGCAAATATTGTTGCCTGGGTTGATACTAAATTTTTACCCGGCACTATGTGGCGCGGTACATGGGACCCTGAGAGTATATTGACCACTGTAACATCAGTTGTTACCTGTATAACCGGTATGCTTGCAGGCAAGCTTATGTTAAGCGATAAAAGCCCCGGTGAAAAAGTAAACTGGCTGGTTACCGCAGGCGTTTTCTCTGCTATTGCCGGCTATTTCTGGGGGCTGGCTTTTCCTGTTAATGAAAATTTGTGGACCAGCTCATTCGTATTGGTAACGTCAGGCTTTGCCGCGCTGCTGTTTGGCGTGTTTTATTTTTTGGTTGATATAAAGGGCAAAACATGGGGTACAAAGCCCGGCATAATTTTCGGCGCCAACGCCATTACTATTTATTTTTTGGCTGATGTGTGGGCATTGATCTTTTATGTATTTAAATTTGGCAGTACGTCACTAAACGAAAAGTTTGTGCAGGGGTTAAGCAATGCCGGCGCAGATGCAAGGTTTGCAAGCCTTTTATATGCACTGCTTTTTGTTGTAATAAACTTTATACCGGCCTGGCTGCTTTACCGTAAAAAGATATTCATAAAGCTTTAACTAAATATAACTGGCTATGTTAAATAAGCCGCGTGCTACGCTTGCTGTTTTCAATTGTATTGCTGTGTGTATGTTACTGTGTGCGTCATCCTGCCGGCAGGCTGGTGAAGCGCCGCCATACAAACCAGATACAATAGACACACATCCTTCATTCGCTTTTCTTTCACCGGAAGAGAGTATGAAAAGAATTCACCTGCCTGAAGGCTACCACCTTGAGTTAGTAGCAAGCGAGCCAATGGTGCAGGAGCCGGCTGCTATTGTATGGAGCCCCGATGGTAAAATGTACGTAGCTGAAATGCGCAGTTACATGCAGGATGTTAACGGTACCGGTGAGCATCTGCCTATTTGCCGGATATCGTTATTGGAAGATACAGATGGCGATGGTAAGATGGATAAGCACACCGTATTTATTGACAGCCTTGTGTTACCGCGAATGATGTTGCCGCTGGATGACAGGTTGATAGTGAATGAAACATATACATACAACATGTATAGCTACCGCGATACCAACGGCGACGGCGTTGCAGATGAAAAAGTACAGGTATATCATAACGATACGGCTGATAACGCCAACCTTGAGCACCAGAAAAGCGGCCTTGTATGGAACGTAGACAACAATATTTATGTAACATACAGCCCGGTACGTTACAGGTATGATAAAGGTATGCTTGTTGCCGATTCGTTGAACGACTCGCCCGGCGGGCAGTGGGGCCTGACCAATGACGATTATGGCCGTTTGTTTTATTCATCAGCGGGAGGGGAGCAGCCGGCGGTTAACTTTCAGCAAAACCCGGAATATGGCCAGCTTGATTTTGATGATCAGCGCATTGGTGATTTTGATTCTGTTTACCCTATTATTATTACACCTGATGTGCAGGGTGGGGCAGGCCGCCTGCGTAAAGACAGTACTCTGAACCATTTTACAGCGTCTTGCGGGCAATCTATTTTCAGGGGTGATAAGCTGCCTGGAACACTGCGTGGGGACTTATTTATATGCGAACCGGTAGGCAGGCTTATTAGAAGGGCAAAGGTGATTGACAAAGATGGTGAAACGTTTGTAAAGAATGCTTATGACAAGGCCGAGTTTATTACATCGTCAGACATGAACTTTCGCCCCATCAATACTTTTACAGGCCCTGACGGATGCATGTATATTGTTGATATGTATCACGGCATTATACAGGAAAGCGAATGGACAAAAGCAGACAGCTACCTGCGGCCACAAATTCTAAGAAAAAACCTGGATAAAAATATTGGCCGCGGCCGTATATACAGGGTGGTGCATGATGGTTACAAGCCTGGCCCAAAGCCAAACCTGCTTAAAGCTACCAACGAAGAACTGGTAAAAACGCTTGCCAACCCCAATGGCTGGTGGAGGGACAATGCACAAAAGCTATTGGTAATTCGCGGTGATAAATCTGTTGCGCCACAGCTTGAAGCGCTTGTAAACAGTAACGATGCAGCTATATACACCCGGTTGCAGGCGTTGTGGACGCTGGATGGCCTGCATGCGGTTAGCAGGCAGTTATTGCAAAAAATATTCACGGATAAAGAGCCTGCTATGCGCAGTGCCGCCATAAGAATAAGCGAACCTTTATTGACAAAAGGCGATTCAGCGCTGTTAACAGAACTTGAGCCACTTAAAACAGATACCAGTGCAGATGTTAGAATACAATTGGCTTTATCACTAAGATTTAGCAAAACAAGCCATGCAAAGGCTATGCTTGCCCAACTTGCCGCCGCAAACAGTAAGAATAAATTTTTGACCACAGCGGTAACAAAAAGCCTGGAAGAGGGTGATGAAGCTTTGAGTAAGCTGAAGGCTGATATCGCTTATATGCCCTGGCGCGACAGGCGCATGATACTGGATGGCGCTATTAGCTTTAAACAGCTTTGCGCCAATTGCCATGGGCCTGAGGGCAAAGGCCTTCCAACAAAAATTGCACCGCCGCTGGCAGGTTCAGCAAGGGTTAATGGTGATAAAGAAGTATTGATAAGAATACTGCTGAATGGATTGAAAGGCCCGGTAGATAATAAAACCTACCCGGATGTGATGCCGCAGCAAAGCGCTAATGATGATGATTACATAGCTGAAGTGTTAAGTTATGTACGCCATACTTTTGGTAACAAGGCCGGCATGATAAAACGCAACGATGTAAGGGATATAAGAAAAGCTGTTGGTAACCGCAACACATCGTGGACGCTTGATGAATTGCAAAAGATAAAAAAATAGGGCAGAAGGAAAGATAAAAGTTACCTGTTACTTTTTTGTACAAACCCGCTTGCTGCATAAGCAAAGTGGGTTGTTTTTTGTGTTTGTTATACCTTAATAAATATCTTTCTTTTATAAAGGAAGTAAAATAATAACCAAAAAACTGCATAAGAGCCAATAGACAAAACAAATGGGTACCATTCACCTAAAAAGCGTTTTGTGCCGAGTAAAAAAACTTCAGCAACCTCGGTAAAGCAATGCAGGTCGCCTATCATATATGCGAGTATGGAGTTACTGCCAACAACAATAAAAAACATAGCCCAACGCTGGTATTTCCAGTAATCAACAATAAGGTAAAATAGTGCAAGCAGCAAAAAGCAAAGGCCGCCAGAAAACAGTGTGAACGAAGTTGTCCATACATGCTTAATAATCAATTGCACCGGGTTTAGCAATAAGCCGCCAGCTATTAAGGCAATGCCCGTAATAAACAATGCTTTTAATTTAGCTGCCTGCGTTATACCGGCCTGTAATATATACGATGCAAAAACACCAAGCATAACTGTTGCGGCAAAGCCAAGGCTGGTTAATATCCATGAATAATTTGTGCCATCCTGGTGGCTGCCCAGCAAAAGTTTATCAATATATAATGGCAGGTTTTGCTGTGGTTCTAAAATGGCATGCCCAACACCCGGCACAGGTATAAAGTAAAGGGCAAGAAAATATATTATCAATAATGCAACCGCGCATAGTAATTGTGTTACTAAACTAAAGTTTAATATAAATGCTGATGCAATTAAAAATCCTGCAGCAATGGCCTGTAAAGTATTGGAGAAGAAAGCGATCTTGCTGAAATCGTACGTAAGCAGGTTGCCCTGTGCTATCATGCCTAATATCCATAATATTACTATCCTTTTTAAAATATGCTTCCATACACTTGTGCCGGGCGCGGTCTCCATTCTCTTTTTAAAAGAAATGGGCATTGATACCCCTGTAACAAAAAGAAAAAGCGGCATGATGATATCAAGAAAATGGAACCCCTGCCAGGTTACATGTTCCATATGGTCGGCAATAGTTTCAGTAACGGGGCTGTGCACTACATTATTTAAAGAAATAAATATTGTTGCACCGCCTGTTATCCAAAGCATATCAAAACCACGCAATGCATCTACTGATAATATTCTTCCGGTAACTGGCGGCGAATTTTTAGGGTCAATAACATAAAGCGCTTTTTTTAAATTGTTTAGCATGTTCGTTTTTTGATGTTTTGGGTGACGTGGTATGTTGATAAATATCCGTCAAAATTTGCAAAATGTATTAGTTATTTATACAGTTGGTTTACGGAGGTAGAATAGTTTTAATGGACAAATTATTATTAACGATGCCAGCCTGTTTGCGCGGCCGCAAACTTCTTCTTAAATAGTAAAAATCAAGCAACAGGCAAATAAAAACAAAGGGGCAATACAAGCCCCATCATGGGCCACTGTCAAGTAATCAACCCCGGGGCTTATCCTGCCTTAACTTGTTACCCGGCTTCGCTAAAAAGCTTTTGACCGTTGCGGTCAAATTTTGAAGTTAGGATTTTGTTTTTTATTGCCTAAACAAAATGAATATGATGACCAAGTTCAAAAAAAACGCACGTAAAAATGCTGCCCTGTTATTTAATTCAACTATGCAAAGCTTCCAGCCGCTGCTATAAAAACAAAAAAAAGTGGCTGCATAAACACAGCCACTTTTTTAAACTAAACTATAACCTTTTATTTTTTCTTTTTGGGGCCGTTTGTAAGCACGTATTTGGCTATTTCGCGGCCAAGCTTATTTGCCTCGTCTCTTTCAAAGCCATAATGTATGCCGCCATAAATACGGCTCCATCCATTTTCTTCTTCACCAAGGCTTAATGATGTTATGGTACGGGCAGGCTCGCCGGGTGTGCTTGTGTGCAGTTCAAGCGTGTTTTTATCGCCAAAAAATACTTTCAAAATTTCAAAGCCGGCAGTTACCGTACCGCAATGCCCGCAGGGGTAGCTGGGGTGGGGTGGTGTACTTAACAAGGGCTGCCATGCAGTGTAGTTATTTGTAACTGCGCCGGTTGTATCCGCATTTAGCGCAGTTACCGGCCTCCAGAAAAGATAATTGTATTTACTATCCCAAATGGCAAGGCGCGCATCTGCTTCAGCAATATCGGCCAGTAAAAAAATATAAGCGTTATCCTCAACAGATGTGTTGTGCTGTACTGCCAGCAAGCGTGCAGCTTCGTTAACGGTAAGCTCCGCATCCTGTTTATAAAACTGCGCTATATGCGTTTGGTCTACGGTCCTGGTGGTGCTTTTTGCTGAGCCGAGGCCTGCTACTTCAGCCAGCGCTTTTTTAAATGCATCGCTTCGGGTTGCGGGCGGCGCACCCGGGCGAAACTGCTTGCCTTCCTTCAGTAAAAATGGTTTTAAATTACCCCATTGCTGGTTAATACCCGGCTGAAAGCCTGCGGGTGTTGGCCTGTATTGGCCCACGCCGGGCGACTGCGGGCCAGGGTAGCTTACGTTTGGCTCCGAGCCGTCGTTCAAGCGTTGGGCAATAACATCTGCCGCAGAGGCTGCACCAACTGCCTGGCCCGCCTGTATGCCAGGTTCCGTTATGCCGGTAAGGCTTGCCGTAAGCGCTGAGTCAAGCGATGGTTTTTGGGCCGGAAAATAATTTACCAATACATCATGCGCTGCCTGGGCAACGGCTGCCTGCGGGGAGGCCGCGCCCAACGGGTGTGAAAAATAATGGTAAGGCGTGCCAAACTGCTTTATTGAATTTACGGCATCATACACAGCTATGGCTTCAATAGCTTCTATACGGCTGCCTAAGTTGCTGTTGTAGCCTGCTATTTTTGTGGCTTTAACTGTAACCAGGTTCCAGTCAACAACAATATCTGCCGATGCGGTTAATGTTAGCATAAGCAGGGCTGCTATAGCCAGGGTCAGTTTTTTCATGTATGGGAGATTTTAAACAAATATAAAGTCTATGGGTTTGGTGGAATATTAATTTTTTGATAACAGATAGAGCGGGATGGTTGAACCAGCGATTATTTAGATTTTTAATCCAGAGACGAGGAACCGGTGATTAATAATATCTGAGTGATTTAAATGTTATGAGGGAACGCTGTTAAAGGTTGAACTCGCTCTGCTAAATTTACGGTCAATGACAGAAATGATTTTACCGGTTGGAATGTTTTTGTTAGTTTAGTGTGGATGGAGGGTGGGATAAAAAAAGTAAATCTATTTTTTTGGTGAAATGATGTTATCTGAGATGTGTTTAGCCGAAATGTTGATTGTTATATGTTGATTGTTAATTAGTTATGATTAAAAACAGCTTGCATCCCTTTTCCTCCTTTTTCCTCCCCCGAAGAGGCTTTGCGGACCTTTTAAACCCGGAAAAGGATAAAAAGACAAGCCTCAAAGGTCGAAAACCAGCTATCGCCATCAAACGCAAAAATCTGTAAAACTGAAATAATCACCTGTTCAAAATCGCCCCATATGAATAAAGCCGTAAACTGGCCCGAAGCTGTAAAGCCGCTGCTAAAAAAATATAAAGGCAAGCCACACCCGCTTGAAGCAAAAAACGCCTATCAATACATGGTGTTGGTGTTGCTGTCTGCACAATCAAATGACGCCCTTATTAATAAATTATCGCCAGATCTTTTTAAGGCATATCCCAACCTTCAGTCGTTAGCGACAGCGTTGCCGGAAGACTTGTACCCATATATTACCAAGGTGCGCAACTACCAAAACAAAGCAAAATGGCTTACCAATATTGCCAAAGAGTTGAAAAAGGACAGCAATATTCCGCATACTATGGATCAACTGGTTAAGTTGCCCGGTATCGGCCGCAAGAGTGCAAATGTTATTTTACGCGAGTCTGGCGCTGAACCTGAAGGTATTATAGTTGACCTGCACGTGCTGCGTGTAGCGCCGCGTTTAGGTATAGCAGAAGGGGATGATGCTACAAAAATGGAAAAACAACTAATGGAAACACTGCCTAAAAGTGAATGGGACGTAGGTATGGCTATATCATTTCTTGGACGCGAGATATGCAGGCCAAACCCGCAGTGTGAAGAGTGTTTGATGAACAAGGTATGTGCTTATTATAATGAATATGTAAAGGCAAAAGCGTAGTTAATTAACTGCGAAACCAACTATTATTTTCAATAACCAGCTATAGCATAATATTTTATTACATATATCATGAGGTTGTTTTCAAAATCATTCAGGCTTTCGCGTATTACCGTTGTAACAGGTGTTATTATTATACTTATTATTTCGCTGGCGTCTGTTATTAACCCGGTGCTGGCCGCGGGCAACGATGCAAAGCCTGCTGAAGGCGGCTTTTGGCTGTGGGCATTGCTGGGCAGGCTGCACCCCATGGTGGTGCATTTTCCCATCGGGCTTTTATATATAGCACTGTTGTTTGAAGTAATTGCCTGGCGGCAAAAGACCACTCTATTTGCCAAGAGCATAAAAATATTGATATTAACCGGTGCATTATCGGCAGTGGTTTCTGTGGTGCTGGGGCTTATACTGGCCAATACTGAAACATATGGCAGCAGCGTGCTGCAACTGCATCAGTGGCTGGGTATAGCAACTATGGCGCTGGCTTGTATAAGCTTTTGGCTTTATACAAAAAACACGCGCAAGGTAGGTGTTGCAATGCTGACTGCAACGGTGTTGGGTGTTACTATAGCAGGGCATTACGGCAGCGAGCTTACCCATGGCGAAGATTATTTAAGCAGCGTGCTGCCTGGGGCTAACAAAAGTGACTCAACTGTTGCAGGGGATGACCAGGACGATAATGCAACTTTTGCTTTTGCCAGCGTTAACGGCCCGCTTACAAAAGAACAATTACAAGATCTTAATATACAGGTGCGTACCATTTTGGCACATAACTGTTATAGCTGCCATGGAGAAACAAAAGTAAAAGGCGAGCTTAGGCTTGATGGGAAACAATATATTTTTAAAGGCGGTAAGGATGGAAAGATTGTAGAACCTTTTCACCCGGAAAACAGCATGCTGATACACCGTGTAAACCTGCCGCGCAGTGACAAAAAAGCGATGCCATCCCGCGGTAACGGCCTTACGGCAGCAGAAATACAAACGTTAAGCTTTTGGATAAAACAAGGTGCGCCCTGGCCTGACGGACCGGAGAAAAGCCTGTTCAGGGTAGCGGCGCTGGGGCCAAGGCTGCCTTCGGTTCCCGCTCCTGAAAATAACTTAACAAACCCTATTGACCTTTTTGTAAATGCCTACTTTGAAAAGCATAAAATAAAGTGGGGCAATGCTGTTGACGACAAGCTATACATGCGCCGTGTGTATATGGACGTTATCGGCTTGTTGCCGCAGCCTGACAGCATTGATGCTTTTATAAAAGACCCGCGCCCCGATAAAAGAGCTTTGCTGGTAAGTCGCCTTTTGAGCCGTAAAGACGATTATGCACAACACTGGCTAACCTTTTGGAATGATGCCCTGCGCAACGATTATACGGGCACCGGCTATATAACCGGCGGCCGTTTTGGCATAACAAACTGGCTGTATACATCCCTGCAAACAAACAAACCATTCAATAATATTGTAAAGGAACTAATTAGCCCCGATAAAAACTCAGAGGGCTTTATAAGGGGCATTCAATGGCGCGGTACTATAAACGCAAGCCAGCGTACGGAAATGCAGGCGGCGCAAAATGTGGCGATGGTATTTTTGGGTGTAAACCTTAAATGCGCATCTTGCCACAACAGTTTTGTAAGCGACTGGAAGCTTGACCAGGCCTATGGCTTCGCCAATATATTTGCTGATTCAACACTTGAAATAAACCGCTGCGATAAACCGATTGGTAAATGGGCTGTGAGCAGGGTATTGTTCTCAGAACTGGGCAGCTTAAACCCTGCACTTACCAAAAAAGACAGGTTGAAACAGTTGGCCGACAGCCTGGTGCAACCTAAAAATGGCAGGCTGTACCGCACATTTGTTAACCGTATATGGGCGCAGGTAATGGGGCGGGGTATGGTTGAGCCGGTTGATATTATGGATAACGCACCCTGGAGCCAGGACCTGTTAGACTGGCTGGCATACGATTTTGAAAAGTCCGGCGGCGATATCAAAAGGCTTTTGTACAACATTCTCACTTCGCAAACATACCAGTTACCCTCAGTTGGCGTGCAGGACGCAGGCATGCTTACAGCCCGTGGCTATGTGTTTAAGGGTATGCAGCGCAGAAGGCTTACCGCTGAAGAGTTTACAGATGCCGTAAGTACTGTACTGCAACCTGTTTACCCTGACAGTGCAATTGTTTACGACCTGTTGCCGAAAAACATTAAACGGGTCATACCGTTCGCAAGGGCAGCCCTGGTAAAAAATGACGCTTATCTTACCGCTCTGGGCCGGCCTAACCGGGAAACTGTTTCAACCAGCAGGGTTTCGCAGGCCAACCTGTTGCAGGCGCTTGAGTTAACCAATGGTACGTTGGTTGATAGTGTTCTTAAAAAAGCTACGGTAACTTTGATGGGGAAATATCCTTCTACTCCAGTATTAATAACGCAAGTATACAGAAGGGCGTTTGGGCGGATGCCATTAAAAGAAGAGGAGATGATAGCTGAAAAAGCACTGGGGCAAAAACCGACTGGCGCGGCTGTACAGGATTTTTTGTGGGCAATAGCCTTACAGCCGGAATTTGAGTTGATATATTAGCGAGCGGGTTATTAATTGCCCTCGTTTTTAGACCGGGGTATTGAACAAGGGGCTAAAGCCCTGAAACACATAAAATGTTATTACAACCCCGCCCTAAAGACGCGGGGCAAATGGATGAGTGTTGTTAGTTATAAATTTAAGCATATGAAACCCAATTGGAACAGAAGAGACTTTTTGAAGACAACAAGCGCAGCAACCTTAGGTGCGCTTGCAGCAGGTGCACCAATTGCCAGCATGCTTAGTGGTTGTGGAAAGAGCAAACTGGGTGATGGTACCGCCGATACTGTTATATTATTGTGGATGGCAGGCGGCATGGCACACACCGAAACCTTTGACCCCAAAAGGTATACGGCTTACGAAATAGGTATGCAGTCTGACAGGGTATTGAGTACATTTAAATCAATGCCAACTGCGCTGGACGGCATCCACTTTTCTGAAGGTTTGCAGTCTATAGGCAGTGTTATGGATAAAGGCACTTTAATAAGGTCTTATGTTGCTGCAGATATGGGCTTCATCCTTCACTCACGACACCAGTACCATTGGCACACCTGTTATGAACCGCCGCAAACAGTTGCCGCTCCGCATATAGGTGCATGGGTTGCGAAAGAGCTTGGCCCTAAAAACCCGGTGATACCTGCGTTTATTGATATTGGCCAGCGGTTTACTGTTGGTGAGGCAGAAGAGCTAAAAGCTTTTCATACAGCCGGTTTTTTAGGTAACGAGTTTGGGCCTTTTTTAATACCCGACCCAAGCCAGGGACTTGAAAGTGTGCGCCCGCCCGTAGGAATGGATGCCAAACGTTTTGAGCGCCGCAACCAGTTATATAACGATCTTATAAGTAAAAGCCCGGTAGGGGAGTTTGGCAGTGAATACCAGAAAGAATCGTTGAAGCGTTCCATGGAGCAAGCGTACATGCTGCTTAATTCGCCTGAATCTGCGGCCTTTAATTTAAACCTTGAGCCAAAAGCATCCTACGACGTTTATAATACCGGCCGCTTTGGCCTGGGGTGCCTGTTAGCTAAACGGCTTACCCAGCAAGGCGCAAGGTTTATAAGCGTTACGACGGAGTATGAGCCTTTCGTGGGTTTCGATACGCATGAAAACGGCCATACGCGCATGGTGAATATGAAGAAGATGATTGATGGCCCTGTAGCCCAACTGGTGAAAGACCTTGATAAAAGCGGGCACCTGAAACGTACGCTTATAATATTGGCCAGCGAGTTTAGCCGCGATATGATGGTGGAAGGCAGGCCCGATGCTAAAGTGCAGGAACAGGTTTCGCAACCTGATGTTATACCTGATATTAAATTTTATGGTATGCACCGCCATTTTACAGAAGGCGGATCAATATTAATGTTCGGTGGTGGCGTAAAGCAAGGTTTTGCTTATGGCAAAACGGCTGATGAACGCCCCTGCAAAACCATTGAAAACCCTGTGAAAATAGACCAGGTGCACCAAACCATCTATCATGCTTTGGGTATACCTGAAGACACACAGTATATAATAGAAAAAAGACCTTTTTATACAACACCCGACGGCAAGGGTAAGCCAATAAAAGATATTATGGCGTAGGATGAGGGTTAGATAATTAACTATTTGTTGTAAACGTTTATTGGGTGGGTAAAGTATCTTGCTAACCTAATGCTAAAAACAATACTGCTTGCTGTAACGGTTTTAATATTGTGCCAACTGCAGGCACAACATGGTATGCTGGCATTAAAGAAGCGAAGAAAAACCATCCGGTATTTTGAGACGGAATCACGCATAACATTTCAATTAATCGACCAGCAATGGGTAACAGGTGTTATAACAAAAATTGACAGTAGCTCATTCATATTAACTAAGGAAATAGTGCATCGTTACAGCATGCTTGCTGACACCACCCGTTTGAGAGGGCTGAAGATTGAATTGAAAAATATAATTGCGCTGCCCACCAACAAAGAACTTGTTAGCTTTGACAACAACGGCGAAGCCTATATTACCCTGGGCCACGAAAAGTTTGCATGGGTTAGGAATGGTTTTATTTTCCAGGTAGCCGGTGCCGGGTATGACATGTTAAATATTGCAAACCGGCTAATCAATAAAAATCCACCTTTCGTACAAAACAATCTTTCGTCGTTGGGCATTGGCGCCGGGTTATTTTTAATTGGTGAGGTACTACAACAAAGTTTTTACCCGTTTTGGAGGCTGGGTGGAAAATATCACTTAGAATATATTAGTTTGCCGGGCAAATAACATTTGTCGCGGAATAAATGTTGGTAACTAAATGGCAATAACATAATGCACCTTAATGTTAAGCAGGTAGTAACACAAAAAATGTTGTGCCTTTGCCTTCCTCACTTTCAAACCAAATGCGGCCGCTATGGGCTTCAACAACTTGTTTGCATATATAAAGGCCCAACCCGTAGGTTTCTTCGCCCGCGGTGCCTTTGCGTTTGGCTTGTGTAAAAGGGTCAAACACGCTGCGTGCCATTTTTTTAGGTATACCAATACCGGTGTCGGCAATTGCTATAACAACGCCATCGTCATGTTGCTTTACGGTAAGTGTAATCGTGCTTGCTTCAGGGCTAAACTTAATGGCATTAATCAGCAGGTTGTCAAATACCCGGCTTAGCTGCTCTGCATCAACCTGCACTGCAGCATGTATATTATTGTTAAAAAGAAGGTGTTGTTTTTTTTCCCTGGCGCGCAGGCTAAGCATTTGTATGGTTTGCTGCAATAGCTGTGTTAAATTAACAGCTTGTTTGTTTAGCGATCTTTCGGTTATTATAAAATCAGTTTCAAGCAACTCCCCAATTAATTGTATGCACCTTTTGCCTGACGCAGCAATCATTTCAAGCCATTGTGTATTCTCAGGCACTTTGCTATCCTCCAGCATTATACTGCTGATGGCGCTGATAGCGCTTATAGGGTTTCTAAGGTCGTGGGCAACAATTTTTAACAGGCGTGCGTACTGCGCGTTTTTTTCCGATAGAGCCATGGTTGTCAGCTCAAGCTTTGTAAACTGTTGCTGCAAAACAGCATGTGTTTTACGTGATGTATTGCTGTTGCGCCATAAAATAAAAATAACGGCCACAGCAAGTGCACAGGCAATACAGGCAAGCCATAGCAGCCTGCTATTGTAAGCAGCTTTTTGTTCAATGGCATCAAGTTGCTGGTCTTTAATAGCATATTCAATATAGTCAATGCCGGAATTGTTTTGAATAGCCTGTTCGTCTGTATATACCTGCAGCAGCTTGCGGCTGTAATAAAAAGCCAGCCGCTCATCATGTTTTGAAGTATAAAAATCGTATAGCTTTTGTGTTATAGTTTGTGAATAGCTTTGGTATTGTTTCTGTTCGGTAATGGCAAGCGCCTTATGGTAATACTGTACTGCCTTTGCTGAATCGGTTGTGGCAAGAGTATCGCCCAGCTCAACCAAAATATCCAGTGTCATATAAAATAGCTGGTCATTAAGGCCTGCTGTAAGTGTTTGCTGTAACAGGTTGATGCCCATATCGTGCTTACCGGTTTTTAACAAGTTGTTAGCCTTAAGCTGCTGCACAGCAAGCAACAACCGCCTGTCGTGGTAGCGTGTTGCGATGTTAATGGCTTTATTGATATAAAAGGGCACAGAGTCTGCGGCAAATTCATCCGGGTATTGCAAAAGGTAGTTGTAAATAACAAGAGACATAATGGAATCATGTGTAAGCCTGTTGCCCATTGTAAATGCGCGCTTAAATTGCGCAATAGCCTTACCTGTTTTGCCGGTGGTGGTATAAACCATTGCAATGTTCATTAAGGTTTGTACAACGTTTGCTGAATCGCCTGTTGCTGAATATTGATTAAAGGCATCATTATAATACCGAAGGGCAAGCGGGGAGAGCCCCTTAATGTCGTACGCAATACCAAAGTTATTGGTGGCATCAGCCATCCCCTGGGGATAGTTTAAGCGCTTAGCCGTGGCCCGGGCCTGGCTTGCATAATAAAGGGTGCTGTCTACATTCTGTTCATAAAACAATATAGCTATCCGGTTTAACGCATCAACATATTGTACACTGTCAGTAATAAGCGGAAGCCGCCATTGTAACAGCTTTATATTATCTGCCTGGCTTCCGGCGCTAAACCAGCAGAGAAAAAGGAACATAACGGTGTAAAAAACCTTCACAGGAATAGTTTGTGTAAACCAATATAACAATTAATACTAAATGTGCAAACAAAGTTATAGGTATATTGATAAGGGCAAAGCACGATGGCAGTAATAATACTTGTAATACATTCTGGTAAAACCGTTTACCTTCTAATTATCTGTTCATTTTATATCTTTGCCAATGCCTTTTAACTTTTTTAAACGCATATTTGGTACCCCGCCTCCGCTGTTTCCGCCGGACTATTTTTTTAGCGATAGCAAGTTTAATAAGTTGTACCCGCCCTATATTCAAAAAGTGGCCCGCAAACATTTTACACCACTCGGCGTGGCGCAAATGGCAGCTGAATTTTTAGCTAAAGATGAAGCGGTTAATATATTAGATATAGGCAGCGGTGCAGGAAAATTTTGTGCTGCTGCCGCTTATTACACACCAAAGGCATATTACTTTGGTGTTGAGCTTAGAGAGAACCTTATTGAGAATGCAGAGATGGTTAAAAAAAAGCTGGAGCTTAAAAATGTAACCTTTATAAAAGGCAATTTTACAGAGGTAGATTTTACGCAATTCAACCATTTTTATTTCTACAACTCGTTTTACGAAAACATTGTAGACATTGGCAGAATTGATGATGCATTGCCTTTTAGCAAGGAACAATATAACACCTATAATGCCGAATTTTTCAAGCACCTCGAACCAATGCCGGCGGGTACAAGGCTGGTAACATTTCATGTAGCGAAAACAGAACTGCCACCTTCTTTTAAAGTTACACGCGAAGAGGTTGAAGGTTTTTTAAAGTTTTGTGTTAAGGTGTGAGAATGATGCCCCGTATTTTACCGCATAGTTTTTGGCAACGTCTTTCAACAACAGTAGCAAATGAAAGTTCTGTAGGGCCCTTGGCTATTTTATTTTAACCCAATCCTCTTTCAATCCTTTTTCCTGTAAATAGTTGTACAGTTCTTCGCCTTCCTTACCGCCAACTTTAGCGTGATGTAACAAGGTAAAGCCATGCGGGCCGTTGGCAAACACCAGTTTGGGGTAGGCTTCTAATATGGGTTTTACCAGTTCTGTTTTGCCTAGCATGGTTAATACATATAGCGTAACGCGGCTGCCGGCATCTATTAAAAAATTGGCTATGTCTTTATTACCCACGTGGCCAGCACCTTCAATAGCTGCTTCAAAATCACCGTTGCCCCAGTCAAATTTGCTATAGATGAGGTTTGGGTACTCTTTTATCATCACCTGTACTTTATCAAGGTTGCCGTGGCCTGCAGTTACAAAATCCTTTACAATATCAATATTGTAAGGTGGCGGGCTTTGCTGTTGCATGTTATGTTTTGCTTTTATATTAGTGTTAAATAGCAACATACCTGTGGCTGTTGCTGCGGAACTAATTAGAAATTTTTTCCTGTTCATACTTTTTTATAAAAGTATTACAGCCACAAAGCGTTTAAAAATAAGTTACGTAACATGGCGCAACAACTTGGTATAAAATAGTTTACTGCATTTCACCATGCAAAAACAACCTGTGGCATAAATCGGCTTTTTATTCAGCTTGCATAATGGTACATTTAAGTTTATAATTAACGTGTATGCGGCTTTTGTTAACCAACCGTATTTATTATTATGTTTTTACGGCTATATTTTTTGTGTTTTGGTTTTTGTTTAAGGTTGGGGGGATGATAGATATTTACCAATCATCGCTTTCAACCGCCATTGATGTTGCTATAAGCCTTACGGCCCTGCTGGTAACAGTTAAAGTGTTACTGCCCAAGTTTGTGTACACTAACAAATACTGGCTGTTTGTGCTTTGCTATTTAGTCTTATTACTTGTGTGTGGTACAATCGTTATTCTATCGCAGCTGCGGCTGGATGGCACCTCGCTGCTTGAGTATAACGCCAACGTTGCAAGGTCTCCAAAGCATTTTTTTTATTGGTTTTGGGCCGACCTTATTTTTGGTTCTTACTTTTTGGTGTTTTTTATCTCGGCTGCCGGTGCTGCCATAAAGTTCGCTTTCGATAGGTTACAGGCGGTGAATACAGTTGAAAAACTGCAAAAAGAAAAAATTAACGCTGAACTTGACATGCTTAAAAACCAGGTAAATCCGCACTTTTTATTTAATGCGTTAAACACTATCTTTTATAAAATTGACAGGGGTAACCAAGCCGCACGGGAGACGCTGGAAAGATTTTCAAAAATGCTTCGCTACCAATTATATGAATGCAACACGGAGTTTATTGCCATTGAAAAAGACCTGGAGTTTTTGGCATCGTATATTGATTTGCAAAAAGAGCGGCTTAATCAAAATTATGTAGTTACCTGTAAAGGGTTTGCAGGTTTAAATGGGTTGGTTATTTCACCGTTTTTACTAATGCCAATAGTAGAAAATTGTTTTAAGCATGTTAGCCGCCATACAGATAAAGAAAATAGTATTTTTATTGAATGCTCGGCTGCCGGTAACCAGTTCACTATGAGAACAGTTAATACTGCTGATGAAATAGCCCCGTCTGAACCGGGTGGTATTGGGCTTGCAAACATGCAAAAACGGCTTAAGGTGTTATACAAAGGGCGGTATATACTGGAAACAAAACGACAGGACGGCCTTTATACATTACTGTTTAAAATAACACTTGCATGAAGCTGAAGTGTATTATAGCAGATGATGAACCTGTGGCCCGCAAAGGACTTGCAGAGGACGTTAAAGAAATTGATTTTATAGAAATAGTTGGCATCGCAGAAAATGCCTTACAGGCGCTTGATATAATTAACCGGCAGCAGCCCGATCTTATTCTGCTTGATATTGAAATGCCTAAATTTAATGGTTTAGAACTTATTAAGTTGTTGCAAAAACCGCCTATGGTTATTATTACAACTGCCTATGCCGGTTACGCCTTGGAAGGATACCATTTAGATGTGATTGATTACCTGTTAAAGCCCATTGCATTTAACCGCCTGCTTAAAGCTTGTAATAAAGCCAAAGAGTTGTTTGTGCTAAGGCAGAAAGATAAAATGTCATCTGCAAAGGAAGACAGTTATTTTTTTATTAAGCATAACGGCACGCATGAAAAAATATTTTTCAATGATGTATTGCTTCTTGAGGGTGCCAATAACTATGTTACCCTGCACACCGTAGCCAAAAGTTATTTAACTTATCAAACATTAAAAAATATAGCAGCTGCATTGCCTGCAGCTGCCTTTATAAAGGTGCATAAGTCTTATATAGTAGCTATTGATAAAATAGACCGGATTGACGGCAGCAGTATTATTATTCAAAAACACGTTGTACCTATTAGCCGGAATTTTAAGGAGCAGGTTATTAAAAAAGTGGTTAACACCAAAATGCCTGGCCATTAAGACCAGCACTTTAAGTAAATTCTACTTACCCTGCGCATTCCTGTTCTGGTCAACTTTGGCCATGCCTATTATCTGCTGCATTTGTTTGCCCATACCTTCAGGGCTGCCATCCAAAAATATTACATTGCCTTTGCTTACTTCGGCAAAGTTTTTAATGGCTTCGGTCCACATGCTGAACAATATTACATTGGTATCAAGGTTTGCCTGCTTCATTTGTTCAGCAGCTTGGCTCATACCACGTGCCACTTCCTCACGAAACAATGCAACTCCCTGGCCACGCAGTCGTGCTGCTTCTTTTTCTGCCTCGGCTGATATCTTTATGGCATTACCTTCCGCTTCAGCCGCCTTGGTTTTAGTTATCAGCAATGCCTGCCCCTCGTTCTCCGCCGCTGCTTTAAGGTTATTACTTGCAACAACTTTGCTCATGCTGTCCATAATGGCCTGGTCAAATGTAATATCATTTATCTGCAGGTCCTGCAGGTGGTAGCCCCATTCTTCCAGCGTATGGTCTATCTGGTCTTTCACAAACTCAACAATATCTTTCCTTAACAGTAGTATTTCTGCCTGCTTTTTGGTAGCAACAAAGGCGCGTATGCTGCCTTCAATAGTGCGCACAAGCGCCTGCATCAAATCTTTATCACTGATGAATTTAAATGCAACCTTTTTTATTGTTTCTTCATCTGCGTTCTGTACAGCATATAACAACATTGCTTTAAAATACACATTGGCCTGGTCAAGTGTTACAGCCTGGAACTCTAATTCAACCGAGCGGTTTTGAATACTTATGCGGCGGTAAACACTTTCAAAAAAGGGCATCTTAAAGTTTAGCCCCGGCAACAAAATGCGCCTGTATTTACCAAACATGGTTATAACCGTAATATAGCCTTGGTTTACAGTTACCAGCCCACTGAAAAAAACAATGAGCAATACCAGCACCCACCAGTAGGTTGCAAGAATATGTACAAGGTCCATAGTTGAAATTTTCAGCCAATGTAGCACTTAACTATCATTTCGGCCATATTTTTCTAAACAGTCCCGGTTAAGATTGTTACAAGTCAACCGTTATTTTATTTACCCAAACAGCTTTTCTGTCAAAATTCGTTTCGAAATTGTTTAGCATAAAGGCTTTGTCATAGCCAACTTTTCTGTCAAACACTTTTTTACCATTTACTATTACAGCTATAGGCTTTGAAAGGTCCGCCATTTGTGGCGACACAAACAATTGTAGGCCTTTAACACATGATGCCTGTATAGTAAACACATTTTTGTTAAAAGATGCTTTTACCGCACCTGATTTACATGGGTACCGAAATGCTGGCTTTGTTATATCAAGAATGCTGTCGGGTTTTTCATTGTATATCCACGGGTGAATTGAAAAATTATAGTCTTTTTGCCATGCCGCCGGTTGTTGCAACGTATCTAAAGCGGTTATTCGCAGCCAGTCGCAACTACCGTGAGCAACATCATCACATTCCCAGTAAAGGTTACTTTGATAAGGGTTGCGTTTTTTTGTCAGCATAGCATCAAACATTTTACCAACGGGCGCATCTGCGTCATCAAATTGTGGAAACCAATGTGGATATCCTTTGTGCATATCCAGCGTCCAGTCAATACCCAGGTCGTGCATAAGCGTATTAAGTGTGTCGTTGCCGTTGGGCGGAAAGTAATAGTCCTTATCGGTAGCTATTGCATAAAAGCTGCGGTTAAGGGCGTTAGGTAAAAAGGTGCCGCCTGTTTCAACGCGCGGCCGTGTGTTCATGCCACTAAAGGCGGCAAACAGGGTAGGGGCCTTCATTAAATAGTTGAATGAGCCTGTGGCGCCGTTCGAGTGCCCCGTAACATAAATGCTGTTATCATCAATATTAATAAGGTGCTTAAGGTATTGTATAATACCAGGCGTAATGCCAAAGCCATCATCAGGGTACATCCAGTTTATTTTGCTATCGCCTCGTGGAAACACCATGATCATGTTATGTATATTGGCATATTTCGTAAAATGCCTTTGAAAATCTGCCAGCGCAAATGTATCGGCGCTATAACCCAATTCATTATGGTTTACCGCCCCATGCAACACCACCAATACATGATATTGAATAGTTGGGTTATAATTAGCAGGTAATGCTACAAGATAAGGCACATAAACGCTATCGCTATATTTATAATATAAGTATAAAAACCTGCCGAAGGCGGTAAATTGCCTGTAGTTGTTAAAACCGGTTATATTTTTATACACATCTTCGGCACTGCCGCTAACAGGTAAATCCTTTATATGCACCATGTTGCCGGCTTGCCATTGTTGCTGCCAGCTCAGGTATTTTTCTTTTAACAGCCCGCCTCTTTTTTTAGCATTGTTTTCAAACTTACCATCACGGCTGTCGTTCATCATTTTTAAAACAGCAGGCCACTCCTGTTCATTATGAAGGCTCATAAAATCCGGCTCAAGGTCAAGTCTGCCGGCTATGTAGCCGTACTGTATAGCCTTTCTTAAATAATCAAATGCTTTTTGCTTATTACCTGCATAAGCATTGTAAGTAGCCGCATCATAAGCGCAACCATCGCAGCTTGTATCTGCCTCAAAAAATTTATCAGCAAGATTTACTGCGGTGGTGTAATCTTTTTTCTGAAAGAAGGAATCTGCTGTATGCATCAATACATAAGGATTCTGCGCCATAGCGGAGCCAGCCAGCAGTAATAAAATAAATGTAAGCCATTTCATAGTTCTATTATTTCGGATTATCAACATTATTTGTAATTGTCGACTAATGCATTAAAAATAAGTGGAAAAACATCTTTAAAATTTTGCACTTTTCGTTGATTAATGTAGTTGTTATAAATAACGTCTGATACAAGTTTTGCATGCGGAAAACCACGGTTTGTTTCAAACGACAGCAGCCTTTCGTAGTCAGCATTGCTCCTGTATTTCCTGCTTAGCGCTATTGATACGGCTCTTGGTACCAACTCATTAAAATAATGCGTCCAGTCAGTTATGTTTTGCTTTTTTAAAGCGTCATCTTTCTTCAGCAGGTATGCGAGAGAGTCAATTTTGGCCCTGTATTTTTTTAGCACCTCATCGGTTACTGCATGTGTTCCTTCATGCCAGGCAAGGTCATACACATTTGTCTTAAAATCCAAATTCCCGGTTGAATCTACACCACCCAGGTCGCCCAATTGGTATGTAATTGTGTTTTTGGCAAAAGGCAATAACTTTTCGGCAATAATGGTGTGTGCGCCCCAATCGTTTAACGGGTCAAGATAAATATGCCAGGCGTACTTATTATTACTGTTAAAAAAGTTATTGAAAATATTTACAGGCACGGCTATTTTTTTATTTAACTCGGTAGCCCATGTAGTGTAATCTGCAGTATGCGCCTGGTAAAAGGAGTTAAATTTTGCGTCTTTATAAAACTGCATGCACTGCGTTAAGTACAATGCCAGGCTGTCTTTAGGTATTACGGTGTACCAAAAGCTGCTATCAGGCAAAAGATGCATTTTTATATTAGGGAAATCGTAAAACAATATACCCAGTTCAACAAAATCCGGGTATACTGTATTGTTAACCATAAACATGGTAGTAACTGCCGGGCTTGTACGGTAGGGCAAAAAATATTTCTTCATTGCAATTTTGTAGGAAGATGGCGTTGAATTGTTTAGCTGGCCGCTTAATACCTGTATTACAGACAGCAGTTCTATACCCTCATTAACCGTTATAGTAAGGTTAGCGGGTTGTTCGGTGGCAGTGGGCATGTTCTGCGCCGGCACACTTGTTAACGCGAAATATAAAAAGGCTGCTAATAATATTTTCTTCATTTAACATTGTTATGGGGCAAATGTGTATGTATTTTTTGCCGGCTTTTATTTGCAATTGATGAACACCTTTTTTTTGTTGATGAACAGGCAAAGGACCGCCAACAGGCATTTGTGTATAAAAAAACGGCATTGCTGTATGCAATAAGCCGCTTGGGCTATTAAGAGCTTAAATACAAGGCCCATGGCGTATTTTTGACAGATGAAAAAATGGGTGCTTGCATTGTTGCACTGCGTAAGCTGGATTGCCATATTGATTAGCAATATACATGATTCATTGTCTTCCGTTTCCCCCTATGCTAATAAGTCCATTGTTACTTCCGGCTTGCCGGCCTGGTGGTTTTACCTCGTTTTTAACTGCATTTATTTGTTTGTTTCGCTAACCGCCTTTTATGGTTTTTATCTTTTTGTTGGGCCGCTTTTATTGCGTACAAAAAAATATGTTGCAGGCGTTGGTGCTATTGCCGCAGTGTTAGCACTTATGGTTTTAGTGCGTTACGCAGGTGAGTTTTATGTTGAAGTGCCTTACCTTAAGTTTCATAATTATTTTTGGCATACACCTGATGCTGGGTATTACATTAAAAACTGTATAGCCTATCATTTTAATTATTGCCTGTTTGGGTTTATTGCCTACATGATTGTTTTGCAAACCCGCACTGATAAAGAAAAAAGAGAGATAGAAAAAGAAAAGATACAGGCTGAGCTTTCTTTCCTGCGTTCGCAGGTAAATCCACATTTTTTATTCAATGCCATTAATGATGTATATGCACTTACCTATCAAAAAAGTGATGAAGCGCCTGCGGCCTTATTGAAACTGAGCGACATATTGCGTTATATGCTTGATGAGGACAACATACATAAGGTTTTGCTGGAGAAAGAACTGGGTTATTTGAAAAACTATATTGATTTACAGGCTACCGGGCAAAAAAACAACGTGTTTGTTGAGCTTAACATACAGGGGCAGGTAAACGGCCAGCAAATTGTGGCCTTATTGTTTATACCTTTTGTTGAGAACATATATAAACACGGTGTTATAGATGACGCGGCAAAAAAAGCCAGCGTTAATATAATGGTTAACGGAAACACTGTTACCTTAACTGCGGTCAACTATATTAAGCACCAGCAAAAAGATGGTACCGGCGGCATTGGTTTAAAAAACACACGGCGCCGTCTGCAACTGCAATACCCGGGTAAGCATAGCTTTGTGGTTAAAGAAGAAAATAATATGTTTAACTGCCTGCTAAAAATTGATCTTTCTTAACTTAACTGTAAACGGCGAATGATAAAATGCATTATTGTTGACGACAAGCCCCTGGCGATAGATATTCTTGCTGACTATGTCAGTAAAACACCGTTTCTATCGCTTGTATATTCATCGGTTAACCCGCTGGATGCTTTGGAGTATATTCGCAATAATGATGCGCACCTTGTTTTTTTAGATATACAGATGCCAGAGCTTACCGGCATACAGGTTATGAAAATTTTGCAGGGCAAATGCCGGGTGATACTTACAACAGCTTATTCAAAATATGCACTGGAAGGGTATGAGCATGATGTGATTGATTATTTATTAAAACCGGTATCGTACGACCGGTTTTACAAAGCAGTTGAAAAAGCAAGGAGGTTAATTGACGTACCTGCACAAAATAACGTTGTTAAAATCGCAGGCGGCAATACTGAAGATCTGTTTGTAAAAACCGGGTACAAGATACAGCGCATACCGCTTGACAGCATATTATTTATTGAAGCAAAACAAAACTATATAGCCATTGTAACGGCAGACAGGCAGGTGCTTAGCCTGCAAAATATAAAAAGCATTGAGGAAAAGCTGCCTGCCGGCCATTTTGTGCGCGTGCACAAATCTTACATCATTGCCATTAATAAAATTAATGTTATTGAAAAAAGCAACATACAAATAGGCAAGAACAATATACCTGTTGGCGACGCATACAGGGACGCGTTTTTCACGCGCATAAACACATGAACCAGTAGTTAATGCGGCTTTGGTGGTTAAGCAGTTGTGTAGCGCTATTTTGCATTTAATTATTAAAATCCCGTCAATCACCAGTTGCATGTATTAAATTGCGCCCAGCATATAAATCATTTAAATCTTTTAATCACTGGTTCCATGGGCAATCCGATAAAAACAGGCCTCGTTGGTTTTGGCGCAGCAGGTAAGTTTATGCATTCTCCATTTTTAAAAACACTGCCGCAGTACTATACTATTGTAAGCGTGCTTGAAAGGCATGCTTCCGAATCAAAACAACTTTTTCCGGATGCTCAAATTGTTCGTAGCATTGATGAAATGCTAACTTCCGATGTTGACCTTGTTATTATTACTACGCCTAACGATACACACCTGCCCTACACTAAAAAGGCATTGCTTGCTGGCAAGCATGTTGTGCTTGAAAAACCTTTTACTATAAGTACAGCAGATGCACAGGAATTAATTGACCTTGCAAAAGCCCAGAATAAAATATCAACGGTTTACCACAACAGGCGTTACGTAACAGATTTTTTAACTATAAAGAAAATACTCTCACAAAACTTGTTGGGTGAAGTACACGATTATGAAGCACACTACGACCGCTACCGCGTTGAAGCAAAGCCTAATGCATGGCGGGAAGAACCAACACCCGGCAGCGGTATTTGGTACGACCTTGGGGCACATATAATTGACCAGGCGTTATACCTGTTCGGCTTGCCGAAAACTATTACTGCTGTTATCAAAAATCAACGCAGCCATGCCAGGACCACTGATTATTTTGATGTAAGGCTGGATTACGGATTTTTAAGCGTTACGCTAAAAGCAGGGATGATGGTACGTGAACAAGGCCCCCGTTATTTAATACATGGCGTTAATGGCAGCTTTATAAAATCAGGAGAAGACCCGCAGGAAGTTTATTTGCGTGCAGGTAAACTGCCAACAGACGTGCCCGGGTGGGGAGAGGAGAACCCTGAATTTTACGGCTTGTTGCATACTGAAATAAACGGAGAGGTAATAAAGAAAATTTATCCCTCATTAAAAGGCAACTACGGGTATTTTTATGAAAACCTGTATCAAACCATTGTTAACGGCGCTGAGTTGAGAGAAAAGCCGGAACATGGCTATAATACCATCCGCATTGTTGAGCTAGGCCTGGAAAGCAGCGAAAAAAAGTGCACGATCGGGTGTACCGGTTTGAAAGATGTTAAATATCCGTCATAAAAATATTTTTTGGCTTGCCGTTCACATTTTTTGGCACGGTTAGTACGGTAGTTGCATTAAGAAGTAGTTAGTAAAATTAAACATTATGAAACTATTTCAAATATTAGCTAAAGTGCTGGCAATACCGGCGCTTCTAATTTCAACTGCTTTTGCGCAGGCAGGCAATGCCAGCGATCTTATTAGTACGCAAAGTTTTGTATTTAAAGCGCAAACTATGTCGCCTGCATCGGGCAGCGTTCGCCAGCTCACCACTGATTATTATACGGTTAGCATTTCAAAAGACAATATAATTTCAGATCTTCCTTATTTTGGCCGCGCTTATTCTGCACCCATCGACCCAACGCAGGGTGGTTTGCAGTTTAAGTCGAAGAATTTTGATTATTCAGTTCAGGCTAAAAAGAAAAGGTGGGAGATTACTATTAAAACGAACGATGTGCCAGACGCGGCCCAATTTTATTTGACCGTTTACCAGGATGGCACAGCGTACCTGCAGGTTAGCTGCGTAAACAGGCAACCCGTATCGTTTAACGGCGTAATTGAAGAAAAGAAATAACGACTACATATAGTGACATTAATTTATTTAACCCTTTATCGTTATACGATAAAGGGTTTTATTTTGCAAACGATAAAAATTCAGTTGCGACATATAAGGTTTTGTTTTCACACATTCATCACAACACTCATCAATTTCAATGTTATTTGTTCAATTTATTTGAATTAATTAATAACATTCGCAACATTACCGCGTATTTTAGACGCAATTGCTTATTTTTGGCTCGTTTATTAAAAGATTTGCCTGCCTTTTTTGAAAAAAATTAATTGGTTAATCTGATCCTCAAAGAATGTCAAAACAAGTAAGTAAAATTGGAGTATTAACCTCCGGGGGCGATTCGCCCGGCATGAATGCGGCTATAAGAGCAGTTGTACGAACGGCGTTGTACAACAATTTGGAAGTGTACGGTATTTACCGCGGTTATAACGGTATGATTGAAGACGATATACGCCAAATGGATTCACGTTCGGTAGCTAATATTATTCAAAAAGGTGGTACTGTTTTAAAAACAGCCCGCAGCAAAGAATTTTTTGATCATGAAGGCCGCAGAAAAGCTTTTAACAACCTTGAAGCAAAGGGCATTGATGGGCTGGTGGTAATTGGTGGAAACGGAAGTTTTACCGGCGCTGAAAAGCTTAGTACAGAGTTTGGCATACCTTGCGTTGGCCTGCCAGGCACGATTGATAAAGACCTTTACGGCACTGACTTTACCATTGGTTTTGATACGGCCGTTAACACGGCGGTTGATGCTATTGATAAAATTCGTGATACAGCTGATGCACATGACCGTCTTTTTATTGTTGAAGTAATGGGCAGGCACGCGGGCTATATAGCCCTGCATAGTGGTATTGCAACCGGCGCTGAAAATATATTGATACCTGAAGCTGATACAACTATTGAAGAATTGGTTGAATCGCTTACAGAGAAAGAGAAGCGGAAGAAGATGGTAAACCTTGTAATAGTAGCCGAAGGGCATATTTCAGGAGGAGCCAATAATATTGCCAAAATTGTGCAGGAAAGGGTGCCGGGTATGGACACGAGAGTTACCATACTTGGCCATATACAACGCGGCGGAGCGCCCAGTTGTTTTGACAGGGTAATTGCCAGCCGCATGGGTTACCACGCAGTTGAAAGCCTTATGGAGGGCAGGCATAATGTTATGGTAGGTATTTACAATAATGCCATGAACTATACCCCGCTTGAAATTGCTATACGCGAAAAACAGCGTGTAAGCGACGACTGGATGAAGATTGTTAAGATATTGGCGAGCTAAGTAAATGGTATTGTTATCTGTTTGTTTTATTATTAAACTAACGATATAGCTTCATTTTAATTAAAAAATTGTATGTCAGACAGTATAGCTAAATATGTGCCCAGGCAAATGGATTTACAAGCCGGGCTTGAACACAGCTTTCACCGAACCAAGATTGTTGCTACAGTAGGCCCTGCCTGCGATACGTATGAAAAATTGCTTGAGCTGGTAAAATGCGGCGTAAATGTTTTTCGCCTTAATTTTTCACATGGCTCGCATGAAGACAAAAAGAAAATTATTGACTACCTGCGCCGCCTTAACGAAACCGAACCTTACAACGTAGCCATACTTGGCGATTTGCAGGGCCCCAAGCTACGCGTAGGAGAAATTGAGAACGGTGCTCTTGAAATTAATAAAGGTGATGTGCTAACCTTTACATCGAAAGAAAAGGTTGTTGGCACAAAAGAAAAAATATATGTATCGTACCCCAACCTGCATGCAGATGTAAAGGTGGGCGATAAAATTTTAATAGACGACGGCAAACTTGAAGTAGTGGTAATTGATATTACTGCCGACGATGAAGTAAAAGTTGCTGTTACGTATGGCGGCACACTGCTGCCAAAGAAGGGTGTTAACTTGCCAGATACAGCTATTTCGCTGCCCGCCATGACGGAGAAAGATATTATTGACCTTGCTTTTATACTTGAACAGGACCTTGATTGGGTTGCATTATCATTCGTGCGTAAAGCAGAAGATATAATAGACCTTAAGAAAAGACTTGCCGAAAAAAATAGCACAACCAAGGTAATGGCGAAAATTGAAATGCCCAGCGCCTTGGTTGACCTGCGTAATATTATTATTGAGAGTGATGGTGTAATGGTTGCCCGTGGAGACCTTGGTGTTGAACTGCCGGTTGAAAAAGTACCAATGGCGCAAAGGGATATTATTCGCAAATGTATACACCGTGGCAAACCTGTTATTGTTGCTACCCAAATGATGGAAAGCATGATTGACAGGGTAAAACCTAACCGCAGCGAGATTACCGATGTTGCAAATGCCGTGCTGGAAGGCGCCGATGCCGTAATGCTTAGTGCAGAAACAGCTACAGGCAAACATCCTAACCTGGTGGTGGAAACGATGCGTAAAATTATTATAGAGGTAGAAAAAACAGAATATAGGTACAACCGCGAGGAAGACCTTAAGCCGCAACCTAAATCCCCCTCTTTTTTAAGTGATGCGGTTTGTTATAATGCCTGTAAAATAGCGCGCGATTCAAATGCAGATGCATTGATCGGTATGACGCAGACCGGCTACACCGCCTTTATAATGAGCAGCTACAGGCCAAAATCACCATTATTTATCTTTACTAAAAAGAAACACCTGGTAAACCAGCTAAGCCTTAGCTGGGGCGTAAGGGCTTTTTATTATGATGAGGAAATAAGCCTTGACGACATATTTTTCGACCAGATAAACATATTGAAAGAACGTGGTTACCTAACAACCGGTAATGTTGTTGTAAATACCGGTAGTACACCAATAAACCTTCATTTGCCAACCAATGTGCTTAAGGTAACAAAAGTTGAGTAAGTTCCGGTTTAAGAAAATGAATAAAAAATAGTTCGATAGTAATTGGCCCCGCATTGCGGGGCTAATTATTTTGCCAAGATTATACAGGTGATTTTTTACCAGGAAAGCACTGGTAAGCCCAAAATACTTTCCATTAAAAAAGCCCCGCTTACACAGGGCCTTTGGTATTTAATACAATTATTATTTAATACAGGTAAACAATTACTGGCCACCGCCACCATTATCTGAATTAGTGTTATCGTTCTCCAGATTTAAAGGGTAGCCATAAGTGCCGTCATAACCTGGGTAAACACCTTCAAGTCTTACGGTTCCATGTGCATTTGCAAGGGCTGCCTTCAGGTCATCAAGGCTGTTTATAGCCTGGCCGTCAACACTGGTAATTACAAAACCTTCCTGCATACGGGTATTTTTCAGTACACCGGTACCCAGTTTTTTAACCAACACGCCACCGCTAAGGTCGTTCTTTTTGGCTGTGGCAGCATCCAATGTAACCAGCTCGCTTCCGCTTAATTTATCAAGCGCAGTTTCTGTTTTTACAACACTGTAATTGCCTGATTTATTTTTAAGCGTAATATTTACGGTTACTTCTTTGCCGTTCCTGAAATAAGATATTGATATTTTGTCACCTGGTTTGTAACGGGTAATTTGTTCCTGTAATTCGGGGCCTGAACTAACAGTGACGCCATTTATTTTGGTAACAAAGTCGCCCTTTTCAATGCCTGCTTCTTTAGCGGCGCCATCAGCAGCAACACCGGTTACAAACACACCATCGCCATCCTTAATACCGTACTTGGCCTTTGCCTCATCAGGCATATCATCCTGCGGGTATGTAATACCAAGGTAAGCGCGTTGTACTGCACCAAATTTCAACAGGTCGTTCACTACCTTCTTAACAATATTTACAGGTATTGCATAAGAATAACCCGCATAAGAACCAGTAGGAGAGGCGATAGCCGAGTTAATACCTATTAACTCGCCGTTAGTATTGATTAAAGCGCCACCGCTGTTGCCCGGGTTAACCGCGGCATCAGTTTGGATGAATGATTCAATTGGGCGGTCGCCTTTGTTAATACCTATGCTCCTGGCTTTGGCGCTAATAATACCTGCAGTAATAGTTACATCAAGGTTTAACGGGTAACCCACTGCCAGTACCCACTGGCCAAGCCTTGTATCGTCGCTGTTGCCATAAACAAGGTAAGGCAGGCTCGCGGCGTCAATTTTTATAACTGCAAGGTCGCTGTTGGGGTCTGTGCCAATTACAGTTGCTTTGTAGCTTTTGCGGTTGGTAAGTGTTACATTAATCTCGTCTGCACCATCAACCACGTGGTTGTTGGTAACTATGTAGCCATCGTTGCTTATAATAACACCACTGCCGCTTGCGCGCTGCTCCGGTATAGTGCGCGGGCCATTGAAGAAATCAGAAAAAGGGTCTGAATCACCAAAAAAGTCGCTGAACGGGTTTTTTTGCTTGGGCAGGTTGTTGCTAACTTGCCTCTGCTTAATACGGGTTTTAATATGCACAACCGCCGGGGCTGATGAAGTGGCAGCTGCTGTAAAGTCTACAGGCCCTGCATTGTTGTTATTCTTGTCAAAAAAGCCTGCATAATTAACCGGTAGCCTTCCGGGCTCCTGTGTGCCTGCGTACCTGCTTTGCATATACTTGCCATACCCCCACATACTCAATAAGGCAGTAGATGCACTGATAAGCACTACTAATAAAATGTTCTTGAGTTTCATTGCACTTTTAGATTTTAATAAATTAACATGTCAAATTACATGCCTTTGATTTACAAAGGAACAGCACTGTTTAATTGCAAAATAGTTAAACCTTTCCATTTAACAAATAATTGACGAAGCCCATCGTAGTGTGTGTCAAAGTTACATATCCCTTTTAATTTCTGTAACATTTGTTTCGGCAAAAATGTCATTAACATGGATGAATGGCAGATGGCTATGATGACAGATGCTGCAAAAAGGCCATTGTGTCAACTCCATCTGCATAATCCGCTAACCCGGGCGCCTGCGCAACGCCAAAGGGCAGGTATCCATGGCCTGCAATGCATTGTATATCCCCGCTCGCTGTTAAGGCTTCACTAACGCTATTATTGTAAAACTCATAATGTACCTGGCTGACCGGCGAAAAAGGAGAGAGGTTTTCAGTAAGAATAATTGATTCGTTGCTCATATAGTACTTGCTGTTCATCAACAACAGCGCGAGGTGATAGTCAAAGTTATTCCGGTATTTATGCAGGTCGCTAAAATAGCTGTACTTTTTTAATGCTTCCAGCAACGGTATAAAATCGTACCCTTCAGGCACATACAACTTGGTTATATTCCGGCAACCCAGCCCAAAATATAGTTGTATATCATCTGCCAGCAGGCTAAGTTCTTCCGGTGTTTCAGTACCGTCCAGTACCGCGGCAGATGTGCGGTTGCGCCTTATAATATTGGGGTATTTGCCAAAGTAATAATCAAAATACCGGGCGGTGTTATTGCTGCCTGTAGCTATGTAGGCATCGCAACTTTTAAGGTTTTCCGCAAACGTAATCAAGTCAACAACCCTGTTATCCCACTCGGTCAGCTTTTTAACTGCATGTGTAATAAGTACTGCATCTTTTGACGATAACTTTACTACGGCTTTATGGCCTGTTACAAATACGCACAACAGGTCGTGAAAGCCTACCATTGGTATATTGCCGGCCATAACAATGCCCACTTTTTTAGGTCTGGCGTTTTGTTGCGGAACTTTGTATTGTTGCACCCAGTTCTGCAGTTTTTGCTGCTGTAAAAACTGCTGCGCAATGTTTTGCAATGCCACATCTATAAAGGTTGCTGTAAACCACCCGTTTTGCCTTTCGGCGTTGGTTTTTACCTCTTGCAATTCTTCGCTGATGCCTGTAAAATAACCGCCCAATTTTACCAATAAATCAATTCGTTGTTGTAAGTTCATCTTTTCAGCCTTATTTTTACAGCGCAAAAGTAGTTGCAAGTTTCCAGTTTCCGGGTTCAAGTTTTTAGTTAGCGGTTCAATAATCATCATGTTGTTTGTTTAAGGCACATGGTATAACGTTAACTGGTTTCCGGTAGCTGGTAACTAACTTTAAACTAAAAACTATAAACCTGCCTGTCGGCAGACGGGCTTTAAACTGTTTTACATGGCAATTAAAATAACTGAAGAATGTATAAACTGCGGCGCTTGTGAGCCTGAGTGCCCTAATAATGCTATTTATGAAGGTGGTGTTGAATGGAGTTTTGCCGATGGCACTACCGTTAAAGGCCAGGTAGTGCTGATGGACGGCAGCATTGTGGATGCCAGTGATAAATTTGAACCTGTAAGTGTTGATACTTATTATATTACTCCCAATAAATGTACGGAATGCCAGGGTTTTCACGAAGAGCCGCAATGCGCTGCTGTTTGCCCGGTTGACTGTTGTGTGCCTGACGAAATGTACCGCGAAACAGTAGAAGAACTGCTGGCCAAGAAAGAGAAGATGCATATTTAGGTGGCCAGTTGCCCTTAAGGATGGTACGACAATTGATGCAATTAAATTGCAGGCCGATTCAAGCCCGACTTTTTACTATATTATTCCTGGTAAATGCACTGAATGCCAGTGTCTTCATCGAGAATACAGTATACTTCTGTTTGCCCGGTTGACTCGTGTAAACTGGACGAATATACCGGGAGACCGTGGGCAAACTGCTTGGTAAAAAAGAAAAAATGCACAATTAACGCACAAACCGATGTGCTAAAGAAAATTTGGAAAGGAGCTACTATTACAATTACCTTTCGTGTAATGATTGCTGCTGTGTAAGCAGCTTTAAACAAACGGGTGATATTTCCCGTAGTAAAGGTGAAGGATGAGAAATTCTTCACCTTTTTTGTTATCACTAAACTTTGCCACGATTTTCGCTCATTTTGTGATTAACCTGGTTGGAGAGTGCCAGGAAAAAATTGCTTTATTTAATTCTCCCGGTGTTCCCGTATAAATATTGGCAGGCTATGATACCTGACCAATTTTTTCGACCAGCATAATATTGCCTGCCATGTCATAGTAAGCACAGGTCATGGCGCTAAAATCAACTTTCCATTTTTCTACCCCGGTTGCAACTGCATCATTACAAAAGGTTAAAAAATCAGTTTCCCCCTGTTGGTGTATTTTGAGATAGTACTTAAATTTTTCTATATCGGCGGTTAGCGCTATTCCCCTTATAATATTACCTGCCGGTGAACTTGTGCTGTAATTGTTTTGCCCGTAATACTCGCTATGGCTGTCATGCAAAAAAGTAGTGTAACCTGTTACGCCCAGCTTGATTATTTCCTGCACATAGTCGGGATAGTCCGCGCCGGTTTTCACCTTTGCGTGCGCTTCTTTAATTTGATTGATGGTAAACATTTTTGTATTTTTTTATTATACCGCAAAGTTGAAGAATAGATTGCGTGCGCAATTGTAAAAAATCGTTTTGTTTCCCGATGCCTTCTCGATGGAGATAACGATTCAAAAAGATGCCGTCGCTATTTTTTTCCAAAAAACTCTTCCGGTGTTTCGCCTGTAAAAACCTTAAACTCTTTTATAAAATGCGCCTGGTCGTAAAAGCCAGCCTCATATCCAAGCGCTGTTAACGAACTCTGTCCTTTATAAGTCTCAATCGTGCTTTTAATGCGCACAATAGATGCAAATTTTTTTGGCGACGCCCCCACTGCTTTGCGAAACCTTTTTTCCAGTGGGCTTTGGCTGGTGAATAATTGCTTTGCCATGTCTTGTATGCGTATATTACCCTTGCTTTTGTGAATAAGTGAGAGTGCTGCAATAACTAATTGATCGGTCTGCGCAGGGTTTAATCTTGTCAATAAAAATTGTTCGACAATGGTTATGCGTGCGGTATCCGTTTTGGCTTCGCACAATTGTTCCTCCAATAATAGCAGTGTTGACCGCAGCATAAAGTTGTCTAGTGAAATACTCTCTCTAAACATTTCATGTAAAGGCTCTTTAAAAAAAGCCTGTGCGCCGCCGTCCTTAAAAAATACCAATATAGTATTTGTGCCGGCTTCGTTTTTAAACGTGCTAAAACTGTCCTGAAGGCCCGTTACGCCAGCCGTTGAAAGCTGTGTTGCAATGGCACCTTGTAATTTTGACAGGCTGCCTTTATATTGAAAGCCCAACACCAAACCGGTACCGGGCAATACCTTATAGGTTTGCTGATGTTGGTTTTCCTGCACTGCAAAATTGCGTATAAATGGTAGCAGAGCATTACATGGCAGGTAAGTGGTGTATGGCATGGGTAGTTATGTTACCTGTTAATTTCCACCAGCAGTACCCATGCATCAAGCACTGCCTTTATGATAGAGAATATAATGGCCGGTACTGTAAAATAAAAACCGTTCTCATTTGCGTTAAAAATTAAACTGCCCGCAACAATATTAGGTATTGTGGCGGCCTGGTTAAAAAGCATGTTTATTAAGTAATGTCTCTTGTAAGTAGCCTGTTTACCCTTATAAATTTTTATATCAAAAATAATTGTAGCCAGCCAAATAAAACATGCAGTAATAAGTACCAGCAAACCCCTGGCAGAGGGTTCAAACGGCGCCAACATTAAAAGTGATATTATTAATATACCCAGCAATAAAAACATCGAAATGGATGCCCGCAGGTCAAGCCCCTTTATTGATAATATATTTTTTAAGTTAATAGATATACCCACAAATATTAACCCCACAAGCGCCGCCGATGCGCCTGCTGCAGCTACATAAAAATTACTCCATTCATGCATGGGGCAGTATTGAAAAGTTTAAAGTATTAACTAAAGTACAAAATGTAGCTAACTATCAATAAAAACAAGCTAATGTTATTGCGCAATTTTGAATGATTGCTGAATTACCGCATTCGAAATATTCATTTTTTGAAGCTTTAGCGAGTAATAAGTTAACACCCATCTCCGGTAAAATGCTTATAACCACTGTTCCCTGATATTTTGCTAAAATTTCGGCCTATCTTTCGTTTCATACGCTTAAATCCATTTCTTTGCACTGCCCAAGAAACAGAATATGAAAAAAACAATTGCACTGGTTACAGGCGGTTATAGCGGCGAAGCTGTAATAAGCTATAAAAGCGCTATAACAGTAGAAAATAATGTTGATAAGGACAGGTACGATGTTTACACCATAGATATTAACCCGCAGGGCTGGGTTTACAAAGCGGAAGATGGTACAGCCGTCGCGGTTGACCGTAATGACTTCTCCATAACCCTCGTCAATAAAAAAATTACTTTTGATGCGGTGCTTATGTGCATTCACGGTAACCCCGGTGAGGATGGTAAACTGCAGGGCTATTTTGATATGTTAAAGCTGCCTTATACCAGTTGCGATGCTGCTTCATCAGCACTTACATTTAATAAACGTTACACGGTTGCTGTGGCGGCTTTTAATGGCATAAATGTTGCGCAAAGTGTGCTGCTTATAAAAAACAGCTTTACCAATGCTGATGAAATTGTGGCTAACCTGCAGTTCCCGGTGTTTGTAAAGCCAAATAATGGCGGTTCCAGCATAGGCATGTCAAAAGTAAATGAGGCAAGTGAAGAATTGGGCGTAGCTATTGAAAAAGCTTTTAAGGAGGATGACCAGGTGCTGGTAGAGGAATTTATAAAAGGCCGGGAATTAACTATTGGTGTTTTTAAAACAAAAGGCAATATTATTACGTTACCTATAACTGAAATTAAAAGCAAAAAGGATTTTTTTGACTACGAGGCCAAATACCATGGTGCAAGTGAAGAAATTACTCCGGCTGAGGTTGATGAAAGCATTGCCGAGAAGGTGAGGGCTGCCGCTAAAAGAATATATTCCTCACTTAACTGCCGGGGGGTGGTGCGCATTGACTTTATTTATAATGAGGATAAGCAACAACCTTTTATGCTGGAAGTAAATACAGTGCCAGGCCAAAGCGAAGCCAGTATTGTACCGCAGCAGGTTAAGGCAATGGGATGGACGTTGAAAGAGTTTTATACAGCGCTGCTGGAAGAATGTTTTTAATAGCTTACCCGTTTAATTAAAACTTTGGCAATGGTTTTGGGGTAAATGTTCTTAAGTTTTGAGTTATTTAAGCGTTCAGTTAAAAAATTAGTATATTAACAGGCATATAACCTGGCCATAAAAAAATAATTAGTGTTTAAATTTATTACAGATAAGCCTCTATGGGTAAACCTTTTGGTAATGATAGGGGCTGTATTATTCATTTTTCTTCTTTTCTTTGGGTCGCTGGGTATTATAACACGCCACAGCTCGCTGCAAAAAGTACCTTCAGTTATTGGCAAAAACTCGCAGGAGGCAATAAAACTGCTGGAAGACAATGGTTTTGAGGTACAGGTGCAGGACTCTGTTTATATTGATACCGCCGCGCCAATGTCAGTAGTACGCCAGGCGCCTGATGCAGATGCTACTGTAAAAGTGCACCGTACCATTTACCTTACTGTTAACAGGGCGGTAGCGCCACTTATTGACATGCCCGACCTAAGGGGTTTTTCCTACAAAAGTGCCGAGCTTTACCTGCAAAGCCTTGGGTTAAAAGTGGGGGATACAACCTACACGCCTGACATTGCGCGTAATGCTGTAAGGCAGCAATTGCTTAACGGCAAACCTGTTGACCCCGGTACAAAAGTAAATATGGGCAGCGCAATTAGCCTTGTGCTTGGCAATGGCGAGGGTGAGGACGAGCTTAACGTACCAGATTTAACAGGTATGACCGTTGATGATGCGCGTTTGTACTTGAGCAATAAAGGCCTTAGCATAAGTACAGTAATGTCTGGCGAGAGTATTAGCGATACATCTAACGCCTTTATTATAAAGCAAAGCCCCATACCTTTTTCTACTTTGTCGCCTGGTGAAATTGTTGCCAACAAAATAAAGGCCGGGCAACTGATAGATATTTGGATAAGTGTAACCCAGCCGGCAGCGGCAAAAGACTCAACCGGGGCTTCAGACCAACCTCAATAAAATATTCTGTATTACCTTTAACTAACAAATTACAAAAAACTATATGAATACTATTACTGTTGATGAGCTAAAGAAACGGTTGGACGGTGGCGAAAGCCTGCACCTGCTTGATGTGCGTGAAGACCACGAAAGAGCTGAATATAATATTGGCGGCGTGCATATACCCGTTGGTAAAGTACAGGCTATGCAGGTTGATGAAATTGAAGGCTGGAAAGATGATGAAGTAATTGTGTATTGCCGCAGCGGCAACCGTAGTGGCATGGCCAGTATGTTTTTACAACAAATGGGCTTTAAAAACCCCGTAAACCTTACCGGCGGCATGCTGGCATGGAGGGAGAAGTTCGCTTAGATTTCCAATGTTTTTATTGCAGATTCCCCGATTGCAGATTGCAGATTTATTCCGGTAATTAATCTGTGTATTATATAATTGACAATTGATTTTAAAACAAGGCCACCTTAGGGTGGCTTTGTTTTTTATATAATGCAATACATCCAATCTATAGTCGCGTTAACATTTCTTTTGCAATTTTGCAAACATTGCCTATCTTGCCTGCTGTAATTATCTATCCCCCTTATATGATTACCAGTAGCTAACCACCAATTATCATTACACATTTTAAATTAAAGTAGCATGAAAAAGTACTTTTTTTATGCGTCTGCCTGCGTGGGTATACTATGCCTTGCGCCGCAACAGGGGGATGCACAGTTTTTAAAAAAACTTAAAGACAAGGTTGCGCAAAAAGTAGCTGATGCAGCAGGCGTACCTGCCAACACAAGCAGCACTAATAATCAAAACAGTGCAGGCTTGCCCGGTAATAGTGGCGGCCCGGCAAACACAACGGGCGGAGGATTAAAAAATACGCCGCCACCCGATGTTACCCAAAGCCTAAACGATGCTGAAAAAGCGACCGCCACGGCTGACTATGCCAGTGCGCGTTATGGGCTGCAACAAGCTATGACCGGGCTTGAAATCGAGCTGGGCAGGCAATTGCTGCAATCGCTACCTGCAACCGTTGCCGGCATTAGTAAAGATACCACCAAAAACCTTGTACAAAGCACCCGCTATGGGTGGAACAACCTTACTATACAAACCACTTACACCGATGGTAAAAACAAGCAAATGAAAATTACCATTGGTAATAACCCGGCCTATGCTGCCATAATGAATATTTATTTTAATAACAGCGCCATGGTGCAAAGCAGCGGTGATAACAACCAAAAGGCAAAACAAATAAGAATAAAGGGCAACCAGGGTATAATTCAGTTTGATGCCAATACAGGCTACCAGGTGTTTATGCAATTAGGGCAAAGCTCAATGATAGGGTGGGAGTTCGTAAACTTTGCCACCGAAGATGATGTAATGGCTGCCGTTAACAGCTTTGATATTGACGGCATTAAAAAGACGATGGGGGAGCAGTAGGCTGATTGCAGATTCCCCGATTTTAGATTGCAGATTTACGATGAGTATCACAACTGAATTTTGAATCACTACAACAAAAATTTTATGAAGAAAATATATATGCTGCTGTTTACTGCTGTTGTTGGAATAGTGGTAAAAGCACAGGATTTTAAAACAGATATTGGCAACGCCCGCACCAATTATACAACGGGCAAACTTAGCGATGCTCATTACAATATTGAGCAGGCCATGCAGGAGCTTGATTTAATAGTTGGAAAAGAAGTGCTTAAAATATTGCCTGCAAAAATGGATACCATGAATATGAGTATCGCTGATGATCATGTAAACGGCAATAGCGGCTATTTAGGCGCAACAATTCACAGGTCGTATGGTACCACAAAGGGTATGAGCCCGGGTAAAAATGCAGACATATCCATAGTAACAAATTCGCCGCTTATAAACAGCCTGAATGCTTTTTTAAATATGCCGCTTTTAGGTGGCATGATGAATAGCGACAGGTCAAAGTCAATAAAAGTGCAGGGCTACAAGGCAAGGCTTGAAAGAGCAGACGGCGTAAACGGCCAGTTTGAATATACTATTGAAATACCTCTAAGCAATACACTTATAACATTTAAAGTAAGCAATACCACAGATACTGAAATATTAAATCTTGCCAACACTATACCTATGCCTCAAATAGCGAAGCTTTTGCAATAAAGTAATAACGGGAAATTTTTTTTGGAAATAATACAAATGGCAGGGCGTTTTACGCCCTGCCATTTGTATTATTTAATGTATTCTGTCGCCCCTAACTTCTAAATGGGTAATTACTTCAGCTTCGTAAGTAAGCCACTCAGCCCAGCGTTTACGAGCTTTGCTTTTACCGCAGTAGGTTTCTGCAAGGTCAATAAACAAGGTGTAATGCCCAGCTTCGCTTTCCATAAAGCGGCGGTAAAAATTACGCATATAGGTATCATCCAACCCTTCACTAAGCCTTTTAAAACGTTCACAACTGCGGGCTTCTATTAAAGCCATAATTAATAAAAGGTCTAAAAACCTGCCTTCTTCATTGCCGCCTTTTTGTTGAAAAGTAAGCAGTTTATTTACGTACTCGTCCCTGCGTTGTTTGCCTAATGATAAGTTGCGCTTGCGCAACTCCTGCAATACTAAACGAAAATGGCCCCATTCCTCAGTTACTATGGGCGCCAATTCGGTTACCAGTTTTTCCTTTTCAGGATTTTTTTGAATAAGTGATATGCATGAAAGTGCAGCCTTTTGTTCACAGTATGCATGGTCCGTCAAAATATCTTCCAGGCTCATGCCTGCAAGATCAGCCCAGCGCGGGTCAGTAGGCAATTGCAGGCCAAGAATATTTTTTGTATCGTTCGACAGTTCAGTATTCATCAGGCGGTAAAGATAATTTTTTAGCAAATATTATGTACTTCTAATTGCTTTTATTGGGTATATGCTGTTACTAACTAAATGTATAATTTGTTAACGTTCTGTAAATATGTTAGCACTGTTATAAATGGCCAAAGCCTTTTATTTACAATGGTTTCAGCAATAAACCGCTCATCCTGCAATGCGTCCTGCCAACCAAATTGAACCTGTGCCATTTGGTTGCTAACCAAAAGCGCCGTATATTTGCACCGCAATTGAGAAAATGATATCAACCCTCAAGAGATTGCCTTCTGTTTGAAAAGTCTTACCTAACGTGCCCTAAGGGCTTAATTGTTTGTCCAAAGGACTCCTTCGGGAGCCGCGAAGAGTTTTTATTAATAGACAAAAAAGGATGATTTATGAACAGTAATGTTACCCATTCCGTATTGGAAATGGCAAATGACGAATTGAGGAATTTAGTAAGCCAGGTAAAAGAAACAGTGGCAACAGATGTTGACTTTAACAAAACAACTTCTAAAAATAATTTTGCAGCCGCAAATCTTTGGCATATTCAGAGAATGAAAAAAAGCTCCCAGGTTAGGCGCGCTACTCTTTGGAACTAAGTTACCCCAGGTAAAGGCCCTGTAGAAATGCGGGGCTTTTTTATGTCCGTTAAACTCCTTTTACAACACTTTTGCTTCATCCCGCCCCATTGCTTATCTTGTAGTCAAAATCATATATGGCACAAATTATACGCTGGGGTATTTTAGGGGCAGGCCGCATTGCCCGAAAATTTGCTGCAGATCTTAGCCTTGTGGACGGGGCACAACTTATGGCAGTAGGCGCGCGTACAAAAGAAAGCGCAGATGCTTTTGCTGCGGAGTTTAACATACCCCACAGCCACGATAGTTACGCAGCGCTTGTTGCCAGTCCTGAGGTGGATATAATTTATGTGGCTACCACGCATAACTTTCATTATGAGCATACCCTGTTATGCCTTAATAACGACAAGGCTGTTTTATGCGAAAAACCTTTTGCGATGAACGCCAGGCAGGTAAAAGAAATGATAAGCCTTGCACGTGAAAAAAAGATATTTTTAATGGAGGCCTTATGGACAAAGTTTTTACCCCAGTATAATAAGGTTATTGAGATGATAAAGGATGACAAGATAGGGGAGATAAGGAGCGTACGTGCGGATTTTGGTTTTACACCGCCGCAGCCAATATCGCCCCGGTTATACGACCCCGAACTTGGCGGCGGCTCGTTAATGGATATAGGCATTTATCCTGTATTTATCACATTAAGTCTTTTGGGCAAGCCAGATGATATTGAGGCTACCATGTCGCCAACCGAAACGGGTGTTGACCTGCAGTGTGCAATGCTGTTTAAATATAAAAATGGGGCGTTGGCCCAATTGTTTTCAACGAACGATTCCAACACGGCTACTGAAGCGGATATAAGTGGTACAAGAGGCCGTATACGCATGCGCGGGCGTTTTCACGAACTGTCGGCGGTTATTGACTATACATCAGGCAGGGCAGACGAGATGCAGCCGGTAGCCTTTGATAAAGACCCAAGCGGTAATGGTTACCAATATGAAGCGCGCCACGCAGGTGAATGCCTGCGGATGGGGTTAACTGAAAGCCCTGTTATGAGCTTGCAACATTCCATAGACCTTATTGAAACACTCGATGTTATACGTGCTGCTGCCGGTATACATTACCCGGCAGACAAAGCGTGAGAACGGCTTAAAATAATGCTGGATGTAACAATGCGTGGTACTTGGCAAGATTATTGGACTGTAATGTTTGCCGTTGTTAACCTAAAATAATATTATGAGCATTCAAAAACTTTTAATTGCAGTTGCATCCGGTATGGTTGCAGGTGCAATTGTGGGCTACCTTACAGCGCCCCGTTCGGGCAGTGAGACCAGGCAAAAAATTGCAGATGCTACCGGCAAGGTAAAAAACAAGCTTTCCCGCCTTGTTGGTAAAGCCTCAGATGAACTGGATAAGTTGAAAGACATTATTCAAAGCCAATCCGACGGTTTAAGCGAGGATGTTCGCAAGCGGGTGTTAAAGCTTATTGCGTCAACCAAAGCAAGTTACAATAACGTAGGTGCGGAGGTTAGGTAATTAATTGGCCGGAAACTTTTTTTGGAAAGGAATGTGCTGCACATTCGTTTTTTTGTTGCATTTACCTGGAAATTATATTAGTTAAAAGTCCTGATTTTAGCAGAGTGCCGACAAACCCCCGATATTATGCGACGAAAAATTTTGCCGGATGAATAAAATATTGCAATTTCATGACAGAATTAAAAGAACCGTAACTAATTAATTATTAACTCTCAGCTATGTTAAAAGACAATAAGAAGAAAATCTCCGTTTTTTTGTTTATGGTAGTTTGTGTTGCAGTAAGCATTGCTGCACATGATGGCGAAAAACAACAGGGTTATAAAAACCTGCAGGTATTGCCTAAAGACATAAGCAAAGACAGCCTGGACCATGTAATGCACTTTTTTACAAAATCACTTGGTGTACATTGCGATTTTTGCCACGCACGCTCAAAAGATACTACACAAAGGTGGCCTGACTTTGCCAGCGACGACAAACCTGAAAAGGAAATTGCCCGCCACATGATGAAAATGGCCTCTGATATTAATGCCAAATATTTTAACTTTAACGGCAGTGCAATGCCTGATACTATTCACGTAGTAACTTGTATGACCTGTCACCACGGTGACCCGCATCCTGAAAGCATGCCTGCTATGGCTCCCCCGCCGGGTATGCAGCCAGGCCAGCCCGGACAGGGTAACCCGCCACCACCTCCTCCAAGGCAATAAGTATGTAGATAATTGATATAAAAAGCCCCGCAATTGGAAAAACTTGAGGGGCTTTTCTGTGTATCTTTCCCTGATATGCTGAATGCTGGCGTTAGTAAACAAGGTATATAATAACACGCCGTAGCAGGGTAATAAACAATATTAACGTACAAAAAAGTTAGCCTGTAATGTCGTTTACATTTGTAAAAACCGTTCAACAATATCAACAATATTTGGGTAGCTGTTATTTAAATAAATATCCAGTATTTCTTTTCTAACCCATTCTATATCTTCAATATCTTCTGTTGTTTGGGGTACCAGTTGCTGGCCGGGTGCGGCGCTCATAGCATACCAGTGTGATTCTTTAATAACATCCTCATTAGTATATGTATTAAAATACTCATGGTTAGTAATGCCAATAAAATTTTGAAGCGTAACATCTTTAAGGCCGGTTTCTTCCTGCACTTCGCGTACTGCACATTGTTCAATTGTTTCACCTTCGTCTAATTTGCCTTTTGGCAGGTCCCATTTCCCCCGCCTGAATATCATCAGCAATTCGTTATTTTCGTTTGTTACCAGTCCGCCGGCGGCAATAATTTTATTCATGGCAGTTGTTTTCCAGGTTGTTGTTATGTAAGTTTTTTCAAAATGCAGCCCTGCAATTTATTATAAGTTAATTGCAATAATTACTTTCGCACATACCAATTTTAAATTTTGTATGCTGTCAAACGAAAAAGCCGTTGCCGAAAAACTATTGCACGCAGGTGCAGTAAAGCTTAGCCCGCAACAACCTTTTACCTGGGCCAGTGGCTGGAAAAGCCCTATTTATTGCGATAACCGCCGTGTATTGTCTTTTCCCTATGTGCGCGACTTTGTTAAAAGCGAAATGTGCAATGTTATTTTTGAAAAATTTCCTGATGCAGAATTACTTGCAGGCGTAGCTACGGCAGGTATTGCCTGGGGTGCCATGGCGGCAGACCAGCTAAAACTGCCTTATATATATGTTCGCCCAAAACCAAAAGAGCATGGCCTGGGTAACCAAATTGAAGGTTATTATGAACAAGGGCAGAAGGTTGTGGTGATTGAAGACCTTATTTCAACCGGTAAAAGCAGCCTGCAGGTTGTTGATGTATTGAAGGCTGCCGGTGTTGAAATAATGGGCATGGTTTCTATATTCAACTATGGATTTAATGTTGCCTCCAGCGCTTTTGCCGCTGCCGGGGTGCCGTATTACTCATTAACAAATTATTCTGCGTTGATTGGTTTAGCTTTGGAAAACGGCACTATTGATGCCGGTATTGAAGGTACTTTGCTCCAGTGGCGCGAAGACCCTGCAAGCTGGAAGGGCGTTTAACTTTTAATGTACATGTGTATGAAAAAACTGTTTTGCATAGCAATTGTTGTTGTACTTGCTGCAGGCGCAAAAGCGCAGGTAATGTCGCAAAAGGCAGTATGGGTTAGTATTAGTGTACCACAGATGAAATGCTGGGAATGTAAAGAACGCCTGGAAAAATATTTGCTTAAAGAAGAAGATGCAGCCGATGGCGGCATCTTCCAGGTTAAGGTGAATCTGATGAATGCTACGGTTCGTATACAATTTACGCCGGACCGTGTAACTGCAGATGCAATACGCGTTGCTATTGCCAATGCCGGTTACGATGCTGATACAGTTAAGGCCAGTGAAGACGGCTACAAAATGTTACCACCTGCCTGCAAACGTAAAGAAGAAGGTGGCGGCCCGCAAAAGGGCAAGCCGTGTAATATTCCGCCGTCTGACATGAAGAAATAAGCTATGAACGAACTGACTGTTACTATAAGGCCTGCAACCGTGGCCGATGTTATGCCGTTGCAACAATTGAGCATTATTACTTTTACAGATACTTACGCGGTGTACAATACACCCGAAAACATGCAGTTGTTTATTGATACACATTATAATACACAACAGCTGCTGGCCGAACTTACTGACACTGCCATGCAATACTTTATTGCGTGGGTGGGGGATGAGCCCGTAGGCTACCTTAAGCTTCGCACTACGGATAACCCGCCCGAGCTGGCTGGCAGAAAACATATTGAAATAGAGCGCATTTATGTGCTGCCGGCTTTTAAAGGCATGCAGATAGGCAAAAAATTTATTGAGCACGCTATGGCGGTTGCCAAGCAACAGCGCTATGAAGTAATATGGTTAGGTGTTTGGGAGGAAAATATAAAAGCACTGGCCTTTTACACCAAACAGGGCTTTACCATTTTTGGCGAACACTCGTTTGTGCTGGGAACAGAACCGCAAAGGGATTGGTTGATGAAGAAGAGTTTGTAGCTGGTAGTTTGAAGCCGGGAAGAAGCAAGTTTAAAATTTGTAGCTTAAAGTTTATGGTTGGAGATATACTGTCAACCTATTTTAGGACAAGACAAGTTAAGGGCGGCTGTTATTTGTCAACCTGTTTTGCCGGCAGCACTTTATTGCCCACGGCGCAGTCAAGGCAAAGCCTTTTATCGCAGTAGTTTTTCTTTAGCTCGATAAGGGCCTGGGAGTCTAAAGAATTTTGGTTGAGCACCTCTTTTTCTTTCCATTTATTGGTGATGCTGTTGTTTTCAGGCGGCAGTTGCAGCAGCCACTTAACAGGTATGTCTTTTAAATGCTGCTCGTTACGGTTTACGCCGTAAGCAAACAAAACTGGTATTACGGTATTGATGATAATATTGTTGGTCATTTGTTTACCAAGGGCTTTAGGGCTATAAGGCGTTGCTTCGTCAAACATATAATGGTAATGCCAATAGTCGTTTGCTGTTACTGCAAATAAAGCCTGTACACCGGCAATTGTTGTTGATTCTTTTATACGTGAGAAAAGGTGTGTTGACTGGTGTATTAACATGGCTAACTGTGCAAGCCTTACGGTAGGGAAATTGGCGGGCCGCATGCGCAAAAAGGAAGGTGCTTTGTTTAGGGGTATAAGTGAGTATTTTTTGGCAAGGAACCGATATTCTTTCTGTAGCATAAGGGGGTAGTCCTCCTTAAACTCAGCTTCCAGCAAACCGGCCTGCCCCAGTAATAGGGCTTCTAACTGGTGCAGTTGGTTTTTGTGCTTTGCAAGAATATTGATGGAAACGCTTTTAGCTACTTTTTGAAAAACATCTGCATTAACCGGTATGCCGAAGTTTTTTGCAAGCGTCCACCAAAACACTTCTTCCCAATGCTCTTTAGATTCTTTTGCCAACTCAAGTACTTCTTTCGATTTGCGCATCAGCCGCTCAATGGCCAGCCGTTCTTTCCACGAAAACCATGCAATGCCGGAGAGTACGGGCAGGTAGCTTTCGCAGGGCACAAACCCGGTATGCTGCATTAACTGCGCATACTTTTGCAGCATTATAACGGGTACGTAAGGCTGTAGTTCAAGCGTGGGTATGGGTTCACCGTTGACATCTTTTATTTCTGCATCATTTTCCCAAACTACATGCAGAATAATGTTGTTGTAGTTGCGGTCTGTTTGGTGCTTGTGCAGGTGCCAGTCGCTTGCTTTAACATGCAATTCAATATTACCAGCCCAAACGGTGCTTCCGATCTTGACTTTGCCTTCTGAAAAATCGGGCCCCTGGTTGGTATTAAGCTGGCCCTGGAACAATATACTTAAAGGCGTACCATCCTGTATTGTTAAAGACAGCCGGTTAAAGTATTGAAATTGCCAGATGAATTGAAGCAGCCGTTCGGTCATAAGGTTGAAAATTAATTGTTTTTTATGGGGTATGGAAATTTGCGGGGTTTATTCAGCATTTATGTTTTGCAGGGCTTGTACTACGCGGCTTACAGGCAGGCCCATAACATTATAAAAATCACCGTTAATGCTTTTTATGCCTACCACACCAATCCATTCCTGTATGGCGTATGCGCCGGCTTTGTCGTAGGGTTTGTATTTGTCAACATAAAATTCTATTTGTTCAATTGTAATGTCATGAAAGCACACTTCGGTAACATCAGCAAAGGCAACTTCGGTTTCATTGTGCAACAGCACTACGCCGGTAATAACGCGGTGTGTTTTGCCGGAAAGCGCCTGCAATATTTCTATAGCGTCCTGGCGGTGTTTGGGTTTGCCTATAATTCTTTCATCCAGCACCACCACGGTATCAGCGGCCAATATAACCGGCAATACAGTACCGGTAGAAAGCTGTTTTATAACAAGCGCTTTATTGCGGGCAATATGCACCGGCACTTCTTCAACAGCTATGTTGGCGGGGTAGCTTTCATCTGTCTCTTTAACCAATATATCAAAAGGCACTTCGGCCCATTCAAGCAATTGTTTACGGCGGGGTGATTGAGAAGCAAGAATAATTTTTTGCATGTGTAAAATAAATACCAAAAGAACAAAGTACCAAACAGCAGACGTTATGAACTTATTTTTCAACTTTTTCAACGAAGTGTTCTTCGGGCAGGCTTACATAAAATATGGTGCCCTTGCCTACGGTTGTTTCAAACCAAATTCTGCCGCTGTTGGCTTCAATTATTTGTTTGCAGATGGACAGGCCCAAACCAAAAGGCTTTTCGCCCTGGGTGCCGGGGCGCTTGGCCTCAGTATGCGTATCAAATATTTTAGGCTTAATGTTGTCCGGTATACCTATGCCTTTATCGTGCACAGACAGTTGCACCTTGCCGCCTTTTTTCTCAGTAACAATTTGTATTGTGGCACCCGACGGGCTGAACTTAACCGCATTGGTTACAAGGTTGCTTATAACACGCCACATTTTAGCAGGGTTTATTTTTATAATGCCCGGTGCATCAGACAATACCAATTGCAGCTTTTGTTTTTTCTCAGCGGCCTTAAAACTTAATAGATTAACACAGTTGCGTGCAATAAGGTTTATGTCTACCGGCTCGGGCATTATATCGCTGCTGTCGCCTTCGTTAACGGCAAACTCAAGTATCTCGTTAATAAGCTCTATTGAATTGGTACAGGCGTTTTGCATCAATTCCAGTATTCGCGATTGTTCAGGCGAATATTCATGCTCATCTTCCAATATCGCTATTAAAGAGCTGATGGCTGCAATGGGGTTTCGCAGATCGTGCGCCACAATACCCAATATGCGGTCTTTTTCCTTGTTACGGTCTTCCAGTTCGCCAAGGGTATCCTGTAACTGTTCTTTTTGCCTGTTGATCTTATTGTTTAAAACTGTAAGTGTTTGAATGTTTTTTCGCGATTTTTTAAAGTTATGCAGTATAAGCACTAATATAACCACAAGCAAAACCGTAAGTGCCGCGGCAACTACAAAATACATTTGGTTTAGCTTATAGCCTGTTTTCAACAGGTTTACCTGGTACTCGGCCTCAAGGCTTTTCATTTGGCCTGTTACGTCGCTTTCGTTCAATTTCCTGCTGTTGGCTACGTCAGTATCTTTAAGGATGTTGTACCGCTGCAGGTAAGTATAGGCAGTGGGAATATCTTTTTTGTTGTCGTAATACTTCCACATCAACTGGTTCCAGCCCATTTTTACCTGGCTGTTTTTAATGGTGTCCAGCCCGTTTTTAATACTCAGTAAAACGCCATACATAGCTGGAAAATTATTTTCATCAAGGTAAAGGTTGGCAAGGTGCTGCTGGGTTATAAGAGCGTCATTGACATCAAATCCGGGGCGGCCATTTATGGCGATGCTTTTTTTGAATAACTCCTCTGCTTTGGTGCGATTGCCAACAGCATATATCTGCCCTATGTTGCCGTATAAAACGCCGCGTGCAAGGTCGAACGAGGGTTTGCGTTCAGGATAGATCTTTTCCTTGCTGTCAATAAACTGAAGCGCCTTATTGTAATAAACAAGGGCGCTGTCTGGCTGGCCGCTTTTTTTATAACTAAGCGCAGTATTATTCAGCAGCTCCTGCCGGCGAAAGAATACACCAAAATCTTCAGCGCAGGCTTCTGATTCATCAAAGCCCTGCCTGAAATAAAAAGCCGCCTCGGCATAGTTGGCTTTTTTGTATAGCACCATGCCCAGCCTGTAGCTGTATTCGCTATAAGTGCAGGGGTCGAGGCTTTTTTCGGCAGCCAGTTTGCCCAGGTAATAAAACTGGTAAGCCTCATTATATTGCTTTAAGCCAAAAAGGGCATCACCTTTTGATATGTTGGCCAGGGCGTCTTTTTTTTCATAATCGGGCATTGACGGGTTTTTGTGCGTTACCCAAATCATGCTGTCGGCGTATAACAGGGCTTTTTTATAATCCCCAACATTAACATAGTAATACCCGCAGTATTGTGCATAATAGCTAAACCTTGCAGATGGCGCTGCGTCAGGGTTTGCTGCAAAAAGTGAATCAAGAAAATGGTGAGAATGACTGGAGAAGGGGGCTTTACTGTTTATGCTGTCGAATACTTTTTCAAAATAGGCAACAGGCAACTTTTGCCTCTGGTTTTTACTACAAGCAAAATGTAGCATTACGCATAGGGCAAGTGTTATTACGCTTGTTATACTGCTGTATATTTTCATCCAGGTCTTTAAGGCATTGGAAATTGCCCGCTAAATATCGTAATTTTTTTAATACCTGTTACAAATTGCGTGCAGGTATTGGTATGTGGCTAGCGTTAAACACAAAATACAGAAAGCAAAGGATATATGAGAATGGATGTATGGCAGGTATCAACAAAAAGGCACAACCGGGATAAAATGGCCGGACTATTCTTCAAACTTGCCCTCGTCAATTTTGCCGTTAAAAATAACGCCCATATTTTTTGCGGCAAAAATGTTACCATCCTGCCTGTTACCCAATATGATCAGGGTACCAGTTTGCTGAACAAAGCGCGTAAAATTATTATTCTCGCCATGCCATTTACCGTTATGGTACACAATGGTATCGCCATGGTTAAAATACAAATGCCACCCAAGGCCGTAGTTGTGCATGCTTCTATGCTCATTGCTCTGCGGCGTAAATGCAATGGCCAGCGTTGAAGCTTTTACAAACGTGTGCTGGTATAAAGCTTTATCCCAGGCAAAAAGGTCGCGCACGGTGCTGTAAATATTTTTATCGCCATAGGTGCAGTCAAGATGATCCATAGGGTAGGGCCACCGGCCTACATAAGTAGGAACATAGTTTGCTGTGTCTTTTGACGAAAATACCCACGTGTCTTTAAGGCCCAGCGGGGTAAACACACTGTCTTTCATATACTGTGGGTAGGTTTGGTGGGTAACGTGCTCAATAACCAGCGCCAGCAGCATAAAGTTGGTGTTATTGTAATGATAAACCCTGTTTGGCGAAGCCTCAATTTTAGGCTTGTGCTCGGCCATAAAATTTACCACATCCTGGTTAGTAGCTTTTTTCTTTTTGTTCCAAAAGCTGTCCATAAAGTTAAGGTAATTGGGAAGGCCGCTACGGTGGCTCAGCAACATTTTAATGGTAACGCCTTTATATGGCAGGGTGGGAAAATATTTTAAGATATCATCTTCCAGCGATAACCGGCCCTGTTCCCACAACTTCATTATCGTCATGCCGGTAAATGTTTTGGAAATAGAGGCAAGGTGGAACGAGGTATTTGCGGTTATCGGCTGTTGTGTTCTAAAATTTGAGTACCCTTTGTAGTCCTCAAACACAATTTGTCCATTTTTAGCTACAAGTATTTCACCGTTAAAGCCCGTATTGGCAAGGTGTTTATTGTAGTAATCCTGTGCGGCAGCTTTATATGCATCAGCAGCTGCGGGGGATAATGGCTGAAAAGTATAGTCCGATTCATGCAGAAAACTTACTGAGTCTTTTGCTATTGGAACTGCCGTCGGGTTGGCCGGCGCCTGCCCGCAACTATTTAACACACATACAATTATAAATACAAACAATAAATTCTGCACAATAAAATATCTTGTTTTATTCATTCAAACAAAAATAAGCTAATTGGCCACATTCATTTTTAGCTGTAACAAACCTTAACAATATTAGTACCATTATTACCGGTGTTGTTAGCAACAGTTGCCATTGCTAAAGATGGCGTAATGTGGGAGTTTTCGCAGCAAAGAAAAGAAGTAAATATATTTGAACGAACTTTTTAGGTTAAAAGTTTAGCACATTAGGCATATAAGCAGAACCGGGGTTTTTCACCCGGTGTTAATAACTTTAATTATGGCGATTATTACCCGGATACTACAACCGCACGATGCGCCCGCGTACAGGCGTACAAGGCTTGAGGGGTTGAGGCTTTGCCCCGGCAGTTTTGGCAGTACTTATGAAGAAGAAAATGCCAAACCCAAACTTGCATTTGAGCATTTTATTGAAGTACAAACACCCGGCAGATTTATAGCAGGCGCATTTGATGGCGAAAACCTTGCAGGAATTTGTGGCTTTGCCGGCGATGAAAGCAACCGTAACCGGCATAAGGGGCAGGTAATACAAATGTTTGTGCAACCTGCCTACACCAATAAGGGCATTGGCTTGCAACTATTACAAAAAGTTATGGAAACAGCGTTTAAGTTACCCGGCGTTGAACAGCTTATTTTAGGTGTGGTAACTGATAATACCAACGCCATAAAGCTATATGAAAAAGCAGGGTTTATAACCTATGGCATACACCGCAATTATTTTAAAGATGAAGATGGCAGTTACCTGCACCAGCAGTTTATGGTGCTGTATAAAGAAGATAAATGATGAACCGTAATAACAAACTGCCCTTAATGCAAACAGCCCCCGTATTACACGAGGGCCGCCTGAACATGTGTTTTAGCTATTTGCTAAACCAAAGGTTACACTTTTACCAGTAATTACCAAATTCTTTTATCCTTATCTTTAGCATAGGCAGGATATTATCAAATACTTACACATGAAACCAAAAAAGTTTTACCGGTGCAATCCCTTTATACCCGTAAAAAATTTAATGGAAACATTGGATTTTTACCGTGATACCTTTGGCTTTTATGAAATTTGGACATGGGGCGAATATGATGGTGGTATTCG
>Ga0265327_10000108_pt1 | contig 183209 bp, 168 predicted proteins | sample 41621metaG_FD_202089 | JGI IMG/M metagenome (GOLD analysis project Ga0265327, IMG submission 202089) | Rhizosphere microbial communities from Carex aquatilis grown in University of Washington, Seatle, WA, United States - 4-16-21 metaG | ecosystem: Host-associated > Plants > Roots >...
GTCTTCAGAGCCCGCGGGCAGCGGCTGCCCGCCGAAGGGCACGACCACCACGCGCGGCGGCTTCTTCTTCAAGAGCGGCCGCACGCGCTCCCAAACCGGCAGCAACACGTCGTCGACGATCAGCAGCCGATCGTCGGCGTCTTCCATGATGTAGGCGATGTCCTCGGGCGACAGGCGCAGGTTGAGCGTGTGCAGCACCGCGCCGGCGGCCGGTATGCCGAAGTAGCACTCCAGGTGCCAGGCATGGTTCCAGCTCATCGTCGCGACCGCCTCGCCGCGTTCGATGCCGGCCTTGTCGCGCAGGGCCTGCGCCAGCTGCCGCGCCCGGCGCCGGATCTCGGCATAGCTGCGCCGGTAGGTTGACTTGTCGGGCAGGCGGCCCAGCACGCCACGGTCGCCGAAATAGGTGCCGGCGCGGTCGAGGATCTGGTTGGTGCTCAGCTGCACCGGCATCATGGTGGACTTCAAGTTCGTCTCCTTCTGAACGGGGTCGCGCCGACCGGTCGGCAGGCATTGCCGCCGGGCGGCCCATTCTGGCGTGGCCCGGCGCGATGGCGGCTCGCGCTTTCCCCAGGGCGCAGCCGAAGCCCGACCCCGGGCGAATGTCTTCCGGCGCGCCGCCCGCGCCGCGAGCGCCCAGGCACTAACATCGGGCGGCCGCCCCACCCCCAGACAAGCCCGACCCACGCAGGCCGGGCGCGCCCCACATGTCCTCCAGCCCCCGCAAGACCAACCGCCCCCTGGTGATCCTCGCCGTCATGGCCTCGATGTCCATGGTCGCGATCGAGGCGACCATCGTCGCCACCGCGATGCCGCAGATCGCCTTCGAGCTGGGCGGCCTGAGCCTCTACAGCTGGGTCTTCGCCTCCTTCCTGCTGGCCCAGACGGCGATGACGGTGGTCTTCGGCAAGCTGTCGGACCTGTACGGCCGCAAGCCGGTGATGTTCGCCGGCATCGCCATCTTCCTGATCGGGTCGGTGCTGGCCGGCTTCTCGTGGTCGATGCCGGCCATGATCGCCTTCCGGCTGGTCCAGGGCGTGGGCGCCGGCGCGGTGCAGCCGATCGCGATCACCATCGTCGGCGACCTCTACCCGGGGCGCGAGCGCGGCAAGGTGCAGGGCTACCTGGCCAGCGTCTGGGCGGTGTCGGCGGTGATCGGCCCGATGGTCGGCGCGCTCATCGTGCACAAGCTGTCCTGGAGCTGGATCTTCTGGATGAACGTGCCGATCGGCCTGGCTGCCGCCGCGCTCTTCGCCATCTTCCTGCGCGAGGCGCCGGTCGCGCGACGCGCCTCGATCGACTTCGCCGGCGCCCTGTTGTTCACCACCGGCATCGCGGCGCTGATGATCTGCCTGACCGAATTCGGCCTGGGCCACGAGAGCTTCGCGCTGGTCTGGGCCGCGATCTTCGTCGTCACCACGCTGCTCTTCGTCGCCCAGGAACGGCGCGCCACCGATCCGATGGTGTCCTTCGCGCTCTGGGGCCGCCGCGTGATCGCCACCATCAACGGCGCCGCCCTGCTCTCGGGCATGGCGCTGATGGCCATCACCAGCTTCCTGCCGATGTACGTCCAGATCGTGCTGGGCCAGACGCCGGTGGTCGCCGGCCTGGCCCTGACGATGGTGATGCTGGGCTGGCCGATCGGCGCCACCACCGCCTCGCGCACCTTCTATCGCTTCGGACTCTGGCGGCTGGTGCTGATCGGGTCCGGCCTGGTGCCGATCGGCGCCTCGGTCTTCGCCTTCATGGGGGTCGACGGCTCGCCGGTGGCGGCCGGCATCGGCTCCTTCATCATCGGCCTCGGCATGGGGCTCCTGAGCCTCGCCTCGCTGGTGCTGATCCAGGAGTCGGTAGGCGTGGCACAGCGCGGCAGCGCCACTGCGTCGAACATCTTCTCGCGCAACCTCGGCAGCGCGCTGGGCGCGACCTTCTTCGGCGCGGTCTTCAATTTCGGGCTGTCCAGGGCCCATGGCGGCACCACCATCCCCGAAGACCAGCTGCGCCAGCTGCTGCAGGGAAGCGGCATGGCGGACATGGCCGAAGCCGGCCTGAGGCTGGCCATCGGCAGCGCGCTGCACCTGACCTTCGTGTCCATGCTGCTGGTCAGCCTGGCGATGGTGCTGCTGGCGCTGATGCTGCCGAAGGCCGGCCTGCAGGGGCACCGCGACAAGCCCGCCGAGCCCATCGAGCCGGTGAATTCGATCGAATAAGCGCAACGGCCGGGGGCCGGCGGTGCGTCAGGCCGCGGCGGCGTCCTCGTTCCAGGTGGCGGGGTCGGCGGCCTTGGGTTCGTTCCAGAGGCAGGGCCCGCACATGGTCGCCTGGTAGACGGTCTTGCCGCCCTTGGTGCCGGTGACCAGGGGCGAATTGCCGCAGATTTCGCAATGGCCGGAAAAATCGGGTTCGTAGCGGTCGATAGAGGTCACTGGGTCCATGGCGCAGATTCTGCACGAAGCTTCGTGACGAAAACAAAACAGCGACCGTGGCAGGCCCCTGCCGCAGCGGGATGGCTGCAGGCGCAGGATGGCATGCGCAGTGCGGCTCGGCCTACCGCCGCCGGCCGCCGGAATCCACAGGCTGGCAGTCCGCCTCCAGGCTTCACTCAGACCCGAAGGAGCACCGCATGACCGACACGCTCAAATCCGCCGGCGAACTGGCAAGACTCGCCCGCACGCCCTTCCCTGGCGCCTCGCCCGCCTACGACGCCGCGCGCCAGGCCCTCCTGGCCGAGGAAATCGAATTCCGCCGCCACATGACCCGCCTGGTCGAACAGCGCCGCGCGCTGCCGCCCGGGCCGGTCATCGAGAAGGACTACCGTTTCAGGGACGAGCGCGGCCGGGATCTCGGCCTGGCCGATCTCTTCGGCGACAAGGACACGCTGGTCACCTATTTCTGGATGTACGGCCCGCAGCGCGAGCGGCCCTGCCCGATGTGCACCAACTGGCTCGGCCCGGTGAACGGCAACGCGGCCGACATCGCGCAGCGCGTCGCGCTGAAGATCCTGGGCCGCTCACCCGTGGAGCGCCAGCTCGCCTTCGCGAAGGAGCGCGGCTGGCGCGACCTGCAGTTCGTTCAGACCGTCGGCGACGACTACGCGAAGGACCTCGGCGTGCTGCTGCCGGACGGGAGCGAATACCCGGCGCTGGTGGTCTTCAGGCGCGACGGCGACAAGGTGCGGCTCTTCTGGGCCAGCGAGATGCGCCGCGAGATGGCCGACCCGGGCCAGGATCCGCGCGACGCGCCGGACATCGCGTCGCTCTGGTCCATCCTCGACCTGACGCCGGGCGGGCGCGGGACCGACTGGTATCCCGAGCTGGAATACGGGTCGAGGGCCAGCCACTAAACTGGCCCGCATGGACGCCACCACCCCCTACACGCCGCCCACCGTCTGGTCCTGGAACAAGGAAAACGGCGGCCGCTTCGCCAACATCAACCGGCCGATCGCCGGTGCCACCCACGAGAAGGACCTGCCGGTCGGGAAGCACCCGATGCAGCTCTATTCGCTGGCGACGCCGAACGGAGTCAAGGTCACGGTGCTGCTGGAGGAGCTGCTGGCCGCCGGCCATCGTGGCGCCGAATACGACGCCTGGCTGGTGAGGATCAACGAGGGCGACCAGTTCGGCAGCGGCTTCGTCGCGGTCAATCCGAACTCCAAGATCCCGGCGCTCTGGGACCGCAGCGGAGCGGCGCCGGTGCGGGTCTTCGAGTCGGGTGCGATCCTGCTGTACCTGGCCGAGAAGTTCGGCGCCTTCCTGCCGAGCGGCGGGGCCGAGCGCGCCGAATGCCTGTCCTGGCTGTTCTGGCAGATGGGCAGCGCGCCCTTCCTGGGCGGCGGCTTCGGGCATTTCTATGCCTACGCACCGAGCAAGATCGAGTACGCCATCGACCGCTACGCGATGGAGGTCAAGCGCCAGCTCGACGTGCTGGACCGCCGCCTGGCCGAGAGCGCCTTCCTGGCCGGCGACGACTACACGATCGCCGACATGGCGGTGTGGCCCTGGTACGGCACGATGGTCAAGGGCCAGCTCTACGAGGCCGGCGAGTTCCTCCAGGTGCATGAATACACCAACGTGCTGCGCTGGACCGACCGCATCGCCGAGCGCCCGGCGGTGCAGCGCGGCCGCATGGTCAACCGCACCTGGGGCCAGCCGGCGAGCCAGCTGCACGAGCGGCACGACGCCGGCGACTTCGACAGCCGCACGCAGGACAAGATGCCCGGCGCCGCCTGACCGCGACCCGATCCCGTTCAACTCCACCGCACGCCCAATGATCAAGCTCTACGACTGCTCGACCGCACCCAGCCCGCGCCGCGCCCGCATCCTGCTCGCCGAGAAGGGCATCGCGCACGACACCGTCGAGGTCGATCTGCGCAACAAGGAGCAGATGGGCGAGGCCTACCGGGCGATCAACCCGCAGTGCACCGTGCCGGCGCTCGACACCGCCGAAGGCCAGGTGCTGACCGACAACGCCGCGATCGCCGCCTACCTCGAGGCGCGCTTTCCGGAGCCGCCGCTCTTCGGCGTGACGCCGGCCGAGAAGGCCGAGATCGCCAGCTGGAATTGGCGCATCGAATTCGAGGGCCTGGCGCCCATCGCCGATGCGCTGCGCAACAGCACGCCGGCCATGGCCAATCGCGCGCTGCCCGGGCCCGTCGATTTCGCGCAGATCCCCGAGCTGGCGCAGCGCGGCCTGCAACGGGTGCAGCACTTCTTCGAGGTGCTGAACGAGCGCCTGGCCGGCCGCGACTTCATCGCCGCCAACCGCTTCAGCATCGCCGACATCACCGCGGTGGTGGCGGTCGACTTCGCGCGCGTGGTCAAGCTGAAGCCGGACGAGCGCTTCCCGGAGCTGCAGCGCTGGCGCCTCGCGATGGCGCAGCGGCCGGCGATGTCGCTGTAGGCAGGACCGGAGCCTGGGCCGGTTCGAGCACGAAGTCGAAGTCCAGCGTCCAGAACACGCCTTCCTGCACGCTGCCGTCGGGCGCCTCGCCGCCAGCGTGGCGGCGGTAGTCGCCGATCAGCGAGCTGCGCACGCCGAACACCGCATCGCTGTCCAGGTAGCGATCGCCATCGCTGAAGACATGGGTGGTGAGCCGCTGGTAGCCCGGCGCGCTGATCATGAAATGCACATGCGCCGGCCGCCACGGATGCCGCGCGGTGGCCTCCAGCATCCGGCCGACCGGTCCATCGGTCGGGATCGGGTAGGCCACCGGCATCACCGCGCGGAAATGGATGCGCCCCTCGGCATCGCTGCGCAGCACGCCGCGCCCCTGCGGCGCGCCCAGCTCAGGACGCTGCACGTCGTAGAAGCCGTCGGCATCGGCCTGCCAGACGTCGACCTCGGCATCGGCCACCGGCTTGCCGTCGGTGCCGCGCACGATGGCCTGCACGAAGAGCGGCTCTCCGACCGCGCCGCCCGAGATGTCGTCCCCGAGCGCGAAGCGCGGCGCGTCCGACAGGTGGAAGGGCCCGAACACCGTCGCTTCGGTGGCCTGCGAGCTCTTGGCGTGGTTGAGCGCGACGTTCAGCGTCGACAGGCCCAGCGTGTCCGACAGCAGGATGAACTCCTGCCGCTTGTCGCTGCACTTCTGGCCGGTGGCGGTGAGGAACTCGATGCCGGCCATCCATTCGGCCTCGGTGAGCCTCACTTCGCGGGCGAAGTCGTGCAGGTGGCGCACCAGGCCGCTCAGCACCTCGAGCAGCCGCGCATCGGGCGTGGCGGACAGGCTCTGGAGCACGGCTTCGGTGATGGTGTTCTCGTCGATGTTGCGCATGGTGTCGTCTCCTGGAGGCGCCGATTCTGCTGCGCCTCGGCCCGGCGTGCGCGCCGGCGGGCCGTTAGACTGCGATTTTTTGACGCCGCCGCCCATGGGCTTCATCGACCCGCGCATGCATTCCGCCGCGCACGATCCACTGCCCGCGCCAGCCGAGCACGGCCGCGGCCCGCACGATCCCCGGCCCGTGCCGGCCGATGACGGCCGCGACGCGGTCGAGCGCCGGTCCGCTGCACGCGGCGCCCGCGGGCTGCTGGCGGCCTCGGCCTTCTCCGGCGGCATGGGGGTGCTGGTGGTCGCGGCCATCCTGGCGATGCTCTACCTCGGCCGCGCGGTGCTGGTGCCGGTCACGCTGGCGGTGCTGCTGAGCTTCGCCATCGCGCCGGCGGTGCGCGGGCTGCGCCGGGTCGGCTTCGGCCATGTCTCGTCGGTGCTGGTCGCGGTGCTGGCGCTGGGCGCGGTGCTGCTGGCGCTGGCCGGCGTGATCGGCATCCAGACGGTGCAGATGGCCTCCAACGCGGCCCAGTACGAAGCCACCATCAAGAACAAGGTCCAGACCCTGCGCAGCCTGACCATCGCGCGCATGGAGCCGGTCTGGAGCGCCGCCGAGCGGCTCACCGATTCGCTGCAGGATTCCCACGGCGGCGAATCGCCGATGCCGGCCGCCACCGCTGCCGCGCGCATCCTGCGTCCGCCCTCGGGCGCCATACCGGTCGAGATCCACGAGCCGCCGCCCAGCCCGGCGGCGCTGCTGCAGCGGCTGCTCTCGGCGGTGGTCGGCCCGATCGGGCTGGCCGGCATCGTGGTGCTGGTGCTGATCTTCGTGCTGCTGGAACAAGAGGCGCTGCGCGACCGCTTCATCCGCCTGGCCAGCGGCGGCGCCGACCTGCGCCGGACGACCAGCGCGATCAACGACGCCGGCGAGCGGCTGTCGCGCTTCTTCGTGCGCCAGTTCGCGGTCAACTTCAGCGTCGGCATCGCGATCGGCACCGTGCTGTGGGCCATCGGCCTGCCGCACGCCATCCTCTGGGGCGCGCTGACCGCGGTGCTGCGCTTCGTGCCCTACCTGGGCGTGCCGCTGGCGACCTTCCTGGCCTCGGTGCTGGCCATCGCGGTCGATCCGGGCTGGACCCTGTTCCTGCTGACCCTGGGCGCATTCGTCGCGGTGCAGACCGTCGTCTCGCAGGTGGTGGAGCCGCGGCTCTACGGCCATGCCACCGGCCTGTCGCCGCTGTCGATCGTGCTGGCGACGCTGTTCTGGGGCTGGCTCTGGGGGCCGATCGGCGTGATCATGTCGACGCCGCTCACGCTCTGCCTGGCGGTGGCCGGCCGGCATGCCGAGTCGCTGGGCTTCCTGGACATCGTGCTCGGCGACGGCCCGGCCCTGACGATGCCGCAAAAGTTCTACCAGCGCGCGCTGTCGGGCGACGCACAGGAAATCATCGCCGGCGCCCGCGAGTTCCTGAAGCGCAAGCCCTTCGCCACCTATTGCGACACGGTGCTGATGCCGGCCCTCGCGCTGGGCCGTGCCGACCTCGCCACCGGCACCATCACGCCGCACCAGCAGCACCAGCTGCGCAATGCGGTGGTCAGCGTGATCGAGTCGCTCGGCAGCACCAAGGGCTCGTACAAGCCGCCGCGCAAGACCCTGCTCGAGGAGCCGAGCCCGGGCCGGCTGCTGCGCGACCAGCGTCTGAATCGCCAGCAGCGCGAGCGCGGCGCCGGGCAGGCCGATGCGCCGCTTGCCGGCGCCAGCGCCTCGATCGTGCTGTGCGTGGGCCTCGACGCGCTCGGCGACGACCTGGCGACCGAACTGCTGGTGCGCATCCTGCGCGACATGCGCATCGATGCGCGCCACCTGTCGCTCGACGAATTGCGCGCGGCGCGGCCGACCAGCGTGCAGCCGACCGATGTCTCGGCCGTGTGCATCGTCAGCGTCGACCCGCGCAAGGAGGAGCAGACCGTGTTTGCGCTGGCCGAGGGCGTGCGCGCCACGCTGCCGCAGACCTTCATCATGGCCCTGCTGCTGCGCGACATGCTCGACGAGGAAGACTCGGTGCTGCTGGCCAAGCAGGTCGACCGCCTGGCCAATTCGCTGGAGGATGCGGCGCTGGAGATCTCCGAGCACCTCGCCGCGGAAGCCGGCGCGCCGCTGCCGCTGCGCCCGGCCTGAGGGCCGTCCTGCGCTGCGCCCCCGGCTATCGGCTCGCAGGCCGCGCCGAGGCGGCACGGCCCGCGCCGGCCGACGACTGCCCGCTCACCGCGATCAGGATGCCGCCCAGCACCGCGACCAGCCCGGCCACCAGCTGCCAGCGGATCGGCTCGTCGAGCAGCCAGGCGCCGAACAAGGCCGCCGCCACCGGGTTGACGGTGACCGACACCGCGACCAGCGTCGGCGTCGTGCGCTGCAGCGCGAAGGACCAGAGGAAGAAGACGATCGCGCCGCCGAAGACGCCCAGGTAGCCCACCGCCAGCCATTGCGGCGCGCCGAACTGCGCCAGCGGCGCATAGGCGCCGCGCGCCCACGACAGCGCCACCAGGCACAGCGCCCCGGCCGCCATCGCCATGGCGGTGAAGGTGAGCGGCCCCGAGCGCGCGATGACGGCGCGCGAGCCGATGCTGTAGAGCGCCATGCACAGTGCCGCGCCGACCATCAGCGCATCGCCGCGCCAGGCATCGGCACCCGCCGCGCCGTGGTCGACGCCGAGCGCGATCGCCACGCCCAGCATTGCCACCCCGACACCAAGGCTCTTGCGCGCCGAGAGCCGCTCGACGCCGAGCAGCGCGCCCAGCCCCATCGTCAGGACCGGCAGCGTCGAGAGCGCCAGCGCACCGCGAGCCGCGGTCGTGTAGAGCAGCGATGCGTTGAAGAGGATCGGGAACAGCGCGAAGAAGAGCAGCCCCAGCCCCAGCGTGGCCGCCCAGTCGCGCCGCGCGGGCCAAGTGCCGCTGCTCCTCCAGGCCAGCGGCAGCAGCAGGAGGCAGCCGATGCCGAAGCGCAGCGAGCCGAGCGCGATCGGATCGATCACGCCGTGGACATAGCGCGTCGCCCCGATCGCCAGGCCGCCGAGCGCGCTCGACAGCAGCGCCGCGAGCACGCCGGCCATCTCGGCCATGCCTGCGATGGCGCTCATTCGAAATCCGGTCGGGTCATCGTTCGATCAGAAAGGAAGTCCATCCGCGCCATCGGCGATCGGCCAACGCCGGCGCGATGCGTCGGCATGCAAAGGCTTCGTCTTATACACAGGCGCAAGAAAACGCGCAGGCCCGCACGCCGGACTGGTCTAGGATGGCCCCCGAATATGTCCCAGCCTTCGCATCCCGCCCAGCCCGCCATCCACCTGCAGCGTGTCCAGGCGCTGCTGCGCGAAGGTGGCCGCAAGCTGCTCGGCCTGGTCGGTCCGCCCGGTGCCGGCAAGTCGACGCTGGCGGCCAGCCTGCTGCAGGCCTTCGACGGCACCGCCCAGGTGGTGCCGATGGACGGCTTCCATCTCGCCAACAGCGAGCTGCGCCGTCTCGGCCGGGCCGCGCGCAAGGGCGCGCCCGACACCTTCGACGCCGACGGCTATGTCGCGCTGCTGCGGCGGCTGCGCGCGCAGCGCGACGGCGAGACCGTCTATGCGCCGGAATTCCGCCGCGAGATCGAGGAAGCGGTTGCCGGCGCCATCGCGGTGCATCCGGGCACGCAGCTGCTCATCGCCGAAGGCAACTACCTGCTGCTGGACCAGGGCCCCTGGGCCGAGGTCGCAGGGCTGCTCGACGACTGCTGGTATGTCGAGGTCGACGACGGGCTGCGCACCGAGCGCCTGCTGCGGCGCCACGAGCAGTTCGGCCGCAGCGCGCGGCAGGCGATCGACTGGGTCGCGGGCACCGATGCGCCAAACGCCCGCCTGATCGAGGCCACCCGGGCCAGGGCGTCCTGGATCTTCCGCTGGACCGATCGCTGAAGGGGGCGGCTGCCCGAAGCACTGCAGCCCTGCCTGAAAAGTTCTAGCATGGCGCCCATGTGGTCCCTGCTGCTCCTTCCCTTCGTCGGTCTGCTCTGGGTGCCGTTCTACAACCACGAGCTGCCGGCGCTCTTCGGCTTTCCTTTCTTCTACTGGTACCAGCTGCTGTGGGTGCCGATCACAGCCGGCCTGATCTGGATCGTCTACCGCCACAACCTGCGCCGAGGGGACGAGTGATGAGCGGCGACATCCACTGGACCGCCCTCGCCGTCTTCGTCTTCTTCTTCCTGCTCGTCACGGTGATGGGCTTCGCGGCATCGCGCTGGCAGACCGGCGGCAGCAAGAAGGAGGCGCATCTCGACGAATGGGGCCTGGGCGGGCGCAACTTCGGCACCTGGATCACCTGGTTCCTGGTCGGCGGCGACTTCTACACCGCCTACACGGTGATCGCGGTGCCGGCGCTGGTCTATGCGGTGGGGGCCTACGGCTTCTTCGCGCTGCCCTACACGATCCTGGTCTACCCGATCGTCTTCATCATCATGCCCAGGCTCTGGCATGCGGCGAGCAAGGCCGGCCACGTGACGGCCGCCGACGTGGTCTACGGGCGCTACGGCTCGCGCTGGCTGGAGCTGGCGGTGGCGGTCACCGGCGTGGTCGCGACCATGCCCTACATCGCGCTGCAGCTGGTCGGCATGGAGGTCGTCATCAAGGCGCTGGGCCTGAGCGGCGAGCTGCCGCTGGCCGCCGCCTTCATCATCCTGGCGCTCTACACCTATTCGGCCGGCCTGCGCGCGCCGGCGCTGATCGCCTTCGTCAAGGACCTGATGATCTACATCGTGGTGCTGGTGGCGGTGGTGCTGGTGCCGAGCAAGCTGGGCGGTTATGCCCATGTCTTCCAGGCCGCCGGCGAAGCCTTCGCGGCCAAGGGCGGCGCCACCGGGCTCACGCTCAAGCCGGCGCAGATGCTGCCCTATGCGAGTCTGGCGATCGGCTCGGCGCTCGCGGCCTTCATGTACCCGCACACGCTGACCGGCATCTTCGCGGCCAAGAGCGCCGACACCATCCGCAAGAACGCGGTCTTCCTGCCGGCCTACACGGTGCTGCTGGGCCTCATCGCGCTGCTGGGCTACATGGCCTATGCGGCGCATCTCGACATCAAGAGCAACAACGACGTGGTGCCGGCGCTGTTCAACGCGCTGTTCCCGGCCTGGTTCAGCGGCTTCGCCTTCGCGGCGATCGCGATCGGCGCGCTGGTGCCGGCGGCGGTGATGTCGATCGGCGCGGCCAATCTCTTCACGCGCAATTTCTGGAAGGCCTACGTGCAGCCCGACGTCACGCCGGCGGGCGAGGCCAAGGTCGCGAAGATCGTCTCGCTGGTGGTCAAGGTCGGCGCGCTGGTGTTCATCCTGTTCCTGCCGACCCAGTTCGCGCTCGACCTGCAGCTGCTCGGCGGCGTGTGGATCCTGCAGACCTTCCCGGCGGTGGTGTTCGGCCTCTTCTTCGGCTGGTTCGGCGGTCCGGCGCTGCTCACCGGCTGGGCGGTGGGCATGATCGGCGGCAGCTGGATGGCCTTCTCGGACGGAATCAAGCCGGTCCACACCTTCCTGATCCACGGCAACGGCTACACGCTCTACACCGGCATCACCGCGCTGCTGCTGAACATCGCGGTGGCGGTGGCGGTGCAGCTGCTGTTCGGGCGGCGCGGGCGGCCGCTGGCTGCGTCGCCGGCGCTTCGCGGCCGCGTGTAGCGGCAGGGCATAGCGGGCCGCGCTTCATTCCGGCCTGCCGGACTGCAGCTACGCCTCTACGCCAGCCGCGGAATGCGCCCGCCCTCCTCGGCAGCTTCCGCCTGCAAGTGGTCCGCCAGCAGCGTGTCCTCCACCTGGATCGGCCCGCCCAGCGTCTTGCTGACCAGGCCGGCGCGGCGCAGCCGGTCGATCGCGGCCCGCACCTTGGCCACGGTGGGCTGGCCCGGCGGGACGCCGGCCAGCGCATCGAGGGTCTCCTTGCCCATCGGCGGCAGTCCCCGGGCGATGGCCAGCAGCACCGCGCGATCGAAGGCCTCGAAAGGCTGCAGCAGCGCATTCCAGATGCCGCGCTGGGTCACGCCGAAATGCTTCACGCCCAGCTCGACGTCGGTCACGCCCTCGGCCGACATCGCCTTGACCACATCCTTCAGCAAGCCCGGCTTGGAGCCGATGCGCTCGTAGAGCCGGCGCAGGTCGGCCAGCGCCAGCTGCTTGCCGGGATGCACCGCGGCGAAGTGGCCGGCCAGCTGGCGCAGGTATTCGTCGCCCAGCGCCGGGAAGTCGAGCAGCTGCGCGAACTGGTACATCGGCGCGCCGGCGGTCGACAGCATGCGCGCCAGCCCTTCCTGCGAAGAACCGGTGAAGACCGAGAACAGGATCTCGCGCCGCTTGTGCAGCACCGCCCGCAGCGCGGCGATCACGCTGTCGCCGTCGGGCACGTCGACCAGGGTCTGGACCTCGTCGAGCATCAGCAGCACCGGCCGGGCAGCGGCTGCCGCGAGGCGGGTCACCAGCGCGTCGAGCCGCAGCTGCGGCGGCGCCGGCAGCGCGCGCCGGGCCGGCGGATCGCCCAGGTCGACCGAGGCGCCGATCAGCCCCAGCTTCCTGACCGGCGTGCGGCCCATGCGTGCGACCCGGCTGCGCGGCACGTTGAGGTCGTCGAGGGCTTCTTCCAGCGCATGGTTGATGGCTTCCAGCGGATTGGCCTTCTGCATCCACAGGTCGGCATAGACCGGCAGCAGGCCGGCCTTGAGCGCCGCCGGTGCCAGGTCGTTGTCGAGGAAGTGGGTCTTGCCGACGCGGCGCGGCGCGAACATCGCGACCGGCCGTCCCGGCTGCGCCTTGAGCAGCCCGATGTAGCTGGCCGCCAGGTCGGGCCGGCGCACCTGCAGTTCGTCGAAGGTCTTCACGTTGCGGTTCGTTGTTGCATGAACAGCAATTGTCGTTATTACGACAACGAACCGCAATGGCTCGATGCCAAGGTCCGAAGCGGATGCCCGCGGCCGCGAAGCCGGCCCCTACCAGGGCACCCACGGAACCGGCCTTGCCGGGCCGTCGGGTGCGCCCCCCTTCCAGGGGGGAGCGGCGAAGCCGCATGGGGGGTTTTCAGAGGAATCCAGTGGACAGCCAGGGCACCGCCGCGATCACCACGATGCCGATCAGGAGCGCCAGCATGTAGCCGAACATCGGCCGGATCGCCTGGTCCGGATGCACCCGGGCGATGGCGCAGGCCGCATAGAAGCCCACGCCCAGCGGCGGCGCGAAGAGGCCCAGACCCATCGACAGGGTCGCGACCATCGCGTAGTGCACCTCGTTGATGCCCATGGAGCGTGCGATCGGGAACAGCAGCGGCCCGAACAGCACGATCGCCGGGATGCCTTCCAGCACCGAGCCCAGCACCACGAAGGCAACGATCGACACCGCCAGGAAGGCCGGCGCGCCACCCGGCAGCTGCGCCATCGAGGTTGCCAGCCAGCCGGAGAAGCCGGACTGGGTGAGCCCCCAGGCCATGGCGGTCGCGGTGCCGATGATGAGCAGGATCGCGCCCGACAGCGAGGCGGTGCTGACCAGCATCGGCCCGATGCGGCGCCAGTCGAACTGGCGGTAGAGCAGCAGCCCGACCACGATGGCGTAGGCGATGCCGATGGTCGAGACCTCGGTGGCGGTGGCAACGCCCTCGACCACCGCGGCGCGGATCACGAAGGGCAGCGCCAGCGCCGGCAGCGCGATCGCGAACAGCCTTCCGATCTCGCCCCAGGGCTGGCGCCGGACCTGGTCCAGGTTCTCGCCGCGGCTGCGCCGGTGCACCACGAAGCACAGGCCGATGCCCAGCACCACCGCCGGCAACAGGCCGCCTGTGAACAGCGCCGCGATCGACACCCCGGTGGCCGAGCCGATCGCGATCAGCACCAGGCTGGGCGGCACGGTCTCGGTCTGCGCGCCGGTGGAAGCCAGCAATGCGACCAGCTCGCCGTCGCGCGCGCCGCGCTTGCGCATCTCGGGAAAGAGCGCCGGCGCCACCGCCGCCATGTCGGCCGCCTTGGCGCCCGAGATGCCCGACACCAAATACATCGCGCCGACCAGCACATAGGAGAGGCCGCCCCGGATATGGCCCAGCAGGCTGGCCAGGAAGGCGACCATGGCGCGCGCCATGCCGGTCATCTCGATCAAGAGGCCGAGGAAGACGAAGAGCGGCACCGCGAGCAGGATCAGGTGCGACATGCCCTCGTCCATGCGCCCGATGATCACCGGCAGCGGCGTCTCGGTGCCGAGCGCGAGGTAGCTGAAAGTGCCCAGCCCGAAGGCGAAGGCGATCGGGATGCCGGCGAAGACGCTGCCCGCCGCCACGCCGACGAAGAAGATCAGCAGGTTGAGCCGGCCCAGGTCGGCGAAGGCCGAGCGGCCGAACCAGAAGGCGCCGACCAGCACCAGCACGATCGCGACGGCCTGCAGCGCCGGCTTCAGCGTGGCGTCGCGCAGCAGCCGCAGCAACGAGAACGCCGCCATCAGCGCGATGCCCACCGGCAGCGCCGCCGCGCGCCAGAGGTTGGAGATCTCGAGCGCCGGCGTGGTGATGGCGCCCTCGTCGGCCGCGTATTCCCAGGCCGGCCAGGCGACCATGACCAGGAAGGCCAGCGCGGCGCAGGTGGCCAGCGCCTCGAAGACCTCGCGCCCGGCCGGCGACATGCGCGCGACCAGCGCGGTCATGCGCATGTGCTCGCCGCGGCGCAGCGCGATCACCGCGCCGAACATCGCCAGCCAGATGAAGAGGATCGAGGCCAGCTCGTCGGACCAGACCAGCGGCCGGTGCAGCACGAAGCGGGCGAAGACGCCCGCGAACAGCACCACGATGTCGGCCAGCACCAGCAGCGCGGCTGGCCCTTCGACGAGCCAGCCCAGCGCCGCGTCGAGGCGCGCCAGGCCGCGCTTGCCGCTGCTCACGCCAGCTTGCCGGCGCCGCGCTCGAGCAATGCCCAGGCCTCGTCGCCGTATTTGCCCTTCCATTCGGAATAGAAGCCGGCCTTGCGAAGCTGGTCGCGGAAGGCAGCCGGGTCGGGCTGGTTGAAGGCCATGCCCTTGCCGGCCAGTTCCTTCTGCAGGCCGGCATTGAGCTCGGCCACGTCGGCGCGCTCCTTGATGCCGGCGTCGTTGATGTTCTTGGCGACGATGGCCTGCAGGTCGGGCGGAAGCTTGTCCCAGGCGCGCTTGTTCGACAGGAACCAGAAGCCGTCCCACATGTGGTTGGTCAGCGAGCAGTATTTCTGGACTTCGTAGAGCTTGGCGGTCGAGATGATCGCCAGCGGGTTCTCCTGGCCGTCGACGATGCGCGTCTGCAGCGCCGAATAGACCTCCGCGAAGTTGATCGACGCGGGCGAGGCCTCGAGCGCCTTGAACATCGAGGTCCACAGCGGCGACACCGGCACGCGGATCTTGAAGCCCTTCATGTCGTCGGGCGTGGCGATGGGCTTGTTCGAGGAGGTGATCTGGCGGAAGCCGTTGTCCCAGATCTTGTCCATCACGACCAGGTTGGCCTTGCCGATCTGGGCCCGGATGTAGGCGCCGAGTTCGCCGTCCATCGACTTCCAGACCGCGTCGTAGTCCTTGAAGGCGAAGCCGATGCCGCTGATGGAGGCGCTGGGCACCAGCGTCGAGAGGATCAGGCCCGACAGCGTGAAGAACTCGATCGCGCCCGAGCGCAGCTGGCTCAGCATGTCGGTGTCGGAGCCGAGCTGGTTGTTCGGGAAGATCTGGATGTCGACCCGGCCCTTGCTCTGCTCGCGGATCGCATCGGCCATCTCCTTGGCGCGGGTGTTCATCGGGTGCGCGAGCGGCAGGTTGTTCGCGTACTTGTAGGTGAACTCGGCCTTGGCCTGGGCGAAGGCGCCGCCCGCCGGCAAGGCGAGCGCGGTGGCGCCGGTCGCGGCGAGGATCTGGCGTCGGGTGAACTGCATTCGTTGTCTCCTGGGATTGCGGATGGGATTCCGTCTGGGCCGCGAGTATAGGGCTCGCGCCCGCTCTGGCAGGGGCAGGAATGCCCGGACGCCGCCCGCCGAAGTCGCGCCAGATACACTCGAAAGCGCGGCCGACCGGCCACATTTGCAGGCACAGAACACCGGAGACTTCCATGAGCGCATCCCCCTCCTCCACCCCCGTCGCCGTCGTCACCGGCGGTGCGCGCGGCATCGGCCTGGCCGTGGCCCGCTGGTTCCTGGCGCACGGCCATCGGGTCGCGCTGCTCGACATCGACCGCGAGACCCTGGAGCCCGCCGCGGCGGCGCTGGCGCGTCCCGACGATGTGCTGGCGCTGCATGTCGACGTCTCCAGGCCCGATCAAGTGCGTGCCGGCATCGAAGCGGTGGTCGCGCGCTTCGGCCGCATCGACGCGCTGGTCAACAACGCCGGCATCGCGGTGTTCAAGCCGATCGGCCAGACCAGCTTCGAGGAATGGCGCGCGGTGCTCGGCACCAACCTCGACGGCGCCTTCCTGTGCACCCAGGCCTGCGCGCCGGTGATGATGAAGACCGGCGGCGGCGCCATCGTCAACATCGCCTCGATCTCGGGCCTGCGTGCCAGCACCCTGCGCGTGGCCTACGGCACCAGCAAGGCGGCGCTGATCCACCTGACCAAGCAGCAGGCGGTGGAATACGGCAACGCCGGCATCCGCGTGAACGCGATCGCGCCCGGCCCGGTCGACACCGAGATGGCCAAGCTCGTGCACAGCGTGGCGATCCGCTCCGACTACTACGACGCGATCCCGCTGAACCGCTACGGCACCACCGAGGAGATCGCCGAAGGCGTCGGCTTCCTGTGCAGCCCGGCGGCCAGCTTCGTCAACGGCCAGGTGCTGGCGGTCGATGGCGGCTTCGATGCCTCGGGCGTCGGGCTGCCGACGCTGCGCCGCAACGCCGGCGCCTGAAGGTCGCGGCGGCCTCCAGGCCTGCGCTCAAGCCGGCAGCGCCACGCCGGACAGCGCCTCGCAGGCCGCGATGAATCGATCCTGCAACCCGGCCGAGCGCGCGGCCTCCAGCATGGCCTTGGGCCGCTGGTGGAAGAAATAGTCGCCAGTGACGCGCGCAGCGGGTTCGTCGCTGCCCGCCAGCCAGGCCTGGGTCCTGGGCCCGAGCGCGATGTCGTCGGTCGCGCCGGCGCCGCCCATCTTCGTTGCCACCCAGCCGGGCTCCAGCGCATTCGAGCGCACATCGGGCCAGCGCCGCGCGACGGCCAGGGCCAGCAGAAGGTTGTGCAGCTTCGAATCCGAATAGGCCTGGAGGGCGTTCCAGGACCGCTGCCGCCAGACCAGGTCATCCAGCGAGGTGTCGCCACTGCGGTGCAGGCCCGAGCTGATGTAGACCAGCCGCGCCGGACGCGCGATCAAGGCGGTCAGCACATAGGGCGCCAGGGCGTTCACCGCGAACAGCTGCGGCAGGCCGTCGACCGTCTCGACGCGCTGCGCCTCGCGGTAGCCGAGCGCGGCGTTGTGGATCACCGCGTCGAAGGCGCCGGAGGCATTCGCCTGCTCGGCCAGCTCCTTCATCGCGGCAATGCTGGACAGGTCGGCGACCAGTGCCGACTCGGCGCCGGGCACCGCGGCCCGCGCATCGGCGGCGCGCTGCGCGTTGCGGCCGTGCAGCACCACGCGGTGGCCGTCGGCCACGAGCAGGCGGGCGGCCATCATGCCAAGGCCGTCGGAGGATCCGGTGATCAGGATGCGAGACATGGCGACTGCTCCCTTCAAACAAAGTTGCCGCTATCCGTTCAGCTGCCGGGGTGGAACATCCGCCGCGTCCAGCCAGGCATTCATCAGCGTGTAGGTCACGGCCAGCAGCACCGGCCCGACGAAGATGCCGACCAGGCCGAAGCCCAGCAGGCCGCCGATCACGCCGGCGAAGATCAGCAGCAGCGGCAGGTCGGCGCCGCGCTTGATCAGCGCCGGCCGGATGAAGTTGTCCATCGTCCCGACGATGACGGTCCACACCACCAGGAAGATGCCCCAGCCGGTCGAGCCGTTCCAGAAGGCCCAGACCGCGGCCGGCGCCAGCACCAGCGTCGGTCCGATCTGCACGATGCAGAACATGAACATCACCGCGGTCAGCAGCGCGGCGAAGGGAACGCCGGCGATCGCCAGGCCGATGCCGCCGGTCACTGCCTGGATCACCGCGGTGACGCCGACGCCCAGCGCCACGCCGCGGATCGCCTTGCCGGCCAGCACCACCGCGTCCTCGCCCCAGGCCCCGCCGAGCCGACGGCCGAAGCGCCGCACCTCCCTGGCCGCCGTCTCGCCCTGGGCATACATCACCGCGGCGATGACCACCGTCAGCATGAACTGCAGCGTCAGGGCGCCGACCACGCCGGCGCGCGAGAACAGCCAGCCGGTGACCTGCGTCGCATACGGCGTGACCTTGGCCTCGATGCCCGACACGCCGGACGCGACCAGGTCGTCCCAGGCCGACTTCGCCTTCGGGCCGACGAAAGGCAGGTTGGCGATCCAGTCGGGCACCTGCGGCGGACCCTTGGCAACCAGCGCCTTGAACCAGACCACCACCTCGTCGGCATTCGACGCGACGGTCGAGATGGCCAGCGTCAGCGGCAAGGCGAAGAGCAGCAGCATGATCAGGATCATCACCAGCACCGCCAGGCTGCGGCGCTTCCAGAGCCGGGCCTCGAACCACAGCAGAGCCGGCCAGGTCGCGACCACCACCATCACCGCCCAGATCGTCGCGCCGAGGAAGGGCCGCAGGATCCACAGCGTCGAGGCGATCAGCACGACGATGGTCAGCACGCCAAGAGTGTTCTTGGCGAGGTCGAGGCGGTTGGGTGTCAGTGGCGGCGGCGGCGTCATGGCTTCTTCAACTCCTGGGGGGCCGTCCGGTCCGACGGCGCGATGCATTGCAGCCGCAAGTGTCGCGGATTCAGGAATCGGGTCGCGAAAAGGCCGCGTTCGCCGGGGCGGCCAGGCGCCGGCTCAAGCCAGGTAAGCCTCCAATACGGCCGGGTCCGCGCGCAGGGAATCCACCGTGCCCTGCATCACGATCGAGCCGCGCTTCATCAGGTAGGCGTAGTCGCAGACCGAGAGCGCGATCTCGGCGTTCTGCTCGACCAGCAGGATCGACTGGCCCTGCTGGTGCAGGGTCACGATCGCCTGGAAGACCAGGTCGACGATCGCGGGCGCCAGGCCCATCGACGGCTCGTCCAGCACCAGCATGCGCGGCTCGGTCATCAGCGCGCGGCCGATGGCGAGCATCTGCTGCTCGCCGCCGCTCATCAGGCCGGCGGTCTGGCCACGCCTTTCCTTCAGCCGGGGGAACAGGTCGTAGACCCGCTCGACCAGCGCGCTCGAATCGCCGCGCCCGGCATAGCTGCTGAGCTTCAGGTTCTCCTCGACGGTGAGCGGCGCGACGATCATCCGGCCCTCGGGCACCAGCGCCAGTCCGCGCCGGACCACCCGGTGCACCGGCAGCGTCGAGATCTCCTCGCCGTCGAGCTTGACCGAGCCGCGCACCGGCCGGTGCAGGCCGGCAATGCTGCGCAGCGTGGTCGACTTGCCGGCGCCGTTGGCACCAAGGATGGCCACCATGCTGCGCGCGCCGACCTCGAAGCTCAGGTCGTTGACGGCGCGGATCGCGCCATAGCTAGCGCAGAGCGCGGATACGGTCAGCATCGGCAGTGTTTCCAAAATAGGCGGCCTGCACATCGGGATGGGCGATGCACTCGGCCGGCGTGCCGTCGGCCAGCAGGCGGCCGAAGTTCATCACCGTGACGTGGTCGCAGAATTCCTTCACCAGGCGCACGTTGTGCTCGACCATCAGCACAGTCAGCCCGCCGTCGCGCAGGCTGTGCACCAGGCTGCCGATCTCGTTCGACTCCTGCACGTTCATGCCGGCGGTGGGCTCGTCCAGCAGCAGCAGCCGCGGCCCGGTGCCGAGCGCGCGGGCGATCTCGACGCGCCGCTGCTCGCCATAGGACAGGGTCTCGGCGAGCAGCTGCGCCTGGCGCACCAGCTGCACCCGCTCCAGCAGTTCCATGGCATGGGCCTCGACCGCCTTGCGCGCGGCGACCGCCTTCGGCAGGCCGAGGAAGGACGCCCACAGCGAGGTGCCGCGCCGCAGGAAGCAGCCGGCCATCACCTGCTCCAGCACGGTCATTCCGCTGAAGAGGCGCACGTTCTGATAGGTGCGCGCGATGCCGAGCGCCGCGATGTCGTGCGCCGCCAGCCGCTGTATCTCGGTGCCGCCGAAGCGGATCGTCCCGCTGTCCGAAGGCAGCAGGCCGCTGATCAGGTTGACCAGCGTCGTCTTGCCCGCGCCGTTGGGTCCCATGACCCCGGCGACGCTGCCGCTGCGCACCGTCATCGAGAGGCCGGAGACCGCCGCGACGCCGCCGAAGTTCTTGCCGATCGCCTCCACCTGCAGCAGCGTGGTGTCGGCTTGCGCTGCTGCGCGCGCCGCCATCAAGGCGCGTCTCCACCAGCGCGCCGTGCAGCAGCGACTGCCGGCACCGCCGCGGCCAATGCCTCGCCCTGCCCTTCGCGGGCCGCGCGGCGCAGCCGGATGGCGCGCGGATCGACCAGCCCGCGCGGCAGGAAGATCATGATCAGCAGCAGCGCGACGCCGTTCGCCACTTCCTGGAAGTCGGGGATCACCGCCTGCGCCAGCACCGGCAGCGCGGTGAAGACGGCGGCGCCGATGATCGCGCCGACCCAGTGGTAGGAGCCGCCGAGCACCACGCCGGCGATCATGGTGAAGGCGATGTTGACGAAGTAGGTGTCGGGCGAGAGGAACTGCAGCGCCAGCGCGAGCAGCATGCCGCCGATGCCGCCGATCGCGCCCGAGATCGCGAAGGCGATGGTCTGGATGCGGCGCGGCGCGATGCCCAGGCTCGATGCGACCGCCGGGTCCTCGCGCACCGCCCGTGTCGCGATGCCATACCAGGAGACCGAGAGCCGGTGATAGACGACGATCGCCACCAGCAGCAGCAGCACCAGAACCCCCAGCGGGATGCTGACCGGCAGGCTCAGTCCGTTGACCCCGCCGGTCACGCTCGGCACGTTGATGACCACCACCCGGGTGATGAGGATCAGCGCCAGGCTGGCCAGCGCCATCCAGTGGCTGTCCAGGCGCAGGAAGATCAGTGCGACCAGGTAGGCGAGCGCCGCGCCGGCCAGCATCGCGGCCGGCAGCAGGAAGACCGGATCGAGCCCGGTCAGCAGCACCAGCCGTGCGCCGACGAAGCCGCCCATGGCGGCATAGGTCACGGTGGCGAAGCTCAGGATGCCGGCCGACAGCACCGAATAGGTGCTGAGCGCGAAGAAGGCGTTGACGATGGCGAAGGCCACCGTGCTCTGGTAGGCCCTCCAGAATTCGACTAAAGGCTGCATCGATCAGGCCCGAGAGAAACCGAGGCTGCCGAACAGCCCGCGTGGCCGCAGCAGCAGGAAGCCCAGCAGCAGCGCATAGGTGATGCCGTCGCGCAGCCCCGAAGACAGGTACTGGGCCGACATCACCTCGAGCACGCCCAGGCCGACGCCGGCCACCGCGGTGCCGCGCACGTCGTCGTAGCCGCCGACCACCACCGCCGCGAAGCCCTTCAGCAACAGGCCCTCGCCGAGCAGGAAGGACACGTTGTGCGTGGTGATGCCGCCCAGCACGCCGGCCAGCCCCGAGGTCGCGCCGGCGATGAAGGCGGTGACGATCACCACGTAGCGCGGATTGACGCCGCCGAGCGAGGCCGCGGTCTGGTTCCAGCCGACCGCGCGCATCGCGGCGCCGAAGCGGCTGCGGCGGATCAGCAGGTGCAGCCCGGCGGTCACGCCGAGCATGACGCCGATGGTGATGACCTGCATCGCCGGCAGCGGTATCTCGCCCAGGTGGAACATCGCGCCCGGATAGCTGCCGCGCGGAAAGCTCAGGCTCTGCTGGCCGGTCGCGGTGCCCGCCAGGCTGTCGAGAATGATCCAGAAGGCGATGCTGGTGATCAGCGCGCCCAGCATGCCGGTGCCGCGCCGGCGCAGCGGCTGGAAGGCCACCTGGTCGACCACGACCGCCAGCAGCCCGCCCGCCAGCACGCCGATCAGCAGCGCCGGGATGAAGGGCAGCTTCAGCTGCTCGACCGCCGCCAGCGCTGCGATCGCGGCCCAGCTGGCGTAGCTGCCGTGAGCGGCGTTCAGGATGCCCAGGGTCGCGAAGACGATCCCGAAGCCGAGGCCGAACAGCGCATAGAGCGAGCCGAGCGCGCAGCCGTTGATCAGTTGCTCGAGGAAGAGTTGCATCGCGGCGCGCCGTCTACTTCGGCGCGACCCAGGGGACGATCTTGCCTTCGGGCGACCACGACACCACCAGCGTGCCGGTCGTCTCGGCCTGCCCGCCCTTCATGACTTCGCCGCCATAGACCTGGTGCTCGATCGTGCCCACCTTGGCCAGCGCAGCGCCCAGCGCCTCGCGGGTCGGCTTGCCCGACAGCGACTTCATGCCCTGCGCGATGAACCACACCACCTGGTAGCCCTGCGCCGAATAGATGTCCGGCGGCGCGTTGAACTTCTTCTGGTAGGCGGCCACGAAGGCCTTGGCCTCGGGCGTCTCGACGATGGCGTCGGAGAAGCTCACCGGGAAGGGCACGCCCACCACCGTGTCGCCCATCTTCTTGAAGATCGGCGCCGGCGACAGCACATCGTTGCCGACGATGGTCTTGGCATAGCCGCGGTCGTGCAGCGCGGTGATCGCGCCGGCTGCCGCGCCCTGGGTGGCATAGACCAGGATCACGTCGGGCTTGAGGCCCATCGCCTGCGTCGCGGCGGCGGTGAAGTCGGTGTCCTTGGTCAGCACGTTGACGACGCCGGCGGTGGCGACGCCCTTGCCTTCCAGCACCTCGCGGGTGGCGTTCATGCGGCCCTTGAAGGCGTCGTTGTCGGCGGCCAGGATATAGGCCGCTGTCTTCGGCTTGATCGCGTCGACCACCTTCACAGCGGTGGCCGTGTCCTTCGGCCCCGGAAGGATGGTCATGCTGTAGACGTAGGGCGGCTGCGGCAGGCCGGCCGCGGTGGCGCCGAAGATCACCAGCGGCGTCTTGGCCTCGTTCACGATCGGCTTCACCGAGCCGGCCACCGGCGACAGGATGCAGCAGCTCACCGCCAGCACCGACGGATCGGCCACGAACTGGTTGGTGTTCTGGATGGCGCGGGCGGCATCGCTGCCGCTCTCCTTGGCCTCCAGCACGATCGATGCGCCGCCCAGGTACTTGGTGGCCTTGACCTCTTCGGCCGCCAGCTGCGCGCCGTTCCAGTAGGACTGCCCGGCCGACGCCAGCGCACCGGTGTTCTCGGTGATGAAACCGACCTTGTAGTCGCCCGGCGCCAGGCCCTGCGCGGCGGCGGGTGCGCCCTGCAGCGCCAGCGCGGCCAGTGCCGCCAGCGCGGCGTGGGTGGGGGAAGCGATTCGTCTGCTCCAGCTTTTCATCACATGCTCCTCGTTGTTGTCCTGTCGGTGCGTTGGATCGGGGCCGGGCCTCAGCCGCCGGTCATGTACTGCTTCTGCAGCGCATCGACCCGCGGGAAGCCGATGAAGTCGTTGAAGGCATGCAGCCCGGTGACCTCCAGCGGCAGCTTCTTCGAGGACTTGGCCTCGGCCAGCGCGCGCAGGTTGGTGCGCATCGCCTGCGTCGCGCTCATCAGCGCCACCAGCGGGTAGGTCGCGATGGCGGCCACTTCCTCGATCTGCTTCGGGCTCAGGTCGGTCTCGAGCCAGGCCAGCAGCTGCAGCGACAGCGGCACGCCGCAGCCTTCGCGCATCGCCTGCAGGCCGGCGAAGTCCTTGAAGCACTTGGAGATCGGCTGGATGATGTCCGCGCCCGCCGCCACGTAGGCGCGCCCGCGGCGGATCGCCTCGGCCGGATCGGTCGCGTCGGTGCGGGCGATGATCAGCAGCTCGGGGTTCTTGCGCGCCGCGACCATCGCGCGGATCTTGCCGATGTGGTCTTCCATCGGCACCACGTCGATCTGGTCGGACGAGCAGGGGCAGCGCTTCGGCGAGACCTGGTCCTCGACGATCACCGCCGAGGCGCCGGCGTTCTCGAATTCGCGCATGGTGCGCATCGCGCTGACCGCGTTGCCGTAGGCGGTGTCGATGTCGGCGATGACCGGGATGGTCACCGCGTTGCACACGTTGCGCACCACCGAGAGGTTCTCGGTCATCGTGTAGAACTCGGTGTCGGGCTCGCCCAGGTAGGAGGACGAGATGCCGTAGCCCGAGGTGAGCAGCGCATCGAAGCCGGCCTCCTGGATGAGCCGGGCGCTCAGCGCATCGAATGCGCCTGCGGCCCAGACGGTCTTCTTGGTCTTGATCAGTTGCTTAAGGTTGGGCATCTTGAACACTCCTTGATGATGAATCGTTGAGGAATCTCTTCTTCAGATAGGTCTCGAGGCCACCGGCCTCCAGCATGTCGAGATCGGCGCGCGGCAGCGGCTCGAAAGGAATCTCCGTGCCTTGCGTGAGGTTGCGCACGCACTGGCCTGCCCAGTCGACCTCGAGTTCGTCCCAGCGCTGGGCGAAACGCAGGATGCCGGGACAAGGCACCTGCGCGAAGCCCATGCTGATCTCGCCGCGCCAATAGCCGGGCGAGAAGGATTCGGCGATGACGCCGGCGATGCCCATGTGGCGCATCGCCTTCATCGGCGGATAGTGCGGATGGCCGTAGCCGAAGTTGTGGTTGCCCAGCAGCAGGTCGCCGGGCTTGACCAGGCTGGCGAAGGCCGGGTCGTATTCCTGCATCGCGGCCTTGCTCAGCTCGTCGATGTTGGTGGTCTTGATGTTCTTCACGCCGACGATCTGGTCGACGTCGAAGTCGACTTCCTCGAACTTGAAGGCGACGCGGCCGCGCAGGTTCTTCAGGGCCATCTGGTGTTCCTTCAGCCGGCGAGGTAGGGACGGGGATCGGCGATCCTGCCCTCGACCGCCGAGGCCGCCAGCACCGCCGCGTTGCACAGGTAGATCTCGGAATCGGGACTGCCCATGCGGCCGCGCACGTTGAGCGTGCCGGTCGACACCGCGCGCTGGCCGGGCGCCATGGTGGCGATGCGCCCGAAGCAGTAGTCGCAGGACGGCGAGGACACGAAGGCGCCGGCCTCGACGAAGACCGACAGCAGCCCCTCGCGCGAGGCGGCCGCCATGATCTCCTGGCTGGTCGGCACCACATGCAGCGCGAAGCCTTCCGCCACCTGGCGGCCGGCCAGCACCTGGGCGGCCGCGCGCAGGTCCTCGATGCGGCCGGAGGCGCAGGAGCCCAGGTAGGCGGCCTGCACCGGCAGGCCCAGGTGGTCCTTCAGGTCGCGCGTGTTGGCCGGGCTGGGCGGGATCACGATGATCGGCTCGAGGTTGGACAGGTCGATCAGGTGGCGCGCCGCGTAGTCGGCATCGTCGTCGCTGCAGACCGGGTCCAGCTTCTTGCGGGCCCGCGGCAGCGCGTATTCGAGGCGGCGCGCATCGGGGTTGACGATGGCGGTGACCGCACCGGTGAACATCGCCAGGCCGGTGATGGTCTGCAGCGCGTCGTTCGACATGTTGGCCACCGCCGGGCCGCCGATCTCCAGCACCTGGAAGCGGCAGGAGGCCGATCCCAGCACCCGCACCAGGTGATGGAAAACGTCGCGCGCCATCACGCCGGGCTGCAGTTCGCCGACCAGGTCGACCCTCGTCGTCTGCGGCACGCGGATCGACACCCGCTCCAGCGCGAAGGCCTCCAGCACGTTGCGCCTGAGGCCCATGGCCAGCGTGCCGAAGGTGCCGAGCTGGCTCACATGGCCGTCGAAGTGCACCACGAAGGCGCCCGGCGTGGCATAGCCCACCTCGGAGGACACCTGGTGGCCGATGCCCTTGCGCTCGTAGAGCTTCACGTCGTTGATGGCGGTCCACTCGCGGGTGCCCTTGTGCAGCTCTTCCTCGGCCGGCGTCACGGTCGGCACCATGTGGTCGATGAAGATGCCGAAGCGCTCCGGCTCGGCCATCTTCTCGATGCCGAAGTCGTTCTTCAGCTGCTTGAAGATCACGTCGGTGTAGCCCGGGAAGTCGTAGGCCAGCACGAAGTCGGGCTTGGCCATGACCTCGTCGCCGGCCTTGACGGCGGGTAGTCCCGAGACGCGCGCGAGGATCTTTTCGGTGATGGTCATGCCCATGGGTGATGTCTCCGATTCGGTGGGGTCGGGCCGCGCTTCAGGCGGGGTTGCGCAGGCCGAGCGAGCCGGGGTTCATCCGGCCCTCCGGGTCGAGTGCGCGCTTGATGGCGACCAGCATGTCCCAGCCCGCAGGCTCCATCACCTGCTGCAGCGGATAGTCGCGGCCGATCTGCCAGTTGACGCCGCCCAGGCCGAGGTAGACCTGCTGGACGCCCTTGCGCAGCGCGATGACGGCCTCGCGCGCCGGCAGATTGGCCGGACGGTCGAGCCAGGGACCGACCACCTCGTCGCCCAGGCTCTTGCGATGCAGCGGCGTGATCTCGTCGCGCCAGTAGAAGGCCGGCTCCAGGAAGAACTCGTTGCCCACCGTCATCGTGAGGTGCGACAGGATGATGCCGTGCTGCTCGATCAGCGCCGACTGGCTCTTGAAGTAGGCGGCGCTGGCCTCGACCACGCGGGCCGCCTCGCTGAGCGGAAACACCGCATGGATCGGCACCCAGCGCTGGCCGTCGGCGCCCAGCATGCCGCGCACCGGATTGAAGGGGCGCGAGCGCATCACCCGCGCCGCCGCGTTCTCGATCTCCACACCGTGCCTGGTACCGATGGCGCGCAGGGCGGCCAGGTTCTCGGCCAGTGCGCCGGCGCTGCGGCCCTCCACCACCAGGTGCAGCGAGCACTCGTGGTCGGCCAGGTAGTTGGCGCCGGTGCTGGCCACGTTCACCGCGTCCTTGATGCCCTGCAGCAGCCCCTTTGACGAACCGCGCGCGATGCTGCCGAGGATCTTCACCCCGTCCGACAGCTTGTTGACGCTGGCCGAGTTCAGCGCCTTGGCGCGGTCGATGCCGAAGCCTTCGGAGATGCCGCGCACCGCGCTCATCTCTGCCTGTGCCAGCGCCATTGACTTCATGTCGACGAAGCCGAAGCCCAGGTAGTCGAGGTGCTGCGGCGCCGGTTCGAGCCTGAGCGTGGCCGCCAGCTTCAGCCCGAAGGCGCCTGTGTCGCCGAGGAACAGGCCGGTCGTGTCGGGGCCGGCATGGCGGGTGAAGGGCTTGGTGCCCACCCGTCCGCCCGATCCGGTGGTCACCACCTGGCCGCTGGCCAGAAGCACCGTCACGCCGAGCACGCTGCCGGCCACCGTGCCGTGCAGGGTCGAGCCGAAGAAGGCGCTGTTCTGCGAGAGCGCGCCGCCGACGGTGGCGTTGATGCCCGACAGCGGCCCCCAGTAGCCGGTGTTCATGCCGCTGGGCTTCAGCGCCTCGTGCACCTGGGCCCAGGTGCAGCCGGCCTCGACCGTGATGTAGCGGTCTTCGACGTTGACTTCGAGCACGCGGTCGAGCTGGCGCGTGTCGATCACGATCGTCCGCGCGCTCTCGGCCAGGTAGCCCTTCGAATAGGACATGCCGCCGCCGCGCGGCACGATCGCCACGCCGTGCGCGGCCGCCGCCTTGACCGCGGCCACCGCTTGCTCGCGCTCCTGCGGCAGCACCACGCACAGCGGCGCGACGCCGGACTGCCAGAAGATGTCGTTGGCGTAGTAGTCGCGCGTGGCCTGGTCGGCAAGCACCCTGGAAGCGCCGACGTCGGCGCGCAATCGGGTCAGGAAATCTTCGTCGCTGTTCATGTCGTGGCGTGCAGCCTGTTTTGGATCAAGTAAGAAAGGCCGGGCTCAGCCGGTCACCTGCAGGTCGTCGGCCGGCCTGAAGTCGTAGCCGGCCGCATGGCGCCTGACGTAGCCGCCGTGGGGCGCGCCGAAATGCGCCGGCAACAGCAACGCGTTGCGGTCGTGGCAGTAGTCGAGGATGGAGCGCCGGGTGCTGCGCGCGACATCCGCCAGCTCGCAGAAGCAGCTGTTCCAGTCCGGCCGGAACACCTGCATCGGCTGGTGCAGCGAGTCGCCCGGGAACACCGCCGCATCGCGGCCGGATTCCAGCTTCAGCAGGCCGTGGCCGGCGGTGTGGCCGAGCGCATCGTGGAAGACCAGGCCGTCGAGGATCGACGAGCCGTCGTCAATGAAGTCGACCAGGCCGGCCTCGATCACCGGCATCACGCTGTCCTCGATCACCGCGATGTTCTCGGGCAGGGTGCGCTGCCCGCCCTCGGGCGACTGCCAATGCTCGAACTCGCGCCGCGAGAAGACATACCTGGCATTCGGGAAGGTCGGCACCCAGCGGCCGTCGACCAGCCGCGTGTTCCAGCCGACGTGGTCGACATGCAGGTGCGTGCAGATGACCAGCGTCACGTCCTCCGGCTGCACGCCGGCCTCGGCCAGCCGCTCCAGGTAGGGCAGGTGCAGCTGGTGGAATCGCTCGAACAGCGGCAGGGCGCGGGCCTTGTCGTTGCCGCAGCCGGTGTCGATGAGGATCGTGTGCCGGTCGTCGCGGATCATCCACGAATGCATGCTGGACATGACCTTCTGGCTCTGCTCGTCCCAGAAGCGCGGGTCCGACAGCGTGCGGTGCTCGCGAAAGATCTCCGGCGAGAAATCGGGGAACAGGAAGCCCGGCTTGAAGCCTGGCGTGAGCATCTCCTCGATGCGCGTCACGTGGTAGGCGCCTATCTTGAAGGTCTGCATTCTCTTTGTGTCACCGTGGGCTTCCGGACCGTGATGTTGGCAGCGGCCCGGCGCCGGCCTCACAGGGTAAACATCCAGTTCCACCACAATGTGGCGTCGATATGATCCGCGCCTATGAATATGAAAGAAGCCAATCACCAAGAAGATGACGATCCGACTCCACAAGGTAGAGGATTTCGCTCGGGCACCCAGAGCATCGAGCGGGTGATCGACGTGCTGCGCGTGATCGCCTCGCGCGGGCGGCGCGGCATGCGCGCGGGCGAGGTCGTCGCGACCTCGGGGCTGGCCGAAGCCACCTGCTTCCGCATGCTGCACAGGCTCGAGTCCGAGGGCATGCTCGACCGCGACCCACACACCAAGAAGTACTTCCTGGGGCCGCTGCTGCACGAGTTCGGCCTGCTCGCACGGCCGCGCTACCGGCTTGCCGAGCTGTGCGACGCGCCGCTGCACCGGCTCGCCGACTTCACCCAGGACACGGTCTACCTGAGCGAGCGCAGCGGCCTGGAGGCGGTCTGCGCCAACCGCGCGCTGGGCGACTTCCCGATCAAGTCGCTGTCGCTCGACATCGGCATCCGCCGTCCGCTCGGCGTCGGCGCGGGCGGCCTGGCCATCCTCTGCTCGCTGCCGCCGGCCGAGGCGCAGGCGGTGGTGCGGGCCAACGCGCATCGCTACGAGAAGTTCGCCACCTTCACCGCCGACTTCCTGGGCGGCGCGATCGCCGAGGGCCGGGCGCGCGGCTACTGCTTCCTCGAAGGGGCGGTGACCCCGGGCACGGCATCGATGGGCGTCGCCTTCCCGCCCGGCAATCCGGTCGCGGCGATCAGCGTCGCGGCCATTTCCTCGCGCTTGCAGCCCGAGCGGCGCGAGGCCATCGCCCAGCAGATGCATCGCGAAGTGCGCAAGATCGTCTCGCTGATGGAAGCCGCAGCCAGCGGCGAGGCCACCGCCGGCGCCTGAGGACAACCCGCAGGCAAGTCCCGCCGTCGCCGGGTAGACTCGTCGCGCTGCATTTACCCATGCAGTATTCGGATCAGACGGTTTACCGACCGGCTTCGTCCACTTGTCAACAAGCCACGCTACCGCGTGTGGAGAACGATCAGATGACTGCGCGTCCAGCCTTGCGGCTGCATGTGCCGGAGCCCTCGGGGCGACCTGGCTGTGCGACCGATTTCTCATACCTCCAGATTTCCGGCGCGGGCACCGTCCGAAAACCGCCGGTAGACACCCCTCCCGCCGACACCGCCGACCTGGCCAATTCGCTGATCGGCGTGCTCGATCGCGACGGCCGCGCGGTCGGCCCCTGGACGCCCGACATCGACAGCACCCGGCTGCGCAAGGGCCTGCGCTCGATGATGAAGACCCGCATCTTCGACTCGCGCATGATCCTCGCCCAGCGCCAGAAGAAGACCTCGTTCTACATGCAGTGCTATGGCGAGGAAGCCATCGCCGTCGCGCACGGCGCCGCCCTGCAGAAGGGCGACATGTGCTTTCCGACCTACCGCCAGCAGGGCCTGCTGCTGAGCCGGGACGACGTCTCGATGAGCGAGATGATCTGCCAGCTGATGAGCAACGAGGCGGACCCGATGAAGGGACGCCAGCTGCCGGTCTTCTACTCGATCAAGCGGGCCGACTTCTTCAGCATCTCGGGCAACCTGGCGACGCAGTTCCCGCAGGCGGTCGGCTGGGCGATGGCCTCGGCGATCCAGGGCGACACCCGCATCGCCTCGGCCTGGATCGGCGACGGCGCCACCGCCGAGGCGGACTTCCACACCGCGCTCACCTTCGCGCACGTGTATCGGGCGCCGGTGATCCTCAACGTGGTCAACAACCAGTGGGCGATCTCCACCTTCCAGGCGATCGCCGGCGGCGAATCCACCACCTTCGCCGCGCGCGGCGTGGGCTGCGGCATCGCATCGCTGCGGGTCGACGGCAACGACTTCCTCGCGGTCTACGCGGCCACCCAATGGGCCGCCGAACGGGCACGCTCGAATGCCGGCCCGACCCTGATCGAATGGGTGACCTACCGTGCTGGCGGCCATTCGACCTCCGACGACCCCTCCAAGTACCGGCCCGCCGACGACTGGGAGCGCTTCCCCCTGGGCGACCCGATCGAACGCCTCAAGAAGCACCTGATCGGCCTCGGCTTCTGGTCCGAGCAGGAGCACGAGCAGGTCCAGAAGGAGCTCGAAGCCGAGGTGGCAGCAGCGCAGAAGGAAGCCGAGAGCCACGGCACTCTTCTCGATGGCCGGGTTCCGAGCGCCGCGACCATCTTCGAGGACGTGTACGAGACCATGCCGGCGCACCTGCGCCGCCAACGCCAAGAGCTGGGAGTCTGACGATGTCGACCATTCTCGAAGAACAAGGCACGAAGGCGGCCGAGGCCGCTGCCAGCACCGAAGCCGGCGCCAGCAAGCCGATGACCATGATCCAGGCGCTGCGCTCGGCGATGGACGTGATGATGGAGCGCGACCCGAAAGTGATCGTCTTCGGACAGGACGTCGGCTACTTCGGCGGCGTCTTCCGCGTCACCGAGGGGCTGCAGGCCAAGTACGGCAAGACCCGCTGCTTCGACACGCCGATCAGCGAAGGCGGCATCGTCGGCGTCGCGGTAGGCATGGGCGCCTACGGCCTGCGCCCGGTGACCGAGATCCAGTTCGCCGACTACTTCTATCCCGCCTCGGACCAGATCGTCTCGGAGGCCGCACGCCTGCGCCATCGCTCGGCCGCCGACTTCACCTGCCCGATCACCATCCGCATGCCCTGCGGCGGCGGCATCTACGGCGGCCAGACCCACAGCCAGAGCCCCGAGGCGCTGTTCACCCACGTCTGCGGCCTGCGCACCGTGGTGCCGAGCAATCCCTACGACGCCAAGGGCCTGCTGATCTCGGCCATCGAATGCAACGACCCGGTGATCTTCCTGGAGCCCAAGCGCCTCTACAACGGGCCCTTCGACGGGCATCACGACCGGCCGGTCGTGCCCTGGTCCAAGCATCCGCTGGGCCTGGTGCCCGAGGGCTACTACAAGGTGCCGCTCGAATCGGCCAAGGTGGTGCGCCCCGGCGAGCAGCTGACCGTGATCGCCTACGGCACCATGACCTGGGTCGCGGAATGCGCCGCGCAGGAGACCGGCATCGATGCCGAGATCATCGACCTGCGCTCGATCTGGCCGCTGGACCTCGACACCATCGTCGCCTCGGTGAAGAAGACCGGCCGCTGCGTGATCGTGCACGAAGCGACCAAGACCAGCGGCTTCGGCGCCGAGCTGTCGGCGCTGGTGCAGGAGCATTGCTTCTACCAGCTGGAGGCACCGATCGAGCGCGTCGCCGGTTGGGACACGCCCTACCCGCATGCCCAGGAGTGGGCGTATTTCCCGGGCCCGGACCGCGTCGGCGCGGCCTTCAGACGCGCAGTGGAGGCATGACCATGGGACAGTACGCAATCAAGATGCCCGACATCGGCGAAGGCATCGCCGAGGTCGAACTGGTGCTGTGGCGGGTGAAGCCCGGCGACACCGTGACCGAGGACCAGGCGCTGATCGACGTGATGACCGACAAGGCCACCGTCGAGATTCCTTCTCCGGTGTCGGGCACCGTGCTGTCGCTGGGCGCCGAGGCCGGCGCAGTGATGGCGGTCGGCGCGGAATTGATCCGCCTCGAAGTGGCCGGCGAGGGCAATGTGCGTGAAGCTGCTGCCGGCGTGCCGGCTGCGGCCCGCGCATCCGCCGGCGCTGCCGCCTCTTCGACTTCCGCGGCTTCATCGGCTTCAGCCGCATCCACCGCTCGGCCGAAGTCAGCGCCGCCCGCTGTGCCGACGCCGCAGGCGGCAACTTCCGCTTTCGACGACGCGCCCCCGGCCCAAGCACCGAGACACGACCGCCCGCCGGTGACGGCGCCGGTGGCCATGCGCGCGCCCGGCGAGAAGCCCTTCGCATCGCCGGCGGTGCGCCAGCGCGCCTGGGACCTGGGCATCGACCTGCAGTTCGTGCACGGCAGCGGTCCGGCAGGGCGCATCACGCAGCAGGACCTCGACGTCTACCTGGTGTCCGCGCGCCAGCCGCGCGAGGCGCAGGCGCGGCAAGCCGGCTATGCGCAGCGGCACGGCGAGGAAGCCATTCCATTGATCGGCCTGCGCCGCAAGATCGCGCAGAAGATGCAGGAAGCCAAGCGCCGCATCCCGCACTTCAGCTACGTCGAGGAGATCGACGTGACCGAGATCGAGGCCCTGCGCGCCAAGTTGAACGAAGGCTACGGCGCGCAGCGCGGCAAGCTCACCCTGCTGCCCCTGCTGGCGCGCGCGGTGGTGATCGCGGTGCGCGACTTCCCGCAGATGAACGCCCGCTTCGACGACGACGCCGGCGTGGTGGTGCGGCACCAGCCGGTGCACCTCGGCATCGCCACCCAGACCGATGCCGGCCTGCTGGTGCCGGTGGTGCGCCATGCCGAGGCGCTCGATCCCTGGTCCTTCGCGAAGGAGATTGCCCGGCTGGCCGAGGCCTGCCGCGGCGGCAAGGCGACGCGCGACGAGCTGTCGGGCTCGACCCTCACGATCAGCAGCCTGGGGCCGCTGGGCGGGATCGCCACCACGCCGGTGATCAACCATCCGGAGGTGGCCATCATCGGCGTCAACCGCATCGTCGAGCGGCCGGTCTTCCGCGGCGCGAACGTCGAGGCGCGCAAGCTGATGAACCTCTCTTCTTCCTTCGACCACCGGGTGATCGACGGCATGGATGCGGCCCGCTTCATCCAGGCCATCCGCGCGCTGCTCGAGACCCCCGCCCTACTTTTCGTGGAATGAGCATGCCGGTGAATTCATCCAGGACGACAAGACTGCTGGTCATCGGCGGCGGCCCGGGCGGCTATGTCGCGGCGATCCGCGCGGCGCAACTCGGCATCGCGACCACGCTGGTCGAAGGCGAGGCGCCCGGCGGCACCTGCCTGAACATCGGCTGCATCCCGTCGAAGGCCCTGATCCACGCGGCCGAGGCCTACGACACGGTGGCGCGCGCCGCTTCTTCCTCTTCGGCGGACTCGCCGCTCGGCATACGGGCCAGCGCGCCTTCCATCGACCTGCACCGCACGCAGGCCTGGAAGGAAGGCGTCGTGTCGAAGCTCACCGGCGGCGTCGCGGCGCTGCTGCGCAAGGCCGGCGTGCAATACATCCAGGGCTGGGCCACCGTGGTCGACGGCAAGACGGTCGATGTCGTCGGGCCCGGGGACGGCGCGGCGACGACGCGCGTTCATTGCGAGCACCTGCTGCTGGCCACCGGCTCCGAGCCGATCGAGCTGCCCCAGCTGCCCTTCGGCGACACGGTGATCTCCTCCACCGGCGCGCTGGCCCTGACCGAGGTACCGGCGCAATTCGTGGTGGTGGGCGCCGGCTACATCGGCCTGGAGCTCGGCATGGCCTGGCGCAAGCTGGGTTCGGAGGTGACGATCGTCGACGTCGCCGACCGGATCCTCCCCGGCTACGACGAGGAGCTGGGCAGGCCGGTGCTGGCCGCGCTCAAGCGCATGGGCATCGTCGTGCACCTGGGCTGCACCGCCGAAGGCATGACCGAGGCCAGGGACGGCCTGCGGGTGCGCAGCCGCAAGGCCGACGAGTTCGTGCTGCCGGCCGACCGGGTGCTGGTCGCTGCCGGCCGGCGCCCGCGCACCGCCGGCCTCGAATCGCTGCAGCTCGACATGGCGGGCCGCGCGGTCAAGGTGGATTCGAGCTGCCGCACCTCGATGCGCAACGTCTGGGCCATCGGCGATCTCACCGGCGAGCCGATGCTGGCGCACCGTGCGATGGCGCAGGGCGAGGTGGTCGCCGAATGCATCGCGGGGCACAAGAGGAGCTTCGCGCCGCTGGCGATCGCGGCGGTCTGCTTCACCGACCCCGAGGTGGTGGCGGTCGGGCTGACGCAGGAGCAGGCCAACCAGTCCGGCATCGAGACGGTCAGCGCGTCCTTTCCGTTCGCGGCGAACGGCCGCGCCCTGACAATGGAAGGCGGCGAAGGCTTCGTGCGCGTGGTGGCACGGCACGACAACCATCGGGTGCTGGGCTGGCAGGCGGTGGGCACCGGCGTATCGGAACTCGCAGCGGCCTTCAGCTATGCGATCGAGATGGGCGCGCAGCTGGAAGACGTGGGCGCCATCATCCATGCCCATCCCACCTTGGGCGAGGCGGTGCAGGAGTCGGCGCTGCGCGCGCTGGGGCGCGCAATTCACGTGTAGGCCCCCCCGACGAGCGGCTTCGCCGCCATCGGACTCGATTTCTTTCCTGGAATAGATCGGCACCGCGCCGCGTCATGCAGAACGGGTGGGCCGCCATGCATGGCATGGCCGGCCTGCCTTCACTCCAGAGAAAGAAACACGATGAACACGAAGCAATGCATTTCGAGGCGCGACGCGGTGCAGCGCGGCCTGGGGCTGGTGGCGACCATCGTCGTCGTCGCCGGCGCGAGCCGCGCCGCATCGGCTGCCGACGGCAAGCTCGCGAAGTCGGCGGTGCAGTACACCGACGTCGGCACGCAAAAGGGCATGGACTGCGACGACTGCATCCAGTTCCTGCCGGGGCCGACAGCCGGCGGCCCCGGCGGCTGCAAGGTGGTCGAAGGCGAGATCAGCTCGCACGGCCACTGCCTGGCCTTCTCGCCGAAGCCGAAGTAGCAACGCGTCGAATCTCATTTCAGTTTCCACGGCGCTACGCGCTCCACTCGCATCGCATGAAACCGACGCGCGCTCACCGAACCGATGGCCGCGAAGCCGGCCACCTTCCAGGGCACCCGCGGAACTGGCTCCGCCCCGCCGCTGGGTGCGCCCCCCCCCCCCGCCGAAGGCGGTAGAGAGGGGGGAGCGGCAAAGCCGCTCGGGGGGTGCTGCCGTATCCAGCACAATCCCGGCGATGCAAGCGCTCCACTACTTCGATCCGTCTTCCATCATCGACACCACGGTGAGCATCGGCGCCGCCTTCATCCTGGGCGGCCTGATCGGCCTGGAGCGGCAGATCCGCCAGCGTACGGCGGGCCTGCGCACCAACACGCTGGTGGCGGTGGGCGCGGCGGTGTTCGTCGACCTGGCGCAGGGGCTCTCTGGCAACGACGGGGCCGTCCGGGTGATCGCCTACGTGGTCTCCGGCGTGGGCTTCCTGGGCGCGGGCGCCATCATGAAGGAAGGCATCAACGTCACCGGCATCAACACCGCGGCCACGCTGTGGGGCTCGGCCGCGGTCGGCGCATGCGCCGGAGCGGATCGCATCGTCGAGGCATTCATCGCGGGCCTCTTCGTGCTTGCGGCCAACACGCTGCTGCGGCCGGTGGCCGACCGCATCAACCGCAAGCCGCTGGACGAGGAGAGCAGCGAATCCAACTACACGGTGCAGGTGATCTGCCGCGGCAGCGAGCGTGCGCTGGTGCATGACCGGCTGATCGAGTGGCTGGAGGCCGACGGCTACCCGGCGCGCCATGTCGAGCAGGCGCCATTCGGGCGCGACGACGTGAACATCCAGGCGGTGCTCTACGCCACGTCCGTCGTGCCGGAAGAACTGGACGCGGTCATGGAGAAGATCGAGACGATGCCCGGCGTGACGCACGCGTTCTGGAGCGCCAGCGGGCAGGACTGACTTCCGCCGGGCCGATGGGGTCAACAATGACTATCGACGCGCCGGTCGTTTCATGGCTCTTTCATCGTCTGGACGGCCGTCCTGAATATCATTCGACGATGACGAACCTGATCAGGATTCCCGGCCGCCTTCGCCTTTTGCTTGCGTTGGTGCTGGCGGCTGTCGGCCTGGTGGCCGGCGGCCTCGCGGATGCCTGCACCCGCGCGGTCTACCTCGGCAAGGACAACGAGGTCATCACCGCGCGCTCGATGGACTGGAAGGAAGACATCCAGTCCGACCTCTGGATCTTCCCGCGTGGCATGCAGCGCAACGGCGAAGCCGGCGCCAATTCGCTGAAGTGGACCTCGAAATACGGCAGCGTGATCGCCTCGGCCTACGGCGTCTCGACAACCGACGGCGTCAATGAGGCCGGCCTGGCCGCGAACCTGCTCTGGCTCGTCGAATCGCAATACCCGGCCTTCGACGCTTCGTCCAAGCCCGGCCTGACGATCGCCGCCTGGGCGCAATACCTGCTCGACAATTTCGCCACCGTGCAGGAGGCCGTCGATGCATTGCAGGGCGAACCCTTCACCCTGGTGACGGACAAGGTGCCGGGCCAGGACCGCGCCGCGACCCTGCATTTGTCGATCTCCGACGCCAGCGGCGACAGCGCCATCATCGAGTACATCGGCGGCAGGCAGGTGATTCATCACAGCCGCCAATACCAGGTGATGACCAACTCGCCGATCTTCGAGCAGCAGCTGGCGCTCAACAGTTACTGGCAGCAGATCGGCGGCACCGTGATGCTGCCGGGCACCAATCGCGCGTCGGACCGATTCGCCCGTGCGTCCTTCTATGTCAATGCGCTGCCGAAGTTCGACGATCCGGACATCGCGATCGCCGCGATGTTCAGCGTGATCCGCAATGCATCGGTTCCCTTCGGCATCCTCACGCCCGACGAACCCAACATCTCCTCGACCCGCTGGCGCACCGTGGTCGACCATCGGCGCAAGCTCTATTTCTTCGAGTCGGCGCTGACGCCCAACACCTTCTGGGTCGACCTCAAGAAGCTCGACTTCTCGGCCGAGACCGGCCAGGTCAAGACCCTGACCCTCGGGCCGGACGCCAGGAACATCTTTGCCGGCGAGACCTCGGCGAAGTTCAAGGTCGCGAAGCCGTTTCGCTTCCTGGGGCTTTCGCCGAGCTGACGAGGCGATGAGCGAGGGCACCGGCTCAGGCAGCCGTCCACCCCCCATCGAGCATGAGTGCGCTGCCGGTCATCAGGCTGGACGCGTCGCTGGCCAAAAAAACGATCGCGCCCATGACCTCCTCCACGCTGCCAACGCGTCCGAGCGCGATGCGATCAGTGACCCATTCGTGAAAGCCCGGCTTGTCGAACATCGCCGCGGTGAAGGCGGTCCTGACGAAGGTGGGGCAGACGGTGTTGACGCGAATCGCATGTGGGCCGACCTCCCAGGCCAGCGCCTTGGTCATGCCTTCGATCGCATGCTTGCTGGCGCAATAGAGGCTGCGCATCGGACTTCCGACGTGGCCCATCTGTGACGACACATTGATCAGCGAGCCGGGCAGCGAGGCGGCCATCAGGCCCTTGATCACCGCACGGGCAAGATAGAAGGCGGCTTTCACGTTGAGATCGAGGACCGCGTCGATGTCCTCGTCGGCCGTCTCGATCAATGGCTTCGGCCGGTTCATGCCGGCGCTGTTCACCAGGATCTGGAACGGCGCCCGGGACGCGAGTTCGCGGCTCACCGCATCCGGGTCGGTGACATCGAGCACCAGATGCTCGCAACGGCCGCCGGCCTGCGCGATGGCCGAGCAGGCCTGCTCGAGTTCGTGCCTCGAACGCGCTGCCAGCGTGACCTCGGCGCCTGCCTGCGCCAGCGCGGCCGCGGCGGCAAGGCCGATGCCGCGGCCCGCACCGGTCACCAGCGCGCGGCGGCCGCCGAGCCCGAAGCCGGGCATGCGCGGCAGGGTGATCGGCGCTGGCGCAGCGGCGCCGTCAGCGATAGCCGTCATGCCTTGCCGTCCTCTTTCCGCGAGCGCCGCGAGGCCGCGATCGCCATCAGCCTGCGATCGCGCCAATCGCGGCGCTGCCCGAGTTCGTCCTGCGACAGGTAGCGGCGCCGTTCGGCCTCGACCCGGCCCACCAGTTCCGGCGGCCACTGCTCGTCCTGCGATCGCGATGCGGCGATCGACTGGTAGAGCGGTCCGAGCCGCGCCGCGTAGTCGGCCACGCCGCCCGGCGCATTGAGGTCGATGGTCTCGAAGGGCCCCATGAAGGACCAGCGCCAGCCCAGGCCGTCGCGAACGGTCTTGTCGATGTCCTCGCAGGTCGCGACGCCGTCGGCGACCAGCGCCCAGGCCTCGCGCAGCAGCACACCCTGCAGCCGGTTCAGCACGAAGCCTTCGATCTCGCGGTTGACCCGCACCGGCGACTGGTCGACTGCCAGCATCAGGGCATGCGCGAAATCGCATGCCGCGGCACCTGTCGCGGGCGAGGGGACCAGTTCGACCACCGGCACGAGATGCGGCGGATTGACCGGATGGACAACGAGCACGCGCGTGGCCAGGTCCAGTCCCTGGGTCAATTTCGAGCTGCCGATGCCCGAGGTCGAACTGCCCACGACCGCATCCGGATCGAGCAGCTCCTGCAATTGGCGCATCAGGCCCAGCTTGACATCGACCCGTTCCAGCACCGATTCCTGCACGTAGCCGGCGCCCCGCACCGCATGCGCGAGATCGGCCGAGACGCGTATGCGCTGCAGCACCGCCGGGGCATCGTCGACGAGGCCATGGTGCTGCATCTGCTCGAGCTGCACGCGAATGAAGTCCGGCACGCCGGCGGCGGTATCCGGATTCGCATCGAACACCCGCACCTCCAGCCCGGCGCGGGCAAACACGATCGCCCAGCCCGCGCCCACCAGGCCAGCGCCGACCACCGCCACATGCCTGCCCTTCAACAATTGGCGAGCTGCCAAAGAAGCCATTTCAGCCCTCCACGGCGCTGCGGTGTTCCACTGCCCCTGCATAGGGAACGTCCCGCTTGCCGTAACGACGCACCCGCAGGTTGGCCTGCTCGCCGTGGGCCAGCATGCCCTCGATGGTGCAAAGCCGCGAGCAGTAGGCGCCGATCATCGCGCTCGCCTCGTCGGTGGTCACGCGCTGGTAGGTGCAGGTCTTGATGAACTTGCCCACCCAGAGGCCGCCGGTGTAGCGCGAGGCCTTGCCGGTCGGCAGGGTGTGGTTGGTGCCGATCACCTTGTCGCCATAGGCGACGTTGGTTCGCGCACCCAGGAACAAGGCGCCGTAGTTGTGCATGTTGCGCAGGAAATAGTCCGGATCGCGAGTCATGACCTGCACATGCTCGGATGCGATCTCGTCGGCGACCGAGACCATCTCCTCGACCGTGTCGCAGACGATCACCTCGCCATAGTCGCGCCAGGAGACGCCGGCGGTCGCCGCGGTAGGAAGGATCATCAACAGGCGGTCGATCTCGCGCAGCGTGTCCTCGGCCAGCTGGCGCGAGTCGGTGACCAGCACCGCGGGCGAGTTGTAGCCATGTTCGGCCTGGCCCAGCAGGTCGGTCGCGCACATCTCGGCATCGACCGAGTCGTCGGCGATCACCAGCGTCTCGGTCGGGCCCGCGATCAGGTCGATGCCGATGCGGCCGAACAACTGCCGCTTCGCTTCGGCCACGAAGGCATTGCCGGGGCCGACCACCATCGCGACGGGGGCGACCGTCTGGGTGCCCAGCGCCATCGCGGCGATCGCCTGCACGCCGCCGAAGGTGTAGATCTCGTCGGCGCCGCCCAGGTGCATCGCGCTTACCACCGCCGGGTTGGGCCGGCCCTGCACCGGCGGCGAAGCGGCGATCACCCGCGGCACGCCGGCCACCTTGGCCGTCACCACGCTCATGTGGGCAGAAGCGACGAGCGGGAACTTGCCGCCGGGCACATAGCAGCCCACGCTGGCCACCGGCATGTTCTTGTGGCCCAGCACGACGCCCGGCAGGGTCTCGACCTCGATGTCGTGCATCGAGTCGCGCTGGGCCTGCGCGAAGCGGCGCACCTGCTGCTGCGCGAACTCGATGTCCGAGCGCTCGCCGGGCGACAGGGTGCGCAGGCACGATTCGATCTCTGCCTGCGAGAGCCGGAAATCCTCCGGCGCCCAGTCGTCGAACTTCTTCGAATAGGCGGCCACCGCGGCGTCGCCGCGCGTTTCGACCTGGCCCAGGATCTCGGCGACCGTGTCGCGCGTCTGGATCGCATCGCTGGTCTTGAGGTTCTGGCTGCGGCCATGCTTGAGGTAGGTGATCATTGGATGCTGCTGTTGCGATGGATGGATGGAGGGGATTCGGTTCGCGCGGCGCGTCCGGTCGACGAATCGGGGCCGCGGAAAGTCTTTGCACTTTTGCGCAACATCGAGTGCAACGCTTGCGCAAACGCTAGGGATCATCCCTTACTGCCCGCGTACGACAAAGCCCGTACGCTTGGGCGGTGAACAAGCCCAGACCACCGACCAAAGCCGACAAACCGCAACATGCCGCCCGAGCCGGCGCAACTTTGCGAGAAATTGCAGATGAACTGGGCGTTGCGGTTTCCACCGTCTCGCGCGCCCTCTCCGGCCATACCGCGATCAGCTCGCGCACCCGGGAGGAAGTCATGACCGCCGCCGCCCGCGCCGGCTACCGGATCCCGTCGCAGGGGCGCGGACGGGTCGCCGGCACCAAGATGATCGGCGTGGTGGTGGGTGCGCTGCACAACAGCTTCATGACGCTGTTGCTGCAGCATCTGCACAACGCCCTGCATGTGGCCGGCTACCAGGTGGTCCTGCTGATCGATCCGATGACGGACGCGGAACAGGTGCTGGCCTTCCGTCCGCTGATCGAGGGCTATCTCGACGGCCTCATCTTCGCCACCGCGACCCTCGATTCGCCAATGGTCATCGAGCTTCGGCGCCGCAACATCCCGATGGTGATGGTGGTCAGGTACGTCGACATCGTGGGCGTCGACATCGTCGAGATCGACAACGTGCAGGCCGGCATCGAAGCGGCGCGCCACCTGCATGAACTGGGGCATCGGCGCATCGGCCTGATCATGGGACCGGCCAACACCTCCACCAGCCGCGACCGGGTGGCCGGCGCGATGGGCTGGCTCCAGCAGGCCGGGATCGATACCCAGCAGGTGCGCCTGGAGTGGGGCGACTACACCTCCGACATGGGCTATTCGAAGGCGATGGCGATGATCGAGGGCCGGGATGCGGTCACCGGCATCGTGGCGGGCAACGACACCATCGCGCTGGGCGTGCTGGAGGCCGCGCGCCGCTGCCGGCTCGACGTGCCGGGACAGCTCTCGGTGATCGGCTTCGACGACATCCCGCTGGCGGGCTCGCCGATCATCGGCCTGACCTCGATCCGCCAGCCGGTGGAGGCGATGGCCCGCACCGCGGTGCGCCGCCTGCTCGACCGGATCAAGCCCGGCACCGCCGCGATGCCGGCGTCGCGCGACGTGTTGCCGATCGAGCTGATCCGCAGGCAGACCACCGGCCCCTGCCAGGGCGCCTAGGGCATCAGAGCCCTGGCCCCGAGCGCATCGGGCGCTAGGGAACAACCCTAGTGTTTGCGCAAACTTTGCAGAGAAGTTTGCGCGACAGTTGCAACTCCTACCGAGTTGCCCTCAGCATGACCGTCGCTACCGCCCCCCGCACCCTGTTCGCCAAGATATGGGACGAGCATGTGATCGACCAGCTGGTGCCCGGCGTGGACCTGTTGCACGTGGACCGGCACCTGCTGCACGACCTGGGTTGCGGCGACGCGATGCTGCAGGTCGAGAAGCGCGGCCTGCCGCTCCGCAACCCCGAGCTGTGCTTCGCGACGCCGGATCACATCGTCGAGACCCGGCCCGGCCGCAGCGGCGGCATCGCACCCTGGGCCGACCTGCTGATCAACCGCTTGCGCGAGCAATCGCGCAAGGCCGGGGTGAAGCTCTTCGACATCGGCGAGGACGGCCAGGGCATCGTGCACGTGATGGGCCCCGAGGTCGGCGCCACCCTGCCGGGTACCACGGTGCTGTGCGGCGACAGCCACACCTGCACCCACGGTGCGCTCGGCGCGCTGGCCTTCGGCATCGGCTTCACCGAGATGCAGCATGTGCTGGCGACGCAGACGCTGCCCCAGGCCCGGCCGCGCACGCTGCGGGCGCATTTCGAAGGCAGCCTGCCGCGTGGCACCGGCGCCAAGGACATGGTGCTGGCGCTGATCGGCCGCATCGGCGCGGTCGGCGGCACCGGCTTCGCGATCGAATACACCGGCGACGCGGTGCGGGCCCTGGACCTCGAAGGCCGGATGACCCTGTGCAACCTGTCGATCGAATGCGGCGCGAAGATCGGCATGGTGGCGCCAGACGGGGCCACCTACGACTGGATCAAGGGGCGCCGCTATGCGCCGCGCGATGCCCGCTGGGACCAGGCCGTCGCCTACTGGCGCACGCTGCCCAGCGATGCCGGCGCGGTCTACGACCACAGCGTCCGCATCGATTGCGCAGGGCTCGCACCGCACATCACCTGGGGCACCAGCCCCGAGCAGGTGATCGGCATCGACCAGCGCATTCCCGAGCCGGCATCCGCGCCCGACGATGCGCGCCGCCTGGCCTGGTCGCAGGCGCTCGACTACATGGGCCTGCGCGGCGGCCAGCCGATCGCCGGCACGACGGTCGACCGGGTCTTCATCGGCTCGTGCACGAACTCGCGCCTGCCGGACCTGCGCCGCGCGGCCGCCATCGTCGCGGGCCGCAAGGTGGCGCCTCATGTGGAGGCCTGGGTGGTCCCGGGTTCCGAGCGGATCCGGCGCGAGGCCGAGGCCGAGGGGCTGCACGAGGTCTTCCGCGCGGCGGGGCTGCAGTGGCGCGAGCCCGGCTGCTCGATGTGCGTCGGCGCCAACGGCGAGCTGGTGGGCAGCGGACAGCGCTGCGTCTCGACCTCGAACCGCAATTTCGTCGGCCGCCAGGGACCCGGCGCGCGCACCCATCTGGCAAGCCCTGAAATGGCCGCCGCCGCCGCGATCGCCGGCGCCATCGTCGACGTGAGGAACTGGTGATGCAGAAGTTCCAGGCCCTGACCGCCGTCGCGGCGCCCTACCCCTTTGCGAACGTCGACACCGACCGGATCATCCGCATCGAACGCTGCGCCCGCACACCGCGCGAGGAGATGGGCCGCTGGGCCTTCGAGATGGAACGCTTCGATGCCGATGGCAGCGAGCGGGCCGACTTCGTCCTGCACCGGGAGCCCTTCCGGCAGGCCGGGATCTGGGTCGCGGGGCCGAATTTCGGCTGCGGCAGCTCGCGCGAGCAGGCGGTGTGGGCCATCGCCGGACTCGGGATCCGCTGCGTGATCGCGCCATCCTTCGGCGACATCTTCTTCAACAACTGCGTGCAGAACGGCGTGCTGCCGATTCGCCTGCCCGCAGCCACCGTGAACGAACTGCTCGATGCGCTGGGCCAGGCCGGCCCCCGCACGCCCGAGCTGGCGACGATGACCGTCGACCTGCTGGCCCAGCGCATCGACCCGCCCGCCGGCCGCCCGGCCATCGCCTTCGAGGTCGAGCGACTGCAGCGCGAAGCCCTGCTCGAAGGGCTGGACCCGATCGCGATGACCCTGCGGCTGTCGGACCGCATCGATGCCTTCCAGCAGCGCCAGCGAGCCGCCAGGCCCTGGGTCTGGGAAGTCTGAACCACTCACCATCCATTGAACGTCGAGGAGACCCCATGCGCCACGATCACCCGTCCAGCTTCAACGAGAAGCGCCGCCAGCTGACGCTCGGCATCGCGGCCGCCCTGCCGGCCGCGCTGCTGTCGAAGGCGGTGCTGGCCGCGTTCCCGGACAAGCAGATCCGGATCATCGTTCCCTACTCCGCCGGCGGCGGCACCGACGCGGTGGCGCGCCAGCTGGCGCAGCGGCTCGGCCCGCGCCTCGGGCAGACCGTGCTGGTCGACAACCGCCCCGGCGCGGACGGCGTGATCGGCACCGACATGGTCGCCAAGTCCGCGCCCGACGGCAGCACCCTGGTGCTGGTGGTGGCATCGCACCTGATCAATCCGCTGGTCATGGCCAAGATGCCCTTCGACACCTACAAGGACCTCACCGGCGTCACCATGGTCGCCGACGGGCCGCTGGCCTTCGTGGTCGGTGCCGATGTACCGGTCAACAACATGAAGGAGCTGACCGAGCTGATCCGCAAGACGCCGAAGAAGTATTCGTACGGCAGCTCGGAGAGCATGACCCGCCTGGTCGGCGCGATGTACGTCGAAGGCCAGAAGCTGGACGCTGTGCACATCCCCTACAAGGGCAGCGCCCCGCTGATCACCGACGTGACCGCCGGCACCACCACCATCGGCGTGTCCAGCGTCGTGAGCGCGAAGCAGCTGGTGAAGGCCGGCCGCCTGAAGGCGCTGGCGGTGACAGGCCCGAAGCGCTCGCCGATGCTGCCCGACGTGGCGACCATGGCCGAGCAGGGATTCCCGGCCTTCGACCAGGTGCAGACCTCGTTCAGCCTCTTCGCTCCCGCCGGCACGCCGCCCGCGATCCTCGATCGGCTGCAGAAGGAAATCGCGGCTGTGCTGCAGACGCCCGACATGCAGAAGTTCCTGGCCGAACAGGCGGCCTTTCCGGTCGGCAACACGGTCGCCGAGTTCAACGAGCAGGTGAAACGCGACGCCGCCTTCTGGGGCGGCCTTGCCAAGTCGATCAACCTGCGCCCCGAATAGGACGACATCCGAAGTGGACACGAGCAAGATTTCCCCCGTGGAGCGTCCGCGCGGCTGGACCCGCGACGAGGTCGAGCGCGACAACAGCTGGGCCGTGCGCCTCGACGCCGCCGAGATCGCAGCCTTCGAGGCCGGCATCGCCAGCGCCAAGGCCAGCGGGCGCGGCATGTTCGAGCTGTCGCGCAGCGATTTCGCCTTCGGTCCGGCAGCGCTGCAGCGCCTGCGCGTATGCGTCGAGGAAGGGCAGCGCGGCCGCGGCTTCCAGCTGATGCGCGGCCTGCCGGTCGAGCGCTGGACGGTGGAAGATTCGCGGCTGATGTTCTGGGGACTGGGCCTGCACCTGGGCGTGCCGCGCCCGCAGGGCAAGGCCAGCCAGTTCATGTCGGACGTGCGCGATGCCGGCGGCACCTACCGCAGCACGGTGGGCCGAGGCTACAACACGCGCTCGGCGCTCGACTTCCATGCCGATGCGGCCGACATCGTCGGCCTGATGTGCCTGCGCACCGCGCAGAGCGGCGGCGAGAGCATGATCACCAGCTCCATTGCCGCACACAACGCGATGCTGGCCGAACGTCCCGACCTGGTGGCGGAGCTCTACCAGCCGATGACCTTCAGCCGCCAGGGCGAGCAGGCGCCCGAAGAGCCGCCCTACTACACGGCATCGGTCTTCGGCATCAAGGACGGCCAGTTCGCCTGCCGCCACATCCGCAACCATGTGCGTTCGGCGCAGCAGAGCTTTCCCGAAGTGCCGCGGCTCGAGCCCGCGCAGCTGGAAGCGCTCGACTACTTCGACGCGGTGCTGCAGCGGCCCGAGCTCTGCTTCCGCATGGACTTCGAGCCCGGCGACGTGCAGCTCATCAACAACCACGTCGTGCTGCACTCGCGCACCGACTACGTCGACCACGAGGAGCCCGAGCGCAAGCGCCACCTGCTGCGCCTGTGGATCTCGTCTCCCGATGCGATCGCGCTGCCCGACAACTGGGCCGCCGCCTACAAGGACACGGCGCGCCGCGCGGTGCGTGGCGGCTATCGCGGCACCGGCATCACGCCCGAGATCGAGGCCTTCGAGCGCCGGGTGGCGGAGGAGCACCACATGCAGTTCAGGGTCTATGCCGATCGCGACGAAGCCCGCGAGCGCCCGGCCGTCCAGGCACGCTGAAACCCGACCCGAGCAACAGGAACAACAGGAAACTCCATGGCCAAACCCATTCTTCGCGAGATGCTCGAGCGCCGCGAGTTCATCGTCATACCCGGCCTGCAGGACATGATCGCCGCCGCGGTGGCCGAGAAGGTCGGCTTCCCGATCGTCTACGGCAGCGGCTACTGGCTCACCGCCTCGAGCCTCGGGCTGCCCGACGCCGGCATCGCGACCTACACGCAGATGGTCGATCGCATGTCGACGCTGGTGCGCTTCAGCAGCGCGGCGGTGATCGCCGATGCCGACACCGGCTACGGCGGCCTGCTCAACGTGCATCACACGGTGCGCGGCTACGAGGCGGCCGGCGTCACCGCAATCCAGCTCGAGGACCAGGAATTCCCGAAGAAGTGCGGCCACACGCCGTACAAGCGCTGCGTGCCGACCCAGGACATGGTCGACAAGATCGCGGTGGCGGTCGAGGCGCGCGAGGACAAGAAGAACTTCCTCATCATCGCGCGCACCGACAGCCGCGCATCGCTGGGCGTCGACGAGGCGATGCGGCGCATGGAAGCCTATGCCCGCGCCGGCGCCGACATCCTGTTCTTCGAGGCGCCGCAGTCCGAGGACGAAATGCGGCGCGCCTGCGAGGCCTTCGACCTGCCGATGCTCGCCAACATGGCCAACGGCGGCAAGACGCCGATCCTGCCGGCAAAGACATTGCAGGAGATCGGCTTCGCGCTTGCCATCTATCCGGCGATGACCAGCCTGGTCGCGGCAGCGGCGATGGAGCGCTCGCTGCAGACCCTGAAGGCCGAGGGCATCAGCGAGAAGCCCGAGCTGCCGCTCTTCGATTTCAACGAATTCTGCGGACTGATGGGCTTCAAGGACGTCTGGGAGTTCGAGAAGCGCTGGGCGCGCTGAGCCCGGAAAGCCGCCCGAACCGACCCGGGCATGAGGAGCAATGGAGATGAATCCCGAATCCCCTGGCGACGACTCGATCCGCGTCTATTGGCAGCCCGGTTGCACCAGCTGCCTGCGGACCAAGGAATACCTGGCGATGCACGGCATCCCCTTCATCTCGCGCAACGTGCTCGCGGATGCCGCTGCTTTCGATGAACTGGCGCGCTTCGGGCTGCGCCAGGTGCCCATCGTCACGCGCGGCAATGCATGGGCCAATGGGCAAGTCAACGCGGACGTCGCCGCGCTGGTCGGCATCGGCCGTGACGATGTCCCCATGCTGCCGGTGCGCGAGCTGAAGCGGCGCCTCGACCTGCTGCTGCCGAGCGCCCTGCGCTACTTCGCGCAGGTTCCGGACGGCAAGCTCGACGCGCAACTGCCGAACCGGCCGCGCAGCTATTCCGAGCTGGCCTATCACGTCTTCAACATCGTGGACGCCTTCCTCGAAGAGAAGGCCGGGCAGCCGCTGGTCTATGAATCCTTCTATCGCGTTCCTCCGCCGGGCCAGGGTTCGCGCGCGCACATCCTGGCCTACGGCGCCGATGTGCGGAAGCGGCTCGATGCCTGGTTCGCCGCGCCGGGGCGCGATTTCGAATGGGGCCAGCGCGCCGACGTCTACTACGGCAGCCAATCGCAGCACCAGTTCCTCGAACGCACCACCTGGCATTCGATGCAGCACACGCGGCAGCTGATGTGGGTGCTGCAAGACCTGCTCGGCATCGCGCCGTCCGAGCCACTGACCGCCGAGCTGTTCAAGGGCTTGCCGATGCCCGAGCAGGTCTGGGAAGACGACCTGGTCGCCTGACGGATCGGCCAGCGCTCCAGCTCTCGGACAGGCGGCCCATTCCGCACTTTTCCATTGCAATGTTATAACGTTATATCCTAGAATTCCGACCATCGGCAGCTGCCCGCCGATGCCTTGAATTCATACAGGAGACAACGTGACCTTCCTTGCCTCATTGCGCCGATGCACCGCCGCCGTCGCGGCCACCGCCCTCGCCTACACCTTTCTTCCGGCCGCCGCCCATGCGCAGGACATCCCGAAGCCCGGCGGCTTTCCCGACCGGCAGATCCGCCTGGTCGTTCCCTTCGGCGCGGCCACGCCACCCGACATCCTCGGTCGGATCATCGGCCCCGCGCTGTCGGCGCGCATCGGCGTGCCGGTCGTCGTGGACAACAAGCCGGGCGCCAACGGCAACATCGGCGCCGCCCTCACCGGTGCCAGCCCGCCGGACGGCTACACCCTGGTCATCTGCGGCCTGACATGCGCCACCGCCGACGTCTTCTACAAGACGCCGGGATTCGAGACCCGCCATGACCTGGCGCCGGTCATCAACATCGGCGCCTTCCCGAGCGTGCTGATCGTCGGCACCAACTCGCCCTTCAAGACCGCGCCCGAACTCTTCGACTACATCCGCAAGCATCCCGGCGAAGTCACCTATGCCTCGTACGGGCGCGGCGGCTCCCCGCACCTGGCGGCCGAGCAGATGGCGACCATCGGCAAGCTCGACATGGTCCACGTGCCCTTCGGCACCTCGGACCCGGTGCTGGACGTGTCCTCCGGGCGCGTGACCTTCATGTTCATCCCGGCCGCCGCGGCACTCGCGCGCAAGGGCCTTGTGCATTCGCTCGCTGTCGCCAGCGGCCAGCGCGAAGAGATGCTGCCCGGCCTGCCGACGGTGGCCGAGTTCGGCTTCAAAGGCTTCAACATGGAAGCCTGGAACGGCCTCTACGCGGCCAAGAACACGCCAGCCGACCGGCTCGAGTACCTCAACAAGCAGATGCAGGCGGTGCTCAACGATCCCGACATCAAGGCGCAGCTCTTCGCCGCCGGCCTGCGCGTGATCGGCGGCTCCCGCGCCGAACTGGCCTCCTACTACGACCAGGACAACAAGCGCTGGCACCAGGTCGCCGACGCCGCCGGCATCAAGCCCGAATAAGGGGGGCCCATGCCATCGACCATCACCATCGGCCGCCGCGGCAGCGCGGCCGTACTGACCCTGAGCGGCCTCGATGCCAAGGGTCTCTTCCCGACCGCGATGCTGCACGAACTGGCGCAGCAGATCGAAGCGCTGCAGCAGCAGCCCGAGGTGCGCGCCATCGTCCTGACCGGCCAGGGCGACCTGTTCTGCGCGGGCGGCAACTTCGGCAATGCGGCCGACGCCCGTGCCGTTTTCGCCGATGCGTTCAAGGCGCTGGTGGTCGCGATGGCGCGCTGCCGGCTGCCGCTCGTCGCGGCGGTCAACGGCAAGTGCACCGCTGGCGGCATGACCCTGCTCGGCGCCACCGACTATGCCTTCACGGTGCCGGATGCGCAGTTCGGCTACGTGGAGCTGGCCTTCGGCGCCTTCCCGATGCTGGCGCTGGTCACGGTGCCGGCGCACGTGCCCAAGAAGACCTTCTTCAGCTGGGCCTACAAGAGCCAGCCGGTCGCGGCGAGCGAGATGCTGCGCCTGGACCTGGTGAACGAGATCGTGCCGGCCGACCGTCTCTGGGAGGCGGTGGACGAATTCGTCGCCGACCTGGCCGGCAAGAACGGCAACTCGATCGCCACCGGCCGCAAGCTCTGGTACGACACCGTCGGCGCGCCGCGGCTGGAGCACCTGGATGCGGCCTATGAAGCGGTCACCTCCTTCGCATCCGTCGACCACTACAAGTAGGACATCTCCCCCATGCCAGCTACCCCCCGGCAGATGAGCCTGGTCGCCTTCGTCCAGGCGTCCAACTGCTCCGTCTACACAGGCTCTTGGCGCCATCCCGCGAGCATGGACGACTACCTGACGCCGGAGTATTTCCAGCGCATAGCCCGCACGCTCGAAGACGGCAAGTTCGACATGATGTTCTTCGACGACCGCCTGTCGATGCCCGACATCTACGGCGGCGATTACCGCGAGACCATCGCCAACGGCGTGCGCGCGGTGAAGATGGACCCCGTGCCGCCGCTGATGGCGATGGCCGCGGCGACCCGACACCTGGGACTCGGCTGCACCTATTCGACGACCTACTACGAGCCCTTCCATGTCGCCCGCCTCTTTGCCACGCTCGACCTGATGACCCGCGGCCGCGTGGCCTGGAACGTCGTCACCTCGGTCAACGATTCCGAGGCCGAGAACATGGGCAAGGTCCAACACATGGCGCACGACCTGCGATACGACCGCGCCGACGAATTCCTCGAGGTGGTGCTCGGCCACTGGGACAGCTGGGAAGACGGCGCGCTGGTGATCGACAAGGCCAATGGCCGCTTCGCCGATCCCGACAAGGTGCACAGGCTGGACCACAAGGGCACCTACTTCAGCTCCAAGGGCCCGCTCGCGGTGCCGCGTTCGGCCCAGGGCCATCCGGTGCTGCTGCAGGCCGGCGGCAGCGGGCGGGGCCTGAAGTTCGCGTCGCGCTGGGCCGACCTGGTGTTCGCGCTCTACACCTCGCTGGAGGCCGGCCGCAAGCAGTACAAGGCCTTCAAGCAGGGCGTGGCCGATGCCGGCCGCGATCCGGCCAGCGTGCGCATCGCGCCGGCGCTGCGCGTGGTGGTGGCGCAGACCGAGTCGCAGGCAAGGGAACAGTACGAATTCATCGATTCGCTCACCAAGCCGATCGACACGCTCACCCTCTTGTGCGAGTTGCTCAACGTGGACTTCGCCCGCTTCGCCTACGACAAGCCGCTCAGCGACGAGGAGATGGCCAAGCTGTCGATGCAGACCATGCGCGACCAGGTCGTCCAGAAGAGCGGCAAGCGCAATCCGACGCCGCGCGACTTCGTCGAGCTGTCCGGCCGCGGCACGCTGCGCGAAGGACCGACCTTCGTCGGCACGCCGAGCCAGGTAGCCGACGAGATGGAGGCCTGGTTCGCCGATGCCTGCGACGGCTTCGTGCTGCTGGGCACGCACCTGCCCGGCGGCTTCGAGGAGATCGTTCGGCTGCTGGTGCCCGAGCTGCAGCGGCGCAACCTTTTCAGGCGCGAATATCCGGGCAGCACCCTGCGCGACACGCTGGGCCTGGCCCGTCCCGCCGCGCGCGACTGGCGCCTGACCCAGGGAGCCGTTGCATGAACGCACCCGCGCTGGACACGCGACAGCTGCGCGACGTGCTCGGCACCTTCGTCACCGGCGTCACCATCGTCACCACCCGCGACGCAGCCGGCGACGCGCACGGCGTGACCGCGAACTCCTTCAGTTCGGTCTCGCTCGATCCGCCGCTGGTCCTGTGGAGCCAGTCGCTCTCGTCCCGAAGCCATTCGGCCTTCGACGGCAGCGAGCGCTTCGTGATCAACATCCTGGCCGACGACCAGATCGTGCTGTCGAACCACTTCGCGAAATCGCGCGACGACAAGTTCGTCGGCATTCCCTTCGACGAGGGGCTGGGCGGCGCGCCTGTGCTGCGCGACACCGCCGCCTGCCTCGAATGCACCAAGGTGGCGGCCTACCCGGGCGGAGACCATGTGGTCTTTCTCGGCCGCATCGAGCGCATGCACCAGTCCAACAAGCGGCCCCTGGCCTTCGGCAGCGGCCGCTACATGGTCGCCTATTCCCACGACCTCGGACCGGTGTCGCTGCAACTCGGCAACTCGACGCCGCGCCACCTGGAGGCGATCCGCGTCGCCACTGCCCGGCTGCCCGCGATCTGCGAGGCGGTCGGCGACCACACCGCCTGCCTCGGCGTCTGGGGCAACCACGGGCCGACGATCGTGCACTGGGAGCCATCGCGCCGGCCGGTCAGCGAGCATCTTCGAACCGGCCTGGTGGTCAGCACCACCCGCTCGGCGGTGGGCCGGATGTTCGCGGCCTGGCTGCCGAAGGAGGTCACCGAAGCCTTCGTGCACGAGGACCTGCGGCTCTTTCGAGCGCCCGGCGAAAGCATCGCCGAACAGCGGGAGCGCTTCGATGACGAGATGGATGAATTCAGGGCGCGCGGCCTCACGCGCACGGTCGACGCCAATTCCTACCTGCACCAGCGGGCGACCAACGCCTTCTGCGCTCCAATTCGAGACGCCGGAGGCAAGGTGGTGGCCGCGATCGCCATCACCTCCGACGCGGATCGACTACCGCCCGACTGGGACGGCCCCGCGCCGAGTGCGCTCGCGCGGGCTGCCCGGGAGCTCTCCGACTGCCTCGCTAGTGCGGCCTGAAGCCGACCCACGCTCAGGTATCATCCCCGCCCAATGTCCAGTCAGCAAACCTCGGCGAGACTCGATGCTCGTTCGATGGGCAAGGGTGTGCCATTGCACCGGCAGGTCTTCCTGGTCGTGCGCGACCAGATCCTGCAAGGCAAATACCGACCCGGCGATGCACTGCCCACCGAGGACGAACTCTGCGAACAGTTCGGCGTTTCGCGCATCACGGTGCGCCGCGCGATCGGCGATCTGGTCAACCTCGGCGTGCTCGCCAGGCGTCATGCCCAAGGCACCTTCGTTCAGGCCCATCCATCGCTCGCACGCACCATCCCCTCGCTGAGCTTCATCGAAGGCCTGAAGAAGTCCGCGGTCGAGACCACGGTGCAGGTGCTCGACATCGGATGGAGCGTGCCGCCCTACGAGGTGGGGCAGTTGCTGCACATGGCCGAGGGCGAGCGGGCGCTGGGCGTGCACAGGCTGCGCAGCGTCGGCAAGGAGCCGGTGCTGCTGTCCGATTCGTGGGTGATCGAGCGGCACTCGGCCGGCATCACCCGGGCCGCGCTGCGCAAGCATGCGCTCTACGACCTGCTGCTGGGCAACGGCGTGGTCTTCGGCCGCATGATCCAGGAGATCACCGCATCGGCCGCGACCCCGCAGGCGGCGCAGTTGATGCAGGTGGAGGTCGGCGCGCCGCTGCTGCGGCTGATGCGCGTCATGCACGACACCGACGACCAGCCGGTGCAGTTCCTGCAGTTCTATCTCTCGCCCGACCGCAGCCGCATCCTCACCGAGATTCCGCGCGAATGGATCAACACCCTGAACGCCGGCCAGGTGGTGCACGACGCCACGCTGGGCTGATCAGGGCACTCAGCGCGGGCTGAGGATCATCGAACCGGTGCTCGAGCGCGATTCCAGCGCATCGTGCGCCGCGCGGATCTCGTCCAGCGCGAAGCGCCGGCTGATCTGCGCGCGCACCGCGCCGCTCGCCACCACATCGAAGAGGTCGTCGGCCATGGCCTGGGTCGCCTTCCGGCTGAACATGAAATTGAACAGCGACTGGCGCGTGACGTACACGGCATGGCGGCCCAGCGCGGCGATGTCCAGCGGCGGAACCGGACCCGACGCCATGCCGAAGCTCACTGCCAGCCCGAAGCGCCGCAGGCAGGCGACCGAGCCATCCCAGGTGTCCCGGCCCACCGCGTCGTAGGCCGCAGCGACGCCTTCGCCACCGGTGATCTCGCGCACGCGCGCCACGAAATCCTCGCGCCGGTAGTTGATGGCATGTGCGGCGCCATGGGCCAGCGCCAGCGCGCATTTCTCGTCCGAACCGGCGGTGGCGATCAACTCGAGGCCGAGGTGGCGAGCCCATTGGCAGACGATCAGTCCGACGCCGCCCGCGGCCGCATGGAACAGCACCGGGTCGCCGGCGCGCAGGCCATCGGGCGGCCTGCAGCGCTTGAGCAGGTAGTGGGCCGTCATGCCCTTGAGCATCATCGCCGCGGCGGTATCGAAGGCGATCGCATCGGGCAGGCGGCAGACGTCCCGGGCCGGCATTGTGCGGGCCTCGGCATAGCTGCCCGGAGGATGGCAGGCGTAGGCGACCCGGTCGCCCGGCCTGAGGTGCGAGACGCCGTCGCCCGTCGACTCGACCACGCCGGAGGCCTCCATCCCGAGGCGGAGCGGCACGGCGAACGAGAGCGGATGCACGCCGCTGCGCTGGTAGACGTCGGTGTAGTTGAGCCCGATCCACTCGTGCCGCACCACGATCTCGCCAGGTGCCGGCGGGCGCAGCGGCAGTCGCACGATGTGCAGCTCGTCCGAGCCGCCGAAGCGTGTCACCTGGACCGCGCGGACAGATGCGGGGCCAATCATGCTGGTCGTCTCCATTGCGGCTGATCTCGATGCTTTATCTAAGGTTATACTATTATGATGTAAACAATGGGGCCGCCAACATGCTGAAGAATCTCCTCTCCGCCGGGATGGTCGTCGCGCCAGGCGTCTACGACGGCATCTCCGCGCGCATGGCGGAACGCTCGCAGTTCAAGGCCATGTACATGTCCGGCTACATGGTCGCCGCCTCGCGCTATGGCCTCCCCGACACCGGGATCATCGGCATGAACGACATGGTCGATGCGCTGCGCGTGATCCGCGGCTGCAGCACCAAGCCGATCATCTGCGACGCCGACACCGGCTACGGCGGACTGGTCAACGTGCAGCACACCGTGCGCGCCTACGAGGCCGCGGGCGCTTCGGCACTGCATATCGAAGACCAGGAGATGCCCAAGAAATGCGGCCACACCAAGGGCAAGCGGGTGGTGTCCAGCGCCGACATGGTCGCCAAGATCGAGGTCGCCGTCGCCTCGCGCCGCAGCGACGAGTTCCTCGTCATCGCGCGCACCGACAGCCTGGCATCGGAAGGCTTCGAACGCGCCATGTCGCGGCTCCATGCCTATGACGAAGCCGGCGCCGACATCGTCTTCATGGATGCGCCCACCACGGTGGACCAGATGCGGATGGTCGCCGAGGCATTTCCCGGCAGGTCGATGATCAACATCGTTCCCTACCGGCACTTCATGACGCCCGAGGTCTCGGTGGCGCAGCTGGCAGGCTTCGGGTTCGCGATCGCGATCTTCCCGGGCGTGATGGCCCTGCCCTCCATCGGCAGCATGGAGCGCTCGCTCGGCAAGCTCGCCAACGACGAGCCGGCCGACTTCATCTCGTCCGAAGTCTCTCCCCACGAATTGATGGGCTTTCCGCAGGTCTGGGCGGACGAGAAGCGCTGGGGCGAGCGCTACGGCGGCGCGGCTGCGCAATAGCCGCGCGTCGGGCGCGGCGCGCCGGTAAGTTCGCGATAAGCCGAAAATTCGTAGACTTGCACCGGTGCGCGCCGCGTATCGGACCGCGCCCGCCATGGGCGGTCTTCGGTGTGGACCGCCATCACCCGACACGAAGACCATGCGAATCCTGCTGATCGAAGACGACCCCATGATCGGACGCGCCATGTCCGCCGGCTTCACCGATGCCGGCTTCTCGCTCGACTGGGTGCAGGACGGGCGTGCGGCCGACCTGTCGCTGGCTGCCGGCGTCTACGACATCGCGGTGCTCGACCTCGGACTGCCGAAGAAGGACGGCATGGCGGTGCTCCGCACCCTGCGCAGCAGCGGCAACGCCATGCCGGTGCTGATCGTGACCGCCCGCGATGCAGTGGCCGACCGCATCGCCGGGCTCGATGCCGGGGCCGACGACTACATCCTCAAGCCCTTCGATCTCGACGAGCTGATCGCGCGGGTGCGGGCGGTGCTGCGGCGCCATGCGGCGGCGGCCTCCTCGCAGCTGGTCTGCGGCCGGGTCACGCTGGACCCCATGCGCAAGGTGGTCACGCTGGACGGCGAGCAGGTGGCCCTCGCTGCGCGCGAGTTCGCATTGCTGGAGGTGCTGATGCAGCGCCCCGGCACGGTGCTGTCGCGCAAGAAGCTGGAGGAGTCGGTCTACAACTGGGACGACGACCTGGGCAGCAACGCGGTCGAGGTGCACATCCACCGATTGCGGCGCAAGCTCGGCACCGACTTCATCCGCAACGTGCGAGGCGTCGGCTACCGGGTCAGCGAGGAATAGCCGGATGCCGCGTCCGCATTCGCTCGAGCGTCGCCTGCTGGTCTGGATACTCGGCGCCCTGAGCCTGGGCGCGCTGTTGCTGGTGCTGGTGTCCTACCTGGTCACCCTCGACGAGATGGGCGAGGCCTTCGACGACAACCTGCGCCAGGTCGCCCTGGCCGTTGCCGCGCGCAGCGGCGCCAGCGCTAGCACCGAGGTACCGCAGGCGCCCACGCTGTTCGAGGAGCACGGCGACTTCGATTTCACCACTGCCGTCTGGGACCGGGGCGGCCACCTGCTCTCGCTGTCCGGCAGCGGCAGTGCGCCGCCGTTCAGCGATGTCCCGGGCCTCTCGCACAGCGGCGGCGGCGAGGATGCCTGGCACATCTACAGCATCGTCATCGGCGACCGGGTGGTGCAGGCGGCGCAGCGCGGCTCGGCGCGCGAGTCACTGGCGGCCGAATCGGCATCCAAGCTGCTGGCACCGGTGATCGCGCTGACGCTCCTGATCGGCGCGCTGCTGGTGGTGGCCTTGCGCCGCGGGCTGCGGCCGCTCGATGCGGCGGCCAGCGACGTGGCTGCGCGCAGCGCCGTGTCGCTCGACCCGATCGACACCGGCGGCGTGCCTTCGGAGATACACCCCCTGATCCACGCCCTGAACGGGCTCATGCAGCGCCTGGCGGAGGCCTTCGGCGTGCAGCGGCAGTTCGTGGCCGATGCCGCGCACGAGCTGCGTTCGCCGATCACCGCGCTGCGACTGCAGCTGCAGCTGCTCGAACGGGTGCGCGACGATGCGCAGAGGCATGCGGCCATCGACGACCTGAAGCTCGGCGTCGAGCGGGCCCAGCGGCTGATCGCCCAGCTGCTCGACCTCTCGCGGGTCGAGCCGGATGCGCCGGCACCGAGGCGCCAGCGGGTCGACCTGGCCCTGCTGGTGCAGCAAGCCGTGGTCCGGCACAGCCCGGCCGCCGAACGCAAGGGGATCGACCTGGGCGCCGACATCGGAAGTGCGCCGGTCTACGTCGATGCGGATCCCCAACAGATCGACGTGCTGCTCGACAACCTGATCGGCAACGCGATCCGCTACACGCCGAGCGGCGGCCGGATCGACGCGGTCGCGCAACTGCAAGCCGATCGGCCGGCGCTGCTGGTGCGCGACACCGGGCCCGGCATCGACCTTGCCGAGCGCGATCGGGTCTTCGACCGCTTCTACAGGGGCGAGGCGGGTCAGAACGACAAGGCCGGTCCCGGCAGCGGACTCGGCCTGGCCATCGTCGACGCGATCGCGAAGCGGCATCGTGCGCGGGTGCGCCTCGAATCGCCGGCATCGGGTGGACTGGAAGCCCGGGTCGAGTTCGAAACGGTCCCGTCGGCGGCGTGATCGCGTGGTCGATCGGGCGATCGGGTTGGCCGATCGCGCGATGCTGCGGCCGGCGTCATGTCGGGTCTTGTTGGCGCTGCGCGCCCCTCTCCGAATCGCCGCTGGTCCAGACCACCAACGCGACGATCGCCGCCAGGAAGACGAGGCTGGTGAGCGAACTGCCCCAGCCCAGACCGCCATAGCGACGCGCTTGCGACAACCAGTCGCCCAGCGAGGCGCCGAGCGGCCGGGTCAGGATGTAGGCGAGCCAGAAACCGAGCACCGGGTCGAGGCCGAACCTGCAGCCCAGCGCCACCGCCGCGATCGCCAGCGCGAAGATCACGCTGCCGAGCTCGAAGCCGAGCCCCAGCGCCTCGGTCGCGAGGTCGCCCGTCGCGGTTCCCAGCGCGAAGGTGAAGAGCACCGCGCCCCAATAGAAGAGCTCGCGCCGCGAACTGGTGATGCTGCGTATCGACAGCGTGCGTTCCACCGCGAACCAGATGTAGAACAGCGAGGCCAGGCACAACGCGAAGAAGGCGCTGCTGACATGGAGGCTCACGCCGAGACCGTCCGTCAGCGCATCGGTGATCTGCGTACCGACCACGCTGACCAGCAGCACGGTGAGCCAGTAGAGCCACGGCAGGAAGCGGCGGCTTCGCAATTGCGCGACCAGCGCGACCAGCAGCGCGGCGCCCATGATGCCGCCGGTCAGCGCGGTCCCGAGCCCCACATGGACCGCGAGATAGTCGGCCCCGGTCTCGCCGACCGTGGTCGTCAGGATCTTGATCATCCAGAAGACCAGGGTGACTTCCGGAACCTTGTTGATCGCTTCGGCGAAAGGAAGATGCTTCGGGGCCTGGTGTGAGGTGTGCAGCGGCATGCGCAAGTTGGGCTTTCGTCTGGTTTGACCGATCGCGCCGCGCGACTCGATGGCGGCGCGGCGTTCCAGACGAAGGCTATGGCGAGCCGACTTATCTTTCACTTACCCGCGGCAACTCCTAGTCGACGCGCGAGGCGACCAGCACCGCGTTCGTTCCGCCGAAGGCGAACGAGTTGGACATCGCATGCCGCAGTGCCGGTGCCGGGCGCGCTTCGCCGCGCACGAAGTCGATGCCGAAGCCGGCATCCGGCACCTGCAGATGCGCGATCGGCGGCAGCCGGCGGTGGGCCAGCGCACGCAGGGTGGCCAGCAATTCCACCGCGCCGCCGGCCCCCATCAGGTGGCCATGGATGGCCTTGGTGGCGCTCACCGGCACCGCGCGGCCGAACACCGCCTCGATGGAAGAGGCTTCGGCCGCATCGCCCGCCGTGGTGGCGGTGCCATGGGCGTTGAGATGACCGATGTCCTCGGGCCGCAGTCCCGCATCGCGCAGCGCCGCCGCCATCGCCCGCGACTGCCCGGCCGCGTCGGGATTGGAGATGTGCCGGGCATCGCAATTGGTGGCATAGCCCGACAGCAGCGCATCCGCCTCGGCGCCCCGGGCGTGGGCATGCGCCGATGACTCCAGCACGAAGGCCGCCGCGCCCTCCCCCAGTGCGAAGCCGGACCGGTCGGCCGAGAACGGGCGGCAGGCGGCGCGCGCCTGCTCCTGCGACGCCGCGACCGGCGCCAGCACCCGCATCGCGTGCCACGCGCTCATCAGGCCCGGCGTGAGCATCGCCTCGTGCCCACCCACCAAAGCGACATCGATCCATCCTGCACGGATCGCGCGCAGCCCCTCGCCGATGGCCACCGCTGAAGATGCGCAGGCGCAGGCGTAGCCGATGGCCGATCCGCGCGCGCCGAAGCGCAGCGCGATCTCGGCCACCGCCGCGTTCGGCATGACGGTCAACACGGTCGTCGGCCGCATCCGCCGATGCTCGCCATAGAGCCCCGCTGCCGCGGCATCGAAGCTCGCCGAGCCGCCGATGCCGCTGCCCCAGAAGACGCCGAAGCGCTCGGAGTCGAGCACCGCTTTCGGCAAGCCGGCCTGCTCGGCGGCGTCCTCCGCCGCCGCGAGCGCCATCGCGGTGCCCCGGTCCAGCGGCAGGCGTGACGAGCTGCGGATCACGGCGGGGTCGAAGTCGCAGGCGGCCACGCCGAGATCGATCGCATCCATGCCCGGCAGCGCCAGGCTGCGCGCCTCGATCGCCGAAAGCCCGGCGAAGAGCGCGTCGTCGAAGTCCTGCAGGCTTCGGCCCAGGGGCGAAACCACCCCGCAGCCGGTGACCAGCACCTGCTGCGCGTGCGGCCTGCCGGCCCTGGCTGCATCGCGGCTCACGCGGCGCGTCTCAGCGGCTTGACGGGCTCCTCACGCAGCGCGTCGATGACCTGGCAGAGCCGTTCGAGGGACAGGCCGAGCTCACCCGGATCGAGCCGGTCCTCGGGAATCCGCTGGCCGAAGCGATCCTCCAGCGCGAACACGAACTCCATCATCTCCAGCGAGTCGAGCGCCAGTTCGCCGAGCGACATCCCGGGTCGCAGTTGCGCCGGTTCGATATGGAAGTCCTTCTGCAGGATCTCCGCAACGGTGTCGAAGGTGGACGTCATCGCTGGCTCCTTGCGTCGTCATAGTGGCCTGCAGAGAAGGCGCTGGCGAATTGCACAGTCTCGCTCACCACCTGCTGGCGCATGTTGTCGATGGTGATCATGTGAAAGCAGTCGTCCAGCAGCACCATGCGCAACGAGCGGCTGCGCAGGCGCCTGGCGAGGATGTCGAGATTGGCGACGCTGGCCACTTCGTCCTCGCGCGCATGCAGCGCCAGGACTGCGCTGCAGCGCACGCGCTCCAGCCGCCGCGACACATGGCGCACGAGCCTGTCGTTCTCGCGCAGGTGATCGATGCCGATGACCGCGCTGCCGGCGCCGGAGACGCGGCGCCTTTCCAGCTGCCTGGCGATCCAGGCGCGCACTCTTTCGTTCTTGACGCCGTAGGGTGGCCGCTCGCGATAGCGCCAGAAGCGGCCAAGCGGCGTGTACAGGGCCAGCGGAAGCATGAAGCGCGTGCGCGGAATGGCCCAGCCATCGATCCGCAGCGAGGTCGACATCAGCACCAGCGCGCCGATCCTGTCTCCGCAGCGTATCGCCGCAGCCAGCGCAAGGGTCGCGCCGGCCGAGATGCCGACCAGCAGCACGCGCTCGTGCGTTGCGTGCAATCGCTCGACCTCGGCCTCGACGTCGTCGATCCAGCTGCGGAATGGTGTCGCGCGCTGGATCGCGGATTGGGGATCGAAGGCATAGCCAGGCACCGAGTGCGCACGCACCGCGAAGCCCAGGCTGAGCAGCATGGTGCGCACCGGCCTCAGTTCTTCGGGCGAGCCGCAAAGGCCCTGCAGAAGCAGCACGGCGGTGCGATGGGTAGGCGCGACGGGGGTGGGTTCGATCGCGGGTTGCTCGGTGGAGGCAGTGGTCGCGGCAGCGACGGAATCAGAAGATGTGGAAGGCATGAGATCTGGAGAGGAACACGCGGCACTCGGCTCGCCACGTCTGTCGATCGATCAATGCTCGCGACTGGAGCCTTACCGGAACCTTATTCATCGGGCACAAATCCGGCCCCGAGCAAGGTTTTGGCGCCGTCGACCACCTTGTCTGACCGCCTGTTCATGTTCGGTCGAACTTCTGACCTGCAGAGTCAGGCATCGAATGAGTCGCGGTAGTGGCGCATTGCGCAGGCTCGACCCGGGTCTTCCCGTTCCGCCTGGCGTTAAGTCGGACTTAAGTCGCCCTCGACTAGCCTGAGGCGCCGGCGCGGCAACCTTGCCGGCAACAGCCATCGAGACACGAAGACGACCGAATGATTCCTCCCCAGCAGACTTCAGGCAGCAATTCGGCCATCGACGACTTGCTGCAGGAAATCCGCGCGCGACTCCGCCATTCGACAAACAGGCGGGTGCATGCCAGGCATGCCAACGTGCTGTCGATCCTGCGAAGCGCGCATCCAATGGCCTTGCAGCCCAGCGCGATCTACAAGCTGCTGCTCGATCGAGGTACGCCCCTCGGCATGTCCGCGCTCCACCGCGGCCTGGGGTTGCTCGAGGAGGCAGGCCTCGCCGAATGCGATCGGGTGCGGGTGAAGGGGCCGCGCGCACGCCGCTTCTACCGACTGGCCGCGAGCGAGCCGTCGGCCCTGCCGCGCGTCGACCCGGCGGGCCCGAACACCTGAATCACGACTGCCGGATTGCGTGGACGCCGCAGGCCGACGCAGATGGAAAGGGGCCGACGCATCGGCATCGGCCCCTCTCGATGTCAGGCGGCCTCGACATCGCAGGCCACCCATGGGTCGTCAGCCGACCTTCTTGACCGCCGGCGGCGCCCAGGTCTTGTTCAGCACCGAAGGCGTGTCGGGCTTGGGCCAATACATGCGCAGCATCGGGATGAACTGGCCCTTGGGCGCGGGCAGCCAGTTGTTCTCGAGGTCCTTGCCCGGAGACTCGTTCTGGAAGTAGAGCGTCAGCGAGCCGTCGGCGTTGTACTTCGGGTTGTCGCGCGGGCTGACCGTGAAGCGGTTCAGCGGGTTCGGAACGAACCACCAGCCGCCGTCGACCATGTACATGGTGATCGACCAGAAGCCGTTGACCGGCGGCGTCTGGCCCTTCGGAAAGGTCAGCGTGTACTTGTGCTCGCCGCTCAGCTTGTCGCCGCTGCTGTCGGTCAGGGTGTAGGGATAGACCGCATCCTCCTCGCGATTGGCCGGCCAGCCGAAGGCGGCGACGGTGGCGCGCTTGAGGTAGTTGCTGCCGTACTCGCCCAGGCCGGTGGTGATGGTCCAGCCGTTCTGCTTGCGACCCAGCTTCGCCTGGTTGCCTTCGATGCGGGCCATGCCGGCCTTGCCGACGTCGGCCAGCGCGGCCTGCACGTCCGCCGGCAGCTTGTTCATCTCGAAGGGCTTGCAGGGCACGACGCCGATCTTCGCCATGCGCGCGACGATTGCCTTGTCGTAAGCCGCCGGCGGAGCGTCCTTGCACATCAGTTCGGCCATCTTGTTGAAATAGGCCGAGGTGTCCATCGCATTGATGACTTCCTGCGGCTTGGCCTTCATGTCGTAGGTGGTGGGCTGCACCGGCGGCGCCTGGTAGCTGTAGTCGGCCTTGCCCCACGCCGACAGCGGCACCAGCTTGTACTGCGCCTGCAGTGCATTGACCGTCTTGTAGTCCTGGTCGGTGCCGTCGGCGAAGGTGCGGCCCAGGATGACCTGGTAGCGGGTGGCCGACTCGATGTGCTTCATGCCCTTGGGCACGGTGCCCTTCCAGCCCGGGCCGGTGATCAGGTAGGTGGCCGCCTTGTCGCCGGCATTGCGCACGCCCGGCGTGTTGAAGTCGATCATCCACAGGTCGGTCATCTCGAAGAGATAGAAGCGCTTGCCCATGTCGGGATGGCTGAACACCATCGGCTCCTTCAGGTCGAGCCAGGCCAGCGAGTAGAGCGTGTCGGCGTTCGGTGCCGAGACGCCGCGATAGTCCGCCGGCGGATAGCGCGGCACGTTGATGAATTGGCCCAGCGGCGCGGTCAGGCCTTCCAGCTTGGGCACGTTGCTCATCTGGATGCGGGTGACATCGGTGGTGATCAGCGAATAGCCGTAGACGAAGGCGTCGACGGCGATCTGCCTGGCCTCGGCTGCCGTGGGGGCGGCGGCCTGCGCCGATGCGGAGAACGAAGCCGCGCCGGCCAACAGGGCGGCGCAGGCTGCAGCGGTGATGCGAAGTCGAGTCTTGTTGAACATGTCTGAAGTTGCTACATGGAGGAAGGGAAGACGCGTGCGGCAGCGCGCAGAGCGAGAATTCATGCGCTTCTAGGCGTAGGCGGGCGCGGCATTGCTTCGGTCGTGCAGTGCCGCGTCGAAGCTCGGCAGCGGCTTGATCAGCGGGCCCAGGAGCCGCGCGGCGGTGGCAGCGCTCACGACCTGCGCGGGATCGAGACGGGTCAGCTCCGCGCGGTGCGCCAGCGGCTCGTAGACGTCCTCGCCGACCAGGCGGCCACGGCCGTCATAAGGCCAGATCATCTGCAGGCCGTAGACCTTGTGGATGTACATGTCGTTGTCGTCCGCGCGGTGATCCTTCTCGTCGAGCACCCGCTCGATGAGCCGGCGCGCGAGGAATTTCGGCAGGCGAGCCAGCAGCTTGTTGTCGCGCAGCGACTTGCCCGATACCTGCTGGTAGATGGTCGAGACCGAATTCACGTAGTGGTCCGACACGGAGACCTCCTCGTCCTCGGTGTAGAAGATCGTCTGGTTGGTCTGGGCCCACATGCGGTAGAGACCCTTGATCTGCCGCTGTCCCGAGAGCACCACGTCGTTGCCGCCCGCATGCATGTGATAGACGGCGTCGGGGCTCATCATGTCGGGCGTGAAGAGTTCCTCGTAGCGGCCGGCCACCTCGAGCAGGCGGTGGCGCGCATAGGCGGCCAGCAGGAAGCGGTGCCTGGGGTTCTCGGTCACCGCCAGGCAGCGGTCGACACCCGCGTTCAGGGTGCTCAGGTCGGGAAGTCTCATTGTTGCTTTTCCATTTTTTCGAATCGGGAGGCCCGCATGCGTCCCCGGGCAAATGCTTCAGCCTCGAATGATCGATGGCGCGGCGCCACGGGGCAAAGTCCGGATCCGCCATTGCGTTGTCAGTTCCAGCCAGACCGAGGGTATGCCTGGCGCGGCCGGCCCCATGCCGATCAGCAGAGTCTTGGCGAATGCGCCGACGCGCTCTACAGTGCGCTTCCCGACCCACAGAGGAGATCGACGATCATGACAAAGAGAAGTCAAGCGTCCGGCGAATCGCTTCCCTTCCCTCCCACGCCATCGGCCAGCACCGCGGGCCGCACCATGCAGGAATCGGTCTACCAGCGCCGGGTCGAACCGAAGCGGCTGCCCGACGGCGCACCCAACATCCTGATCGTGCTGATCGACGATGCCGGTCCCGGCCTGCCGTCTACCTTCGGCGGCGAGGTGCAGACGCTGGCACTCGACCGGGTCATGAAGGCCGGCATCGGCTACAACCGCTTCCACACCACCGCCATGTGCTCGCCCACGCGGGCCTCGCTGCTGACGGGGCGCAACCACCACCGCGTGGCGAACGGACAGATCGCCGAACTCGCCAACGACTGGGACGGCTATGCCGGCACCATCCCCCGAAGCAGCGCGCTCTGCGCCGAGGTGCTCAAGGACTACGGCTACAGCACCTGCGCCTTCGGCAAGTGGCACAACACGCCGGCGATGGAAACCACCGCGGCCGGCCCCTTCGACAACTGGCCGACCAGCATCGGCTTCGAGTACTTCTACGGCTTCCTTGCCGGCGAGGCTTCGCAATACGAACCGAACCTGGTGCGCAACACCACCAGCGTGCTGCCGCCGCGCTCGCCGGAAGAGGGCTATCACCTGAGCGAGGACCTGGCCGATGACGCGATCGGGTGGCTGCGCCGGCACAAGGCCTTCCAGGCCGACAAGCCCTTCTACATGTACTGGGCCAGCGGCGCGATCCATGGGCCGCACCACGTCATGAAGGAGTGGGCCGACAGGTACAAGGGCAAGTTCGACGCCGGCTGGGACGCCTACCGCGAACGCGTGTTCCACAACGCCAAGGCCAAGGGCTGGATCCCGGCCAATGCGCAGCTGACGCCGCGCGATCCGACCATGACCGCGTGGGCCGACATCCCCGAGGACGAGAAGCCCTTCCAGCGCCGGCTGATGGAAGTCGCGGCCGGCTATGGCGAGCATGTGGACGTGCAGGTCGGCCGGCTGCTCGACGAGGTCGATGCGCTCGGCTACGGCGACAACACCCTGGTCTTCTACATCTGGGGCGACAACGGCTCGTCGTCCGAGGGGCAGAACGGCACCATCAGCGAACTGCTAGCGCAGAACGGCATCCCGACCACGGTCAAGCAGCACATCGCCGCGCTCGATGCACTGGGCGGCCTCGACGTGCTCGGCACTCCGCTGGTCGACAACCAGTACCACTCGGGCTGGGCCTGGGCCGGCAGCACGCCCTACAAGGGCACGAAGCTGCTCGCCTCGCACCTGGGCGGCACGCGCAATCCGATGGCGGTGCGCTGGCCGACACGGATCAAGCCCGACGCGACGCCGCGCGCGCAGTTCCACCATTGCAACGACCTGGTGCCGACCATCTACGAAGTGCTCGGCATCGAGCCGCCGCGGCTGGTCGACGGCGTGCAGCAGGACCCGATCGACGGCGTCAGCTTCGCCTACACCTTCGACGATGCCAAGGCCGAGGGGCGGCTGAGGACGCAGTACTTCGAGATCATGGGCAGCCGCGCGATCTATCACGCGGGCTGGATGGCCAGCGCCTTCGGGCCGCGCACGCCATGGATTCCGGGCCTGCCGCCTGGCATCCGCGAGTGGACGCCCGACAAGGACGTGTGGGAGCTCTACAACCTCGACGAGGACTGGACCCAGGCCAATGACCTCGCGGCCAGCATGCCTGACAAGCTGGCCCAGCTGAAGGAGCTTTTCCTCATCGAGGCGACGCGCAACAAGGTGCTGCCGATCGGCGGCGGCCTGTGGGTTCCGGTGATGCATCCCGAGATGCGGCTCGGGCCGTCGCAGACCGAATGGAGCTTCAGCGGCGACATCGTGCGCATGCCCGAGTTCACCGCGCCCGGACTCGGCAACAAGCCGAACCTGGTGACGATCGAGGTGGACGCACCGGCGGACGCGAACGGCGTGCTGTACAAGCTGGGCGCCAACAGCGGCGGCCTGACGCTCTTCGTCGAGGACGGCATCCTCTGCTACGAATACAACCTCTTCATCCTCATGCGCACGAAGATCCGCTCGGTGCAGAAGCTGCCGGCCGGCAAGTCGACCATCGAGGTCGAGACCGTGTATGTGGAGCCGAGGCCGGGCGGCCCGCTCAAGGTGGTGCTGCGGGTCGACGGCAAGCAGGTGGCAGAGGGCGTCGTGCCGGTCAGCGTTCCGCTGCTCTTCACCGCGAACGACTGCCTCGACGTCGGCATCGCGCTGGGCTCACCGGTCTCGCTGGACTATCACCGGAAGATGCCCTTCAAGTTCAACGGCAGGATCGAGCGGATGAAGGTCAGGTACATCCCGCAGCCTGCGGCATAGGCACGCGGCTACACCAGCTTGTAGACCCGGATCGCCACCGCCTCGCGCTCCGGCCGCAGCGAATCGAGCGTGCCGACATAGACGAAGTCGTTGAGCCAGCCGTACTTGCCCTCGGGCGCGACGATCTGCAAGGTCGAGAAGACGTAGCGCGGGGCGTTGTTCTTCGGCGGCCGCGAGAGCACGCTGTTGCGCACCGAGATCACCACGCCGTCGTCGGTGCGCAGCTCGTAGACCGCATCGAGGTTCTTCGCGCCGTCGCGGCGCAGCAGCTGGCGGTCGGCGCCGCCGGCCATGACCGTGCCGCGCAGGCCGGGGCCCTCGAAGCTGCCGCCGACGATCGGCACCATGAAGCGATCGCCGAAGGGCGACGCGCCCAGCGCCAGCGAGGGCGAGAGGTCGACGATCGCCTCGTAGACGAATTCGGTGCGCGGCAGCACCACCGGTATGCGACCGCTGGTCGGGGTGGTGGCCGCCGATGGCGCATCGGCTGCGCGCGCGGCACCGGCCGCGGCGATGCCGAAGGCACCGGCCGCGCCGGCCAACAGAAGACCGCGGCGCGCGGCGAAGGTCGAGGAATCGGTCTTGTTCATGCTCGGGTCTCCAGATCGATGGGATCGGTGCGCGCGCCGCATCACTCGCGGCAGCTGAAGCTGGCGGCGGATTCGAGATCGCCCTTGCCGTCGTAGCGCGCGACCTTCGGATAGGGGCACAGCGGCCGGGTGCGCCGTGGCGACCAGTTGGCCGGCACCTCGGGGTTGACCGTCTCGGCGCCCGGGCCGCGCGCAGTGGCGATCACCGACTGCGGCGCACGGCCCTGCTCCACCCAGTCGACCATCGCGCTCAGCATGTCGAACTGGTCGGTGGCCGGGCCGCCGGCGCAATGGTTCATGCCGGGCACCGGGAAGTAGCGGGCGAAGGCCGAGGCGTCGCCGCCATTGGCCGCGCGCAGCCGCTCGTACCAGGCGGCGGTGTCGTCGGCCGAGAAGACCGGATCGCTGGTGCCGTGATAGACGATCAGCTTCGCGCCGCGGTCGCGCAGCTTCGAGAGGTTCGACGAATCGGGCGGCGGCATGAAGCTCATCGAGGCCTCGGCGTAGGGGCCGCCGGTGGCGTAGATCAGCGGCGCGTCCCGGTCCATGTCGAAGCCGAGCGCGAAGGCCATGCCGCCCGGCCGCGCGGCCAGCGGCGGCGTGCTGAAGATGAAGGCGACCGCACCGGCATCGCGGGTCTGCGGGCTCGCGAACTTCCATTCGCGCCAGTTGCTGCCCTCGATGCCGGCATCGAAGGGGAAGCTGCTGTAGATGGGGCGACCGCTGCTGTCGCGGGCACCGGCGAAGACCTTCGCCAGCACCGACTTCTGCGCGGTGCTCAGGCACTGTCCATTGCGCTCGCTGCCGCTGCAGGTCGGCAGTGCGCGCTGGACGTCGAAGTGCGACTGGCAGGCCTTGAGGTCGCCCACGATGCCGTCGGCCGCGCCGTCGAGCGCGTCGCAGCGCGCCAGCACCTTCTGCGACACCAGCTTGAGCTCGGCCGGCGTGAAGGCGCTCTGCAGGTCGGGCTGGCCGGCCGAGTCCTTCCCGCTGGCCACCGTCGCGTATTGCTGCGCGCCGTAGAGCTGTGCCACTGCGGCGCGCGGCAGGTTGTAGCCCGGGTCGCCGGCGATGATGCCGTCGTAGGCATCGGCCGAGCGGGCGGCCGCCACCATCGCATGGCGCCCGCCGTTCGAACAGCCGCCGAAGTAGGAACGGTCGGGGCCGCGGCCGTAGGCCACGGCGATCAGCTGCTTGGCCATCGGCGTCAGCTGGGCAACCGCGTTGTAGCCGTAGTCGAGCCGCGCCTGCGGGTCGAGGCCGAAACGCGGCCCGAGCTTGCCGGCGTGGCCGGCGTCGGAGCTGATCACCGCGAAGCCCATCGCCAGTGCGCTGCTGGCGGGTCCGCCGCCGCCGATGCCGCCGAGCGCCGGCACCACGACGCCGTCGAGGCCGCCGTTGGACTGGTAGAAGAAGCGGCCGTTCCAGGCCTGCGGCAGGCGCATCTCGAAGCCGATGGCATAGCGCTCGCCGTCGACCGGGCCGGTGCGCTCGTTCATGCGCCCCTGCACCAGGCAGTGCGCGGGCGCCGCCATCTTCGCGCTGCCGAGCGCGACCGTGCCCGCCGGCACCGCTTCGGCATGGGTGATGGCGGTGTCGGGCCAGGACACGCGGCCGGCCAGCTCGGCGCAGGCCTGCAGCGTGCCCGGGCGCGCCGGCGCCATGGGGGTTCCGGCCGATGCGGCCGACGAGGCGCCGCGGCCCATGCCCGACGAACAGGCGGCCAGTACGGCGGCGCCGGCGATGGTCATTGCGATTCCGGCGTGCAGGGCTTGCTTCTGGGCCATCCGTGAGTCTCCGTGAAGGTCGCGGCGCGGCCTCCCGGCGGGAGCCCGATCACGTCCTGATGGCCCGGATTATGATTATGGAAAATAATCAAATCAAGGCATCGAGGCGAAGCTTCACCTGGGACTTACCCGGAGCGGGACAGCCTTCTAGCGGCCGGCGTCCTTCGCCGCCCTGCTCCAGCCGTTGTTCTGCTCGACGATGCGCTTGACCATCGACATGAACTTGGCCCGATCGCCCGCGGGCAGGGGTTCGAGGATGCGGTCCTGGGCCCGGAGCATGGCGGGCATCAGGCCGTGCAGCAGCTTCTTGCCGGCAGAGGTGACGCTCAACAGCCGCACGCGCTTGTCGTCCGGCGAGACATTGCGCTCGATCAGGCCGCGGCTTTCCAGGCGATCGACCACCGCGCCGATGGTCGAGGTATCCAGGCCGATGCGACCGGCCAGCGTGCGCTGGTCCAGCCCGGCTTCCTTCGATGCGGCGAACAACAGGGCGAACTGCACCGGCGTGACGTTCAGCTCGGCGGTCTCGTCCATGAAGATGCCGACGGCGATCTGCTGGAGTCGTCGGATGTGGTGGCCGGGCAGGTCGTCCAGGCCGTCCAGCGGCAAGCTCGTCGTCATTCCAGAGGCTCCTTAGGGTTTCTACTCAGTGCGAGCGGAAATTGTAGCCGTACACTTATCATCAGTGTACTGATTATCAGCGCAACATCAAAAGGAGACATTCATGCAGTTCTATCTGAATGGCTACACCCCCGGCGACCCGGACATCGCCCAGGAAAAGCTCCCCGACGCGGTCGACGTGCTCGTCATCGGCAGCGGTCCCGCCGGCGCGCTGCTGGCGGCGCAGCTGTCGACGTTCCCGGGCATCAGCACGCGCCTGATCGAGCGCCGCGCGGGCGCGCTCCAGGTGGGCCAGGCCGATGGCGTCGCCTGCCGCACCGTCGAGATGTTCGAGGCCTTCGGCCTGGGGCAGAAACTGATGCGCGAGGCCTACTGGGTCAACGAGACCGTCTTCTGGCGCCCCTCGAAGCAGGACCGGCATCGCATCGAGCGCACCGGCCGGGTCCAGGACACCGAGGACGGCCTGTCGGAGTTTCCGCACCTGATCGTCAACCAGGCACGCCTGCAGCAGTACCTGCTCGACTACATGCGGCAGTCGCCGACGCGGCTGGAGGCGACCTATGGGCTGGAGTTCGTCGATCTGAAGGTCGAGTCCGAAGGCCAGCATCCGGTGCGGGTGACCCTGCGCGACGTGCTGACCGGCGCGCAGACTTCCGTTCGCGCCAAGTACGTTGTCGGCTGCGACGGCGCGCACAGCCGCGTCCGCAACGCGATCGGTGCGGTGCCCAGCGGCGACTTCGCCAACCATGCCTGGGGCGTGGTCGACATGCTGGCGGTGACCGACTTCCCCGACATCCGGCGCAAGGCGGCGATCCAGTCCGCCGACGAGGGCAACATCCTGCTGATCCCGCGCGAGGGCGGCTTCATGGTGCGGCTCTACGTCGACCTCGGCGAGATCGATCCGAACAACCGCGAGGCCTTCCGCAATCAGCACACGCAGGAATCGGTGATCGCCACCGCCCAGCGCGTGCTCAAGCCCTACACGCTCGACGTGAAGAGCGTGGCCTGGTTCGCCGTCTACCAGGTCGGCCAGCGCGTCACCGACCGCTTCGACGACGTGCCGCTGGAGCAGGCCGGCTCGCGCCTGCCGCGCGTCTTCATCGCAGGCGATGCCTGCCACACCCACAGCGCGAAGGCCGGCCAGGGCATGAACGTCTCGATGCAGGACACCTTCAACCTCGGGTGGAAGCTGGCCTCGGTGCTCACCGGCCGCGCCGCGCCCGAACTGCTGCGCACCTATTCGACCGAGCGCCAGGCCATTGCGCAGGGGCTGATCGATTTCGACAAGGAATGGTCCGGGATCATGGCCTCTGCGCCGCTCGACCCGGAGCGGCCGGAACTCGGCGGCGTCGATCCGAAGGAACTCCAGGCCTACTTCGTGCGGTCGGGCCGCTACACCGCCGGCGTCGCGACTCGCTATGCACCGACGACGGTGCTCACCGCGGCAGGCACGCACCAGGACCTGGCCAGGGGCTTCCCCATCGGCATGCGCTTCCATTCGGCGCCGGTGCTGCGGCTGGCCGATGCCAAACCGATGCAGCTGGGCCATGCGGCCCGCGCCGACGGCGCCTGGCGCATCTACGCCTTCGCCGACGCCAGCGGCCAGCGGCTGCGCGAGCTCGCCACGTTCCTGGCGGCCGGGCCGGATTCGCCCTTGCGGCGCTACACGCCGACGGGCGCGGACGTCGACAGCGTCATCGACCTGCGCGCCATCTTCCAGCAGGGGCACCTGGAACTCGAGGTCGACGCGCTGCCGCCGATCCTGGCCCCGCGCAAGGGCAGCTTCGGGCTGGTGGACTACGAGAAGGTCTTCGTGCCCGACCCCAAGAGCGGCAGCGACATCTTCGAGCTGCGCGGCATCGACCGCAGGGACGGCGCGATGGTCGTGGTGCGGCCCGACCAGTACGTCTCGCACGTGCTGCCGCTGGATGCGCATGGCGAGCTCGCCGCGTTCTTCGCGCGCTTCATGAAGTGAAGCCATGGACCATCGGGACACTGCAATGACAACGGCAACGACAACGGCAGGCGATTCGGCGCTCGAAGCAAGGCGCCGACGGACCATCGTGTGGATCGTGGCACTGGCCACGGTGGGATTGATCTTCGACGGCTACGACCTGGTGGTGTATGGCACCGTCGTGTCGACCTTCCTGCGCGATCCGTCGCAGATCGGCCCGGTGACGCCGAGCATCGCCGGCGCGCTCGGCAGCTACGCGCTGGTCGGGGTGCTGGTGGGTGCGCTCGTCGCCGGCAGCGTCGGCGACATCCTCGGACGGCGCAAGGTGATGCTCTTCGCCTACGCCTGGTTCTCGGTCGGCATGGGCCTCACCGCATTCGCATCGAGCACGATGCAGTTCGGGCTGCTGCGCTTCGTCACCGGCCTGGGCGTCGGCGCGCTGGTGGCGACCACCGGTGCGCTCGTCGCCGAATACGCGCCCAAGGGCAAGAAGAATCTGTGCAACGCCATCGTCTACTCGGGCGTGCCGCTCGGCAGCCTGCTCGCCGCCGGGCTGGCGATCCTGTTGCTGCCGCTGGTGGGCTGGCGCGGCATGTTCCTGATCGGCGCGCTGCCGCTGGTCACCTTGCTGCCGCTCGCGTACTTCCACATGCCGGAGTCGCTCGCCTGGCTGGTCTCGCGCGGCAGGCTCGATGAAGCCAAGGCCAGTTCACTGCGCAGCGGCGTCGAGGTGCCGGCGGCCGAACCGGCGATGGTCATCCTCGACCAGCCGGCTGCCGCCGACAAGGTGGGTTTCGCCGGGCTCTTCGGCTCGGGCTACCTCGTACCGACCCTGCTGCTCGGCCTGATGAGCGCCACCGGCCTGCTGCTGGTCTATTCGCTCAACACCTGGCTGCCCGAGATGATGCTGCGCGCCGGCTTCGATGCGAAGGGATCGCTGGCCTTCCTGCTGGTGCTGAACGGCGGCGCGGTGGTCGGCGCGGTGCTGGGCTCGCGTGTCGCCGACCGCTTCGGCCCGAAGCTGGTCGTGGCTGCCTGCTTCGCCATCGGCGCCGCGTCCATCGCCCTGCTGACCGTCGAACTCCCGCTCGCCCTGAAGCTCGCCGCGGTCGCGGTGGTCGGGCTCGGCACCAGCGGCACGCAGACGCTGATCTACGGCTTCGTCGCCAACTACTACCGCACCAACGTGCGCGGCGCCGGCGTGGCCTGGTGCGCCGGCTTCGGCCGCCTGGGCGGCGTGGGCGGCCCGCTGCTCGGCGGCTTCCTGATCGGCGGGGGCTTTGCCTTGAATTCGATCTTCTACGTGCTCGTCGGGCTGGCGGTGTTCGGCGTGCTGCTGACCCTGGCGGTGCCGATGGCGCGGCGGCAGCAGTCGTAGTTCCGGGGACCGGCGTCGGAAGGCACGGCCGCAATCGCAGCGTGCGCGGACCCTCTACCGACTTCCCGACCCACGCCGCAAGGACGACTCCCGCGCCACCAGCTGCGCCACCGGCCCGGAAGCCGAGCGGCGCGAGGTGTCGCCGCGCAGATGGTCGAACAGCAGGTCGATGGCCTGGTGCGCCACCTGGTCCAGGTGCAGGTCGACGGCGGTCAGCGGCGGATCGCATGTGCGGGCGCGCAGGCCGTCGTAGCGGGTCGCGACCATGACGTCGTCGGGTATGCGCCGGCCGGCGGCGCGTATCGCACGCACCGCGCCGACCGCGAAGGCGTCCACCGGAACGCAGAAGGCATCGATGTCGGGATGCGCGGCCAGCAGCCCGGCCGCGACGTCCTGGCCGCCGCCTTCGCCGCGCGCCTCGTCGGCGCTGGCCAGCAGCACGGGCTGGCCGTGCAGCGCCGCGAACTCCTCGTAGGCCGCGCGCGCCTGCACATAGGAATTGCGCTGCGCCGAGCCCAGGATCATCGCCACCTTGCGCGCGCCCTGGTCGTGGAAGTGATCCAGCAGCAACCGGGTCGTCTCATTCGAGTGGATCTCCACGTGCGGCACCAGTTCGCGCGGGCCGTAGGGCTTGCCGATCGTCACCACCGGCAGACCGCGCCGCTTCAGGTAGTCGAGGTTGGCATCGCCGGCCGAGGGCTCGATGACCAGCGCGCCGTCCACCTCCAGCAGCTCCAGCGGCACCTTGCCGCGTTCCATGGGCGGGGCCAGCACGAGGGCCAGGCTGCGGTCCAGCGCCGCGGCGGCGGCCACTGCCGCGATCTCCATCATGAAGCCGAGGCGCGACGGCCCGCCGGCGACCGCGAAGGGCATCGAGGACAGCAGCACGATCATGTGCGCCTCGCCGGTGCGCAGGCGCTGGGCATGCCGGTTCGGCCGGTAGCCCAGCTTCAGCGCCGCCTTCTCGACCCGCAAGCGGGTCTCGGCATCGACCTGGCCGCGGCCGTTGAGGGCATGCGAGACCGTGGTCGGCGAAACCCCGGCCTCGCGCGCCACGTCCTTGATGTTGACCCGGCGCGCCGGGCTGGGAAGCGTTCTGTTGACCATTCCGGAAATAAGTGGTTCAATCGCCCAAATCGTTTTGGGCCCAATGGCTTGGAATGTACACCCCCGCCCCCTGGCGGGTTTTTTGACACCGCGACCCAAATCGATTTGGGAGACGGTCGGATCGAAGGAAACGCAAATGTCCCGTGCTTCCGATACCCCCGCAGTCGATGCCGTGCTGCCCTGGTCGCAGATGCTGCTGTTCGGCCTGCAGCATGTGCTGGTGATGGCCGCGGTGCCGATCACCTCGGTCTTCCTGGTCGCCAAGGCGCTCGGGCTGTCGTCGGCGTTGACGGTGAACCTGATCAGCGCCACCTTCCTGCTGTGCGGCATCGGCACGCTGCTGCAGTCCTTCGGCCCCTGGAAGCTGGGCGCCAGGCTGCCCTTCGTGATGGTGCCGGGCGGCGCGCCGGTGGTGATGTTCCTGACCATCGCGCAGCAGACCGACCTGCAGACCGCCTCGGGCGCGGTGATCCTTACGGCACTCTTCTATTTCCTGGTGCTGCCGGTGTTCGCGCGCTGCATCCGCTTCTTCCCGAAGATCGTGATCGGCACCCTGCTGATGCTGGTGTCGATCAACCTGGTGAAGGTCTACGGCGGCATCATCGCCGGCCGGCCCGGCACGCCCGGCTTCGCCGATCCGGCGCACATCGGCCTGGCATTGGCGACCATCGGCTTCACGCTGCTGTTCGCGCGGGTCTTCAAGGGCATGCTGGGGCAGCTCTCGGTGCTGCTCGGGCTCGTCGCCGGCACCCTACTCGCGGCGCTCTGCGGCATGACGGATTTCAGCAGCGTCTCGAACGGCCCGGCCTGGAGCGCGCCCAGCCTGCTGCCCTTCGGCATGCCGCACTTCGACGTCGTGGCCGCGCTGCCTCTCCTGATCTTCAGCGTGATCTCGATGGTGGAGGCCACAGGCCAGACCATCGCGGTGGCCGAAGTGGTGGGCAAGAAGGTCGAGCCGCGCGACGTGGTCCCGCGCACCATCCGCGGCGATGCGCTGATGTCGCTGCTGGGCGGCTTCTTCGGCACCTCGATGATCATCACCAGCGGCGAGAACATCGGCATCGTGCGCGCGACCAATGTGCGCTCGCGTTTCGTGACGGCCACGGCCGGGGCGATCCTGGTGCTGGTCGCGCTGTCGGCGCCGCTCGGCCGGCTGGCCAACGCGATACCCGAGGCGGTGGTCGGCGGCACGGCGCTGGTGGTGTTCGCGATCATCGGCACCATCGGCATCGACATGCTGCGCAAGTCCGACCTGCACGCGCGCAGCAACATGTTCGTGCTGGCCGGCGCGCTGACGATGGGCCTGCTGCCGATCCTGGTGCCGGGCATCTTCAGCAAGTTCCCGCAGACGCTGCAGCTGGTGATGGGCAACGGCCTGGCAATGGGCGCGATCACCGCGATCCTGCTCAACATCGTCTTCAACCACCTCAGCGCGGCGCGCCGCGACGAGGACAGCAGCAGCGAAACGGCGGCCGCCGAACAGGCGCCGGCAGTGCAATGACCCCTTCTCTCGATTCCGACCGCGGGCCAGGCGCTCGCCAGGAAGCCTTCGCCGCAGACACGCTGCTGCTGGCGCCCGAACACCTGCTGCTGCGCGAAGGCCCGGTGCGCGAGCATGCGGTGCTGGTCGAGCGCGGCAAGTTCCGCGACGTCGGGCCGCTGGCCGAACTGGCGGCGCGCCATCCGCACTTGACTGCGCTGCATCTGCCCGGCAGGGCGCTGATGGCCGGCATGATCGACGCCCACCATCACCTGACGCAGTCCTTCGGCAAGTCGCTGGCCTATGGCGAGCCGTCGGAGATCTTCCGCCGCGTGTGGGTGCCGCTCGAAGCCAGCCTCGACGACGAGTTCGTGCATGCAGTGTCGAAGCTGGCCGCGCTCGAATCGCTGCGCGGCGGCTTCACCACCGTGTGCGACGCCGGCACCCGCGCCAAGGGCGACATCGGCGCGCTGGCCAGCGCGACGCAGGAAGCGGGGCTGCGCTGCGTGCTCGGGCTGATCTGCAACGACGGCGGCAACGACAGCACGCCCGAGCAGCGGCGCGCACTGAAGGCCGGCGCCGAGCGCTTCCTGCGGGAGTGGTCGGACGCGCCGTTGATCCATCCCTCGCTCGCGATCTCGGTGCCGGAGGCGGCATCGGACGAGATGCTGGTCGCGGTGTCGATGCTGTGCGCCGAGGCGCGCACCATCTTCCAGACCCACGTCAACGAGCACCTGGCTTCGGTCGAGCGCTCGGTGGTTCAGCGCGGCATGCGGCCGCTGGAGCTGCTCGCGCACCTGGGCGCGCTCGGCCCGCAGGTGCTGATCGCGCACGGCACGCTGGTCACGCCGTCCGAACTCAACCTGCTGCGCAACACCGACACCGCGGTCAGCTACAACCCGGTCGCGAGCCAGTGGAAGGGCAATGCGGTGGCGCCGGCGAACCTGATGGCGGCGCTGGGCATCCGCTTCGGCCTCGGCACCGATGCCACCCGCAGCGATGCCTTCCGGCTGATGGATGCGGCCGAGGCGGCGCAGAAGCTGGCCTTCGGGCTGGCGATCGGCGATGCCTCTACCGGCGGCGGCTGGACCTGGCTGGACCATGCGACGCACGAGGGCGCACGGGCCATCGGACTCGATCACCTGATCGGCGAGATCGCCATCGGCAAGGAGGCGGACTTCCTGCTGGTCGACGTCGACACGCCGGAACTCTGCACCTCGGTCGACCTGGGCTGGGACCTGGTGCGTCTGGGCAACCGCGACCAGATCGAGGCGGTCTTCGTCGCCGGCCGGCTGCGCCTGTGGCAGGGCTGGCCGACCGATTGGGATGCGCGGGCGCTGATGCGGCAGGTCTCGGGCCTGGCCGGCGCGGCGATCGCGCGTGCGCCGATCCAGCGGCTGCATCCGGTTTCGGCGGAGCATCGGCGGCTCTCTGCTGCCGCGGCGGGAGGGGTCGCGCAGTGAGCGTCGAGCAAGTCGCGCTGATCTCGCTGGCCGTGGTCTTCGCCGCTTTCGTGCAGGGTTCGACCGGTGTCGGCTTCGCGCTGATCACCGCGCCGGTGATCGGCATCATGCGGCCGGACCTGCTGCCGGTCTGCGTCCTGGTGCTGATGCTGCCGCTGAACCTGTATGTGGCCTGGCGCGAGCGGGCGGCGGTCGACAAGGTCGGCGCGAGCTGGATCACCGGCGGCCGCGTCGTCGGCACGGCGGGCGGACTGTGGGTGCTGGCGGCGTTGAGCGCGAGCCACCTGGCGATCTTCGTCGGACTGTCGACGGTGGCCGCGGCCCTGGTCACGCTGATGATGCCGGCCTTCTCGCCCGGGCGCCCCGCCTTCGTCGCGGCCGGGCTGATCACCGGCGTCACCGAGACCGCCACCGGCATCGGCGGCCCGCCGCTGGCGCTGGTCTACCAGCACCAGCCGCCGCCGACCATGCGCTCCACCGTCGCCCTGTGCTTCCTCGCCGGCGAACTGGTGTCGCTCGCGACACTTCTGGTCGCGGGCCGCATCAGCAGCACGCAGCTCAGCGCGGCGGCGAGCCTGCTGCCGGCGCTGCTGGTCGGTGCATGGATCAGCCGGCTGGTGCATCACCGGATCGGTGGGCGTTTTTTGCGGGCGTTTGTGCAGGTGTTCGCGATCGTGTCGGGGGTGGTGTTGCTGGTGCATGCGGCTTGAGGGATTTGCGTCGGACCGTTGTTTCATGGCGGGCCGGGGTGCCTGCGTGTGTGCGGCGGTGCTTCAGTGGGGCGGTCGTCGCTGAAGCGCCGACTGCCCTGCGGTGCTCGCGCGGCCGGCTGTGCCGCGGAACTCACTCCGCGCCCCTGCGGTGCGCTACGTTCAGACAGCCGCGGCAAGTCAGACAACGATGCGCGTGTCTTCGCACGCGCAGCCGGCCGCACTGCGCTCCTCGGCGCCCCACAGGCGCACCGCCGCACACACGCAGGCACCCCGGCCTGGACGCGCTGTGACGGTTTCGGCGTTCGAGCGCTGCGCGCAAGGCGATCGGCGTGCGCGCCCAACGGTGGGCGGCTCGGCGGCTGGCGGCCGCTGTTCAAGTGCTCAGTCGAATGAGTCTCGGGCCTCCGCGCGTCGTGAACCCGCACAACGTCACCGCGCGGCTGGGGGTCTGGGCCGTGGGCGACTTCCGGGGCGGCGAGGAGCGCAGCCCGAGGGCGGGCGCGTGAGAATCACGCGCTTCAACATCTGACTTGCCGCAGCTGTTTGAACGTAGCGCACCGCAGGGGCGCGTAGTGAGTTCTGCGGCACCGCCCTCGGGCGAGCACCGCAGCGGAGTCGGCGCGCAGCGCCGACCGCCCCGGCAGGAGCCCGCGGCCCAGACCCCCTGCCGCGACGCGCAAGACCCGCAAGACCCAACGAACCGAGCTACTCCTTGACAGCACCACGAGACGGCCGCATCCCCTTCGCCGCAGCCCGGATCGCAGCCGCCAGCGCCCGCATCTGCGGCTGCTCCGCCAACTGGCGCAGACAAAAGAAGGTGACCGGCGGCAAGGTCCAGTTCAGCCGCTGCGCAAGCGGCGCGACCAGGCCGCCCCGCTGCAGTTCGTCCACCACCTCGCGCGGCAATATCGCGATCGCATTGCGCTCCGAGGCCAGCACCGCTTCGAGGCTGCGCACCGAGATGGTCTCGAGGATCGGCACCGGCGGGCTCACGCCGGCGGTGACGAAGATGGTGTTGTAGAGCCGGCGCATCGGCGTGTTGGCCGGCGGCAGGATCCAGTCGAGCTCGGCCAGCCTGGCCCAGTCGAGCGGCCCGCGCGAAAGGCGCTTCTGGTTGTGTGCCGCCACCACCAGCCGCGGCTCCTGTTCGTAGATCGCCTCTTGCACCACCGCGGGCGCATCGCCCTCGTACCAGCGGCCGATCGCGCAATCGAGCTCGCGTTCGAGCATGCGCCCCACCAGCTGGTCGGTGGTGCCTTCGACGATGAAGGTGGAGATGCGCGGCGACTGCCCCAGCAACACGCCGAGCGCGGCCTTCAGCAGCACCTGCGGGACCTGCGTGGTCACGCCAATGCGCACCCGGCCGCCGTGGCCGGCATCGATCGCGGCGAGCACGCTCGATGTCGACTCCAGGTCGGCCAGCCAGCGCTTGGCATGCAGCAGCACCGCCTGGCCGGCGGGTGTCGGCGCCAGGCCGCGGCTGGAACGGGTGAACAGCTGCGTGCCGAAGATGTCCTCGACCTCGCGCAGCGCCTTGGTGATCGCGGGCTGGCTCAGGTGCATCTCGGTGGCCACCCGGTTCAGCGCGCGATGGCGGTCGATGGCTTGCAGCAGCACCAGCTGGCGCATCTTCAGGCGCGACAGGGCAGCCTGGTGGATGCGCGCGGCTGGGGAGTGGATCGTCATAACCTCGCGGTTATAGCCCATTCAGAAAATAGAGCGAACCGGTGAACTCGAATGCGTAGACTGAATGACATGCCGATGACAACCTTCGCTTCCAACCTGCTCGATGCACTGGGCGAATCGCGCAGCGCCGACGAGGCCCTGCGCCAGATCGACCAGGTGCGCCGCCTGATCGCCGGCCCCGGCATCTTCAGCATCCAGCTCAACGTCACCACCGCGCGCGATCCCGGCAACGAGATCCGGCTGCAGCGCTTCTACTCATCGGCCGCGTCGCGCTGGCCGGTCAACGGCGTCAAGCGCAAGCTGCGCACGCCCTGGACCGAGACCCTGTTCGTGCACTGCCAGCCCTTCGTCGCCACCGGCGCCGAGGCCATGGGCCGGGCCTTCGACGACTACGAGCAGATGCGGGCCATCGGCATCGACTCGGTGGTCAACGTACCGCTGCTGCGCGAGAACCTCTGCTATGCGACCTTCAACGTCTTCGGCACGCGCGGCCACTGGCAGCCCTCCGAGCTGCTCGGCATCCGGCTGATGGCCCTTCTCGCCGCGCGCTGGGTCCGTCCGGCGCCGGACCTGATGTACAGCTTCGACAGCAGCAACAGCGAGGCCGCCGCACTGGCGGCGTGAACCACATGCCGGTATCCGCGCTCCACCACTACACCATCCGCTGCGCCGCCACCGAGCTCGCGGCGCTCGACGCGTTCTACACGCAGGTGCTAGGGCTGGAGCCCGGTGCGCGGCCCGCGATACCGGCGCCGGGCACCTGGCTCTACGCGGGCGGCCAGCCGATCGTCCATCTCTACGCCTACCTCGAACGGCCCGAGGCCGCGCCGCCAGCGCCGGTCACCGGCCCCCTCGACCACATCTCCTTCCGCGCCCGCGACCTGGACCGCACGCGGGCGCACCTGCGCGCCAGGGGCATCGCCTTCGAGGAGGCACCGGTGCCCGACTGGCCGATCCACCAGCTCTTCCTGCACGACCCCAAGGGCCTGAAGGTCGAGCTCACTTTCTTCCTCGACGAAGAGGACGCCAGCCATGCCTGAATACCTGCAGGCCGGCCAGGCGCGCATCGCCTACGAGCGCAGCGGCGACGGTCCGCCGCTGCTGCTGATGCACGGCGCCGAGGCCAATCGCCAGATGTTCGACGCGCTGGTGCCGCTGCTCTCGCCGCGCTTCACCGTGATTGCCTACGACCAGCGCGATTGCGGCGACACCGAAGCGCCAACCGAGGCCGCCACGCTCGCCGAGCTGGCGCAGGATGCGGCCGCGTTGATCGATGGGCTGGGCTGGCAGCGCGCCCATGTGTTCGGCTCCTCATTCGGCGGCCGGGTCGCGCAGGCGCTGGCCCTGCTGCATCCGGCATCGGTCGACCGGCTGGTGCTCGGCAGCACTTGGGCCCTGCCGCGCGCCTATGCCGAACTGCTGCCGGAAGGCGCCGTGCAGCTCGGCGCCTTGCGCGGCCGCCTGCCCGGCAGCGCCGAAGAACTGGCTGGCTGGTTCTTCCCCGAAGCCTTCCTGCGCGAGCGACCGGAGCTGCGCCAGATCTTCGCCGCCGCCCGGCCGCAGACCGAACGCTCGCAGCGCCGCGCCCGGGCGGTGGCATCGACCCTCGCGCTGTCGCCGGCCGCGATAGCGGCGCCCACGCTGGTGATCGCCGGCGAGCTCGACCGGGTGGTGCCGCTGCAACTCACGATGCAACTGGCCCGCGCCATCGCCGGCAGCGAGCAGGTGCTGCTGCCCGGCGTCGGCCACGTCACCGTGATGCAGGCGACAGCCATCGTGGCCGGGCACCTCACCCGATTCCTGCTCGAAGCAAAGGAGACCCGACATGCCCGCTGAAGGCGACTACATCCGCATCCGCCACCTGTCCAAGTCCTTCGGCGAGGTGGTTGCGCTGCGCGACATCGACTGCGCGATCGAACAGGGCAGCTTCGTCTCGATCGTCGGCCCGAGCGGCTGCGGCAAGAGCACCCTGCTGCGCATCGTCGCCGGCCTGCTCGACTACAGCGAGGGCCAGGTGCTGCTCGACGGCCAGCCGATCCAGGGCCAGCGCCGCGACATCGGCTTCGTTTTCCAGAGCTCGATCCTGCTGCCCTGGCGCAGCATCCTCGAGAACGTGCTGCTGCCCGCCGAAGTGCTCGGCCTGGACATGAAGAAGTCGCGCGAGCGCGCGATGGAGCTGCTGCACATGGTGCGGCTCGATGGCTTCGAGAACAAGCTGCCGCGGCAGCTTTCGGGCGGCATGCAGCAGCGCGCCTCGATCGCGCGGGCGCTGCTGCACGACCCGAAGATCCTGCTGATGGACGAGCCCTTCGGCGCCCTCGACGCGATGACGCGCGAGCAGATGAACATCGAGCTGCAGCGCATCTGGCGCGAGAGCGGCAAGACTGTGATCCTGATCACGCACTCGATCCCCGAGGCCATCTTCCTCGGCGACACGGTGTTCGTGATGACCCCGCGCCCGGGCACCATCGAACGCATGATCCGGGTCGACCTGCCGCGCCCGCGCACCATGCAGGCAATGGCGAAGCCCGAGTTCGGCCGCATCGCGGACGAGATCCGCGAACTGTTCTCACACACCGGATCCTTCGACTGATGTCCACCACACTGCCCGTCACCGGATCGATGACTCACTCGACCACGCCCCCCGCGCCGTCAGCGTCGACAGCGGCGCCCACTCCCTCCGCCATCGCCAGGCCCAAGGCGCGCAAGCGCTCGCGGCTCGGCACCAAGGCGGCGTCCCTGCTGCTGCTGGTCGTGCTGCTCGCCGGCTGGGAGCTGGGCGTGCGCCTGTTCCATGTGCCCAAGTTCCTGATCCCCTCGGTGAGCGACATCGCGGTCGCGCTGTGGCGTGGTCTGGCGACCTCGCCCTTCGCCAAGGACAGCCTCTGGTACCACAGCGCGATCACCATGGCGGAGATCCTGCTCGGCTTCTTCGTGGGCAGCGCGATCGGCCTGGCGATGGGCGTGCTGATCTCGCAGATGCCGCGGCTGGAGGCGATCCTCGAGCCCTATGTCTCGGCCCTGCAGAGCCTGCCGAAGGTGGCGGTGGCGCCGATCATCGTGGTCTGGATGGGCTTCGGCATCAGCTCGAAGGTGGCGATCATCTGCCTCCTGACCTTCTTCCCGGTGCTGGTCACCAGCATCGCGGGATTCAAGGCGGTCGACCCCGACCGCATCGACCTGCTGCGATCGCTCTCGGCCACGCCCTGGCAGATCTTCCGGAAGGCCAAGTTCCCGAGCGCCCTGCCCTACATCTTCGCCGGGCTGAACATGGCCGCGGCCTTCGCGGTGGTCGGCGCGATCGTCGGCGAGTTCGTCGGCGCGCAGGCCGGGCTCGGCGTGCTGATCCAGCAGATGGAAGCGCAGATGGACACCGGCGGCAGCTTCGCGGTCTTCATCGTGCTGTCGGTGATCGGCATCCTCATGACGTGGATCCTGCGACGCATCCAGCAGCGCGTGCTGCACTGGATGCCGCAGGACCCGACGCAGCAGCAACGCACCATCAATGTCTGACATGCAACAAAGGAGACCGCCCATGTTGACCCGACGCGAATTCGGCCTCGGAGGATTGGCCGCCGGCCTGGGCCTGGCGACGCTGCCGGCCTTCGGCGCGGACGTGAAGACCCTGAAGCTCGCCAACACCGCGGGCGTGATGGATGCGCAGCAGTGCTTCTGCACCAGCGGCCAGCATCCGAAGCTCGACTTCTACAAGAGCGAGGGCGTCGACGTGGAGTACGTCAACATGTCCTCGATCGTGCAGGCGCTGCAGAGCCTGATGACCGCGCAGGTGCAGTTCGGCCCGATGGCGCCGGCGATCCTGCTGCCGGCGCTGGCCAAGGAGCCCTCGCTCGACCTGGTCGCGGTCTACGAATGGCTGCCGCGCAATGCCAACGTGATCGTGGTCAAGCCGGGCAGTCCGATCAAGACGGCTGCCGACCTGGCTGGCCGCAAGGTCGGAGTGCGCAACCAGGGCGACCCGGGCATCGTCGTGACCAAGACCATGCTGGCCGAGCTGGGCATGAAGGACGACAAGGTCGAATACATCGCGATCGGCGACGGCGCCACCGCCGGCGCCGCGATCGACGCCGACCGGGTCGACGCGATGGTCACCTACGACACCGCGGCGGCCCGCATCGAACTCGTCGGCACCCAGCTCCGCTACGTGCCGCTCACGCCGAAGTTCGACCGCATCGGTTCCAGCTGGATGTGCGTGCAGCGCTCGGCGATGAATGCCAACCGCAAGGAATACATCGGCATGTTCCGCGGCCTGGCCAAGTCCACCCTGTTCGCGAACACGAACCTCGATGCCGCCATCGATGCGCACTGGGCCGTCTATCCCGAGACCCGGCCCAAGGGCAAGAGCGAGGACGAGGCGCGCAAGGAGATGAACTTCATCCTGAAGGACCGCAAGAACAACTGGATGGCCCGGGCCGACGATCCCGACCAGCGCTTCGGTCCCTCGCGGCCCGAGGAATGGAAGGCCAACCTCGCGACCGCGACCGAGACCAGCAAGAACCCCGACCTGCCGAAGCAGGTGAATCTCGACAAGGTCTACAGCAACGAGCTGATCGCCGAGATCAACGACTTCGACCGCAAGGCGATCGTCCAGATGGCGCAGGCCTTCAAGGCCTGAGCAGGCGCCTCAGCACACCAGGAGCATCTCCATGAAGGTCCTCATTTCCGGTGCCAGCATGGCCGGCCTCTCGGCCGCCTACTGGTTCGCGCGCCTCGGCCACGAGGTGCTGGTGGTCGAGCGCGCGGACGGCCTGCGCCCGGGCGGCGCGCCGATCGACGTGCGAGGCCGTGCGCTCGGCACCGCCGAACGCATGGGCATCCTCGGGCAGATCGACGAGCAGAAGGTCGACTTCTTCGCGCTCGCGCCGGTGCTCGACGGCAGCGGCAAACAGGTCGCCAGCCTGGACCTGCGCTGGTTCGCCAACGAGACCGACGACGACATCGAGATCTCGCGCGACCGGCTCAACCGGATCCTGCTCGGCGCCATTCCGAAGCAGGTCGAGTTCCGCTTCCGGACCTCGATCGCCACGCTGGCCGATGAACCCGATGGCGTGCAAATCGCATTGACCGACGGCGAGCAGGGCCGCTGGGACCTGGTGGTCGGGGCCGACGGGCTGCACTCCAACGTGCGCAAGCTGGCCTTCGGGCCCGAGAAGGACTATGTGCGGCACTTCGGCTATTACGTCGCGCTGGTCGACCTGCCGAAGGACCGCGAATGGCGGCGCGGCATGCTGAACGTGCCGGGCCTGAAGATCAGCGTGCGCGATGCCGGCGACGGCCCGCAGTCGATGATGATCGCCGCCAGCCCCGAGATCGACTACGACTACCGCGACATCGAACTGCAGCGGCGAATGATCGACGGCTTCCTGTCGGGGGTCGACGCCTGGCAGCTGCCGGCGCTGCGCGCAGCCTTCGCCGCGACCGATGCGAAGGGCTTCTATTTCGACTCGGTCAGCCAGACCCACATGGGCAGCTGGATCAAGGGCCATGCCGCGGTGATCGGCGATGCGGGCCATTGCGCGGCCCTGCTGTCGGGCATGGGCACCACCCTGGCGATGGTGGCGGCCGAGACCCTGGCCACCACCTGGACCGAGTGCGGCTGCGACTTGCAGATCGCATCCCCGCTCTACCACGAGCGACTGCGCCCCTATGTGGAGCAATGCCAGGCCTTCGCCCACGAGGGCGCGCCGATCATGGTGCCGCAGACGCAAGAGGCGCTCGACGAGCGCAATGCGAGCTTCAGGGCGTATGAGGCGAAGTTTTCCGAGCTGGGCAAACCGGTGGCGGCTGCGGGGTGAAATGAAGTGAGTCGGCATGTCGAATCGACTGACTACTCAACGCACGCCACTCAAGCAAAGCGGATCACCATCTGAGTGATTAGCGCCGCCAAGGCGCCGATCAGGACGAGCCGCACTATCCGTCCCCAAGGCATCCGTTCATCGCTTCTTCGGCGTCGGCCTTCGTGATCCAGCGACACGAAAGCGCTCGACCTCTGAGTCTCGGTTTCCCAATCGAAAAAACTCGATTCGTTGTCAGTGCGGGTCGAGCTGCGGCTGGTTGCGATTCGATGAGTCATGAAGCGATTCTGTTTGACGCCATGGCGGGGTCAAAGGCAGAAATGCACACTTAATTACTCAATGTGAGTTTGTCACATTCGTCGACTCGCGCATCACGCGTCAGTTGGCTGGGCGACGGCCGAGTCGGTCCATCCCGGCATCGCGGAGAGCGTTAGTTGAATGTCACCTGGCTCGCGATGAGAGCACCATTGACGATCTGCGATCCCAGGATCGTGACGGGCGTTCCATTGGACAGCATGGCTGGCATTCCGTTCACGAATACAACGCTCGCTCCGCTGGCGTCCACCTGTTGCCCGTGCACCCGGAACGAGGCCGGCGAGACGTAATTGCCTACGGGGCCGATCAATGTAAAGGAGGGAAGCGCGCCGCCCCCAGGCAGATGCTTGATCTTGACTTTCGAAGCGACCAATACGCCGTTGCTCAGGGTTCCGGCTACCTCGACCGTCACTCCATTGCCGACCTTCGAGGCTTGCCCCCCCGTTACCTGTGCCATCGAAGCATCGACGGAGGAGCCGAGAAGATTGAAGGACCCCAGGGAAGCGTAGTTCGTGATGACGCCTTCCAGTTGGATCGCAGTTCCAGTCGCGACAGGAACCGGATACCAAAGCTCGATCTGCGTTGCGTTGAAGACGCCTGAGACCACCGGGCCCGGCGAACGTGCGCGCACGATGGCGCCGTTCGCCAATGCGTTGGCGTTGAGGCCGCTGCCGAATGCAGCCGCGCCATAGGCGACCGATACGCCACCCAGCGAGAAGGTGCCAGCGCCCGCATCGAGTCGCTCGATTGTCCCGGTGACCACTGAGGAGGTATCGAAGACCTGTCGCTGGATGCGGGTCGCGCGCAACAGGCCGGGACCCGCCGGCAAGCCCCAGACCTGAATGACACTGCCCGAAGGCAGGTCGGCCAATCCGGAAAGATCGGCCATGACGGTCGCCTCGTCGATCGTCACGACGGTGCCCATCATGACGAAACTGCCCGCGGACGAGTTGATGGCGCTGGCCGGACCACGCAGTTCGACCGACGAGCTCACCTGTTGCGCCACCCCCGTCGCCGCGGAGGCGTTGATTGGCCCCCGTACGCTGACGGTCATCCCGATATCAAGAGCTGCTGCGTCATGCAAATCGACGCTGGCTGAATCGATGTTGTAGCGCACGCTGTCGACGATGATGCTGCCGAGGCCGGACACGGATCCGACACTGGTGGAAGCATCGCCGGTACTGATCCCCGTGCCGCCGGAACCGACGCCAGAACCATCACCGCTGGATGCCGTGGCAGTCGACCCGTCGGCCGCTGTGCTGGTGCTGGCGCTCGTGCTGGCGCCCGTAGCCGCTCCTCCTGCAGAGTCGGAGTTCACGGACGCGCTGGTACCGGTGCCCGCGACCGCCGCTGTCCCGACATTCGAAGTCGCGACGGCCGCGCCTCCACTGCCGCCTCCGCCTCCGCCTCCGCACGACAGAAGCATTCCCGCAAGCAGCAGAGTCAGGGCGTTGCGCAGCAAGGCGGGGTTCTTCATCGTTTGCCCTCAATGGCTCGCGGATCCTCCCGAGCGTCTTCGTAGTAGGTATAGATGCCGACACGGATGCGGGCCGAAGCTGAATCATCGGCTTTCTCGACAGCGTGAGTCATGACCTTCGTCAACTCGAGATGCAGCTTGCTCCATCGCTGCTTGACCAACTGGTGCACGTCGTCGCAGTCCTGCATTGTCACGCCGCTCGCATAAACCGCACGCTCGAGCATCGGAGGTCGTTCCTCCAGGATGTTGGAGACAGCCGCCAGCAGGTGATCGCGCGAGTTGTCCCCCAGGAAAGCCAGCATGGTCTGAAGATCCGCGGCAGGAACGAATCCATCCGCATGGAGTTCCACATGGCCATCGCTCTGCGTCACCATGTCGAGCCGAAGCAGTTCGTCCAGGATCGTGCGATGGTGCACGTTCCCTCTGCTGCCCTCTCGAGCCAGCCTCTCGAAAGACTGACGGCGCCCCTCGGCGACAATGGGAAGCCGACGGTATTCGGGCTTCGCCGAAGCAATCTTCAGCCACCTTGTGAAGGTCCTCGCTGCTGCCGACACGTCGGTATCGGGAAGAGGATCGACAAGCTGCCGAACCTTGGCCGTGACAGCCTTGCGGTTGATACCCGTCGTGATCGACAACTGGCTGATGTTCGGCTCGCCCACTCCGCGCGCCCGCCATGCGCGCCGAGCTTCGTCGAGCATCATGTCACGCAGTATTTCCTCCAGATGAGGATACTTCAGTCCCATGGCGAGGGCCAGCCTGACGATTGGACGCAGCACGCGCGCGCATGCTGCTCGGACCCAAATGTGCCGGTTATCCATGAATGAGTTCAGCCGCCATCCGTTGTCAATGCTCGCTCGTTCAGCTGGGACACAGTAATGTAACAAGGTAGGGCGGGATGCAGTCGCGACAGGCTTTCACGAATTGACGCTTCCGCCGGGAGGACCTCCGATCGAGACGGCTACTGGTCGATGTCGCGGTACCAGTAAGTGCGCTTCCGCGGAGCCTTGATCGGAATGTTCGGCCGTTGTGCGCCTATGCTCGAGCGAGAGTCGGCGCCGCTGGCGCCCCCGCCCGCACCGATCAGGAAAGGAAGCTTCGTCGACTTGCCCGCGATGGTCAGCGTGACCATGCCGAAGACCGGTGAGGGTGCCAATCCTCCGCCATCGAGTACGTTCTGGGTCGACAGGCCGTCGAGGAAGTTCACCGCGTAGCTGCGCGCGATGCCGAGATTGGCCCGGCAGCTGTTGGCGCTGGGCGCGCTTGGCTGATTGGTGCCGAAGTAGACCAGGCCGCCGACGGTGGTCGGCGCGTTGACGCCCTTCTCGCCGACCGTCGCGTTGCCTTTGCTGTCCAGTCCGAGCAGGGTCACGTAGAAGCCGCTGAGCGAGCCGCCATAGGGTGTCGAAGTTGCATCGAAGAGCGCAGGCGGCTGCGCGTTGGCCGTGCTGCTCGTGTCGTCGCGCACGGCAGTCCAGCCCGAGGCGCTCATGCCGACGTTGGAATCCTTGACCATATAGAAGCGGTTGACGATGTTGTTCGCCTGCTGGCTGGCCAACGGATGCTCACGGTCTCCGGAGACGGCGAGCACGACATCGTATTTCTTCGTCAGGACAACGTCAGGCGGAAAAAAGAACTTTCGCTTCGTCGTCCCTGTTCCTCCGAGTGCGGCGAACAAGGTCGCCTGCCAGGAACTGGGCCCGTAGTTCGGCGCGCCTGTCGACGGCTTGAGGTCCACGCGCCAGATGTTGCCGCCGAGATCCGCCGCGTACAGCCGGTCGATGAAACCGTCGAAATCTCGATCGACGAGCGTCACGTCGGCTGGCATTGCGAAGTTCATGCTTTGCAGCTTGCAAGGGTTGCCGCTGCAGCTGTCCGAGCCACCGCCGGCCTTGGCGCTCCAGAGCAGATTGCCATTGGCCGCGTCGACGATGAACAGGCCACGGCCCATGGTATCGGCGACCGGAGGCTCGATATCTTCGTTGGGGTCGTAGCCTGCGCCGAAGATCAGCACCGGATAGCCAGGATCTAGAGGCGGGGTGGCCGATGGGTTGCAGGTCGTCGGGTCGAAGCTTGGGTTCTGGCTGCAGCTGAGCATCGCCACCTTGGGCTGCGACCAGGTCTGGCCGAGCTCGGCGAATCCCGCATCCTTGTTCGAATGCTTCCACAGGAACCTGGGCGCCGATGGCGTGCTCACATCGAGCGCGTACAGGAGCGGGCCTCCGCGACGCGCGGCCAGGAATATGTAGGCCGTGCTGCCGTTCTGGTAGACCGCCGGGCTCCCGTCGAAGAAATAGTCCTTTTGCTGCGGGGTCGGAAGAATTCCGGTCGGCGTGCTTGGCATCTTGATGATCGGACTATTGCCATAGAGCCGTTGCAGCTTGGAATAGAACTCGGGAGGGACGAAACTCCACAGCTCTCCGCCGGGCGGGACGCCGGCGATGGCGCAATCGGACGAAACGATGCACGACCCCATCGGCGCCGGCGCGGCATTCGCAGCGGGCGGCTGATTGCCGTTGACTGCTCGGAACATACCGTCATTGGCACCGTAGAACACGACCACGCCGGTCGATCCGCCGTAATTGACAACCGCCGGGCGCGAATGCAGCACATCGCCGTGTATGGATGGGCGGATCGTGATGCCGCCGCCAGGGCTGGGCTCGTCGCCGACGTTGTCGCTGCCCCGCACCCAGTTGATCAGCGCGTCGCGGGTGACACCCTGCGCCGACGCGGTCATGCCCGCCTTGGTGTCCGTGCAACTCGAGGCATTCCCCGGACTGGTCTGGATGCTGTAGCTGAATCCGTATGGCACCGTCTTGCTGACACTGACGACCTTGAAGCTGCCGACATAGGCACTCTCGTTGGCGGCAACAGTGCCGCCCACGCTCACGGTGTCGCCAGCGGCGAAGGCCGGCGAAGCAGCCGTGGCCGCCGTCACCGACACCGTGGAGTAGGCACTGGCAGTACAGGGACCCACGGTGTAGGACAGGCTTGTGATAGCGAGCGGACTCGTCCCGCCATCGGCCGTTGCAGTGACACTCGTGTCCGGCGAGGCCGGCGTGCTGTTGATGTTGAAGCAGAAACTGAGCGGCTTGCTGCCGGACTTGGTTCCTCCCGTACATCCAGTGCCGGTGTTGGTGATCGTCCACGTTCCGTTGTATGAACTGACCCCGCCCGCTCCGGCGCCGGCAATCGTGACCGAATTGCCTGTCGCGAAAGTGATGGTCGACGCCAGCGTGACCGTCACGTTCGACACATTGCTCGAGTTGCTCGGGCTGCGGACGATGGCATTGGCTGGAATCGCATACGAGGTGGATCCGACCTTGGCGGTCCCTCCGCCGTCGGGGGTCGCAGGACCGTCCGAGATCGTGTAGGTGAAGGTGTTCGAGCCGGTACTGGTCACCACGAAGCTGCCGTTGTAGCGCGAGCCCGCCGCGTTCGCGATGGTGACCGTCTGTCCGGTCACATAGCCGTTCGCCGCCGTGGTCTTGGCCGTAACCGTCGTGCCGGAGCGCGTCAGCGCATTGATGGCGAGCGGATTGGAAGGCACGCTCGCGGAGTAGCTGCCGGTCGACGGCGTGGGCGGGCTCACCGCGATCGGGTAGCTGAAGGTGGTCGCGGTCAGCGGCGTGACCGAGAACGACCCATTGAATTCAGGATAGGCCGATCCTGTGATCGAGATCGTCTGACCAGGGGTGAGCGCCGGGCTCGGGGCCGACGCCAGCGTGACGGTCGCGGTGTTGGTGCTGCGCGAGATCGAGGAGATCGCCATCGCAGGACCGTTCGTGCCGAGAATCGCCGCCGTGATGTCCGCGTTCGTCGTCGCGAACGGCATCGAGGAGAGCTGGGAATTTGCGGCACAGCTCGCGCCACCCGACGCAAGGCAGGTATAGACATTGCGAGGTCCGCCGGGAGTTGTAGCGTAGTTGTCGGTCAGGTTGCGCAACCGCAGCTGTTGCCCGACACCGCCCTTCTCCACCAGGTCGCCGTCCGCAGAATCGAATGCGCCTCCCGTGCCCTGGGGCTTGTTGACCCAGAAGCCCCCCGTGCCGAGCGGGGGCGCCGCATCCGGCGAGGAGGTCACATCCTTTCCGGTCCAGAAGCTGACGGCGGTCGGCGAGATGAAACCCGTGCCGGCTGAACTCAGCGCCGCATTGCCGCTGGTGTTGGGCTGATACGGACCACGCGATGCGTCGGCAAGAAAGATGACGGGACTTACCGGATTGGAGGTGTCGACGCCGAGTTGATACTGCTTCAGATTGCCCATCCAGCGCGGCGCTCCAGTGGCATCGGGCCGGAAGGTGCCCATGAAGACCTGGTTCAGGTAAGTGCCCTGGGCATTGGTGCTGACCGGCAGGCTGGCTGACGCGAAAACGCTGTTGACAGCTTGAACCTCGTTGAAGATCTGCAGCAATGACTGCACCATGGAGTTGTAGTCCCCGGCGACAAAGGACTTTCCTCCCCCTTGGATGGCAGTGCTGCGCAGGACCTGGTTGTAGTCCAGTGCGGTTCCACCAGCGGCAATCGTGTAGGTCACCACATTCTGCGGATCGGTCGGATCGCTCGCGTTGAAGTTCGACTGATTGAGAAAGCGCGCCCATTCGTCGATCCAGGCGTTGTCATCGGCCGTGTAGGGCCCGAGGTTGGAGGTACTGATCGGCACCTGCTGCGCGGCGGTAGCACCGGCGGTGGCAAGTTCGGCCGCGCTCGTGAAGCCGGATCCATTGTCCGGTCGACCCTGCTTCGATGCCGCACCGATCAGGATGATGAAACTCTTCTGACAGGACTGGGTGCCGATGTGGGCCGGATAGACAGTGCCTGACCTCGGGCCCGTAGTGCCGGTCAGCCAGGCCCACGCCTCCTGCATGTCGCCGTCGAGCTTGGCGTTGCCGGTGGCCTTGGGAATTCCGCCGGCGATCACGCTCTGGAAATTCGTGATGCCGGTGAGGTCCATCGATGGAAGGTTGTATGGCGAGGCACTGGGGTAGTACATCTGCCCGCCCTTGTTTGACCCCGAGCCACCCACCATCAGGCCGATATTGACCTTCCCATAGAGCGAGGGTTGATTCTTGATGGCATCGAGTGCGCCGTAGACAGAGCAATAGACCATGTCCAGCAGCGTGCTGTTGGGCAGCATCGGTGCCGTGCTCGAAAAGGGACAGTTGGAGGCGTAGCTCGCATCGTTGCTCGACGTGTTGTCGATGATGATCAGGATGTTCGGCGCGGCACCGGAAGCGGATCCGCCGTAGATGTCGATGTCGTCGGCCCGGGCGGCAAGACCGGTCACGATGAGCCAGCACATGAGTGCCAGCTTGAGCAGAGTCGATTTCATGACATGTCTTCCGATGCTTGGTTTAGGCCAGGACGTCCGTTGATGAGGTGACCCGATGCTCGCCTAGCATGAGCTGCCGAGCGCGACACGCGTGGCCACGCCCTGTCGCGCCGTCGTCAAGGTCGTGGCGACGCTTGGAGCCGCCGCAGTCGCGGTGATTTCCCAGTTGGAGTTGGCGCACAGCGAATCTCCGCCCGTTCCCGCGCCGACGATGCCGCTGTTCTGGGATGCGCCGCTCGCGTAGCAAGGCACGTCCTGCGCATTGCTGGCATCCAGATCGCTGATCTTGATGGGCTTGACGCTGATGCACGCCGGTGCCGGAGTGAGGTTGACCACATAGGCCGAGCCCGGCTGCCCACTGTTGTTGATGTCGACGGTCACGCTGGACGGCGCCGCCAGGGTGGTGAAGTCGGTGCTGATGACCGTTTCTATAGCCTGCTGGGCCGCCGCTTCCGATTCCTTCTGGATCTGCAGATTGGTTGCCAGCTTCGTGTTGACGTTCGTCACCTTGATGGCCGACACGACGATCAGGGTGAGCACGACGAGGAAGATCATCGAAACAAGCAATATGGCGCCGCGCTGGGCTTGCCTCGTATGGCGACTCATGGTGTTTCCCGCTGCCCGGAGGCGTTGTAGAGGCGTGCAACGACGCTGTAGGCCTGCCGCTTGATCTGGTCGTTGAATGGGCCGACGACCGGCACCGCCATGCCCATGTCGTAGGTCTTCTGGTCGCTCCAACCGCTGGTCGGCTCGATGTTCCGGGCAAGCAGGTGAATCCGCAGCGCCATGACGTTGCCCCAGTTGTTGGCGCCGATGGTCCAGTCGTAGGGCGGCGAGGTCTGCGGGCAGACCGCGAGCGCGATCTCGGCGGGAGGCGGGCTGGTCGGATTGCTGGTGTAGCAATCCGGGGCCCCGTTCCCATCGATGTCGATGCCGTAGTCGACCTGGAAGTTCTCGATGCCTTCAGCGAGGGCCGTGATCGTCATGGCACCGCCGACATACTCGGCCATCTTGAGGGTCGGAGTCGAATCGGTACCGCAGACGTTGCAGGTGCTGACGTAATAGAGATGCTGAATGACCTTCCGCACGGGCGCGAGCGCGCTCGCCAGGCAGGTCTTCGTCATGAGGGTGAAGGTGGCAGCCGATGCCCCGCTGGCTATCGCGAAGGGCACGGTGTCGCTGGCACAGGTGGACATCTGGAGATAGGTCTCCGTCGCTGTGGCCGATGCAGGCGGCAACGCAGTCGTGCTCACCCGTGTGACGACCAGCATCGCCGTTCCGGGCATGACGTTGTTGATGCACGCTGGTACCGTGGTCGGCCCGTAGATCGGCATCGGGACGCTGGATATGGTGGGACTCGCCGTCCCCGAGTAGCCCAGGCTCGGGATGTTGGCAGGACAGGCGACCGGGGTGACGAGATTGAATGCGGTTCCCCCGGTCGAACCGATGAAGCCGGCGGCCTGGACGTCTTCGCTCAGCAGTTCAAGTGCATAGCGACCGTTGTCGACGCGACGCGACGTCTTGTCGAGCTCCGCGCGCGCATTCACGGTCGAGACGATGAGGCTGATCAAGCCGATCATCAGGAAGAGGCCCAGCGTGATGGCGACCATCAACTCGACCAGCGTGAAGCCGCGGTCGCGCCGGCGTCTCGGGGGCGTTCTCACGATAGCGCTCCGATGCGGACCTTGGTCGTGACCACGCGATGCAGCTTCTCGTCGCCGTAGGCGCCATTGCCACAGGGGAAGGGGTTGCCGCTGTTCACCGTCGGTGCTGCGGTCTTCGCCAGCCCCTGCCACGAAACCGCGATCAGATAGACGTTGTTGACGGCGTCGTCGAGTGTGACGCAGCCGACCGCTCCGATCATGGCGCCGACCTTGTTGCCCGACTGGATCTCAGCCTGCCCCTTGATGAGATCGCCCCAGGCAGTCAGGTCGGCCACGGCCTGCGTCTGCTGGAGGACGTCCCCCGCAGTGCAGGCGGGTATGGGGTTGGCGCTCGAACCGACCTGCGTGCCGGTGGTTCCGTTCGAATAGCATGTCGCGACTTTGCGATTCGCGTTGAGTCGGTCCGCCATGTCCTGCGCCAGCTGGACGGCCTGGATCCTCTGGTAGGACTCCATTTCAGCCAGATTGGCGCGGCTGCTGACACCTGCGAGGCCGAGCAGGCCGAATAGCAGGATGACTATCGAAACCAGCACTTCGAGCAGCGCGAAGCCTTCCTGGCCTGCTGCGGGCAGCGCGCGGCGTTGATGCATGGAATGGCTCATCAACAAGCTCCCACGCTGCTGCTCGGCAGGCCGCTCAACCCGATGTTGATGCAGCGCGAGGTCACGCCCGCAACGGGAGGCGAAGGCGCCACCGTGATCCTGGTGCTGGTGGTCAGCGTCCGTCCGTCCTTGCCGAAGGAAACCACGCTCAGGCCGGCCGAATCCGTGACGGCAAGGTTCTTGTAGGCCTCTTGTGTCTGGATCGGGATTGCGTTGACGCTGCCGTCGCTCACTGTCCAGCCTTGGTCCCAGCTGGCACCGGTTCTTGCCAGAGAAATCGGCACCCCGCGGATCACGGCTTCGTAACGCGTAAGGGTCAGTGCTGCCATCAGGTCGAAGGAGACGTTTCGGACGCGCTGGTTGGCCACGAACTCACGAAACATCGGCAATGCCATGCCGAGGAGAACTCCGGCCACCGTGATCGTGGTCACCAGCTCGATCAGTGTGAAGCCGCGGGCCTTGCGCCGACCCGGGCCGCTCGCTACCAGCATGCGCTTGGCCCCGCAGTGCCCGTTGCACCCTTGAGGCCTGCCTCGTCGATCGAGAGGGTCGCGCAGGCCGTGTCCCGGGCCAGTTGGCCGGCAATCGGCGTGGCAGTCACCGTGAAACCTGGAGGGGTGGTCCCCGCCTTGGGCGCGGTCGCGACTGCATAGCTGGGCGACACGTTCGGGGGAGGGGCCGAGTTCAGCGTCGCAAGATCCGCCGCATAGGCACGCGCGTCGATCAGATAGCGTTGCTGAAGGCTTGCTACTTCGAGCATGTAGCCCTGCGCAGCCGCACGGTTGGAGCGCACGACATAGGCCGCGTACGACGGATAGGCGATCGCGGCCAGGATGCCGACGATCGCGACCGTCACCATGAGCTCTATCAACGTGAAGCCGCACGACAGACGTCCTGCCCGATGTCGCGGACGGCGTTTCGCGAGAGCGAGTTCGAGCAGCAGCTGTGGCGACAGTTGCATGGAGCATCCTTTGCTTTCCTCCAAACGGCGCTCCGTCCTACGCGGAGGCCTGTTCGAATATGTTTGTAAAAGTATAGATGTGACGATGTCACATTCAATGACATACGCATCGGCATAGGCCGAACGATCGCGCCCGATGAGAGAAAATCCTCAGATTCCGGGGGTCGCCGGCCAAGAGAGCCGCGCGAAGGACGCGAGCGGAGCCTGTTTTCTGAGCGCCGAGGCCGACCCGTCGCTGTTGGTCGGGCCCGGCAGCTTCGCCGCTGCCACCGCCTCCTCTTCCTCCTCCTCCTGACCCAAATCGCCAGTCAAGCTTCCCAACCCCCGGGTTTTCCATTAATCAATCCACTTGATTTATTAACTCCTTCGCCCGAAACTCTGTTGCCCGAGTTCGATACCGATTTGCCAATCAACCCCCAGGAGACAAACGATGATCAAGCTGACCCTCGCCGCCGCGCTGACCTCCGTCGCACTGGCCGCCGCCACCCTTCCCGCCCAGGCCGCCGACCAGCCCGTGATCGGCCTGATCACCAAGACCGAGACCAACCCCTTCTTCGTGAAGATGAAGGAAGGCGCCAGCGACGAGGCCAAGGCCAAGGGCGCCAAGCTGCTCTCCGGTGCCGGCAAGACCGACGGCGACAACGCCGGCCAGGTCGCCGCGATGGAGAACATGATTGCCGCCGGCGCCAAGACCATCCTGATCACGCCCAGCGACTCGAAGGCCATCATCCCGGCCATCAAGAAGGCCCAGGAAAAGGGCGTGATGGTGATCGCGCTCGACAGTCCCACCGATCCGGCCAGCGCCACCGATGCCCTCTTCGCCACCGACAACTACAAGGCCGGCGTGCTGATCGGCGAATACGCCAAGGCGGCGATGGCCGGCAAGCCGGTCAAGATCGCCACGCTCGACCTGTTCCCGGGCCATCCGGTCGGCGCCCAGCGTCACAACGGCTTCCTGCAGGGCTACGGCCTCAAGAGCAACGACGCCAAGACCAACGAACTGGCGCATCCGGCCGAGGTCGTCTGCATGGCCGACAGCTTCGGCGATCGCGCCAAGGGCCAGACCGCTATGGAGAACTGCCTGCAGAAGAACCCTGACATCAACCTGGTCTACACCATCAACGAACCCGCCGCCGCCGGTGCCTACAACGCGCTGCAGAAGGCAGGCAAGGAAAAGGGCGTGATGATCGTCTCGATCGACGGCGGCTGCGACGGCATCAAGGACGTCGCGGCGGGCAAGATCGCCGCCACCTCGCAGCAATACCCGCTGAAGATGGCCGCCATGGGCGTGGCCGCCGGCGTCGACTACGCCAACACCGGCAAGAAGGTCAGCGGCTACACCGACACCGGCGTGACCCTGATCTCGGCCAAGCCCATCGCCGGTGTCGACAGCAAGGACACCACCGTCGGCCACGACCTCTGCTGGGGCAAGAAGTAAGCGGCGCGCCGGCTTCGACAGCGCCACCCGCACGGACATCATCATGGCCACCCTCAAGGAAAAGCTGCCGCCCATCGGCCAGCTCGGGCCCTTCATCGCGCTGCTGATCGCCTGCATCGCGTTCGGCACCACCACCGACCACTTCTTCAGCGGCGCCAACTTCTCGCTGATCCTGCAGCAGGTGACGGTGGTCGGCGTGATCGCGATCGGCCAGACGCTGATCATCCTCACGGCGGGCATCGACCTGTCCTGCGGGATGATCATGGCGCTCGGCAGCATCGTGATGACCAAGCTGGCGGCCGACAACGGCGTGCCGGCGCCATTGGCGATCCTTGCCGGCATCGTGGTGACCTCGCTCTTCGGGCTGATCAACGGCCTGCTGGTCACGCGCATCAAGCTGCCGCCCTTCATCGTCACGCTGGGCACCTTCAACATCGCCTTCGCGATTACGCAGCTCTATTCGGGCGCGCAGACCGTGACCGAGGTGCCCGACATGATGAACTGGCTGGGCAGCACCTTTCCGGTGGGCGGCACCAACGTCGCCTACGGCACGGTGCTGATGATCCTGCTCTACCTGGCCGTCGGCTTCTGGCTGCGCGAGACCGGCGCCGGCCGGCATGTCTATGCGGTCGGCAACAACCCCGAGGCGACGCGCCTGGTCGGCATACCGCCCGAGAAGGTGCTGCTGGGGGTCTACGTGATGGCTGGCGTCTTCTACGGCATCGCCTCGCTGCTGTCGGTGGCCCGCACCGGCGTCGGCGACCCGAATGCCGGCCAGACCGAGAACCTCGACGCGATCACCGCGGTGGTGCTCGGCGGCACCAGCCTGTTCGGCGGCCGCGGCATGCTCTTCGGCTCGCTGGTCGGCGCGGTCGTGGTCGGCGTGCTGCGCAACGGCCTGACCCTGATGGGCGTCTCGTCGGTCTACCAGGTGCTGATCACCGGCATCCTGGTGATCGTCGCGGTCGCAGTCGATCAACTCTCACGTCGCGGAGGCCGCTGATGTCCGCCATTGCCCCATCCACACGCATCGTGATGCAGGCCAAGGGCCTGGTGAAGCGCTACGGCCAGGTCACCGCGCTCGACGGCGCCGACTTCGAGCTGCGCGCCGGCGAGATCCTGGCGGTGATCGGCGACAACGGCGCCGGCAAGTCGTCGCTGATCAAGTGCCTCTCGGGCGCCACCGTGCCCGACGAGGGCGAGATCATCCTCGACGGCCAGGTGATCCACTTCAAGGGGCCGATCGATGCGCGCCGCGTCGGCATCGAGACGGTCTACCAGGACCTGGCGGTGGCCCCTGCGATGACCATCGCCGAGAACCTCTTCCTGGGCCGCGAGATCCGCCGCGAAGGCTTCGCCGGCAACGTGCTGCGCATGCTCGACAAGAAACGCATGCTGGAAGAAAGCGTGAAGCGCATGAACGACCTGAAGGTCGGCATCCGCTCGATGACCCAGGCGGTCGAGACGCTCTCCGGCGGACAGCGCCAGTGCGTGGCGGTGGCGCGCGCGGCGGCCTTCGCCGAGCACGTGGTGATCCTCGACGAGCCGACGGCGGCGCTGGGCGTCAAGGAAGGCAACATGGTGCTGGAGCTGATCCGCCGGGTGCGCGACAAGGGCCTGCCGGTGGTGCTGATCTCGCACAACATGCCGCATGTCTTCGAGATCGCCGATCGCATCCATGTGGCCCGGCTCGGCAAGCGCGGCGCGGTGCTCAACCCGAAGAAGATCAGCATGAGCGACACCGTGGCGGTCATGACCGGCGCACTGACACCCGACAAGCTGCCGGCCGAATGCTTGGCCTGAACGACGCTTCGAGCGGCATGACCCCGCCAACGGATGCCGACAGCACCGGGCCCGCCGAGCCGGTACGGCTGCGACCGCGCGGCTCCAGCCAGGGAGGCCTGCGCCAATACAACGAGCGGGTCGTGCTGCAGGCGATCCGCAACCACGGCGCGCTGCCCGGCGCCGAGCTGGCGCGGCTCACCAGGCTGACGCCGCAGACCATCTCGCTGATCACCAAGCGGCTTCTCGACGACGGCCTTCTGCTGCGCGGTGCGCTGCTGCGCGGCAAGGTGGGCCAGCCCTCGGTGCCGCTCGCGCTGAACCCCGACGGCGCCTTCTCGATCGGCATCAAGCTGGGCCGGCGCAGCCTGGACATGCTGCTGGTCGACTTCAACGGCGCCGTGCGCGCGCGGCGCAGCCTGGCCTACGACTACCCGACGCCCGAGGCTGTGTTCGCCGAGATCGGCCTGCGCATGGAGGAGTTCCGCGCGCTGCTGGGGCCGGCCGGCCTGGAGCGGCTGGAGGGCGTGGGCATCGCGGCGCCGCTGTCGCTGGGCGGCTGGCAGTCCCTGCTGGGCATCGAGGCGGCGCGAGCCATCGCCTGGGACCGCACCGACGTACGCAGCAAGGTGGCCGAGCTGGCCCAGGTGCCGGTCAGCTTCGTGAAGGACACGGCGGCCGCCTGCGTGGCCGAGCTGGTCGCGGGACGCGGGCGCAGCGTGCGCAGCTTCGTCTATATCTTCGTCGACACCTTCATCGGCGGCGGCCTGGTGATCGACAGCCACCTGCGCGGCGGCCTCAACGGCAACGCCGGCGCGATCGGTTCGCTGGCCTTGAATGCGGCCGGCGCCGACGATGCCGGCATGCCGCCCCAGTTGCTGAGCGTGGCGTCGCTGATCACGCTGGAGCGGCGCTTCGCGGACGCCGGGCTGGATCCGGCGGCGGTGGCCGACGACCGGGCGCTGCAGGCGCCATGGCAGCCGATCACGCAGGCCTGGCTCGACGATGCGGTGCCGGCAATCCTCTTCGCGATCCACAGCGCTGCCTGCCTGCTCGACCTGGAGGGTGTGATCATCGACGGATCGTTCAGCCGCCGCCTGCTGGCAGCGCTGCTCGAGTCGCTGAACGCAGCGCGCGAGCGCTACAACTGGGAGGGCGTCGAGTGCCCGCAGCTGCTGCCGGGCACGACCGGGTCCGACGCACGCGCACTGGGCGGTGCCTTGCTGCCGCTGCACGCGAATTTCGCGCCGGACAGGGACCTTTTCCTGAAGCTGGACAAGGCCTCGGCCTAGGGGTCAGGCCGGGGCGGGACGGGACTGGAAATTGCCGATCAATTCCAGCGGTAGCCGCGGTCGATGTTGCGCATGCGGCGTTCGAGGTCGTAGTTGTCGACGGCCTGGGCCAGATAGGCCTCCTGCGCGCGCCGTTCCATATCCTGGTCGTCGGCGACCAGCGCCTTGAGAAGTTCGAAGATCTTGGTCATGGTGTTTTTCCTTTGAGACCCACATCCTAGGGTAAACCCTAGTTCCCCGCTGGCGTGGGGTCTTTCGGCCCTTTCTTGCCTGAAATGAGGCGTCGACGGCTTGCCCCACACCCCTAGAGGGGTGGCGCCAAGGTCCTGAAGGTCAACGAGAATCGGCTGGATCGGGACCGCAGGCGCACAGGCTGTATCCATCGGCCGCCTGGCCCGTCCTTTCGGGGCACGCACCAACATGGCTCATACACCGATCTTCTGGGTACTCGCCGCCGCGGTGCTCGCGCCGCTGCTGGGCGAACTTCCGCTCGGCTTCAAGCTGCCGGTGGTGGTGCTCGAGGTGCTGCTCGGGATCGCTCTGGGCCCGCAGGCGCTCGACCTGGTCTCCTTCACCGGCTTCCTCCCGATCATGTTCTCGATCGGCATGGCGACCACCCTCTTCATGGCCGGCATGGAACTGGACTTCGGCGCCATCAAGGGCCTTCCGCTGGCGCTGGGGGCCGGCGGTTGGGGCTTGTCGGTGCTGCTGGCCATGGCGGCCGTGGGTCTTCTGCATGTGTTGCCGCACGTCGATGCGCCGCTGATGGTCGCGATCGCGCTGTGCACCACCGGGCTGGGCATGCTGGTGCCGATCTTTCGCGACAGCGGCCAGCTCGGCACCGAGTTCGGCCGCTTCATGCTGGCAGCGGGCGCGATGGGCGAGGTCGGGCCGATCGTCGCCATGTCCTTGCTGCTGTCGCAGCACTACAGCACCTGGCAGGAGGCCGGTTACCTGGTGGTCTTCCTGGGCATCACCGCGCTGGCGGTGCTGGTCGGCATCCGCGCCCGGCCGCCGAGGCTGCTGGCGATGCTGGGTCGCCACATGCACACCAGCACCCAGATGCCGGTGCGCTTCTCGCTGCTGCTGCTGACCGCGCTGCTGCTGCTGGCGAACCGCTTCGGCTTCGAGAGCATCTTCGGCGCCTTCGCCGCCGGGCTGCTGCTGGGCCAGGTCACCCGCGGGCCGGAGGGCAAGCCCCTGCGCGAGAAGCTGGAGACGATCTGCTTCGCCTGGTTCTATCCCTTCTTCTTCGTCGGCACCGGCATCAAGTTCGATGTCGCCACGCTGTTCCGCGACGCCACGACGATGCTGCTGGTGCCGGCCTTCGCGCTGCTGTTCCTGGTGGTGCGCGGCGCGCCCACGCTCTTGTACCGTGGCCGGATTCCGCCCGGCCACATGTGGCCGTTCGCGCTCTCGTCTGCGGTGCCGTCGCTGTCGATCATGGTCGTGATCGTGGAGATCGGCACTCGCGCGGGCACGCTGAACCCGGACGTGGCAGCCGCGCTGATCGGCGCCGCGCTGCTGTGCGTGCTGGTGTATCCGACGCTGGCCGGCCTGCTGCTGGCGGGCACATCCGGATCGGCACCTTCTTCATCATCATCGACACCAACGACGGGGCACACCACATGAAGAAGTCGACTCTCGCGCTGCTTCCTTTCGCGGCGCTGGCAAGCGGTGGCAGCGCGATGGCGCAGACCAGCGTGACGATGTTCGGGGTCATCGACAACTCGGTCAGCAGCTACAGGAACCAGGCCAGGGGCGTGCTCGGCAACACCCAGACGCTGAGCCAGACCATGCTCGCCAACTCGGCCTACAGCTCGAGCCGGCTGGGCTTTCGGGGCTTCGAGGACCTGGGTGGCGGCCTGGCGGCGAGCTTCTGGCTGGAGGCCGGCGTCAACACCGACGACGGCACCGGCACCGCCACCAATGGCGGCCTGGTCTTCAACCGGCGCTCGACGGTGAGCCTGTCCAGCAACGGCTTCGGCGAGCTGCGCCTGGGCCGCGACTACACGCCGACCTACTGGAACGACAACCTCTTCGATCCCTTCGGCGTCAACGGCGTCGGCACCAGCCTGATCGCCACCGCCAACGGCCTGAGTTCGCCGGGCAGCCAGCGCAGCGGCTGGTCCAACGGCCAGTATTCGCGGGCCAGCAATTCGATCGGCTACTTCCTGCCGGCCAGCCTGGGCGGCTTCTACGGGCAGGCGATGTATGCGTTCAACGAGCAGACCAGCTACGACCCGGGCGGCCTGACCCCGCCAGGTGCAGCGGCGGTGATCGTCAACCCGGCGCTGGCGGTGGCCGACAACGCGCGCGCGGGCCGCTACGCAGGTGCCCGCCTCGGCTATGCCAACGGGCCGATGGACGTGGCGCTGGCCTATGGGTCGAGCACGACCGGTTCCAACTACTACCTCGGCACGACCACCACGATCGACATCTGGAACATCTCCGGCAGCTACGACTTCGGCATCGCCAAGGCCTTCGCCGAGTACACGCACAACAACATGAAGACGGACTATGCGATCAACGCCTTCAATCCGTTCGGCACGACCAATCCCGGCTTCAACGGCATCCTCCTCGGCGCGACCATCCCGTTGGGCTCGGGCCTGATCCGGGCGGCTTATTCGGCGGTGCGCTACAGCAACAGCAACTTCAACATCGCCGGCACCAGCGCCAATTACTTCGGCTTCAACAAGCAGCCCGAAGCCGACAAGTTCGCGCTCGGCTATGTCTACAACTTCTCGAAGCGAACCGCGGCCTATGCCAGCGTGGGCTACGTCAGCAACAGGAACGGCGCCGCGCTGACGGTCGGCGGACAGGGCTACTCGATCGTGCCCACCGCCGGCCAATTGCCGACGCCGGGCAGCTCGGTCGGCTACGACATCGGCCTGCGGCACTCGTTCTGAACGCGCTACTCGGCTGACTCAAAGAGATGAAAGTCCCGACAGGCTGGGTGCAAAGAAATATTCGCCGCCCTTCATCACCACGAAGTCGCGGAAATTGAACGCGACGACCGGCTTGGCTGGATCGCCCCAGTTCTTCGGCCAGTCCTGAGGCGCCGGAGGCGGACTGCCCGACTGGCCGATCACGGGATCCACACCGGCTCCCGCCGATGGGAAGCCCGGATTGTTCACCCAGCTCTGCTGTATGAACTCGAACTGGTCCACGATGCTGCGCTGGTAAGACATGAACAGCAGCCCGACCTCACCCTCAGGCATGGAGGCAATGTTGTCGAAGGTGTCGGGCGCCCTTGCGCCATAGGTGATGCCTCGCCGCGCCATGTGCCGGGTCATCTCGTCGGCCAGGCCGCCCGGGCCGCTGCCGCGCGGATTGGACTTCCGGATATGCGCATGGAACGGGCACTTGACCCCGGCCAGGTCATCGCGGTAGTCGAAATTGTTGGGGACCGAATCGCCATTCGGCTGCGCACTGTCCTCGATCATGGGGGTGCTGGACAATGTGACCGGCGTTCCGTCCTCGAAGCGGCCAATCACGAGTGCGCCAGCCAGCTCGCGAGCGTCACCGCTGAGCCCCAGGGCTGTCGCCAGCACCTGCTCCTGGATCTTGAACGCGCGCACCTTCTCTTCGAGCTTTCGAAACACGAAGTAGCTGCCACTCGCGCCGGCGGATCCGAAGGGATCCGCGACAAGCACCTGGGCGGGACCCGCCATGGGATTCCAGAGCGAGGTGCCTCCCGGCTCATCACCGAGGTCGCTGAGCAGCATCAGCGGCTGACTGCGGCCATCCACGTAGCCGAAGTGTTCGACACCGTTGCCGCGCTCGTTGAATTGCTGATCACCCATCTGGGTCACGAGCACCACGGCGAATGATTCCACTTCGGTTCGAAGCGCCTGCGCCATGAACTGAAGGCGCGCGGGCTGCGTGTCAGCAATGAGGACCATCGCATGAATCGTGTCCTGGAACCCGGTCTCCCAGGCGGCGACCTGGGGATCGTGAAGACTCGCGATGCTCGCCTTGCTTCCCGCCGAGAACCTTGGATCGGCAAAGCCGGCGAGAGGCTTGCCCAGGTAGGTGTAGCCAGCCGCGCTCAGCATGAAGGCATGAAAGGCCCCACCATCCTCGCCGGTCGCCTTGAACTGCGCCGCCGCTTCGAGTTGCGCATGGGCACTGGTGACACGGTCGTGGAGCGGGCCCTTGATCCAGGCCAATGCAGCCGACTTCTTGCCGGGCAGGAACTTCAGAAAGAGATGCGCGGCATGTCGTCGCCCGTGAAACTTCAGGATGTTCCCCTGGAGATCCTTGAGATGAGCCAGTTGCGCGGTCTTGACGTCGCTTGCGGACAAGGGCGTCTTGATCGTGTGAAGCGGGAGAGGCGCAGACGTCACCATGGTTCGGCTCCTTCCAGTCGCAATGATCGACGTGAGGAGCGTATGGGCGGCGATGCGCCCGAACAACCCTCCGCCAGAGGATGCCGAAGCGCGGCGGAGACCCGCTGCGATGCGCCTCCCGGTGGATCCGCCCCGGCATGCGCCAATGCCCGGTCGACCTGGAAGGTACGATGCCGCTCGCAGGCTTCATGGCGCGCACGCATCCCCGGGAGCACTCGCGCGTTTGCGCAGATTCCCATCATTTTGCGAGGTTGGAATGGCAGGTACTTTCGACAGGCGGAAACTGGTCAAGGCCGGAAGCGGCGCGGTGATCGGTGCAGTGGTTGCCGGCAATCTTCCGGTTCGCGCCGATGCCGCGAAGGCGCGCGCGGGCGCCGAGCTGATCTTCCGCGGCGGCACGATCATCACCATGGACGACAAGCGCCGCCACGTCGCGGCGGTGGCGGTCGCCGGCGGCCGGATCATCGCCGCTGGCGACGAGGCCGAGGTGATGAAGTCGCGCACCGCCGCCACGAAGATCATCGAATTGAAGGGCCAGACGCTGATGCCGTCGTTCATCGATGCCCACGGGCATTTTATGAATGCGCCGCAGATCGCTCTACACGACCTGGACCCTGGAGTGCGAAAGGCCCTTGTCTCGCGGCGAAGTCGAGTGGCTTGCCAAGGACAGCGGTTCGGATGTGCTGCGGGCCAAGGGCTTCATTCGGCTGGACGAGGATCCGGACGCACGGTACGTGTTCCAGCAAGTCGGACGGCGCTGGTCGCTGGAGCGCGAACCTGGCGCAAATGGGACCGATGGCATGCGGTCCAGGGTGGTGGTGATCGCCAGGGCGGGCAGCGCACGGCCGAACTGGACGAAGCTGCGCCCGGTCCCTTGACGGCAGATCGAGCGCGCCAGGCCTTCACTGCGGCGATGCGTCCACCGCCTTGCCGTGCCCATCGAAGACCTTGACCTCCCCGCCGTCGATCCGGAAGCGCATCAGGTCTTCTCCCAGCACCAGCGGCCCGTCGTAGCTGGTGCGGGTGCGAGCCAGCACCTCCGTCGGCGGAACGTCCAGCGGCGCGTTGGCCTTGAAGACGATGATGTGCGTGAAAGCCGCCAGCTTCGGGCGTGCCATCGAGAAGATGCGGCCCGCTTCCTCGGGCGAGGTGTGGTGCGCCGTGATCTCCTTGAAGCGCGGGTAGGCCTTGAGCAGGTCGGGGTCGATGTCGGCCACTTCATGAAGCAGCAGGTCGGCGCCCTTGCCCTGCTGGGCCACATGTTCGTCGTAGGTGGTGTCGCCCGAGATCACGACCTTCTTGCCGTCGTACTCGATCACATAGCCGAAGTTGGGCTCGATCAGGTCGCCATGGTGCGCATCGAAGGCCGTCACCTTCACGCCATTGCGCTCGTAGACCAGGCCCGCCTTGACGTCGTGCGCATCGAAGGCGATGCCCTCGGGTGGCAGCTTCTCGTCGGCCAGCCGCGTGCGGATGTCCTCCGAGAACGCGGCCGTCAGGTTCTTCGTCATCGCCACCGTGCCGGTCGGACCGTAGACGGTCATCGGCTGCTTGCGCGAGCCGAAGGGCGTCGGCAGCCAGCCGGTCAGCCAGAGGTCGGGCAGCCCGACCGTGTGGTCGGAATGGAAGTGGGTGATGAAGGTGGCGGTGATGCTGCCCAGCGGAATGCCCAGTTGCGCGAGCCGGATGGTGACGCCGCGCCCGGCATCGATCACCAGCTTCTGGTCGCCCGCCTCCACCAGCATCGACTGGCTGAATCGCACATTGCTCGGCACCGGGCTGCCGCTGCCGAGGATGGTCACGGTCAGGGGCGCAGCCTGCGCGGCCGGCATCGCGCCAGTCGCCATGGCGGCGGCGACGATCGCCGACGCCAGCAGTCTCTTCATTCCGGTTGGGGATTTGCGGCGAATGCTCATGCCCGTGCTCCTTGCTTGATGGGTGCGGTTTCCTTCAGCGACAGCGCCACCACCAGCCCGATGCCAAGGGCGATGGCGGCCAGGTGCATGACGTACTGGATGCCGAAGTGCTGCGCCACGTAGCCGGCGATCACCGGCGCGATGCCGCCACCGAAGATCTCACCGGTGCCGATGACGATGCCCGCGGCGGTGGACATCAGGGTGGCCGGCACCGACTCGGCGCTGATCGGCCCGACCGTGAGGCAGATCAGGCTGAAGACGAAGAACAGCGTCGCGAACAGGCTGAAGAACAAGCGGATGGGCTCCGCGCCGGTATGCATCAGCACATAGAGGCCGGCCGCCGCGCCGAGCACCGAGACGATGGCCACGGGCTTCCGGCCGAAGCGGTCCGACAGGCCCGGCATGATGAGCGTGCCCAGCGTTCCACCGAAGCCGATGGCCGAGAGCACCAGGCCCATCTCTTCCAGCGAGAGATGCAGGTAGTCGATCAGGTAGCTCGGCAGCAGCGCGCTCAGCACCACCAGGTTGGTCAGCCAGCACAGCATGCCGATCATGTTGAGCGGGATGTTCCGGTACCTGAAGACCTCGGTCCAGCGATGCGCAGCCGCGTCGTGCGTCGAAGTGTGCGTGGCCGCGCTCGACGGCGTGGGATTGCGCAGCGTGCGATACAGCAGCCAGGCGACCAGCAGCCCGGGGATCGACACCATCGCGAAGATCCAGTGCCAGGGCATCACCTTGAGCAGCTGCGTGACCAGGATCGGGGCGATGCCCAGTCCGAACAACGGAAGCGCGGTCTGCTGGATGCCCACGTTGAGCCCCTGGCGCGAAGGCTTCGAGGCGTCGATGGTCGCGACGATGCTGGCCGGCGTGTAGGCGCCCTCGGCCAGGCCCATCACCGCGCGGATCAGCATCAGGCTCAGCACGCCGGTCGCCACGCCGCTCAGCCCGGCCAGCAGCGAGAACACGACGATGGCGGGGATGATGACCCGCCGAAAGCCCAACCGATCCGACAGGTTGCCCATGAAGATCGCGGCAACGCCCCAGGCGATCGCAAGCACGCCGGTGATGTGGCCGAGATCCTGGTAGTCGAGGTGCAGCTCCTTCGCGATCACCGGGAAGAGCGGCATGATCATGAAGCGGTCGATGCCGACCAGGCCGAAGCCGAGGCACAGCAGGGTGACGGCTTTCCATTCGTAGCCGTTGCCGGCTCGCTGGCCGAGGTCCATTTGCGAAGGGGCTCTCGATGCGATGGTCGAGCTGTTCATGGTGTTGTCTCCTGTGTCGGATGGAAGGTGGACGCAATCAGATGGCGGCTTCGGCGTGGCGCAGGTGAACGCCATGGCGCTCGAGGTCTGCGGCCAGGTCGCCGACCAGGCCGTTGACGTCATGCACGCCGGAGGCCGCGCCGTAGAGGTAGAAGTCCGGGCGGACCAGCATGGCCTCGATGCCATGCGACTGCATGAAGGGAATGAACTTGTCGTCGAGGTCGACCAGGGTGCCTGCCTCTGGAGCGGCGGTGGCGCCGGCGACGACCACGCGCTTCACGCCCAGATCGTCGAGCAAGGCGCGCTCGCCCTCCCCCAGCGCCGCCTCCGCGTCCTTGCTGCGCGAGATCAGCACGAAGCCCAGGCCGACGAGATCGTCGAAGCGGCCCTGCTTGGCGCCGGCGCGCACCGCGCCGTGCGGGCAGAGCAGGCCCGCAGGCACCTGGGGCGCGCCATTGCCGTCGCGCCGCAGGATCCCGGTCGTCAGGCTCGGGAAGGCCGGCGGCGGCGGTGCTTCGCCGCTGAAGAAGGCGGCGTCGCGTTCGAGTGCCTTCGCCGCATCCGGGATGCAGATGATCCGGCCCAGGAACATCGACAGGTCGATGACGTCGCTCACGTGCGGACGACGTTCGAGCTGGTAGGTGTCGAGCAGGCTGTCGTCGGCCTTGCCGTCCAGCACCAGGCCGAGCTTCCAGCTGAGGTTCCAGTCGTCGCGCAGTCCCGCGCACATGCCCTGGCCCATGAAGGGCGGCATCACGTGCGCGGCATCGCCGGCGATCAGCATCCGGCCCTTGCGCCAGGTGTCGGCGAGCAGCGAGCGGAAGGTGTAGACCTTGTGGCGCACGATGGTCGCCTGGTCCGGCCTGACCCAGGGGGCCAGCAGCTCCCACGCGACATGCTCGTGTTCGAGGTCCTCGCGCGTCTCGTGCGGCAGGCGCATGAACTCCCAGCGCCGGTAGTAGCGGCCGTCCTTGACGCCGGCCGGCACGATCGTGGTCGGACGCGCCGGATTGCACCATTGTGCGGCGCTCGGGATGTCCAGCGTGACGCCCTCGTTCGGAAGCACGTCGATCACCAGCCAGTCGGCCTCGAAGCCGCGGTCTTCCTGCGCCGACCCGATGGCCTGGCGCACCAGGCTGTTGGCGCCGTCGGCGCCGATCAGGTATCTGGCGCGCACCACACGCCGCTCGTCGGTCTCGAAGTCGCGCACCACGAGCTCGACGTAGTCGTCGGTCTGGGTCGCTTCCACTGCTTCCCAGCCCAGGTTGAGCTCGACGTTGGGGCAGGCCTGCACGACCTCCTCGAACATCTTCTCCAGCGTGGGCTGGTGGACGAAATTGACCTCCGGGCCGCCCGAGATCGATTCCGACTTCCAGTCGATCGCCAGCAGTTCCTTCCAGTCCGCATTGAACCAGCGATACACCGGCCCCTCGTGGCTCACCGCCGGCAGTTCCTTGCTCATGCCGAGCGCCGACAGGACCCGGTAGAGCTCATGGTCGATGCACACGGCGCGCGGCAGCGCGTAGCGCACCTTCCAGCGCTCGAAGACAGCCACGCTGCGGCCCTGCCGCGCGAGCGCGAGGGCCATGATCTCGCTGACCGGGCCGTAGCCGATCTGGACGACGTCGTAGAGGGGGATGCGTGCGCTCATGGTGATTGCTCCGGTGATCGTGGTGTTGATGAGTCAGTGACTGGCTGATTCGTGGTTGGCGATGAAGTCCTGGGGCAGGTCCGGACCCCAGACGTAGAGCGAGTCCTCGCCCGGGTGGTCGGCCGATGGCCATTCGTCTTCCGGCGCGACGAAGTCGATGTCATACGAATACTCGGCATAGCTGCCCCAGGGGTCTCGCACGTAGCGGAAGTAGTTCGAGCCCAGCACGTGGCGGCCGATGCCCCAGCCCCGTGGATAGCCCGCCTGCGCCATCTGCTGCGCGCCGATGCCCACCGCATCGATGGATGGCACGCACCAGCTGCTGTGGTGCAGGCCAGGTCCGCTCGACTTGGCCAGCGCGATGAGATGGTGGTCGCTGCCGTGCGGACTGTGCAGGAAGGCGATCACCGATCCCGACCTGTCGGACAGCCGCAGGCCGAGCACCTCTTCGTAGAAGCGGCGTGCTGCATCGACGTCGGCGCTGAAGAGCAGGATGTGCGAGAGATACAGGGGACGCGTCGCCTGTGCCTGGCTTCGGCTGGGCGCGCGGCCGGCATTCGCGCACTCCGCCGGGAACTCGCGCGGCGACGGACTCGAAGGCGAGCACTTGGGAGCGACTCGAAGCTGGATGGCCAAGCCGTCTGGACCCGCCAGCCAGAGGCCGCCCGCGTCGGCGCCTGCGGGCGGGGCGATGCGTCGAATGCCCTGCCCCGACAGGCGCCGCTCGAAGCCGGGCAGATCGGCTTCATGAATGCCCAGGCTGAGCCACAGCAATCGCTTGCTGTCGGCGCGAACGATCCGTGCCCAACGGTGTGAATGCCCGAAGGTGTGCAGCGCAAGAGCGTCTTCCTGATTGCGCACATCCAGGCCGAAGCTCGCATAGAAGTGACGCGCCTGCGCGAGGTCGGGCACGCCGAAGACGAATTCGTCGACGGAGTGGATCGCCAGCATCGGCTCGCGCCTTGTCTCGTTCCGGGTCATTGCAGTCTCCATTTTTTTGGGCAGAGCTCCGCCCCGGCCGTGCACGCACGGCGCCTTGTCTCTTTCGGAAATCGCCGAGTACGGCGGTCGCTCAGACCAGCCGCTGACGCTGGCTCCCGAGCGGTCCTGCGGCGAGCGTCATGACGTCGCCCCGGCGCAGGAAGACGGGCGTGGGCTTGACGCCGAGGCCGACGCCCTCGGGCGTGCCGGTGATCACGACGTCGCCCGGCAGGAGCGTCATGAACTGGCTGAGGTAGGACACGATCTCCGCGACCGGGAAGATCATGTCGGCGGTATTGCTGCGTTGGCGCGTTTCGCCGTTGACGGCGAGTTCGAGCGGGATGCCTTGCGGGTCGGGCAGCTCGTCGGTGGTGACCAGCCAGGGGCCGATCGGGCCGAAGCCATCGAAGCTCTTGCCCTTGCCCCATTGGCCGTTGCGCTTGATCTGCCAGTCTCGCTCGGACACGTCGTTGGCCAGGCAGTAGCCCGCCACATGCGATAGCGCGTTCGCGACCGGGACCTTCCTGGCTTCGCTGCCGATGACGAAGCCGAGCTCGATCTCCCAGTCCGTCGCCTCGGAACCGGCGGGAATCTCGATGTCGTCGTTCGGGCCGGCCAGCGATGTCAGCGCCTTGGTGAACACGACCGGCTCCTTCGGGATCTCGAGGCCCGACTCGGCCGCGTGCTTGCGGTAGTTGAGGCCGATCGCGACGAACTGGCGCACGCCGGCTACCGGGGCGCCCAGTCGCGTGCCTTCCGGCACCAGCGGCATCTTCTTCAGGTCGATCGCGCGCAGCGCTTCGAGCCTGGCCGGCGACATCCACTCCGGCGTGAAGTCGGGAACCAGCAGGGAGAGGTCGCGCATGCGGCCGTCCGCATCCAGCGCTCCAGGTCTTTCGGCCCCGAGAGGGCCATGGCGCAACAGTTTCATGGGTCTGCCTTCCGTTTGGTTTTAGACTGTTTGTCTAAAACGGAATCTACCTGTTTTGACGTTTTCGTCAATATGACATATCAATCAAAATGACAGGGATTACCCTAGGATGCGGCCCATCGCGGCCGGGTGTCTCGTGTACGCTTCCAGCCGATGGCAAAAATCGAGAGTGAAGAGAAGGTCGAAGACCACCGCGTGAGGGTGGGGGCGCTGCGCCGTGAAAAGACCCGGCTGCGCCTGCTGGAGAGCGCCCTGGACGTGTTCACCGACAAGGGAGCCGATGCAGCCGTCATCGACGACTTCATCGCGGCCGCCGGGGTGTCGCGCGGCACCTTCTACAACCATTTCAAGACCACCAACGAGCTGCTGCTCGCGCTGGCCACGACCATGAGCGACGAGGTGCTGCGGATCGTCGATCCGCTGGTCCTGCACCTCGACGATCCGGTCGAGCGCTTTTCAGCCGGAACCCGCCTCTACATGCAGATGGCCGTGCGCTATCCGCTCTGGGGCAGCTTCATCACGCAGGTCGGCACGCGCATCGCGACCCGCGGACAGCTCATCGATATCTACCTGACCCGCGACCTCGAACTCGCCAAGCGCAGGAACCGCGTGCGGGTGGACAGCGTGCGCGTGGCGCGCGACATCGTGCTCGGATCGATCTTCTACGGCATCGAGACGATGCTGACCGAGCCGACCCGGGCCAATCACCCCGAGCTCATCCTGCAGAACCTGCTGGTCGGCTTCGGCCTGTCGCAGCAAGAGGCGGACCGCATCGCCTTCATGCCGCTGGAGATTCCGGGCGCAGTGGATGGGCCGATCTTCTCGGGGCTGACGGCGATGATTTCCAAGCGATCGACGCCGGTGAAGCGCGAACGCAAGGCCAGGGCGTAGGCCGGGGGTTCAGGACTGCTCCGCCAGCGCATCGGCCAGCGCGTTGACCAGTGCGTCGATCTGCGCGGGTTCGGCGACGAAGGGCGGCGCCAGCTGGATCGTGTCGCCTCCGAAACGCAGGTAGAAGCCCTTCTTCCAGCAGCGCATCGCGATCTCGTAGGGTCGGCGGCCGGGCTCGCCGGGATAGGGCGCGATCGTCAGTCCCGCGGCGAGGCCGAAATTGCGGATGTCGAGGACATGCTTCGATCCCCTGAGCCCATGCACCGCCCGTTCGAAATGGCCCGCGAGCGAGGCGACCCGCGAGGGCATGTCCTCGCGCTCCAGCACGTCGAGGGTGGCGAGCGCCGCCGCGCAGGCCACCGGATGCGCGGAGTAGGTGTAGCCATGGGCGAGCTCGATGTTCAGCTCCGCGCCGGCCCCATCCATGAAGGTCCGGTAGATCTCGGCACTGGCGACCACGCCGCCCATCGGAATGACGCCGTTGGTGATCTGCTTGGCGAAGTTGATCATGTCGGGCACCACGCCGAAGGCGTCGGAGCCTGTCCATGCGCCGGCCCGGCCGAACCCGGTGATCACCTCGTCGAAGATCAGCAGGATGTTGTTCTGCGTGCAGATCTCGCGCAGGCGCTGCAGGTAGCCCACCGGCGGGATGACCACGCCGGCTGAACCCGAAAAGGGCTCGACGATGACCGCGGCGATGTTGGATGCATCGTGCAGGGCGATCAGGTCCAGCAGGCGGTCGGCGAGCGCGGCACCGCCTTCCGGCGGCATGCCCCGGTGGAAGGAGCCCGGCGCGGGCTGCGTATGCGGCAGGTGGTCGGCCTCGATGCCCTGGCCGAAGGTCTTGCGATTGCCGCCGATTCCGCCGACCGAGATGCCGCCGAAGTTGACCCCGTGGTAGCCCTTCTCGCGGCCGATCAGGCGTGTCTTGCTGGCCTGGCCCTTGGCGCGCCAGTAGGCGCGGGCCATCTTGAGCGACGTGTCCGCGGCTTCCGATCCGGAGCCGACGAAGAAGACATGGTCCAGCCCGGCCGGCATCTTTCGCGCGATGCGCTCGGCCAGCTGGAAGGCCAGCGGCTGGCCGAACTGGAAGGGCGGCGCATAGTCCAGCGTCGCGACCTGCTGGCTGACGGCGCTCACGATTTCCGGCCGCGCGTGGCCCAGGCCGCAGGTCCACAGGCCCGACAAGCCATCGAAGACCCGGCGGCCGTCGCTGTCGCGGTAGTAGCAGCCCTGCGCCGCGACCAGCAGACGCGGGTCCTTCTTGAATTCGCGGTTCGAGGTGAACGGCATCCAGTGCGCCTCGAGCTGGGACCGGGTGAGCGGCTGGTGGGTGATCGGCAGGTCGGTCAGGTCCATGGCGGAAATGCGGTCGGTCGTTGAGGGACGCCGCCGATGGTGCGGCCCCGGATAGTCTTAGTAAACTGCAACGTAGATGCGTTCATATTCATATCACTGAAACTTCATGGTCAAGAAGGCCTTGCTCGGCCAGGTGAGCGACACCGAGATCCGGCTGCTGCGCGTCTTCAAGGCGGTCGTCCAGTGCGGCGGTCTCGCAGCGGCCGAGCTCGAACTGAACATCGGGCGCTCGACCATCAGCCGGCATCTCAAGGACCTGGAAGAGCGGCTTTCACTGGTGCTTTGCCGCAGGGGGCGCGCCGGCTTCGCGCTCACGCCGGATGGCCAGCGGGTGCTGCAGGGCGCGGTGCAGATGCTCGATGCGATCGACGGCTTCCGCGCCGGCGTGCACGAGATGCACGACGAGCCTTCCGGCACGCTCTCGATCGGCCTCTTCGACAAGACGGTCAGCAATCCCGAGGCCCGGATCGCGAACGCGGTCAGGCTGTTCCGGCGCGACGCGCCGGAGGTGGTCGTCAACGTCGAGGTCGGCACCTCGAACGAGATCGAATCCGGCGTGATCGACGGGCGCCTGCATGTGGGCGTGATTCCCGAGCACCGCCAGTCCGCCAGCCTCGACTACCTGCCGCTCTTCGGCGAGACCATGTATCTCTACTGCGGCAGGGAGCATCCCCTGTTCAGGGAGAAGCACCGGTCGCTGTCCTGGAAGGAACTCCAGGCCCATGACTATGCCGGCCTCGCCTTCCACTCCCCGAACATGGAAGCCGCGCATCGCTTCGGACTCAGGCGCAAGGCCACGGTGACCGATCAGGAGGCCATCGCCACCCTGATCCTGTCGGGCTGCTATCTCGGATTCCTTCCCGACCACTACGCCGCCAGCTTCGTCGGCGCAGGACAGATCAAGCGGATCGCGCATCCCGAATGCATGTACGACGTGCGCTTCGTGGCGATCTCGCGGCGCTCCCCCGCCGATTCGCGCCTGGCGGCCCGGTTCCTGGATGCGCTGCAAGCTGCGCATTCGGGGCCGCTGTGAGCCCCTAAAACCCGGGGCGAAGACATGATCCATGACGTCATGGACGTGTTCTTCGCAAATCGAAGACGACGATCGCATGCGGTGGAAATAGGCATCGCCTCGCGGCGGCTTCGACCGAGGCGAGCAACCGATGCAAATCAGCCCGGTGCGCAGCTTGGCGACTCTTTGGCGGTCACCGGCTGCGGTGCCACGAAAGCCAGGCACAGCGGCCGGATGGGCTCCGATGGCGAATCCGTGAAGCCAATCTCCTTCACCATGTCTATATGCATGCCCGGCCAGGAACGCAAGGTAGCCGAAAAATCAGCGCTGGCACAGGAGACGCCAGGCGTCTCGATCAGCAATGCACCACGCCGACGAACCTCCGCCGCGCTCAAGCCACGGGTGAACACGTTCGGCTGTCTGATGCTGGACCAGGCCTGCAGGACGGCCGGGAAATCGCTCGCGTAGAAGGCCGCCATATTGGCGATGTCGCTGCCGCCCACATATGAGAGTGGTGAGGCGTATCTCTCATGCCAGAGTTCTTGCGCCTTCGCGCCGACTGCGGCGGCCGCACTCCCGCGGTGATAGGTGTTGCGAAAGTTGATGGCCTTGGCCGCGGCGTAGCCAATGAAGATGGTGCCGCCGACAAATGCCAGCGATATGAATATCGTTCGCGATGCAAGACTTGGCAGCCTCGCAATACAAGCGACAAACAGCGGTGGACCCAGGATGCTGAAGGGTCTCAGCCATTCCGTGATACGGCTTGGATTACTGGTGGGAAATAGAATCAGGTAGGCAAGTATCGGAACCAACGGCAACAGAATGCAGGCGATGGCACTTCGCGCTGCTTCGGTTGAGGGCCATCGAAATCTTGTTCGCATGGACCACAACATCAGGAAGGGCAGCAACACGCTGATGAAGGTAACGACGATCGTCTTGACCGTCGTGGGCGCAATGGTGCTTGCCGAGTCGTCTGCAAACCAGTGAATGGCCACGAAATCATGCTGCCGGAGCCAGATGACATTGGGCAGCACCATCAGCAAGAAGACGATGATGGAAAAATAGATCCACGGCTGGCGATAACTGGCACGCAGCGACGGCCGGATCAATGTCAGGACGAAGACACTCCAGACAAAGGCGAGCGATGAGTACTTCGCCATGGTCGCCAGCCCCGCGAGCACGGCAAATGCCAGCCAGTATCGCGAATCATCGAAGCCGGCGCGGATGAAGCAATAGAACATCCATGGCCACAGCATGATGAGGAGGTAGTTGTCATTCTGATTCTGGGCATCCGTGTTGATCGCCACATTCAGATGAAGCGCAAGAACGGCCAGCCACGCAAGCTGAGTCGAGTCCGTCAGACGCAACGCGAGCTTCCACACTCCCAACATGCCGACGCCCACCCCGGCAAAGTGGATGAGATACCAATAGAGACTCCGCGCCGCAATGCTCTTCAGGAATGTGGCGGGGTACATGGCCAGGCCGACCAGCCACCCGCTTCGTGGAGTGCCCCAATCCAGGTTGGCCGCCCAGTTGAACGCCTCGACGGCGTCGCCGCCAGGTACGGTCTTGTTGGCCACGAAGGTCAACGCGGTCCAGGCGATGGCATAGGCAGTGACATAGCACAACAGGATCTGGGACTGTCTCGTTGAATTGCGGTCTTTTGATTTCTTGGCGCTTTCTGTTGCCGCAAAATGGTTTGGAGTTATCGAGCCTGCGTGTCCCATGCCTTCTTTTCCTTCGACTGCGTCGAAGTACTTTCTTTCGGCATCGCTTACCGTTGGCTTAAGGTTTCCGAGAAAGCCACCTGCCAGTGAATTGACTCTGACTCATGCCTGACTTTTGCCAGTCAATCTGACTATTGACTGACAAATTCGCGCGATCGCCGACTCAATCCTCGATGAACTTCAATAGATCGGCATTGATCACTTCGGCGTGCGTGGTCGGCATGCCGTGCGGCAGGCCCGGGTAGGACTTCAGGGTGCCGTTCTTCAATAGTTTCACCGAGCGGGCGCCGGTGGTCGGGAATTGGCATCGGCTACATCTTCAACTGCGATCTCGTGTGTCTCCGGGGCTAGCGCCGCACATTGCCCACCCACCGCCGGCTCGGTGATCAGAATCCGCTTTCCAGCACCCGCACATGGAATAGCGGCGGAGTGGGCGTCAGCGCATTGCCCTGCTTGGCCGTTGCCGAAATGGCAGCCGTCGAGCCTCTCGATCAGACCTGCGCCTGCCCTCCGTCCACGAACATCTCGATCCCGTTGACGAACGCCGCGTCATCGGAGGCGAGGAAGACCGCCGTGCGTGCCACGTCTTCCGGCTGGCCGATCCGGCCGATCGGCACCTGGGTCGTCAGGTAGTCGAGCAGGCCTTGCTGCGCCGTCGCATCGGGCCCGGCGAGATCGACGAGGCCGGGCGTGTGGATCGGCCCCGGCGACAGCACATTGACCCGGATCGCCCTGCCCTTCAGGTCCAGTACCCAGCTGCGCGCCAGGTTGCGCACCGCCGCCTTGCTGGCGCTGTAGATGCTGAAGCTGGCGGTCCCGAGGATGCTGGTGGTCGAGCCGGCCAGGATCACCGAGGCGCCGCTGCGTGCCTTGTCCAGCAGCGGCAAGGCCTTCTGGACGGTGAACACCACGCCCTTGACGTTGCGCTCGAAGGTCTCGTCGAAGTGCTCCTCGGTGATTTCGCCGAGCGGCAGCATGCTGCCGCCGCCGGCGTTGGCATAGAGCACATCGATGCGGCCGTGCGCCTGCCGGACCTGTTCGTAGAGCCGGTCGAGATCGGCCAGCCGGCCCGAATCGGCGCGCACGCCGACGGCATTGGGGCCGATGGCGGCGACCGCTGCGTCGAGTTCGGCCTGGCGCCGGCCGGTGACGTAGACGAAGGCGCCTTCGGCCGCGAAGGCCTTGGCCGCGGCAAGGCCGATGCCGGTGCTGCCTCCGGTGACGACCGCGACCTTGTCCGCGAGTTTCTGCTTGCTGCTGCTGTCGATGCCCATGTCTTTGCTCCAGTGGATGAACGATGGACGAAGCTTATTCAATCCACATGCAGGAATAAATACTAAATATTTGACTACTTATTCCATGAGCATGAATAATCGTCCCGGCCATGGACCAATTGCTTGCCCTGCGCGTCTTCGTTCGAATCGCCGAATCGGGCGCGTTCTCGAAAACCGCCGACTCGATGAACATCCCACGCGCGACGGTGACCAAGCTCGTGCAGGACCTGGAGAGCCACCTCGGCCTCAAGCTGCTGCAGCGAACCACCCGCAGCGTCCATGTCACCGCCGATGGCGCGGCCTACTACGAGCGAGCGGTCCGCCTGATCGGCGATCTCGACGAGATGGACGAGATCGCCGCCCATGCGCGCATGCGGCCAGGCGGCCGCATCCGGGTCGACGTCGGCTCGGTGCTGGCCAACATGATCCTCATCCCGGCGCTGCCGGCGTTCCGTGCCCGCTACCCGGATCTGCGCGTCGACCTGGGCGTGAGCGACCGTCCGGTCGACCTGATCGGCGAAGGCGTCGATTGCGCCATCCGCGGCGGCGCGCTCGCCGACACCTCGCTGGTGGCGCGCCGCATCGCCGACCTCGACTGGGTCACCTGTGCCAGCCCCTTGTACCTGGGTGCGCGCGGCATCCCGAAGCATCCGTCGGAGCTGGTCGAGCGCACGCAGGACCTGGCGGACAAGTCGCGTGTGCCGGGCCATGCGATCGCAGGCTATTTCTCGTCGCTGACCGGGCGCGCCTTTCCGCTGGAATTCCAGCGAGGCGATGAGCAGTTGACCATTCGCGGCGACACGGTGGTCGCGGTCAACGAGAGCACCGCCCACCTCAGCGCGCTGCTGTCGGGCGTCGGCTTGGGACAGACCTTCAGGTTCATGGTCACGCCGCACCTGGCGAGCGGAAGGCTGCGAACCGTGCTGGACGACTGGACCCGGCCGCGCCAGACCTTGCACGTCGTCTACCCGAGCAACCGCCACCTGAGCGCCAAGCTGCGCGTCTTCGTCGATTGGGTGGCGGAGGTGTTCGCGCCGTTCGACGACCGGGAATAGCCATGCGGGGCCCGGGGCCCCTCAGCGGCTTTCGCGCGCCCCGACGTGCACCGCCGGCTGCGCATCTGCATCGCTCAGCGTGCGCAGAAAGGCGACGATGTCCTGGATCTCGGACTCGCTCAATGCCGGCTTGTCGCCGGCCTTCCGGTCTAGCGGCGCATCGATCACGTCGATGTTGTCGTGCATCTCGGGCGGCAGGTCGTCGAATCGATGCACGCGTCCCGAGGCGTCTGGTGGAAACCACTTCTCGGCGTGGGTATCGCGCTCGGCGTAGAAACGCACGGCAATCGCGAGATCGTCGAAGACGCCGTTGTGCATCCACACGCCGCGCGTCGCCACGTTGCGCAGGCTCGGCGTCTTGAACATGCCGCAATAGGTCCGCGACGCAGCCTCGCCGTGGCGCGGGTTGGCGCACAGCCCGAGGTCGAAGAAGCGCGGATCGGCATTGACGGCGAGCCGAGGATTGCGCGGGGCGCCGAGCGCCGAGAAGCTGTAGTCGGTGAACAGCGGCGGCGAGCCATCGGCTCCGGGTGCGGCAAGGTGGCAGGCCGCGCAATTGCCCTTGTTCGGATCGACGAAGAGGCGCAGGCCGCGCGACTCCTGCGCGCTCAATTCTTCCTGGCCCCTGAGATGCCGGTCGAACTTGCTGCTGTAGGGACGAAAGCTCGGATCGTCGAGCTGGAAGCGCTCCAGCGCCGAGAGCATCGCCGCCACGGCGCGCTGATCATCGGCCAGCACCGCTGGGCCGAAGACCCGGCCGAAGGCGTCGGCATACGAAGCGCGGCGCAGCTTCGCGGCCACCGCGGCCGCGTCGACGTTGGCCATCTCGCGCGGATCGAGCAGGGGGCTGAGCGCCTGGTCGTGCAGCGTGTCGAATCGCCCGTCGCGTGCGAAGCCGCCGGTCGGCACGCTGTCGGTCTCGGTGATGCGCTCGATCGGGTCGGCCTGGAACTGCTTGCTCCAGCGCGGCGTCCGGTTGAGCACGTAGCGAAGCGACGGCACGGCGCGCAGGCCCTGCTGGTCGAGGGCCGGGCCGCCCAGCTGTGCCGCGAGATCGTTGGGCGGTCCATACGCATGCTCCGGGCTGTGGCAGCTGGCGCAGGACATGCGCCCCGATGCCGACAGGCTCGGATCCATGAAGATCTGCCGGCCCAGGTCGGCCACCGCTGCGGCGTCCGGCGGCGCCGGCGCTGCCGCGGCTGCCGGCGCCGGCGGCGCTTCCTGTCGGCCGCAGGCGCCGAGCACCAGCAGCAGCATTGCCAGCGGCAGCGCCGAGGCGGCGCGCCGTTTCCGCTTCGCGATCAATTGGTGAAGACGTCGCTGCCGAAGGCGACCAGTCCGGCCTGGTTGGCATAGCCCAGGTACTCGGGCGTCTGGAAGATGTATTCCAGGCTCTTCAGCAGCGAGTAGTGGTTGTAGGGCGTGTCGCTGACGGTCCCCGCCTTGATGAACGGCGACAGCAGCACCGCGCCGACGCGATCGCCACCCCAGCCGGTCGTCACGAGGTCGTATTGCATCGTCGCGGAGATCGGATAGGTCTGCGTCAGCGGGCGGGTCACGTTGGGGCCGATCGGCTGGTTGCAGCAGGATTCGCCGGTGAAGGTCACGACCTGGTGCGTGATGCCGTTGCTGTCCGGGCCGGTGACCTGCACCGCGCCGTAGCTGCTCTCGTCGAAGTTGATGATGATCAGGCCGTCCTGCTGGTAGGCCGCCGAGGCCATGATCTTCGGCACCCATGTCTTGAGGAACGCGTCGGACGAAGTCAGGCCGCCGGGGTTGCCATCGACGCAACCCTTGCCGGCCGCGCCGGTGCCATCGCCGTCATGCCCGTCGTTGCACAGGTTGGGGGTGATGAAGACGAAGTTGGGGGTGGTGGCAACCGAGGAAAGGTCGGCTTCGAGCTTGCCCAGCTCGACCACGTTGGTCGCGCAATCGGGCGAGTCGATGATCGAGTGGAAGTAGGCGAAGGGGTTGTGCCGGGTGGCGTACTGGTCGCCCGCCGGCACCGCTGCGGTGGGCGCCTCCGGCGTCTGCGTCAGGTCCTTGGCATTGAGCGCCGGATGGCCGCAGGTCGAGCTCTCGCGGGCCGGGTCGTTGCCCATGTCCTGCATGTAGCCCTTCCAGCTGAGATTCAGCGCCTTGAGCTGGTCGGGCAGTGTCTTGACGGTGGCGGGATAGACGCAGCCGGTGCCGATGGCCGCGCCGTCCGCGCTGGTGCCGGTCATCGCGAAGTCGTCGAAATTCTGGCAATCGTTCTGCGTCTCGAGCGATGACGGCTGGCCGCTGATCATCGAGATGTAGTTGTCCAGGCTCACATGGCCGGTGCCGTAGTACTGGGTCAGGTGGGCGCCCATCGGCTTCAGGGTGCCGACCAGGTAGGGGTCCTGGGTGCTCGTGCCGAAGGTGTCGGCGTAGTTCTTGTTCTCGAGCGTGATCACGAAGACGTGCTTGACGCGTTGCGCGCCGGTCAGCACCGGCGGCGGGGTCGGCGTGGTGGTGGCGGGCGGCGCGCTGTTGCTGCTCGTGGTCGTCGTCGTCGCGGCGGGCGTGGTCGACGTGCTGGTCAATCCGGCGAAGGGATTGCCGCTGCCGCCTCCGCCGCAGGCCACCACCAGGGTGGCCGATGCGGCAATCACCACCGTTGCGGCGAGCCAGGACATCCTCTTGAATTTCATCATGTGTTTTTCCTATGAACCATCGTGTCTGAAGGGCGACTCCGCTCGTGTCGAAGCCGCGCGGCGAGGGAGTCTGCCGGCGCGCGGTGACGCACGAATGACTGTCAGCGCTGACATTTCCCCTGTGGAATGCAGCCGCATGGACTGCCGCGCGCGACCCCGATCGAGCAGCCGACGCCGGCTCAGCACTGCCCTTGCGACAGACCCTTCGTTGCCGCGCAGGCACCTCCTCCGAGGGCCACGTAGAGCGACACGGCGTTCTGCAGTTCCAGCGCACGCAACTGGATCAACTGCTGCTCGGCGCTGAACTGGCTGCGCTTCGCATCCACCACTTCCAGGTAGATCGAGATGCCGTTCTGGTAGCGCAGCTCGGCCGTCTCGGCCAGGCGCTTCTGCGCGGCCACCGCCTCCTCCTGTGCCAGCGTCTGCTCGTGATAGCGCCGACGCGCCACAAGCGCATCCGAGACCTCGGCGAAGGCGTTCTGTACCGTGTGCTGGTAGTTGGCCACCAGTTCGTCGCGCCGGGCTTGTGTCTGCGCCAGCGCCGCACTGCGCTGGCCGCCATCGAAAAGCGGCAGGCTGGCGCTCGCACCCGCCGACCAGATCTGCCGGTCGCCCTGCAGCAGCGAGCCGAGATCGGGCGAGACATAGCCGAAGCTGCCGGTCAGCGCGATACGCGGGAACCAGGCGGCGCGGGCAACGCCGATGTCGGCATCGGCGGCGCGCAGTTGCTGCTCGGCCTGCAGGATGTCGGGGCGAAGGACCAGCAGGTCGGATGGCAGGCCTGCGGCGACGCCATCGAACTGGCCCGGGTCGCCGATCGGCCGCGGAGCCGGCAATCCCTCCGGGAGCGGGCCGCCGACCAGGATCATCAGCCGGTTGTCCAGCTGCCCGGCGTTGCGGCGCAGTTCCGCCAGCTGGCCCTCGGCCTGGGCCACCAGGATCCGAGCCTGGTCGTAGTCGGTGAGCGAGGTGACGCCGGCATCGAGCCGCAGCCTGGCGATCTCCAGGCCGTAGCGCCGCGATTCGAGCGTGCGACGCGCGAGCTCGATGCCCTCCTGCGTCGACACGATCGCGTAGTAGGTGGCGGCGACGTTCGCGATCAGCGCCAGCCGGAAGGCGCGCTCGCCCTCCAGCGTTGCGAGATAGCGCCGGCGCGCCGCTTCGCTGAGATTGGCGACCCGGCCCCAGAAATCGATCTCGAACGAGGACAACGCGGCCTGCACGTTGTATTGGTTGAAGACCGCCGTGGCGCTGGAGCCGGTCTCTAGACCCGGTTCCAGCGCCGCCAGCGGTGCCCCGGTGCGGGTGGCGCCGGCGCCCACGCCGACCTGCGGCAGCCGCTCGGCCTGCTGGATGCGGTAGAGCGCTCGCGCCTGCTCGACACGCGCCACCGAGGCCGCGAGATCGCGGTTGTCCTGCAGCGCCATGCCGATCAACAGGCGCAACCGCGGATCGCCGAAGAATTCCTGCCAGCCGATCTCGTTCGCGGCCCGAGCGCCTTCGGCTTCGCCCGATCGATCGAATTGCTCGGGGACCGGCGTCGAGGGCGCCTGGTAGGTCGGCGCGAAGTTGCAGCCCCCCAGGGCGGCGAGCAGCAGCGACGCGAGCAGCCGTTTGCGGCGCAGCGGCAGCGGCAGAGACCTCACGCCGGGCCTCCGGCCGCGTTGCCCTTCCCCAGCCAGCGCCGCGCCTGCACGTAGAGCAAGGGTGTGAAGAAGATGCCGAGCGCGGTCGCGGTGAGCATGCTGCCCATCACGCCGGTGCCGACGGCCTGCCGGCTGGCAGCGCCGGCGCCGCTGGCCAGCACCAGCGGCAGCATGCCCAGCACGAAGGTCACGCTGGTCATCAGGATCGGACGCAGCCGCTGCTCGGCCGCCGCCAGCGCCGCGCTGACCGGGTCGCGGCCGTCGGCCTCCTCCTTCAGCGCGAACTCGACGATCAGGATCGCGTTCTTCGCCGCCAGTCCGATGATGGTGATCAGGCCGACGTTGAAGTAGACGTCGGCCGACATGCCGCGCGCCATCGTCAGCAGCACCGCGCCGATGACGCCCAGCGGAACGATCAGCAGCACCGACACCGGGATCGACCAGCTTTCGTAGAGCGCCGCCAGCAGCAGGAACACCACCACCAGCGACAGCGCGAGCAGCAGGCCGATCTGGCCGCCGGCCTGCTGTTCCTCGTAGGCGATGCCGGTCCATTCGAAGCTCATGCCCGGCGGCAGCGCCTGCCGGGCGATGCGCTCCATCTCGGCCAGCGCCGCGCCGCTGCTGTGGCCCGGCGCCGCCTGGCCGGAGATGCCGACCGAGGGGAAGCCGTTGTAGCGCTCCAGCTGCTGCGGACCCGATTGCCAGCGCACGCGCGTGAACGCCGAGAAGGGCACCATCTGGCCGCGGTCGTTCGGCAGCCGCAGGGCGCCGATGTCCTCGGGCCGCATGCGCTGCGACGCATCGGCCTGCATGAACACCCGCAGCACGTTGCCTTCGAACAGGAAGTCGTTCACGTAGGCGGCGCCGAAGGTCAGCGCCAGCGTGCGATTGACCTGGGCGATAGACAGGCCCATGGCGCGCGCCTGCACGCGATCGATCTCGAGGTAGAGCTGCGGCGCCTCGGGCAGGCCGTCCGGACGCACGCCGGCCAGCACCGGGCTGGCCGCTGCGGCCGCCAGCACCTGCATCCGCGCCCGCTGCAGGGCAGCCGGGCCCGCGCCGCCGCGATCCATCAGCATCATCGTGAAGCCGCTGGCGGTACCCAGCGACGGGATCGGCGGCGGGTTCAGCGCGAACATCATGGCCTGCGGCACGCGCGCGAAGGCAGCATTGGCCCGCTGGGCCACCGCGTCGGCGGAGTTCTCGCGGCCCGGGCGCTGCTGCCACGGCTGCAGGTCGACGAAGGCCATGGCGGCCGATTCGCCCTGCCCCATGAAGTTGAAGCCGGTGATCGAGGCCACGTTGCGAACCTGCGGCTGTGCCAGCAGGAAGGACTCGGCCTGGCGCAAGGCCTGGTCGGTGCGTTCGGCGGTAGAGCCCGGCGCCCCGATGACCGACACCATCAGGTTGCCCTGGTCCTCGCTCGGCAGGAAGCTGCCGGGCAGGCGGGAGAAGAGCCAGCCGGTCAACCCGCACAGCAGCACGAAAACCGCCAGCCACAGCAGCGGGCGCATCAGCATCGCGCGCACCGTGCGGACGTAGCCGGCACCCATGCGGTCCATGCCGCTATTGAAGGCGCCGAAGATTCGCTCGCCGAGCCGCGCCATGGCACCGGCTGGACGAAGTGCAGGAAGCGCCGGCGCGTCGGGCGCCCCCTCGGCCGATGGCTCTGCCGCCTCGCGGCGGCGCTTCAGCAGGCTGGCCGACATCGTCGCGCCCAGCGTCAGGGCGAGCAGGGTCGACAGCAGGATCGATACCGACAGCGTGACGGAGAACTGTCGATAGATGCCGCCGGTCGCACCGGGAAAGAAGGCCATCGGGATGAACACCGCCACCAGCACCAGCGTGCTGGCGACCGCGGCGCCCGCGATCTCGCCCACTGCCTTGACCGTTGCCGCCGGCGCGTCGAGGCCATCGTCGCGCATCACCCGCTCCACGTTCTCGACCACCACGATCGCGTCGTCGTTCAGGATGCCGATCGCGACCACCATCGCGAACAGCGACAGCAGGTTGATCGACATCCCCGCGAAGGCCAGGCCGATGCAGGTGCCGACCAGCGCCACCGGCACCACGATGGTCGGTATGAGCGTCGCGCGCCATTTCTGCAGGAACAGGAAGACCACCACCGTCACCAGCAGCAGCGCCTCGACCATGGTGCGGATCACGCCCGCGACCGAGATGGTGATGAAGGGCGTGGTGTCGAAGGGCACCAGCCAGCTCATGCCGGCCGGGAAGGTGGGCTGCAGGTCGGCCAGCCGCGTCTTCACCGCGCGCGCCACCGCCAGCGCATTGGCGCCGCTCGCGAGCTGGATCGCCATGCCGGCCGACGGCTTGCCGTTGACCCGGAAGCCGAAGCCGTAGTTCTCGTTGCCCAGCTCGACCCGGGCGACGTCGCCGAGAGTGACCTTGGCCCCGCCGGGCGTGGCGCGCACGATGATGCGGCGGAACTCCTCGGGCGTGCTGAGCCGGCCCTGGGCCACGATGCGCGCCGTCAGCTCGGTGCCCGGCCGCGCCGGCTGCTCGCCGAGGCCACCGCCCGCCACCGGGCTGTTCTGCTCCTGGACAGCAGCCATGACCTGGTCGGCCGACAGCGCGAAATTCGCGAGCTGGTCGCGATCGAGCCAGATCCGCATCGCATAGGCCGAACCGAAGAGCTGCACGTTGCCGACCCCGGGAATGCGGCGCAGCTCGTCGACGATGTTGTTGGCGGCGAAATTGCCCATCTGCAGCGCACCCACCGCCGGATCGCTGGACTGCAGCGCCACCAGCATGAGAAAGCCGGTGGACGAGGCGGTGACCGTCACGCCGAGCTGCCGCACCTCCAGCGGCAGCCGCGGCTCGACCCGGCTCACCCGGTCCTGCACCTGCGAGCGGGCCACATCGAGATCGGTGCCGGGCCGCAGGGTGACGGTCACCTGGGCCGTGCCGTTGGAGCGGCTGACCGCCGACATGTAGAGGAAGTTGTCGATCCCGTTCATCTCCTGCTCGATGATCGAGGTGACGCTGCGGTCGACGGTCTGCGCGTCGGCACCGCTGAAGCTCGCGTTCACGCTGACCGAGGGCGGCGCGATGTCCGGGTATTGCTCGACCGGCAGCCGGCTGAGGGCGATCAGGCCGAAGAGCAGCAGGAAGAGCGCGATCACCCAGCAGAAGACCGGGCGGGCCACGAAGAAACGCATCATGGGCGGCCGTGCTTCATTCAGTTGGTGCCGGTGCTGCCCCGGGGCGCGGTTCTGGCCTCGACCTTCTGGCCCGGGCGCAGCGTCTGCCAGCCGTCGGCGACCACGCGCTCGCCGGCGCGCAAGCCGTCCAGCACCAGCCAGCCGCCCGCTCCCTGCGCCCCGAGAACGAGCTCGCGGCGCTGTGCCGTGCCATCGGCACCGATCACCATCACGCTCGCCACGGCACCGTTGAACTGCACCGCGCGGGCCGGAATGGTCACACCGCTGCGCGTCTCTCCGACCATGATGCGGCCGCGCACGAACTGGCCAGGCAAGAGCCTCCGGGCCGGATTGGGAAAGCGCGCCCGCAGGGCCTGGCTGCCGGTGGCCGGATCGACCGAGAGATCGGTGAAATCGAGGTAGCCCTTCTGGTCGTACTCCTGCCCGTTGGGGAGTATCAGCCGCACCTCGATGTGCGAAGGATCGGCAAGCTGCACCGCGCCGGATTCGATCTGCTGCTCGAGCGCCATCAACGACGCGTTCGACTTGGCGAAGGTGGCAAAGATCGGAGACAGCTGATCGACCTGCGTGAGCAAGGTCGCGCTGGCGGCGCTCACCAGTGCGCCCTCCGGAACCTGCGCGCGGCCGACTCGGCCGGCAATCGGCGCTCGCACCGTGCTGCGCTCCAGGCGCAGCCGCGCCTGCGTGACGGCGGCTTGCGCATCGAGCACATTGGCCTCGCCCTGGCGCAATGCCGACTGCGCCGAATCGAATTCCTGTGCGCTGATCGCCTGGCGTTTCACCAATGAGCGGAAGCGTTCGACGATGCCGGCTTCGTTGTCGCGCAACGCCTGCGCGCGCTGCAGTGCCGCCTCGGCCTGCTGCAGCGACGCGCGGGTGTCGGCCGGATCGATCTGGAACAGCGGTGTTCCTGCGGCGACATCGCTGCCTTCCTGGAATAGCTGCTTGAGCACGATGCCGTCGACCCGCGCCCGGACCTCGACGCCGCGTACCGCCTCGATGCGGCCCGGCAGTTCGATCACCTGCGGCAAGGGCGTGGCGGAGGCCTCGACCGTCAGCACCGCAGGCAGCTGCATCGCCGCGGCGGCCGGTGCTTCTGCGCGTTCGCCGCAACCGGCGAGGCCGATGCAGGCCGCGAGGACCGAGAACGCCCAAGGAACGGCGTTGCGCCGGCGGTCGATGAGCAGCAAGACTTACCCCCTGTCGGCGTCACTGGAATCGAAGGACTTCTTGCCGAGCGTGCCGGCCGAATTTCCGCTTCCAAAATCATAGCGAAGGGATCGGTCCGACGCAGCGGCGGCGCTCGGAATCGAGAGGAATATTCAGGATCGCGATCCATCCATGGAATAAGTCGAGCCCGCGCCCAGTCATCGCTTCATGCGCCTGACCGACCACCATCTGCGCCTGGGGTCGGGGCTTGTACTGTTCACGTACATCTCCCTGCACCTGCTCAACCACATGCTGGGCATCGTCTCGATGCCGCTCGCCGAGGCCGGCCTGCGCTGGTCGATCCGGCTGTGGCAAAGCGTGCCCGGCACCGTCGCGCTGTACGGCGCATTCGCGCTGCACTTCGCGCTCGCATTGCGAACGATCTACGAGCGGCGTCATTGGGACCTGCCCATCGCGGAATGGCTGCGGCTGTGGTCCGGATTCAGCCTGCCCCTGCTGTTGATCGGACACGCAGTGAACACCCGCCTGGCGACCTCGCTGTTCGGCTTCGAGCCGAGCTACGAGAAGATCATCGCCGGACTGGTGACGGGCGGCACCCAGGGCTGGCAGATCGCGCTGCTCGCGCCAGGTTGGTTTCATGGAAGCATGGGCCTGTGGATCGCGCTGCGCCGCGGTACGCCGTCGCGCCGCGCACGAGTGGTGTTCGGCGCGCTGTTGGTTGCGGTGCCCTTGCTCTCGGCGGTGGGATTCGTCCGCATGAGCCGCAGCGTCGAGTCTCGCGCGGCGATTCTTGAAATCCATGCGGCAGAGGCGCGCCCTCATGCCGAGGCGCTTTCGTCGTGGCATCAGCGCCTGTTGGCCGGCTACCTGCTGTTGCTCAGTGCCTCGTTCATTGCCGGCCGATGGCGCGATCGGACGAGGACGGTGGAGCAATCGGGGGCGCCGTAGTCGTGCACGCCCGATCTCGGCGGCTCAGCGCGTCAAGCCTCGGCCGCAACGCGCCATAAAGCCGTCGCCGCCTGGCCCACGAGCTCGCGCTCTCGAAAGAGGCGAATCTCCAGTGGCACGTTCCAGGCCGGCCCGGCCGCGGCGACGAGGCGACCCTCGCGGATGTCTTCCTCGATCAGGCTCTGCGGCAACCACGCGATGCCACGGCCGTCCAGGGCCATGGTCCGCAGCACCGACGCCAGATGCGCCGTGAATCCGATCCGGATCGCCGCCGCTTCGAGACGACGACCCACGACCGCCCGAAGAATGCGACCGAGCCCGGATTCATCGGTGTAGCCAAGAACGGAGACCTTGGGGCCGCCCTTTTCCTTCAACCGATGACGAGGCCGGCCAGCGTCGTCCGGCGACGACACCGGGATCAAGACATCGCTGCCGATCTTCACGGAAAGGTAGTCGTCGCCATCGAGCGCTCCCCGAGCCTTCGGATGCGCGTGGCTCAGCACGAACTGGACCTTGTGCTGCGTCATCAGGACCTCGCATCGCCCAAGCACATCCGAAACCAGTTGCACCGGGCCGAGCGCCGTGCCCGCTTCATGGCGCCGGAGCCAGCGCGGCAGGAAGGTGAAGGAGAGCGCATGCGTCGATGCGATGCGAAGCGTTCCCGAGCTGGCTTCTGCCCGAGCCTGCGCTTCTTCGGGAAGGCGCGCGATTCTTGCGCCGACATCGTGCGCCACGCTTCGGAACCACTCGCCGGCTTCCGTCAGCGTCGCTGGCTGGGTGCTCCTGTCGAACAGCTCGACCCCGAGCCATTCCTCGAGCCCTCGAATGCGACGGCTGAAGGCCGGCTGCGAACTGTGTCGCTCGATCGCAGCGCGAGAGAAATTGCCGCTCACGGCCAGTGCCAGGAAATCGTCAAGCCAGACCAGGTTCATGACCGGTTCGTTCCGTGCATAAGACCAGTGAAATTGAACATTGGCCGGAAATGCCCGGACATCCGACCATGGAGGCTCTCACTCGAAACAAGCCGGAGCCCAACATGAAGATCCTCGAGATCCGCGAGAAGACCATTCCCATCAGCTCGCCCATTCGCAACGCCTACATCGACTTTAGCAAAATGACCCTGAGCCTCGTGGCGGTGATCACCGACGTGATCCGCGACGGCAAGCCGGTCGTTGGCTACGGCTTCAATTCGAACGGCCGCTACGGCCAGGGCAAGCTGATGCGCGAGCGCTTCATCCCCCGCATCCTCGAGGCCGATCCGTCGTCGCTGGTCGATGTATCCGGCGACAACCTCGATCCGCACAGGATCTGGAACGCGATGTTCACGAACGAGAAGCCCGGTGGCCACGGCGAGCGTTCGGTGGCGATCGGCACCATCGACATGGCGGTCTGGGACGCGGTGGCAAAGATCGAGGGCAAGCCGCTCTTCCAGTTGCTTGCCGACCGCTACGGCAACGGCAAGCCGGACCGCAGGATCTTCGTGTATGCGGCCGGCGGCTACTACTACCCCGGACAGGACCACAGGAAGCTGCAGGACGAGATGCGCAGCTACATCGACCGCGGCTACACCGTGGTCAAGAAGAAGATCGGCGGCGCCTCGCTCGACGAAGACCTGCGCCGCATCGACTCGATCATGGAGGTGCTGCAGGACGGCCAGAAGCTCTGCGTCGATGCCAATGGCCGATTCGACCTCGAGACCGCGATTCGCTACGCCAAGGCACTCTCGCAGTACGACCTTTTCTGGTACGAAGAGCCGGGCGACCCGCTCGACTTCGAATTGCAGTCGGCGCTGCGCAGCTTCTACAAGAACCCGATGGCGACGGGCGAAGACCTGTTCTCGATGCAGGATGCGCGCAACCTCATTCGCTACGGCGGCATGCGCCCTGACCGCGACTGGCTGCAGTTCGATTGCGCGCTGAGTTATGGCCTGGTCGAGTACCTGCGCACGCTCGAGATGCTCAAGGAACATGGCTGGACCGCGAGCCGTTGCATCCCGCACGGCGGCCACCAGATGTCGCTCAACATCGCGGCCGGCCTGGGCCTGGGCGGCAACGAGTCCTACCCCGACCTGTTCCAGCCCTTCGGCGGCTTTCCCGATGGCGTGAGGGTCGAGAACAGCTTCGTCACCCTGCCCGACCTGCCCGGCATCGGCTTCGAGGGCAAGGCCGACCTGTATCGCGAAATGCAGGCGCTGTCGGCCTGAGTCTGCAACGACATCGTGGGGCGCCCGACCGCCAATTCGGCGTTGTTGCCGTCGAGATCGCCGTCGGCTCGCCTCACCACCCGCCCGCGTCAATCGAGGCGCTTGCACGCCCGTTGGATCAGTCCGCCATCGCCGCGCGGGCGTGCTGCTTCTCGAACGCAAGCCCACTCCAGCCTTCCGCCGCCGCGGCAGCGCAATGGTCGCGGTACTTGAGGAAGCCGCCGGTGAACATCGTCAGCCCCGACGGCTTGTCCTTGACGTTGGTGCCGACCCACCAGGTCTTGGCCTTGGTGATCAGCGAGCGGCTGGCGAGGCCGGCGACGACGTCCATCCAGCGCTGCTCGGCCTCGGCCGTGGGCTCGGCGGCGGTCAGGCCGCGCTCGTGCATGTGGGTCATCAGCGCGGCGATCCAGTCGACGTCGTGTTCGCTGATGCGGATGATGTTGGCCAGCGCCGCCGGGCCGTTCGGGCCGGTCGTCATGAACAGGTTCGGGAAGCCCTCCATCATGATGCCGAGGTAAGAGCGCGCGCCCTGCTTCCACTTGTCCGTGACGCTGCGGCCATCGCGGCCGATCACGTCGAAGGCGGTCAGCGCGCCGGTCAGGCCGTCGTAGCCGGTGGCCAGGATCAGCATGTCGAGCTCGATCTCGCCCGACTCGGTGCGCACGCCGCGCTCGGTGATCTCGACGATCGGGTCGGACAGGCAGTCCACCAGGTGCACATTGGGCAGGTTGTAGGTCTCGTAGTAACTGGTGTCGATGCAGGGCCGGCGGGCGAAGATCGGATAGCCGCGCGGCTTCAGGCGCTCGGCCGTCTCCGGGTCCTTGACCACCTCGTCGATCTTCGCGCGCACGAAGTCGGCCACCACCTCGTTGGCGGATTCGTTGCTCATCAGGTCGGCGAAGGTGCCGAGCATGGCCAGGCCGCCCTGCTTCCAGGCGTCCTCCAGCAGCGAGCGGCGCTGTTCCGGCGTCACGCTGTAGAAGGCGCGCGTCGACTGCGGCCGGGTGCCGCCGACGGCGCTGTTGCGCGCCACCTCGCGGATGCCGGCGTAGTGGCGCTTGACCTCGGCGACGTACTCCGGCTCGAGCTTGACGTTGCGCATCGGCATGGTGAAGCTGGGCGTGCGCTGCAGAACGAACAGCTCGCCGGCCTTCGGCCCGACTTCCTGCACGATCTGGATGCCGGTCGAGCCGACGCCGATCACGCCCACCCGCAGGCCGGTGAAGTCGACCGGCTCGTGCGGCCAGCGCGCTGCGTGTAGCAGCCGGCCCTTGAAACGCTCCGCGCCAGGGATGTCGAGTTCCTTCGGCACCGACAGCGGCCCGGTGGCCATGACGCAGTAGGTGGCTTCGAAGACTTCACCCTTGTCGGTGGCCACGACCCAGAGCTGGCGGCCCTCGTCCCATTCGGCCCGATCGACCCGCGTGCCGAACTGGAAATGCGGCCGCAGTTCGAGCCGCGTGGCGACGAAGTCGATGTAGCGCAGCAGCTCCGGCTGGGCCGCGAACTGCTCCGACCAGGTCCACTCCTGCTCGATCTCGTTCGAGAACGAGTAGCTGTAGTCGATGCTCGGCAAGTCCACGCGCGCGCCCGGATAGCGGTTCCAGTACCAGACGCCGCCCAGGTCGCTGCCGGCCTCGAAGGCCTGCAGCGACAGGCCCATCTGTCGGAACTTGTAGACCGCGTACATGCCGCCGAAGCCGCCGCCGACGATGGCGACATCGATGCGCCTCGGCGATGCGGCTGCGGATGCCGGCCCGCTGGCTGATGGTGATTTCTCGGGGGTGCTCATCTCGGGTTTCCTTGTCAATGCGGGTTCGATCGTCCTTGTCCGTCGCCGCGTCGCTAGGGCTCGGTGCCGCGCTGCATTCGCGGGCGTGGATTCAAAGTACCGATTAGCCGGTTTTTTCCTTGTCGGCCGGTAAGTAAATTGATGCTAGCAGCGAGCCATGGGTTGCCTGTCGGGGGAAACCCCAGGGCGGCCAGCCCGAATCACAGCGTGTGTCGCGTCAGCGGTGCCGGATCGCGCAAGGCTCCACAGGCGACGCGACGCCTCGGGGTTTCCCCCGAGCGTTGAGGCCCCGCAGCGCTGATAGCATCAATTTACTTACCGGCCGACAGGGAAAAAACCAGCCCGTTCCGGCAAACGACAACCAAGGACACAAGCGCCATGCTGGGCCTGATGCAGTCGAAGCCGCTGCTGATCTCCAACCTCATCGATCATGTGGCGACGCGCCATGGCGACGTCGAGATCGTCTCGCACGTCGATGCCGAACGCTCCCTGCGCACCAATTGGCGCGACATCGGCCGGCGCGCGCGCCGCATCGCCGGTGCGCTGTCGCGCCGCGGGCTGTCGCAGGGCGCTCGGGTCAGCACGCTGGCCTGGAACACGCACCGCCACCTGGAGCTCTATTACGGGGTCTCCGGCATGGGCGCGGTCCTGCACACCGTCAATCCGCGGCTCTTCCCCGACCAGCTGCGCTACATCGTCAACCATGCCGAGGACGAAGTGCTGTTCTTCGACCTCGGCTTCGCCGGGCTGGTGGCGGAACTGGCGCCATCGCTGACCACGGTGAGGGCCTTCGTCGCGCTGTGCGCCCGCGAGGAGATGCCGGCACTCGCCCTGCCGCACGGCGAACTGCTGTGTTACGAGGACCTGGTGGCGCAGGATGACGGCGACTTCGCCTGGCCGGCGCTGGACGAGAACACCGCCTCGTCGCTTTGCTACACCTCGGGCACCACCGGCAATCCGAAGGGCGTGCTCTACAGCCATCGCTCGACGGTGCTGCATTCGTGGGCCGCCTGCGCGACCGACGGCCTCGGCCTCAACGCGCGCGACAGCGTGCTGCTGGCGGTGCCGATGTTCCATGTCAACGCCTGGGGCATTCCCTACGCCGCGGCGATGTGCGGCGCCAAGCTGGTGCTGCCGGGCCCCAATCTGTCGGGCGAGCGCCTTTTCGCCTCGATGAAGGCCGAACGCTGCACCTTCTCCCTGGGCGTGCCGACGGTGTGGCTCGGCTTCTTCCAGTACTTCGAGTCGCTGCCGCCCGGCGAGCGCGACGGCCTGCGCCTGCAGCGCGTGGTGGTCGGTGGCTCTGCCGCGCCGCGGGCGATCATCGAGAAGTTCGAGCACCTGCTCGGCGCCTACGTGATCCAGGCATGGGGCATGAGCGAGACCAGCCCGCTGGCCACCATCGGCAACCTGCTGCCCGCGCACGAGGGCCTGCCTCTCGACGACCGCTTCGGCGTCCAGGGCCGTCAGGGCCGCGCCATCTTCGGCGTCGAGATCGCGGTGTTCGGGCCGGACGGCGAGCGCCTGGCCGACGACGACCACACGGCGGGCGAGCTGAAGGCACGCGGCCCGTGGGTGGCCTCGGCCTACTATGGCCAGGCCCCGGGCAGCGCGCTCGACGACGACGGCTGGTTCGCCACCGGCGACGTGGCGCTGATCGATGCCGAGGGCTACGTGCAGATCACCGACCGTTCCAAGGACGTCATCAAGTCCGGCGGCGAGTGGATCAGCTCGATCGAGATCGAGAACCTGGCGGTCGGCCATCCGATGGTCAAGGAAGCCGCGGTCATCGGCGCCTACCACAGCAAGTGGCAGGAACGGCCGCTCCTGATCGTGGTGCCGGCCGACGGCGCCAGCCCGAGCGGTGCCGAGATCCTCGAGTTCCTGCAGGACCGCATTGCCCGCTGGTGGATGCCCGACGACGTGGTGTTCATCGACGAGCTGCCGCACACCGCCACCGGCAAGCTGCAGAAGACCGCCCTGCGCGAGCGCTTCAAGGGCCATCGCCTGCCCACCGACCCGCCGGGCGGCTGAGGCTGCACCCGCCCCCTCTTTTCCTCAGACGACTGAAACCAACCCGGAGACCACAACGATGCAATCGATCCTCTCGCGCGCCGGCCTCGGTGCGCTGCTGCTGGCCGTGTTGACGGCCGCCTCCCATGCCCAGGTCAGCGACGACGTGGTGCGCATCGGCGTGATGGCCGACCAGACCGGCCCCTATTCCGCCAACGGCGGTCCCGGTTCGGCGCTGGCGGTGCGCATGGCGGTCGAGGACTTCGGCGGCAAGGTGCTCGGCAAGCCGATCGAGGTGCTGGTCGCCGACGACCAGAACAAGCCCGACGTCGGCCTCAACATCGCCCGGAAGTGGCTCGACGTCGACAAGGTCGACGCCATCGTGGGCGGCTCGGCGTCGTCGATCGCGCTCGGCGTCAGCTCGCTGATGAAGGAGCGCAGCAAGCCCTACCTGATCGCCGGCACGGTGAGCGCCGAGCTGACCAACAAGGCCTGCACGCCGATGAACTTCCAGTACCTGACCGATACCTACTCGCTGCCCAAGGCCGGCGTGCAGGCGATGATGAAGCAGGGCATCAAGAGCTTCTACTTCATCACGGTCGATTACGCCTTCGGCCAGGCTTTTCAGGACGACGCGACCAAGTTCATCACCGCCGGCGGCGGCAAGGTGGTCGGCTCGGTCAAGCACCCGCTGGGCACCACCGACTTCTCGTCTTACCTGCTGCAGGCGCAGTCCAGCGGCGCGCAGGCCATCGTGATCCTGAACGCCGGCCTCGACTTGTCGAACGCGCTCAAGCAGGCCGCCGAGTACAAGCTGGCCCGCAATGGCCAGACGGTGGCGGTCTTCGGAATGACCATCAACAGCGTGAGCGCGATGGGCATCGACGTGGCCCAGGGCCTGCAGCTGACGGTGCCCTTCTACTGGGACCGCGACGACGCCTCGCGCGCCTGGTCCAAGCGCTTCATGGAGCGCTTCAAGAACGGCGTGCCGACGTACATCCACGCCGGCGCCTACAGCGCCACGATGCACTACCTGAACGCGGTCAAGGCCGCCGGCACCGACGACGGCGCCAAGGTGGCCGCCAGGATGCACGAGCTGCCGATCAACGACTTCTTCTCGAAGGACGTCAAGGTGCGCGCCGACGGCCAGGCGATGCGGCCGGTCTACGCGGTGCAGGTCAAGAAGCCGAGCGAGCTCAAGGGCCAGTACGACTTCTACAACGTGGTGGCCGAGATTCCGTCCGAGCAGGCCTGGCGCCCGGCCAGCGACAGCGCCTGCGACCTGCTGAAGAAGTAGCCAGGCACGCCCGTGCCCAGTCCATCGGCCAGACAGACCATGAGCGACGACCGCAGCGCGGCGCCTGGTGCGGCCCGGCTCATCGAGCCGGTGTGGCTGCGCGGCGTCAGCGCGCGCAACCGCATCGCCATCTCGCCGATGCAGCAATATTCGGCCGACGAAGGCGGGCTGGCGAGCGACTGGCACCTGGTGCACCTGGGACGCTTCGCGCTCGGGGGCGCCGGCATCGTGTTCGTCGAATCGACCGCTGTAGAGCCGCGCGGACGCAACACGCACGGCGACATCGGCCTGTGGGACGACGTCCAGATCGCGCCGCTGGCGCGCATCGCCAGCATGCTGCGCTCGCATGGCGCGCTGCCGGCGATCCAGCTAGGCCACACCGGCCGCAAGGGCGCGCTGCAGACCTGGTGGCATGGCCACGGGCCGCTCAATGCGGCCGACGCGGCGCGCGGCGAACCGCCGTGGCCGGTGGTCGGCCCGAGCGCGCTGCCGGTCGACGAAGGCTGGCCCACGCCCGAAGCCCTGAGCGGCGACGCCATCGAGGCGCTGGTCGCGGCCTGGGGCGCAGCGGCCCGGCGCGCGGCCGCGGCCGGCTTCGACCTGCTGGAGATCCACGGCGCCCACGGCTATCTGATCCACCAGTTCCTGTCCCCGGTGGCCAACACGCGTACTGACGCCTGGGGCGGCAGCGCGGCCGGGCGGCGGCGCTTCGCGCTCGAGGTCGCGCGCGCGGTACGGGCGCAGTGGCCGGATCACCTGCCGCTGTCCTGGCGCATCTCGCTGGCCGACCTCGACGACGGCTGCATGCCGATGGACGAGATGGTCGATTTCGTGCGGGCCCTGCGCGACGCCGGCATCGACCTGCTCGACTGCTCGTCGGGCGCCGGCATCGGCACCTATCCCGCGAACGGCGCGCGAGTGCCGCGCGGCCTCGATTTCCGCGCCGACGACGCCGCCGAGCTGCGACGCCGCACAGGCATCGCGATCATGGCGGTCGGCTTCGTGATCGATCCGCACAACGCGCAGGCCCTGGTGGCCAACGGCCAGGCCGACCTGGTCGCCATCGGCCGCGAGGCGCTCTACGACCCGCATTGGCCGCTGCACGCGCAGCAGGCGCTCGCGCCCGATCCGGACTACGCACTGTGGCCGCGCCAGCATCGCATGTGGCTGGCCAAGCGCGCACCGCTGGCCGATGCCGCGCGCGCCGGCCGCCAGTCGCGAGCCTGATCCCTCACCCCCGACCGCCATGCCTCTCGACATCGACATCCTTCTGCCGCAGCGCGACCTGCTCGGCGAGTGCCCGCTGTGGGACATGCGCAGCCGATCGCTCTATTGGATCGACGGCCGCGCCCAGGCTGTTCGGCGCCACGTTCCGGCGACCGGCGCGGTCTCGGAGTGGATCGCACCCGGCCACATCGGCTCGATCGCCCTGTGCGAGAGCGGCGGGCTGCTGCTGGCGCTGGAGAGCAGCTTCGCGCTGCTCGACGTCGACACCGGTGCCTTCGAGCCCTTCGGCGACACGGTGACCCATCCGGGCGAGCGCATGCGCCTCAACGACGGCCGCACCGACCGCCAGGGGCGCTTCGTGGTCGGCTCGATGACCATGGGCCGGCATGAGTCCATCGGCGAGCTCTACCAGTTGACACCGGAAGGCCGCGTGCACGTGCTCGATCGCGGCATCCAGCTCGCCAACGCCACCTGCTTCAGCCCCGACGGCCGCTGGCTCTACTTCGCCGACAGCATGACGAAGCAGGTGCGCCGCTACCCCTACGACCCCGCCACCGGAGCGGCCGGCCCGGCCGAGCTGCTGGTCGACACCACCCCCTACGGCTCGGCGCCCGACGGCGCCACGGTCGACGCCGAAGGCCACCTCTGGATCGCGCTGGTGCTGGCCGGCAAGCTGGCGCGCTTCCGGCCCGACGGCACGCTGGAACGCACCATCGATTTCGCGCCCGACGCCTTCATCACCTGCCCCTGCTTCGGCGGTCCGGCACTCGACACCATCTACCTGACATCGATCAGCAACAGCGGCAACCTGCTGCTCTCGGACAACCCCGATGCCGGCGGCGTGTTCGTGATTCGCGGCACCGGCGTGCGCGGCATCGAGGAAGCGCGCTTCGACGATCGCCGGCTGGCGACCCGAGCGACCCGGACATGATCTTTTCGTCTTTCCAACCAAGGAATCCAGCATGAAGCGTTTCGAAGGCAAGGTCGCCCTCGTCACCGGCGGCGCCCGCGGCATCGGCCGCGCCATCGTCGAAGCCCTGGCCGCGGAGGGCGCCGCCCTCGGCGTCCTCGACCGCTCCGAGGAGCTGGCGCGCGAGGTGGCGGCGTCGATCGAGGCCCGGGGCGGCAAGGCCGTCGCCTTCGGCGGCGATGTCTCCCAGCGCGCCGACGTGATCGACGCGGTGCAGGCGCTCAAGAAGCTGCACGGCCGGTTCGACGTGATGGTCAACAACGCGATCTGGGTCCGCTACGGCCCCATCACCGACATCACGCCGGAGATGCTGGAGCGCATGGTCGGCACCGGCTTCAACTCGATCGTCTGGGGCATCCAGGCCGCGGCCGAAGCCATGGACGAAGGCGGCAGCGTGGTCAACATCGCCTCCTCTGCCGCCTTCCTCGGGCTGCCCGAGGGCATGGTCTATTGCGGCGTCAAGGCCGGCGTGCTGGGACTGTCGCGCTCGGCGGCGGTCGACCTCGGGCCGCGCGGCATCCGCGTCAACTCGATCTGCCCAGGATCCATCCCCACCGAGGGCGTGAAGATCAACGTCGACCCCGAGAAGGTCAAGGTTCGCATCGCCAAGACGCCGATGAAACGCCTCGGCTCGGTCGATGACATCGCGCGCGCGGCGTGCTTCCTGGCCTCGGACGAGGCCAGCTTCATCACCGGCGAATCGCTGCTGGTCGACGGCGGCATCACGCACGCCTTCCTCTGACCCATGACCATCGCCGCCAGCGCGACCGACGCGCCGATCCTCGAGGCGCGCAAGCTGAGCCGCCAGTTCAGCGGCTTCTATGCGGTCAAGGACGTCGACCTGTCGGTGCGGCGGCACTCGGTGCATGCGCTGATCGGGCCCAACGGCGCCGGAAAGACCACCTGCTTCAACCTGCTGACCACCTTCCTGGCGCCAAGCTCGGGTCAGGTGTTCTTCGAGGGCCGCGACATCTCCAGGAGCGATCCGGCCAGCGTGGCGATGTCCGGCATGGTGCGCTCGTTCCAGATCTCGGCGGTGTTCGGCCAGATGACGGTGCTGCAGAACGTGCGCGTCGCGCTGCAGAAGAAGGCCGGCGGCACCTTCGGCTTCTGGCGCAGCGCAGGCACGCTGCGGGTGCTCGATGCCCGCGCGATGGAGCTGCTGGAGAAGGTCGGGCTGGCGCCTTGGCGCGACAGGCCGGCGGCCGAGCTGCCCTACGGCCGCAAGCGCGCGCTGGAGCTCGCCACCACCATCGCGCTGGAGCCGACCATGATCCTGCTGGACGAACCCATGGCCGGCCTCGGCCACGAGGACATCGGCCCGGTGATGGCGCTGATCCGCGAGGTCGCCCGCGGCCGCACGGTGCTCATGGTCGAGCACAACATGAAGGTGATCGCCGAGCTGTGCGACCGGGTGACGGTGCTGCAGGCCGGCCAGGTGCTGGCGGAGGGCAGCTACGACGAGGTGTCGCGCGATCCGCGCGTGATCGAGGCCTATGTCGGGGGAGCGGACGATGACGACGAGCAATGAATCGGCGGCCGCCGGCACGATCGACGCACCGCGGGGCGGCGGTGGCCGGGAGATGCTGCACATCGCCGACCTGCGCGCCTGGTACGGCGAGACCGTGGCGCTGCAGAAGATCGACCTCGAGGTGCGAGAGGGCGAGGTGGTCTGCCTGCTGGGCCGCAACGGCGCCGGGAAGACCACCACGCTGCGCGCGATCGTGGGCCTGATGGCACGGCGCCAGGGCACGATCCGCTTGCAGGGCCGACCGACCGAGGGCCTGGCGCCGGAAGCGATCGCCAGGCTCGGCGTCGCCTGGTGCCCCGAGGAGCGCGGCATCTTCGCCAGCCTGTCGACCGAGGAGAACCTGCTGCTGCCGCCGGTGCTGCATCCGGGCGGGCTGTCGGTGGCGGAGATCTACCAGTTGTTCCCCAACCTGCACACGCGCCGCCACAGCCCGGGCACGCGGCTGTCCGGCGGCGAGCAGCAGATGCTGGCGATCGCCCGCATCCTGCGAACGGGCGCCCGGCTGCTGCTGCTCGACGAGCCCACCGAAGGCCTGGCGCCGGTGATCGTGCAGAAGATCGGCCAGACCATCCGGCTGTTGCGCGAACGCGGCTGGACGGTGCTCATGGTGGAGCAGAACTTCCGCTTCGCCTCGCGGCTGGCCGACCGCTTCTACGTCGTCGAGGAAGGCCACGTGGCCGGCCATTTCCGGCAGGACGAGCTGGCCGCGCGGCGCCACGAGGTCGAGGCCCTGCTGGGCCTCTGACACAGGCACGGACCACACAACGACCCCATGGACACCGTCTTCGGAATTCCCACCGCCGCCCTCGTCGGGCAGCTCATGGTCGGGCTCATCAACGGCTCGTTCTACGCGCTGATGAGCCTCGGCCTGTCGATCATCTTCGGCCTGCTGCACGTGGTGAACTTCGCCCACGGCGCGCAGTACATGCTGGGCGCCTTCGTCGCCTGGGCGCTGCTGCAGTACCTCGGCCTCGGCTACTGGTGGGCGCTACTGATCGCGCCGGTGGTTGTCGGCTGCTTCGGGCTGGTGTTCGAGCGGCTGTTCCTGCGCCGGCTCTATGCGCTCGACCACGTCTACGCGCTGCTGCTCACCTTCGGCGTCGCGCTGCTGATGGAGGGCGGCTTCCGGCTGCAGTTCGGCGTCAGCGGGCAGCCCTACCCCAATCCGCTCAGCGGCGGCCTCGACGTCGGGGTCACCTTCCTGCCGATGTACCGCGTATGGGTCATCCTTGCGGCGCTGGCGATGTGCCTCGCAACCTGGTTCTTCATCGAGAAGACCCGCCTGGGCGGCTATCTGCGCGCGGCCAACGAGAACGCGCCGTTGATGCGCACATTCGGCATCAACGTGCCGCGCATGCTGATGCTGACCTACGGGCTCGGCGTCGGCCTGGCAGGCTTCAGCGGCGTGATGGCCGCGCCCATCTACCAGGTCAGCCCGCTGATGGGATCGAACCTGATCATCGTCGTCTTCGCGGTGGTGGTGATCGGCGGCATGGGCTCGATCATGGGCTCGATCGTCACCGGCTTCGCGCTCGGCGCCATCGAGGGCCTGACCAAGCTCATCTACCCCGACGGCGCCGGCGTGGTCATCTTCGTGGTGATGATCCTGGTGCTCGCGGTGCGCCCGCACGGCCTGTTCGGCCGCGCCCACTGACACGCAGAGACCGACCATGGACTTCCTCAGCCCCCGCGCCAACCTGGCCCTGCTCGCCGCCTTGATCGCCTGCGTGTGCATCGCGCCCTTCGTGGTCTATCCGATCTTCCTGATGAAGCTGCTGTGCTTCGCGCTGCTGGCCGCCGCGGTCAACCTGCTGGTCGGCTATGTCGGGCTGCTGTCATTCGGGCATGCGATGTTCTACGGCTCGGCCGGCTACATCACCGCGCATGCGGTCAAGGTCTGGGGCTTCGACGCCGTGACCGGCATCCTGGCCGGCATCGGCGTGGCGGCGGCCATCGGCCTGGTCAGCGGGCTGCTGGCGATCCGGCGCCAGGGCATCTACTTCTCGATGATCACGCTGGCCTTCGCTCAGCTGGTGTCGTTCATCGCGCTGCGCATGCCCTTCACCGGCGGCGAGGACGGCATCCAGGAGGTGCCGCGGCCGAGCGTGCTCGGCCTCTTCTCGCTGCATGACACGCTGGCGATGTACTACTTCGTCGCGGTGCTGGTGGGGCTGGCCTTCTTCCTCATCTACCGCGTGGTGCATTCGCCCTTCGGCCAGGTGCTGCAGGCGATCCGCGACAACGAGCCGCGCGCCCAGTCCCTCGGCTACCGGGTGCTGCGCTACAAGCTGCTGGTGTTCGTGCTGTCGGCGGCGCTGGCGGGGCTGGCGGGCTCGCTCAAGGTGCTGGTGTTCCAGCTCGCCAGCCTGACCGACGTGCACTGGGCGACCTCGGGCGAGGCGCTGCTGATCTGCATCGTCGGCGGCATGCAGACCCTGGTCGGCCCGGCGCTCGGCGCCATCGTGATCGTGACGATGGAGAACTACCTGGCCTCCTTCGCCGAATGGGTGCTGATCATCCAGGGCTTCGTCTTCGTGATCGTGGTGATGCTCTTCCGCAAGGGGATCGCCGGCCAGTTCTATGCCTGGGTGCGGAACCGTCGCGAACGGCGGGCGCAGCAGGCACCGGCTTCGCTGGGCGTGGCGAAATGAGGGCGATCGTCACCGGCGCCGCGCGCGGCATCGGCCGCGCCATCGCGTTGCGCCTGGCACGCGACGCCCAGGCCACGGGCGGAGCGCACCTGACCCTGGCCGACATGCACGGCGACGAGCTGCAGGCGCTGGCCGGCGAGCTGGCTTCGGCGTTCGGCGCCCGCGTCCATGCGGAAATCGGCGACCTGGCCGAGGCCGGCTTCCCGGCGCTCCTGGTGCAGGAAGCCTTGCGGGCCCACGGTGGCCTCGACGGGCTGGTGAGCAACGCCGGCTTCGCGATTCCCGGGCCGCTCTGCCACTACCCGGTCGACAGCTGGGACCGCGTGTTCGCGGTCAACACCCGGGCGCCCTTCCTGCTCGGCCGCGCTGCGCATGCGGCGCTGCGCGAATCGCGGGGCGCGATGGTGGTCGTCACCTCGATCTCCGGCACGCACGCCACCTCGCCGCTCGGCGCGTACAGCCCGAGCAAGGCCGCGACCCTGATGCTGGTGCGGCAGATGGCCGGCGAATGGGGGCCGGACGGCATCCGGGTCAATGCGCTGTCGCCCGGGCTGGTCCTCACGCCGGGCACCGCGGTGGCCTACGCCGATCCGGCAGCACGCGAAGCCCGCGCGGCGCGCATCCCGCTGCGCCGCATGGGCGAGCCCGAGGACATGGCCGCGGTCGCCGCCTTCCTGCTCGGGCCCGATGCCGCCTACGTCACGGGCGCCGAGTTGCTGGCCGATGGCGGGCTGGGGCAGACGCTGATGAGTTCGCTGCCGATGGGCGGGTGGAAGGCTGCCGGCGCCTGAGCTTGCCGAGCTGGGCAAGGCAGCGCACGGGCATGCGATGCAGGCGCCGGCGATCGGCGCGCAGCCGCGTGCTCAAGCGCCGATGGCGGCCAGCAGTTCGTACCACGGGTCCCCTGGCTTGCGCGCCCCGATCGGCTGCCGCACGCCGAAGCGCTGCGCCTCCGATTCGGTGGCGCCGGCCGAGGGCTGCACCCAGTCGTAGGCGACGACGCGCGCAGCCACCCGCCACTCGCCCCCGCGGCGCTCGAAGCGGTCGACGTAGCGGCCGGCCAAGAGCGTGTCGCGCGGCAGGCCTTCGTCGGTCTGGTCGGCCTGCAGCGCCAGGAAGTAGCTCTCGACGGCCGCCGCATCGCCCTTCAGCACGATCGAGATGTTGCCCACCAGGTGCACGTTGCGGCCGCCGCCGGCGGAAAGCTTGGCCACCGCGTGGTCGATGAAGCCGCTTGCGCTGCCCTTGTAGGCGCCGTGCCGGTCGGTGGCATCGGGCCAGTAGGCGGCGCGCAGGGCGGCCTCGTCGCAGCGGTCGATGCCGCGGCAGTAGCGGTAGAGGCACTCGCGGATCGCCTCGCGATCGGCCAGTTCGGCCAGCTGCCGCTCGAGCGCGCCGATGCGCTCGCCTTGTCGTTCGACTTCAGTGGCCATGTGGCTGCTCCTTGGCGTGCGTCCCGGTGCGCAGCGTGATCACCGCATCCAGGCAGGCCGCGCCGCGTTCGCGCACCACCAGCGGGTTGATGTCGACGCTCTCGATCGTGTCGGCATGGGCGAGCGCGAAATCCGACAGGCGTAACAATGCCTCGGCCAATGCCGCCTCGTCGTAGTGCGGGCCGCCGCGCCAGCCGCGCAGCAGCTGGCTGGAGCGCACCTTGTCGATCAGCGCCTCCGCAGCGGCCCTGGTCAGCGGCGCCGAGGCGAAGGCCACGTCCTGGAACAGCTCGACCGCGGTGCCGCCGGAGCCGTACATCAGCATCGGGCCGAAGGTCGGGTCGCGGTGGATGCCCAGGATCACCTCGACACCGCCCTTCTGCATGGGCGCCACCAGCACGCCCTCGATGCGGGCGTCGGGCCGGGCACGGCGGGCGCGCGCGATCAGTTCGTCGTGCGCGGCCCGCACCGCGCCGGCATCGGCCAGGTTCAGGATGACGCCGCCGATCTCGGTCTTGTGCGGTATGTCGGGCGAGACGATCTTGGCCACCACCGGGAAGCCCATCTCCGCCGCCGCGGCGGCCGATTCGGCTGCGGTGGCGCAGAGTTTCTCGGTCAGCACCGGCAGCCCGGCGGCGGCCAGGGCGCGCTTGGCGCCGTTCTCGTCGCCGACATCTGCCAGCGGCGTCGCGGCGCGCACCGTTCCGTCGGCGGGCCGGTAGAGCGATGCGCGCCGGCGCGCCAGCGTGGCGAGCGCGGCCACCGCACGCACTGCGCGCGACGGGTCCTCGAAGACCACGATGCCCGCCGCCTCGAGCGCGCGGTTGACCTCGGGCCTGGACAACATCACCAGCACGTTGAGCCGCCCCGGATGGCGTCGCTGCACATCGATCAGCTCGGCCTGGGTGCCGGCGAAGCGCGTGGGCGACAGGCCGACGTGCGCCAGGTACGCGAACACCGTGCCCCAGCCGGTGTGCGCCAGCATGGTCTCGACCGTGCGCGACACGCCCTGCGGCACAGAGGTGACCTGCGCCGTCATGTCGAGCGGATTGCTGGCCACCGCGAACGGCAGCAGTTCCAGCGCCGCCTCGCGGCCGGCCGGCGGCAGCGGCGGCAGGGTCATGCCGCGCTCGCCGGCCTCGTCGGCCATCAGCACGCCGATGCCCCCGGAGCCGGTGACGATGCCGACCTCCGCGTTGGCCGGCAGCGCGCCGTGCACCGAATAGGCGTAGGCGATGTCGAGCATCTCCTCGATCGACTGCGGCCGGTACGCGCCGCACTCGGCGAACACGGTGTCGTAGACCACGTCGTTGCCGGCCAGCGAGCCGGTATGGGTGGAGGCGGCGGCGGCGCCGACCTCGGTACGGCCCACCTTCATGATCAGCACCGGCTTGCCGGCGGCGGCAGCCTTCAGCAGGGCGCGCCGCAGCCGGTCGCCGTCGCGGCAGGATTCGAGCGCGGCGCAGATGATGCGCGTCTCCGGGTCCTCGACCAGGTAGTCGATGCATTCGGCGACGTCAACGTCGGCCTCGTTGCCGGTGGCGACGATCTTGGAGAAGCCCAGGCCGCGCAGCGACGCCATGCCATAGGTGGCCGAGCCGAAGGCGCCGCTCTGGGTCGCCAGCGCGATCGGCCCCGGCTGCGGCTTCAGGCCATTGAGCGCGGTCGAGAAGGTCGAGAAGAAGCGCATCGGCACGTTCAGCAGGCCGAGCGAATTGGGCCCCAGCAGGCGCACGCCGGCGTCCTTGCAGAGTCTCGCGATGCGTTGCTGCGCGGCGCGGCCTTCGGCGTCGATCTCGGCGAAGCCGGCGGTCATGACCTGCACCGCCTTCACCCCCTTGGCAATGCTGTCGCGCACCGCCGCCTCGACGCCCGGTGCCGGCACGCAGATCACCGCATGGTCGACCGCGTGCGCGATGTCGCGCACGCTGGCGAAGGCGGGCAGGCCCTGGATCTGGGCGCCGCTCTTGTTGACCGGGTAGATCGGCGGCTCGAAGCCGCCTTCCAGCATGAAGCGCAGCGGCCGGCCGCCGATGCGCTCGGGGTCGGACGAGGCGCCGATCAGCGCGACGGAGGCGGGATGGAACAACGGGTGCAGCGGATGCATGGCCTTGGACCCTCAGCCCTGCCCGGCCATGCCGGCCAGCTGGTCGAGTTGCGAAAGACGGTCGCCCCAGGCCAGGCTGCAGCCCAGCGCATGCATCGCGAGCCGCGACGCCGGCAGTTCGCGCGACATGCCGATGGCGCCATGCAGCTGGATGCACGATTCGGCAGCCTCGCGCGCCGCCACGGCGAGGTAGAGCTTGACCAGCGCCACCTGGCGCAGGTCGCCGTCGCCGGCGTCGAGCGCCAGCACCCGCTGGCGCACCATGCCGCGCACGCTCTCGTAGGCGACGTAGAGCTCGACGGTGCGATGGCGCAGCGCCTGGAAGCTTGCCAGCGCGACGCCGAACTGCTGGCGCGTGCTCAGGTACTCGATGGTCTGCTCGATCATGGCGCCCATCGCGCCGACCACCTGGGCGCAGCTGATCAGCGCGCCGACCGCCAGTGCGTGCGACGCCGCGTCGCGTGCCGCAACGCCGCGCGCCAGCAGCGCGTCGGCCGGCAGCCGCAGGCCGTCGAGCGCGACATCGGCGCTGCGCCTGGCATCGATGCCGAACCAGCCGCGCGCGCCACCCGCCAGCGCCTCGAAGGGCGCCAGCACCAGCAGGTCGTCGCCGGCATCCGTGCGCGCCAGGAAGACCACGTGGCTGGCCGGCTCGCTCAGGTCGAGGCCGCGCAGGCTGCCGTCCAGGCGCAGGCCGTCGGCCTCGACGGTGCAGCGGGGCACCGTGCCGTCGTGCTGCGCGTCGAGCGCCGGGCAGACGGAGGCCTCGCCGGCCGCCACCTGCGGCAGCAGTGCCGCCGCGGCTGGCTGGTCGGCCAGACGGGCGAGCAGCGCCGGCACCACGCCACAGCGCGCGGCCAGCGGCGCCGGCGAGGCGTGGCGGGCGCTGGCCTCGGCGATGGCGGCCACGTCGGCCAGCGTCGCGCCGGCGCCACCGTGGTCTTCGCCGACCAGCACGGCCTGCCAGCCGAGCGAAAGGTACTGCCGCCAGGCCTGGCTGGCGAGCGAGCCATCTGTGGTGGTGGCGGGAATGACCGGCGCATCGGCGGCGACGCGCTCGGTGGTGTCGTAGAGGTCACCCGGGAACATGGGCGCGGCGTGAAATGGCATGGGACTCTCAGCCTCCGAAGATGTCGCGGGCGATCACGTTCTTCTGCACTTCGCTGGTGCCGCCGGCGATGGTGCGCGAACGATAGAAAAGGTAGGTGTGCATCAGCTCGCGCAGCGGATCGACCGGATCGCCGTCGACGCCAGTCGCATCGACCAGCCTCGAAGCGTATTCCGGGCCGACCACGTCCATCGCGATGGCGATGATCTGCTGCGAGAGTTCCGAGCAGAACAGCTTGAGCGCCGACGACTTGGAGGCCTCCAGCGTGCCTTGCATCTCTTCCTGGATCGCCGACAGCAGCATCTCGCGCGCGCCCATCACGCCGGCCTGCGCCAGGTAGAGCCGCTCCAGCAGCACGTGCTGGCTGGCGCGCGGGCCGCCCTGCCGGCCGCGCGCCGCCAGGAGCGCCTCGACCTGGTCGGCGAGCCGCGCCAGACGCGGCACGGTGGCCGGCGACAGGCGCTCGCGGTCGAGCAGGAACTTGGCGCAGGTCCAGCCGCCGCCCTCCTCGCCCATCAGGTTGGCGACCGGCACCCGCACGTCGTTGAGGAACACCTCGTTGACGTGGTGCCAGTGGTCGATGGTCGGGATCGGCCGGACCTCGATGCCGGGCAGGTCCATCGGCACCAGCAGCAGCGAGATGCCGGCCTGCTTGCGGCCCTCGCTGGAGGTGCGCACGAGCGTGTACATCATGTCGGCTTCCTGCGCGTGCGAGGTCCAGATCTTCTGGCCGTTGAGCACGTAGTGGTCGCCGTCGCGCACCGCCGCGGTCCGCAGCGACGCCAGGTCGGAGCCCGATCCCGGCTCGGAATAGCCCTGGCACCACCACTCGCTGCCGTCGAGGATGCGCGGCAGGTAGCGCGCCTTCTGCGCCTCGGTGCCGAAATGCATGATCACCGGGCCGATGTGGCCCAGGCCGTGGTGGTATTGCGGCGGGCAGTCGGCCTCGGCCGTGACCTCCTCGAACAGGTAGCGCTGCTCCAGGTCCCAGCCGGTGCCGCCGTATTCGCGCGGCCAGTTGGGCGCCGCCCAGCCGCGGGCGAAGAGCTTGCGCTGCCACGCGCTGTATTCCTTGCGCGTGACCTTCTGGTTGCTGCGCACCACCTGCTTGAGTTCCTCCGGGCATTCGCGCTCGGCGAAGTCGCGCACCTCTGCGCGGAAGGCGGCGTACGGATCGGCGATCGACTCGGTGCTGAAGTGGTTCATGGCGGACGGTGAATCAATCAATGGAAGCTGCGGCCGCCATCGACCGCCAGCACGATGCCGGTGACGAAGGACGACTCGCGGGAACTGAGGTAGAGCGCTGCATGGGCCATCTCGATCGGCTCGCCGATGCGCTTGAGCGCATAGCGCGGGCCGACCTGCTCGCGCAGCGCCTCGCTCGTGTAGCCCTGGCGCACCATCGGCGTGTCGACCGCGCCGGGGCAGATGGTGTTGGCGCGGATCGGCGCCCATTCGAGCGCCAGCGTCTTGGTCAGCGAGATGACGCCGGCCTTCGACGCTGCATAGGCTCCGCGCCGCACGAAGGGCGCCAGGCCCTGCCCGGACGAGAAGTTGACGATGGTCGCGCCCTCGACGGCACGCAGGTGGCGTTCCGCCGCGGCGCAGACCAGGAAGCTGCCGGTGAGGTTGACGTCGATCACGCGCCGCCAGTCGGCCGCGCTGAGCTCCGACAGCAGCTCGGTGTTGGCAATGCCGGCCGCGTTGACGACGCCGTCCAGGCCGCCGAAGGCATCGGCCGCCGCATCGACCGCCTGCCGCACCGCGGCCTCGTCGGAAACGTCGAGCGCGAAGCTCATCGCCTGGTCCGATGGCATCGCGCCGACCGGCTGTCGATCGGCCAGCGCGACGCGCGCGCCCTCGGCCGCGAACAGCGCGGCGATCGACGCGCCGATGCCGGAGGCCGCGCCGGTGACGAAGATGCGCCGGCCGGCCAGCCGCGGCGCGCGCAGGTCGACGCTATGGGAGCCCGGAGCAAGCTGGTGCATGGCATTCATTCCTTGGCCCCGATCACCGGAACCACCGATGCCGCAGGGGGTGTCCATCTCATTCCAGATGGATGTTGCGTTCACGGATGACCGGCGCCCAGCGATCGGTCTCGGCCTGCAGGTAGGCAGCGAACTCGGCCTGGGTCTGCAGCCGCGGCTCGCCGCCGACCTTGACGATTCCTTCGCGCACCGCGGGCGCGTCCATGGCGGCGCGCAGGTCGGCATAGATTCGCTGCTGCAGCGCCGCCGGGGTCCTGGCGGGCAGGAAGAAGCCGAACCAGCCGCCGCCGGCGTAGTGCGCCAGTTCCGGCACGCCCGACCTGGCGATCGGCGGCACCTCGGGTGCGCGCGTGATCGGCTCGGCGGTGGCCACGCCCATCACCTTCATCTTGCCGGCCTGAACGTAGCCGAGCGACCCCGGCGAATCGAGCATGGCGTCGACCTGGCCGCCCATCAGGTCGACCAGTGCCGGCGCGTTGCCGCGGTAGGGCACGTGGGTGATGGTGGTGCCCAGCATCGCGGCCAGCATCTCGGCGTTGATGTGCGGGCTGGAGCCGTTGCCGGAGGACGCGAACACCGTGCCCGGATGGGCGCGCATGTAGGCCGCGAATTCCTTCATGTTGTTGACCGGTACCTTGTTGGCGACGAACAGGACCGACGGCGCGTCCGACATGATGGTCACCGGGACCAGCGCCTTCGGGTCGTAGGGCAGGCTCTTCATCAGCAGCGGGTTGGCCGTGTAGCCGAAGCCGGTGAGCAGCAGGGTGTAGCCATCGCCCGCCGCGCGCGCCACATAGGCCGTGCCGATCGTGGTGCCGCCGCCGTTGCGGTTTTCGACCACCACCGGCTGGCCCCAGCGCGCCGACAGTTCCGGCGCGATCAGGCGCGCCAGCTGGTCGGTGAAGCCGCCGGCCGCGTAGGGCACCACGATGGTCACTGGCTTGGCGGGGAACTGCTGGGCCTGCGCGCCGAACGCGACGACGCCGAGCGTCAGCGCTGCCAGCAGCTTGCGAAGGAAGGACATGGGCACGTTCTCATGCGAGATGTTCTGCTGTCAGTCTACTTTACGGCCGGTAAGTAAATAGGGCGGGTTTTCCCGTGCCTGAAGCAACTGGCAGCGGCTTCGAGCCCGCTTCGCAACCGAAGCCGGCGGCGGTCAGCCCTGGCGGGCGACCGGCGCCTTCAGGCCGTCGAAGGCCATGTCGAGGTACATGTCGATCACCTGGCGCGTGGTCAGACGGCCACCCGGCGAATGCCAGCGCGAGATGTGGTTGAGCATCGACAGCAGCATCCGCCCGGCCATCGCCGGCTCGACCTGGCGGAACTGGCCCTTGGCGATCGCGTCCCGGATGCCGGTGCGCAGCAGCTTCTCGTATTCGTCGCGCAGGTGGACGGTGGCGTCGCGAATCGCTGCCTCGCTGCCGGACCAGAAGGCGTTGGAGCCGGCGATCCAGGAATTGCGGCTGCGGTCGAGGAAGTCGGCCGACGCCAGCATGAAGATGCGCACCCGTTCGATCGGCGTCGATCCGGCCGCCATGGCCGTGCGCACCGAATCCACCAGCGACTGCATCGACTCCAGCACGATGCGCTCGTAGAGCGCTTCCTTGTTGGGGAAGTGGTAGTAGAGCGCGGCCTTGGTGATCTTGGCCTCGTCGGCGATGTCGCGCAGTGAGGTGCCTTCGTAGCCCTTGCGCGCGAACAGCCGCACGGCGATCTCGATCAGCTGTTCCTGGCGTGCGTCCGAGCGGCTGCTGCGCGGCGCCGGGGCTTCGGGTGCCGCCGGGGCAGCGGGCGTGGGCGATCGGCTGGCCATGGACTCGCGGATTCCTTCTTGTCAGTCAGCGGGGGGGATGCGGCCTGGCCGCCTGGCCGCCACGAGCGGCCGGCGGCGCCGGGCAGCGAGGATGATAGCGCCGGGGTCCGGGCGCACCCGCTGCGCTGCGCCACGCCTCAGCGGCCGACGTAGACCGGCGCGCGCTTCTCCAGGAAGGCCCGCTGGGCTTCCTTCGAGTCCTCGGTCTTCGACAGCGCGACGGTGTTGCCCTGCTCGTAGCGGTAGGCATCGCGCGACGGCATCACGCTGGTCATGCGCGCCGCTTCCTTGGCCAGGCGCAGCGCGATCGGGCTCTTGGACGCCATCTCGCGCGCGATGTCCATCGCGTAGGGCATCAGCTCGGCGGCCGGCACGCAGGCCTCGACCAGCCCGAGGCGGTAGAGCTCTGCACCCGTGACCTTCATGCCGGTGTAGAACATGCGGCGTGCGCGCGAGCGGCCGAAGACTTCCTGCAGGAAGGTCACGCCGCCGGCCAGGCCGACATTGATCTCGGGCATCGAGACATACGCCTCCTCGGCGGCGAGCCAGATGTCCGAGCCCATCACCAGGCCGAAGCCGGCGCCCATCGCCGGGCCGTTGATGGCGGCGATGACCGGCTTGGAGCACTCGACCACGGCATAGAACGATTCGCGCACCAGGCGGTTGTGGCGGCCGTAGGCACCGGGGGTGTCGGCCAGGTTCGGCCGCTCGCGGATGTCGGCGCCGGCGGAGAACACCTTGCCCGATCCGGTGAGGATGATGCAGGAGACATCGTCGCGGTCCGACAGGATGTCGAAGCAGCTCGTGATGTCGGCGCGCAGTTCGGCGTTCTGTGCATTGACGGGCGGGCGGTTCAGGGTGACGACGGCGATGCGGTCCTGGATGTCGACCAGCAGAGTCTTGAATTCCATGTCTTGGCTCTCCTTGGAATGAAACGAGTGAAGCAGGAATTACCTGCCGACCGGTAAATAATGTGAGCGAATTTGGCCGCCGGCGCAAGAGGAAAAGCCCCGAAGCCTGACGCCAAGGCGTCAGGCTTCGGGGCTCGGTGGCAGGCCGCGAGAGCCGGTCAGGCCTTGGCGACGGCGCGGCGCTGGGCCAGTTCGATCTTGGCGATCGCGTTGCGGTGCACCTCATCCGGACCGTCGACGATGCGCACGGTGCGCTGGTGGGCGTAGGCCTCGGCGAGCCAGAAGTCCTGGCTGACGCCGGCGGCGCCGTGGGCCTGGATCGCCCAGTCGACCACCTTGCACGACATGTTGGGAGCGACCACCTTGATCATCGCGATCTCGGCCTTGGCGTTCTTGTTGCCGACCGTGTCCATCTTGTAGGCGGCGTTGAGCGTGAGCAGGCGGGCCTGGTCGATCAGGCAGCGCGACTCGGCGATGCGCTCGTGCCAGACCGACTGCTCGGCCAGCGGCTTGCCGAAGGCGATGCGCGCCTGCAGGCGGTCGCACATCATCTCCAGCGCGCGCTCGGCGGCACCGATCGAACGCATGCAGTGGTGGATGCGACCCGGGCCGAGGCGGCCCTGCGCGATCTCGAAGCCGCGGCCCTCGCCCAGCAGGATGTTGGACACCGGCACGCGCACGTTCTCGAGCAGCACTTCCATGTGGCCGTGCGGCGCGTCGTCGTAGCCGAACACCGAGAGGTGGCGCAGCACCGTCACGCCGGCCGCATCGCGCGGCACCAGCACCATCGACTGCTGGGCATGGCGCGGCGCGTCGGCGTCGGTCTTGCCCATGACGATGAAGATCTTGCAGCGCGGGCTGCCCGCGCCGGAGGAAAACCACTTGCGGCCGTTGATGACGTAGTGGTCGCCATCGCGCCGGATCGAGCACTGGATGTTGGTGGCGTCCGACGAGGCGACGGCCGGCTCGGTCATCAGGAAGCCGGAGCGGATCTCGCCGGCCAGCAGCGGCTCCAGCCATTCGTCCTTCTGCGCCTCGGTGCCGTAGCGCTCGATGGTCTCCATGTTGCCGGTGTCGGGCGCCGAGCAGTTGAAGACCTCGCCCGACCAGGTCACGCGGCCCATCAGCTCGCACAGCGGCGCGTAGTCGAGGTTCGAAATGCCGGGAACGCCGCGATGCTCGTGCGGCAGGAACATGTTCCACAGCCCGGCCTTGCGCGCCAGCGGCTTCAGCTCCTCGATCACCGGCGAGACCTGCCAGGCATTGCCCTGGCGGCGGAATCCCTGCATTTCCTCGTGGTAGCGCTGCTCGTTGGGATAGATGTGCTGGTCGAAGAACGCACGCATGCGCTGCAGCAGATCGGCGGTCTTGGCGGAGGGTTCGGCGAACATCGTCTCGTTCCTTGGTGCGTGGGCTTGCCGGCGCGGCGGGCCGGTTCGGGTTGGCATTAGAAGCCGGGCGCGCACATGCGACGGTCGCCCACGTGACGGCATGCGCAATGCGGCGCGGCGTCGGGCGTTCTCCCGATGGGCGCCGATCGTGCATCGAGCACTGCTAGCCGCCATCCGCAGACGCATCTTGCGGCGGCGCCGATCGCACTGCGCGCTGAACCTCCAGCGCAAGCAGCAGGTAAGAGAGGGCCTTGCCATGCATGTCGAGGTTCAGGGAGTCGTTGACGCCGCCCTCCAGGATGTCCTCCATGACAAGATTCATTCCGGAGAGCCGAGGCAGCAGATAGCGTCTGATCGAACTCGGGCTCCTGGAAGCGAACAGGATCGCCACCCGTTCCACGGTCACCTGGTCGACGAGCAACTGATAGTCGGCCGGGCTGTATGCGAACAGGCAGATGCTGGAATGATTTCCCTTGTCGCCCGCGCGCGCATGCGCAATGTCATGCAGCCGCAATTTGCCATCCGGTGCGCTCTTCATCTTCTACTCCACGAACTCGAACACAGGCCTGACCTGCTCCCTCGGGACGAGGCAGGCGGTGTTGGACAGGCGCTGGCGTTTCGCGGTCCTGACGCCTCCACCGCCGGCAGGCCCGCAAAGCCACAGCGAATACACCTCCCTGAGGAAGCGGTCGATCTCGTCCTGTGACGGGTGCCGCATGGCGGCGCGCAACCTCAGGTCCTGGATGTCGCCGACCCCCGTCTGCGCCAAGCCCCGACCCGCCTCGTCGCCCAGGACGCTGAGCTTTCCGATGAGGTCGAAGCGGAGCGCGGCCTGGTCGCCCATGCGTTGCTTCACGATGTCCATCGCCAGCCGGGCGCGGGCTTCGGCATTGGGTCCAGCGTACGAGATTTCCGCCTCGCCCAGCCAGCCGCCTTCGAAGTACACGAGCGCCTTGAGCGTGTCGGGACGCGGGTGACCGCGCACGCCGGTCAGGCGAACCCGGTCGGGGCCGACGGATGCCACCTCGGCCTCGGTAAGGTCCGCAATGACATCGGGCGTGAGATAGGCGCCAGGGTCGTGAATCTCGTAGAGCAGTTGCTCCTTCACCGTCCTGACATCGACGAGGCCGCCTGTCCCGGCCGGCTTGAAGATCTCGCAGCTTCCGTCCTCGAGGATCTCGGCGATCGGATAGCCGACTTGGGCGAGTCCGGGGACATCCTTCCGCCCGGGGTCTGCAAAGTAGCCGCCGGTGACCTGCGCCCCGCATTCGAGCAGGTGACCGGCCATCGTGGCGCCGGCGAGGCGGTCCCAGTCATCGTCGTCCCAGCCATGGTGCGCCAGGGCCGGGCCCAGCACCAACGAAGGATCCGCGACGCGCCCCGTGACCACGATCTGGGCCCCCTGCTTCAAGGCGGCGGCAATCTCGTGGGCGCCCAGGTAGACATTCGCGCTCACCACTTCTCGCGCGCGGTGCTTCGAATCGAGCAGCGGCCGGACGATGTCCTGGCCCGCCACGCCGGACAGGTCGTCCCCCTCGACCACGGCAACCCTCGGCCTCGGCAAGCCCAGTTCCGCCGCCAGTTCGAGCACTCGCCGGGCAGCGCCACGCGGGTTGGCCGCCCCGAAGTTGCTGACGATGCGAATGCCGTTCGCAAGGCAATCGGCCAGCACCGGGCGCAACTCCTGGTCGAGCAGCAGTTCGAATCCGGCGGCGGGATTCGCACGTTTTGCCAATTGCGCCAAGGCGAGTGTGCGTTCCGCCAGGTTTTCGAAGACGAGGAAGGCGGGCTTCCTCGCCGCGATCAGGCTGGCGACGATCGGCGCCGCCGCATCGACGCGATCGCCTGAACCGCCTGCCGCGCAACCGACCAGGATCGAACTCATGCCCCGTCGCCGTCCTGCATGTGAACAAGGATGCTGCCGGCGCGATTGCCGCGTTCCACGGCCTCATGAGCCTGCGCGCATGCCGCGAGCCGATAGACGATCTGCACCGGCACGTCGAGGGCGCCTTGTGCAAGAAGCAGATGGGTCATATCGATGGCTGCGCGGCGTTCGGCCTCCGTGAGTTGGTAGACCAGCGCCAGTTCGATCGTCAGGCCCTTGAAAAGGGCCGGCACGAAAGGAATGGTCGGGTCCACCACGATGGCCGAGCCGTAGACGATGAGCCGCCCGCGCAGCCGCAACACCTCGACGTCCGTCTTGACGTTCACCCCCAGTTCGGACTCGATGACGCGGTCCACCGGCTGTCCCCCGTTTGCCCGCAGAATCTGGCGCGCCAGGTCGGTCGCGGTGAAATCCACCACGGCATCCGCACCGAGACCGCGCAGCGCGTCGGCATGCCTCGTGCCGCGGGCCGTGGCGATGATTCGTGCCGCTCCCGCGTGACGCGCCATCTGGACGACGAGGCGGCCAACCGTCCCCATGGCGCCGCTGACGACCACCGATTCACCCTGCACCGAGCCCTGGGACATCACGCAATGCGCAGCGGTCAGCGCGGGAATGCCCAGGCTCGCGCCCACCTCGAAGCTGACACCGGGAGGCAGCGGGACCACCTGGCGCACCGGAAGGGCGATGTATTGCGCAGCGGTACCGAACGGCCGCTGGACCTGCCCATTCCAGATCCAGACGCGCTGCCCCGTCCATCCGGCCGCCACGCCGTCGCCGACCGCCTCGACAACGCCGGCGCCATCGCTGTGCGGGATCACGCGCGGGAAAGGCATCGGCGCGCCTGCCTGGCGGCCCCGTCGCGACTTGACGTCCGAGGGGTTCACACCAGATGCGGCGAGCCGCACCAGCACCTCCCCTGCCGCAGGCACGGGCCTGGCCATCTCGCCGACGACAAGGACTTCGGACGCCGCTCCATGGCGCTCGTACCAGGCGGCTCGCATGGTGTTGCCGGCTGCTTGATTCAATGCTCGACCCTCGTCTGGTAGATAGGAACTGCCGCTCGAATGCACGGTCGGAGAGCGTGGCGGGACGCCCGGCGAGCGCCGCTCAGAATGCCACTTCGCTTGCGCCTTTCAACGCAAGGATGTCCCGCGCTTCGTCAGGGGTGGCAACCTCGAGGCCGAGGCCCTCGACGATCCCGCGCACCTGCCGGACCTGTTCAGCATTCGAGGCCGCCAGGCGGCCCTGCCCACCCCACAGTGAATCTTCCAGGCCCACGCGGACGTTTCCTCCCATGGCCGCGCCCATGGCGGCGATGTTCATCTGGTGGCGACCCGCGCCCAGGACCGACCATCGGTAGCTGTCGCCAAACAGGCGGTCCGCGGTTCGCTTCATGTGCATCACGTCTTCGGGGTGGGCGCCGATGCCGCCGAGCAGTCCGAAGACCGACTGGATGAACAGCGGCGCTCGCACCAGTCCTTCGCGCCAGAAGTGATGCAGGTTGTACAGGTGGCTGATGTCGTAGCACTCGAACTCGTAGCGCGTGCCCGTCTGGTCCAGGGTCTTCAGCGCATGGGCGATGTCCTTGAAGGAATTCCGAAAGACCAGGTCGCGCGAGTCTTCGAGCATCTTTGGCTCCCACGCGTGCTTGAAATCCTTGAAGCGCTGCAGCATCGGGAACAGGCCGAAGTTCATCGAGCCCATGTTGAGGCTGGCCACTTCGGGCTTCCATCGGACGGCGGGGCGGATGCGCTCCTCAACGGTCATGAAGGGAGAGCCGCCGGTCGTCAGGTTCAACACCGCGCCGGTGCGCGCCTTGATCCGGCGGAGGATGGGCTCGAAGGCCTCCGGACTCTGGTCCGGCCGGCCGTCCTCAGGGTTGCGTGCATGAAGATGAATGATCGCCGCGCCCGCCTCCGCGGCGCCGATCCCGGCTTGTGCAATCTCCTCCGGTGTCACCGGCAGATGCGGCGACATGGAGGGCGTGTGGATCGAACCCGTCACGGCGCAGGTGATGATGACTTTGCGGGAAGACATGGGCGTTGCGACTCGTGGTTAGGCGTCAGTAGGACTTGGGAAGGTTCAGCACCTTCTGCGCGATGAAGGAAAGAATGAGCTGGATCGACACCGGCGCCAGCCGCGGCAGCATCGATTCCCTGAAGTAGCGTTCGACGTGGTATTCCTTGGCATACCCCATGCCGCCGTGGGTCAGCACCGCCGTCTCGCACGAGCGGAAGCCGGCCTCCGCACAGAAGAACTTCGCGGCGTTGGCCTCCGCGCCGCACGGCCGCCCCTGGTCGTAGAGCCAGGCGCCCCGGCGATACATGAGCTCCGCCGCCTCGAGCTCGACCCATCGTTCGGCAAGCGGATGCTGCACACCCTGGTTCTTGCCGATCGGCCGGTCGAAGACGACCCGCTCGGCTGCATAGCCTGCCGCACGGCGCAGCGCCGCACGACCGAGCCCGGTGGCCTCTGCCGCGAGCAACAGGCGTTCCGGGTTCATGCCGTCAAGGATGTAGGAGAAGCCCCGCCCTTCCTCGCCGATGCGGTCCTCCACCGGTATCTCGAGTGCATCGATGAAGAGTTGGTTGGAATCGACGCACTTGCGGCCGAGCTTCTCGATCTCGCGAACCTCGATGCGGCTTCGATCGAGATCGGTGTAGAAAAGGCTCAGGCCGTCGGACGGTCCCTTGACGTCTTCCAGCGGCGTAGTCCGCGCGAGCAGCAACATCTTGTGCGCGACCTGCGCGGTGGAAATCCAGATCTTCTGTCCGTTGACCACGTACCGGTCGCCCTCGCGCACCGCCATGGTCTTCAGGCTGAGGGTGTTCAGGCCGGTGTTCGGCTCGGTGACCCCGAAGCAGGCCTTCGCCTGGCCGTCAATGATGGGCGGCAGCCAGCGCTGCTTCTGCTCAGGGGTGCCATGCACGACGACTGGGTGAAGGCCGAACACGTTCATGTGAATCGCCGACGCGCCGGACAAACCCGCGCCCGAAGCAGCGACCGCCTCCATCATGAGTGTCGCTTCGAGGATGCCCAGGCCGGCGCCGCCGTACTCCTGGGGCATCGCGATGCCGAGCCAGCCGGCGTCGGCCATGGCGCGATAGAAGTCTTCCGGAAAGCCGCCTTCGCTGTCTCTTGCCAGCCAGTAGTCGTCGCCGAAGTCGCGGCAGACGCCGGCGACGGCTTCCACGATGGCACGTTGCTCATCGCTCAGGTCGAAGTTCATGGGGTCTCCGGGTCGGCGAGGCGAGCGATCTGCGCCTGCGAATAGCCGAGTTCGGCCAGCACCTCGCGCGTGTGCTCGCCGTGCATTGGGGCCGCGTGCCGCACGGCGGTGCGCTCGCCGTCGAAACGCAACGGTTGGGCGACGGTTGACAGCTTGCCGAGCGCGGGATGCTGGTAGTCGACGACCATGCCGCTCGCACGCGTGTGCGGATGATCGGAAAGCTCACCGAGCGTATGCAGCGGCGAGCAGGGAATGCCTGCGCCGTCGAGCGCGTGCAGCCAATCGGCCCGGCCGCGTTTCTGCATCGCTGCGGCCACGAGCGCAACGGTTTCCGTCCGGTGCTGGACGCGCTGGGCATTGGTGGCGAAGCGCGGGTCATCCCGCACGTCGTCGAGGCCTGCCAGTTTGCAGAAGCGCTGCCAGAGCGTGTCGTTGGCGACGCCCAGGATGAGTGGCCTGTCGGCGGTGTCGAAGACCTGGTAGGGGCACAGCGACTCGTGGCCGCTGCCGGGCCGGACGGGCTCGGTGCCTCGCTCCCAGTAGTTCTGCAGGAAGTAGGCGAGAAAGCCGGTCGCGGTGTCGAAAAGCGAGGCCTCCACCGTGCTGCCGCCACCCGTGCGTTCGCGCTCGTGCAACGCTGCGAGGATGCCGACGAGCGCGTGCAGGCCGGTACCCTGGTCGACCGGAGAAAAGGGGCTGCGCACCGGCGGCCCATCGGCTTCGCCCGTGATGGACAACATGCCGCAAAACGCTTGCAGTATCACGTCGTAGCCCTTGCCCTGCGACATCGGGCCGACGCTGCCGAAGCCGGAGATGTCGCAGCAGATCAGCCGTGTGTTGAGGGCACGAAGCGTGGCGCTGTCGACACCCAGCTTCGCGGCGACGCCCGGGCCGAAACTGGTGATCGCGACATCCGCGCGCTTCGCAAGCCGGTGCACGATCTCGCGTCCCTCGTCGGTCGTGAGGTCGACCGCGATCGAACGCTTGTTGCGGTTGGCGCTGATGAAGATCGCTCCGGTGCGCGCCCCGCCACCTTCGCGCAATGGCGGCCATCCGCGGGTTTCGTCGCCGCCTCCGCGCGGCGACTCGATCTTGATGACGTCGGCGCCCATGTCGCCCAGGTATTGCGCGCAAAGAGGGCCGGCCAGAACCTTGGAGAGGTCAAGCACGTGCAGGCCGCGCAGGGGCTGGTTGCTCATGTCCGGACACCGTCCGCGGCGAAGCGTCGGGCCAAGGCAAGCAGACGCTGCGCCTGCTTCAGATGCGGCATGTCGAGCATCTTCCCATCCAGCCCGACCGTGCCAAGGCCCGGGTTGCTTTCGAATATCTCGACGACGCGGCGCGAGAAGGCCAGTTCTTCCGCGCCTGGCGTGAATGCCGCGTTGATGGTCTCCACCTGGGCCGGATGGATCGCGATCTTGCCGGTGAAGCCGCGGCGACGCGCGCGCTGCGCGTCGCGCAACAGGCCGGCGTCGTCCTTGAAGTCGGCCCACAGCGTGTCGATGGGTTGCACGCCTGCGGCATGCGCGCCCAGGAGACAAAGGGAGCATGCGAGCCTGAAGACATCGTCGTAGTCACCGCTCTCCGCGCGATTGGTGGTCGCGCCGATCGCCGCGGCAATGTCCTCGCCGCCCCAGGTCAAGGCAGCGAGCCGGGTCGAGCAGCCTTCATAGCTTCCCAGGGTGAACAAGGCCGGCGGCGTTTCCGTGGCGACCGGCATGATCCGGATGCTCCCCTTCGCAAGTCCGTCCCGCACCTCGAGCGCGTCGAGGTAGTGGGACAGCCGCACGACGTCGTCGGCGCCGCGTACCTTCGGCAGCACGATGCCATCGGGCGCGCCGGGCGTGACCATCAGGTCCTCCAGAGCCGATCCCGTATCGAGCGGATTGATGCGCACCCACAGTTGCTGGCGGGATCGATCCGGCCGGCTGCGCAGGTACTCGAGCGCCATTCCGCGCGCGACCTGCGTGCGGCTCGCGGCGACCGAGTCCTCCAGGTCGAGGATCAGCGCGTCGGCCGGGCTGTCGGCGCCCTTCGCCAGCTTTCGCTCGCTGTCGGCCGGAACGAAAAGAAAGGAGCGCACTGGCCGGATGGGATCGGGTGATTGCTTCATGTCGGGAATGCCGTTGGTGTGGGGTTCGGAAAGAGCGCGAAGGGTGCGCCTGTCGGATCAGTTCGCCTTGAGGCCGGCGGCGGCAATGAGCCGGCCCCACTTCTCCTTCTCAGAATCGGTGAAGGCCTTGAGCTCCTGCGGTGTCTTCTTCTGTGGTTCGATGCCGAACTCCAGCAGCTTGTTCTGCACATCGCTTCGCTCGAGCGTCCTGTCCATGGCCGCGGAAAGGGTCTTGCGCGCGTCCGGCGGGATGCCCTTGGGCGCGTACAGCACGGTCCATCCAACGAGTTCGTAGCCCTTGACGCCCTGTTCGGCGAGCGACTTGACACCCGGCAGCAGCTTGCTCTGGCTGGCGGACGTGACGCCAAGCACCTTGACCTGATGGGAGTTGATCGCGCCGCGCAGCGAGGTGATGGTGTCGACCATGAACCCGACCTGCCCACCGAGAAGCGCCGTCAATGCCTGCCCGCTGCCCTTGAAGTCGACCGGAAACATGGGGGCCGGCCCGAGCGATTTGAAGAGTTCGTGCGCGGTGCGGCAGGTGGTGGTCGAGACGGCGGTGTTCAACGAATCGGGCTTTGCGCGCGCCGCGCGAATGAGGTCCTGGATGTCATTGACCGGGCTCTCCTTGTTGGCGACGTAGACCAGCGGCAGGATGCCCACCATTCCGATGGCCTCGAAATCGTCGGGCGTGTAGCCGGGGTTGTCGTAGATGAAGCCATTTGCCGCGTTGGTCGCGTTGGTGCCGATCATGAGCGTGTAGCCGTCAGCGGTCGCGTGCGCCGCGAGCTGCGCGCCGATGTTGCCGTTGGCGCCGGGCCGGTTCTCGATGTAGACCGACTGCTTGAGTTCCTTGCCGAGTTCGTCGGCAAGAAAGCGAGCCGCAATGTCGGTGCCCTGCCCCACCGCATAGGGCACGATCAGCCTGATCGGCTTCGAAGGATAGGCGTCGGCCTGCGCGCCGATCGAAGCGAATGCGCTGGCGGCCAACAGCAGGCCCTGGAAGAGTCGGGAAAGCTTCTTCATGGTTGTCTCCTTGTCTTGATGACGCTGCCGGTCAGGCGGGTTGCCGCAACATCAGGGCCTGGCGGGTGCAGGTGCAGATTTCTTCGCCACGCTGATTGAAGCCCTGGTGCAGGAAGGTGACGATGCCCGCGGAGGGTCGCGACTGGCTGTCGCGCAATGCCGTGACGGTTGTCCTGGATCTGACCGTGTCCCCCGCGAAGACCGGCTTCGGAAAGCGGGTGTCGGTCATGCCGAGGTTGGCGACGGTGGTGCCCAGTGTCGTGTCCTGAACGGACAGGCCGATGACAAGCCCGAGCGTGAAGATGCTGTTGACAAGCGGTCTGCCGAACTCCGTCCCCTTGCAGTATTCGGCGTCGATGTGAATCGCCGCGGGATTGCACGTCGCATTGCTGAACCACATGTTGTCCGACTCCGTCACCGTGCGCCGGATCTCATGATCGAAAACCTGCCCGACGCTGAACTTTTCAAACCACAGACCTGCCATGTCGTCTCCGTCACTGTTGAAGGATTTCAGGGCCGGCATGCACCGGCCGGATGGTTACTCGCCCTTGACTCCAGCGCCCTGGATGACCGGGCGCCACTTGTTGGTCTCCGAGACGATGAATGCGTGGGCGCCTTCCGGCGTCATCTGGTCCATGCGGTCCAGGCCCAGGTCATCGAAGGTCTTCTGGAGTTCCGGACTGCCGACGGCGGCATTGATCTCGGCATTGAGACGCTCGATCACGGCGCGCGGCGTGCCCTTGGGCACCAGCACGGCGTTCCATCCGTAGGCCGAAAATCCGGGCAAGGCCGATTCGGCCAGCGTTGGCACGTCCGGCACGGAGGCCAGCCGCCGAGGCGTGGTCACGCCCAGTGCGATCAGCTTGCCGGCCTTCACATAGGGAACGGCGGTCGACGCCTGGCCAACCATGAAGGAAACCTGGCCGCTGAGCAGGTCGGTCATGGCCGGCGCTTCACCCTTGTATGGAATGTGCTGGGCCGTGGCGCCCGCGCTGCGCAGGAAGTGCTCCGCCGCAATATGCAAGGTGGTGCCCACGCCGGAGGAACCGTAGGGGATTCGCCCGGGCTGCGACTTCAGCAGTTGGATGAAGGCACGCGCGTCACGCGCCGGCACCGACGGGTTGACGGTCAGCATCAGCGGGGTGCTGTTCACGACGGCCACTGCCGTGAGGTCGTCGAGGCGATAGGGAAGCTTGTCGTAGACCGCCGGCGCAAAGCTGTAGGCCGCCGAGGCGAACAGTACGGTGTAGCCATCCGGCGTCGCATGCGCCACGATGTCGGTGCCGATCGTCGAGCCCGCGCCGGCGCGGTTGTCGACCACCACCGGCTGCTTCATGCGCTCGGACAGCGTCTTTGCGAGTGCACGGGCCACGGCGTCCGTTCCGCCGCCGGCGGAAAAGGGCACCACCATCTTGATCGGCCTGTCCGGATAAGCAGCCTGGGCCGTGGCAGGAGGCGCGGCGACGGCCATCAAGGACAGGAAAACGCCAGGAAGGATGCCCATGTTCAGGTGTTTCATAGTGTCTCCAATTGATCGTTCGACGTGAAAACATTGGTCGAACCATTTGACTTGGCGAATAATACAAAGATACGATCCGCGTGTAAACATGACTTTTGATCCAGTGAACGACGTCAAACTTTCTCCGATCCGTGCGCCGAAGAATTCCGATCTGCTGGCGCGCGAACTCCGCCGGCGGATCCTGGACGGCGCACTCGAGCCCGGCATGGCGCTACCGGCCGAACGCGAACTCATGGCCCAGACCGGCTTGAGCCGAGGCTCCGTCCGCGAAGCGCTCCGGATCCTGGAAACGGAAAGCCTGGTACGGACGAAACCAGGCCGGCTCGGCGGGAGCGTGGCCAGCAGGCCCGACGATCAGTCGATGCAGCGATCGGTGTCGCTGTTCGTCGGCGGACGCGGCATCACCCTGCTGTCCTTGCTGCAGACCCGGGAAGCGGTGGAGCCCTCGCTGGCCGCGCTGGCGGCGCAGAACCGCACGGACGCGGAACTGACGAATCTCGTCGACGTCACGCGACGCGTGGAGGACGCCTTTTCAGACGTGCCGCGGTTCCTGCGTGAGAACGTCAACTGGCATTGCGCCATTGCAGATGCCAGCCATAACGAACTGCTGCGGGCCTTCATGCTGTCGATCTCGAACCTGGTCTACAAGGCGTCGGCCATCGAGAACTTCGCGACCGACGAGGTGCGCCAGGCAGTGATCAAGTCGCACCGGCAGATCCTCGCTGCGATCAGCAACAAGGAGCCGGACGCCGCGCGGCGTCGCATGGCACGCAACCTGGCGGCATTGACCGCCGCTTGCAAGGAATTCCCGAACGCACCCCTGGTGATCGAGGTCTGACAGGCCCCGGCATCGCACTATTGGAGACAACGACACATGTCCATCGACTTCGACCTCGCCCGACACGTCGCCACCATCACCATCAATCGCCCGGAGCGCATGAACGCAATGGACGCGGAGCATTACGAAGCGCTTTCCGAAGCGTGGAAGCGCGTGCGCGACGACCCGGAAATCCGAGTTGCGATCGTGACCGGCGCCGGGGATAGATCGTTCACCGCGGGTGCCGATCTGAAGTCCTTCCTCAACACGCAGCCCGCGCTTTCGCAGACGCTTCTCACGCAAAAGAATCAGCTGCTCAACCGAGGCCTGGAGGTGTGGAAGCCGGTCATCTGCGCGATCAACGGCCACTGCCTGGGGGGCGGCATGACCTTGATGCTGGCATCGGACCTGCGCATCGCGGTCGAGCATGCAACCTTCGCCGTCTCGGAAGTCAAGCGGGGCGTATTCCCCGCCAACGGCGGCACGCAGCGCATCACCCAGCAGCTGCCCCATGCGATCGCCATGGAGCTGCTGCTGCTCGGCGACAGCATCGATGCACCCACCGCGCTGCGTTGGGGATTGATCAATCGCGTCGTCAAGAGCGCCGAACTGATGGACACGGCCAGGTCGTTTGCGCAACGCCTGGCGAGCAATGCGCCGCTGGCCATCCAGGCCGCAAAGGAACTCGCCATTCGAAGCCGAGACGTCGACATGGCGACCGGACTGCGGCTGGAGCAACTCATGCTTCGACTGCTCCAGGAGTCCGACGATGTTGCGGAAGGCACGCGCGCCTTCGCCGAGAAGCGCCAGCCCGTATTCGCAGGCCGCTGATTCAGGAGCCGCTGGACATGAACACACGATTTGTCGTCGAAGGGAGCGTGGCGCGGATCACCCTGAACCGTCCGGAGAAGATGAACGCGTTGACGGTCGAGATGCGGGAATCGCTCGGCACGGCCTTCGAGAGTGCCGGCCGGGATCCAGGCGTGCGTGCGGTATTGCTCGACGCCAATGGCCCGGCCTTCTGCGCAAGCGGTGACGTGAGCAAGATGGGGGACTTCACGCCGGAAAGCGGTCGCGCGCTGCTCAAGCTCGCGCAACGCATGGTCCGCAACCTCGCGAACATCGAAAAGCCGGTCGTCTGCGCCGTGCGCGGCGCGGTCGCCGGCATCGGCTGGAGCATGGCTCTGGCATGCGACCAGGTGATCGCATCCGAGAGTGCCCGCTTCACGCAGGTCTTTCGCCATGTCGGGCTGGTGCCGGACGGAGGAGCCGTCTATTTCCTGACGCAGCACCTCGGGATTCAGCGTGCGAAGGAGCTCGTCTACTCAGGCCGGCGTATCGACGCTCGCGAAGCGCTCGCACTCGGGCTGGTCACCAAGGTGGTGCCCGACGGCGAACTCGAAGCTGCCGCGTGGGAGCAGGTCCAGGCTCTGGCCGACGGGCCGACCTTCGCGCTCGGCGTCGCCAAGAAGATGTTCAAGCAGATGTACCAGCCCAGCCTCGAGGCACTGCTGGATGCCGAAGCATGGGCTCAGGGGCTTGCGCTGCTGACCGAGGATCATCAGGAAGGCGTCAAGGCGTTCTTCGAGAAACGCAAACCCAAATTTGCAGGGCGGTAATGGGTCGGAGGCCCATCGCCGAACACGCAGGCCGGTCTTCCCGGCTGCCTGTTCAGCGCAACCGCCGTCGCTCCAGCCGCGCCGTCCAGCGGGTCAGCGGCCACAGAAGCGCCAGGTACAACAGCGCGGCCAGAACGACCGGCGACGGATTGAACACCAGCGATTGCGCGTCTCGCGCCGCCCGCAGCAGCTCGGGCATGCCGACCACGCTGGCGATGGTGGTGAGCTTGACGATCTCGATGCAGTTGCTCACCAGGTCCGGCAGCACGTTGCGCACTGCCTGCGGCAACACCACGAGGCGCAGCGCCTGCAGGCGCGACAGGCCGGTGGAGCGGGCTGCTTCCATCTGGCCTGCGGCGACGCCCTGCAATCCGGCACGGAAGACTTCCGCGAAATAGGCGGCATTGTTGAGCACGAAGGCCAGGACCACCGCCACCAGCTTGGGCACGTCGCCGATCACGAAGGGCAGGCCGAAGTACAGGAAGATCAGCAGCACCAGCGGCGGAAAGGCGCGGAAGAAGTCGACGAAGGCGATCACCGCCCAGCGCGCGCCGCGGCCCGTCGACTGCGACTGCGCCAGCGCCAGCGCGAGTCCGGCGATGGCACCCAGCGGGATCACGATGGCCGAGAGCCACACCGTGGTCCACAGGCCGCCCATCAGGTAGGGGAACACGTCCCGGTAGACGGGCAGGTTGAAGAAGTTCTGGATCAGGACGTCCATGCGCGGTCTTCCGTATGCATCAGCGGTGGCCGACCCGGGTCTCGAGCCAGCGCGCGAAGATCACGATCGGCAGGAAGACGACGATGTAGGCGATGGCGCCCAGCGTGAGCGGCGTCGGGTTGGCCGCCATGGCCGAGGCGGCCTGGGAGTTGCTCAGGATCTCGCTGAGCGCCACCACCGAGCCGAGCGCGGTGTTCTTGGTGGTCGAGATCACCCGGTTGGTCAGGGTCGGCACCGCGCGCCGCAGCGCCTGCGGCAGGATCACGAAGCGCATCGCGCCCCACCAGCCGAAGCCGGTCGATCGGGCCGCCTCCATCTGCCCCGCAGGCAGCGCCGAGATGCCGGCCCAGATGCTTTCCTGCGCATAGGCGGCCAGCACCATCGACAGCGACAGCCAGGTCGCGGCGAAGGACGACAACGGCAGCCCGAGCGAGGGCAGGCCGAAATACAGCACGATGATGACCACCAGCGGCGGCAGCGAACGCATGACGTCCGAGAAGACGACCACCGGCCCGCGCAGCGCGGTGCGGCCGGTCGCGCGCAGCACCGCCAGCGCCAGGCCGGCCAGCACGCCGGTGAGCACGGTCGCCAGGCCCACGCCCAGCGTCACCGCGACACCGGCCGCCACCTCGCGCCAGTAGCGCTGCGCGACCTCCAGGTTGAAGAAGGTGAAGAGCAGGCCGGTCGAATCGCTCATGCGCGTCCCGTGTAGCGGCCGATGAAGGCGCGCGTGCGCGCCTGCTGCGGCCGCTCGAAGATGTCGGCGGCGCTGCCTTCCTCCGCCACCACGCCGCCATCCATGAAGACCACGCGGTCGGCCGCGGCGTGGGCGAAGGCCATCTCGTGCGTCACCACCAGCATCGCCATGCCCGACTCGCGCAGCGCGCGCATGGTGCCCAGCACGTCCTCGACCAGTTCAGGATCGAGTGCGCTGGTCGGCTCGTCGAACAGCATCACCCGCGGCTTGAGCGCGATGGCGCGGGCGATGCCCACGCGCTGCTGCTGGCCGCCGGAAAGCTGCGCCGGATGGGCGCCGGCCTTGTCCGCCAGCCCCACCTGCGCCAGCGCCTCGTGCGCTCGGCGCGCCGCCTCGGCCGCCGGATGCTTCTGCACGTGGCGCAGGGCCAGCGCGACATTCTCGAGCGCGCTCAGGTGCGGATAGAGGTTGAAGTGCTGGAACACCATCCCCACGCCCTGGCGGATGCGGTTGAGGTCGGTGCCGGGGCGGGTGATGTCGAGGCCGTCCAGCACCACCTGGCCGCCGGTCGGCTCCTCCAGCCGGTTGCAGCAGCGCAGCATCGAGCTCTTGCCGGAGCCCGAAGGGCCGATGACGCACACCAGCTCGGACGGCCGCACGCGCAGGTCGACGCCGCGCAGGACCTCGTGCGCGCCATACGACTTGCGCAGCCCCACCACTTCGAGGATCGGTGCCTTCATCGGATTTCCGTGTCGTTGGCCGTCTGCCTCGCCGTGATCAGGCCGAGCACTTCGGCGTGACCGGCGTCGGGTCGTAGTTGTCGGTGCCCGGCACGCCGCGGCCGGGGCTCACGGTGCGCTCCACGCTGCCTTCGGCCGGCGTGTAGCCATACCACTTGGTGGCCAGCCTGGCCAGGGTGCCGTCGAGCTTCATGCACTTGAGCGCGTCGTCCACCAGGTCGCGGCCGGCCTTGTCGTTGAGGCGGAACGGGATCGCCCACACCAGCCCGGTCTTGACGGTGTAGCCGGCCTGCAGCGCCGGGTTCTGCTTGGCGGCCCAGCCGACCACGGTGCTGCCGGCCAGGTTGTAGTCGGCGCGGCTGGACAGCACGGCCTGGATGGCGTCGGCGTTGGTGCCGTAGACGTCGAACTTGAAGCCGTACTTCTCGGCGTTGTCGCGCGCCCATCCCTCGTAGTTGGAGCCCTTGTTGACGGCGACGATCTTGCCCTTGAGCGCGTCCAGCGACGTCAGCTCCGGCGTGCCCTTGCGGCCGAGGAAGGTGTAGTCGGTGGCGGTGTAGCCCTCGCTGAACAGCAGTGCCTTGGCGCGCTCCGGCGTGACGGTGACCGGCGCCAGCAGGAAGTCGTACTTGCCGCTGTTGAGGCCCGGCACCAGCCCGGAGAACTCGGTGGCCTCGACGTCGATCTTGCGCTTCAGGCGCTTGCCCAGTTCCTCGCCGAGGTCGACGTTGAAGCCCTGCGTGCCGCCGCCGAGCTTGACCATCGCCTGCGGCGCGAAGGTCGGGTCGAGCGCGGTGCGCAGCGGTGCCGCGGTCTGCGCCTGGGCGCCGGCGGCGAAGGAACAGGCGACCGCGAGGGCGGTGCGGGCAACGAGCGGGATGAAGCGTGAGGACATGGAGCGGGCTTCCTGGAGAGAAGGTTGGAGGATGGAAAAAGGCAAGAGACTCAGGATTCGTCCGGCGCCGGGACATCGGCGCGCGAGAGCCCGACCAGCGCGCTGAAGGCGCCGCGCCCGGCATTGGCGGGCGCCAGGCCCTGCGGCATCGGCCGGCCGCGCGCGACGTAGCGACCCGAGCCGCGCGCCGCCTGCAGCGCGCCGTCGCGCACCACGCTGCGGCCGCGGCTGAAGACGTCCTCGGGCCAGCCGGTCAGGCGCATGCCCTCGTAAGGCGTGTAGCCGACGTTGTCGTGCAGCATGGCGGCCGACACCTCGACCTCGCGCGTCGGATTCCAGATCGCGATGTCGGCGTCGGCGCCGACCGCGATGCGGCCTTTCCGAGGCGCCAGGCCGTAGGTGTCGGCATGCCGGGTGGCGCTGAGCGCGACGAACTCCTCGATGCCCATGCGGCCCTTCACCACGCCTTCGGAGAACAGCAGCGGCAACCGCAGCTCGATGCCCGGCACGCCGTTGGCCATCTCCTTGAAGGTGGTGGCCTCGCCCTTGGGCAGCTTGCCCGAGGCATCGAAGCGGTAGGGCGCGTGGTCCGACGAATACAGGCCCAGCGTGCCGTCCAGCAGACCGGCCCAGACGGCGGCCTGCGAGTCCTTGTCGCGCGGCGGCGGGCTGCAGCAGAACTTGGCACCCTCGAGGCCGGGCAGGTCGGCGTCGGAGGCTTCGAGAAAGAGGTACTGCGGGCAGCTCTCGGCCAGCACCCGCGCACCCAGACGGCGCGCATGGCGGATCAGCTCGACCGTCTCGCGCCCGGCCACGTGGACGATCAGCACCGGCACGTCGACCAGACGCGACAGCGCGATCGCACGATGCGCGGCCTCGGTCTCGGCCAGCGGGTCATGGGCCACGCCGTGGAACTTCGGCGCTGTGTGGCCGCGCTCCAGCAGGCGGTGCGCGACCCAGCGGATCATGTCGTGGTTCTCGGCATGCACCATCACCAGCGCGCCCTCTCGATCGGCCACCGCCAGCACGTCGAGCAGCGCATGGTCGTCCAGCCGCAGCCGGTCGTAGGTCATGTAGACCTTGAGCGAGGTGATGCCGCCGCGCACCGCCTCGGGCAGGTGGACGTCGAGCGACTCGGCGTCGGGCCGGGTCAGGATCAGGTGGAAGCCGTAGTCGATCACCGCCTTCTCCGCCGCGGCGCGGTGGTAGCTGGCGACGACATCGGGGATGCGGTCTTCTCGGTGCTGGGCCGCGAACGACAGGATGGTGGTGGTGCCGCCGAAGGCCGCCGACACCGTGCCCGAATAGAAGTCGTCGGCGCACATCACGCCCATGCCCGACAGCTGCTCGATGTGCGTGTGGCTGTCGATGCCACCCGGCAGCACCCAGCGGCCGCGGGCGTCGATGTCCTCGCGGCCGGCGGCCAGCCCCGGCGCGACGGCGGCGATGCGGCCGTCGATCACGCCGACGTCGGCGTCCTGCACGCCGTCGGCATTGCACACGCGTCCGCCGCGGATGGTGAGGTCGAAGGTGGGCGTGGTCATGGGGATAGAAGTCGGTGCGGCAACCGGTTCAGAAGGTGCCGGGGTAGTGGCCGCCGTCCAGCAGCAGGTTCTGGCCGGTGATGAAACCGGCCTGCGCGCTGCACAGGTAGGCGCAGGCGTCGCCGAACTCGGCCGGGTCGCCCAGGCGGCCGGCCGGGTTGGCCGCGCGCCGCGCCGCGATCTCGTCATCGACGCTGCGGCCGCTCCTGGCCGCCCACTTGGCGGCGGTCTCGCGCAGGCGGTCGGTCTCGAACGGGCCGGGCAGCAGGTTGTTGATGGTCACGTTGTGGGCCACCGTCTTGCGCGCCAGCCCGGCGACGAAGCCGGTCAGGCCGCTGCGGGCGCCGTTGGACAGGCCCAGGATGTCGATCGGCGCCTTCACCGCGCCCGAGGTGATGTTGACGATGCGGCCGAAGCGGCGCGCGATCATCGTGTCCACGGTGGCGCGGATCAGCTCGATCGGCGCCAGCATGTTGGCGTCGATCGCGGCCAGCCAGGTCGCACGGTCCCAGTCGCGAAAGTCGCCGGGCGGCGGCCCGCCGGCGTTGTTGACCAGGATGTCGGGCGCCGGGCAGGCCTCGAGCGCTGCAGCGCGGCCTTCGGGCGTGGCGACGTCGGCCGCCACCCAGTCGACACGCGCACCGATGGCGGCACGGATCTCCGCCGCGGCGGCTTCGAGCGTGGCGGCGGTGCGCGCCACCAGCGTCACGGCCGCGCCGTCGCGCGCCAGCGAGAAGGCGCAGGCCCGGCCGAGGCCGCGGCTGGAGGCGCACACGAGTGCGCGGCGGCCGGCGATTCCGAGGTCCATCGCGTGCTCCTCAGGCGATCAGCGCGGGGCCGCGGTGGTCCAGCGACAGGCCGACGCGGGCCACGGTGGCTTCGAGCTCCTCCGCGGTGCGCGGGTCCATGCGCATGCCGGGGGCGCGGATCGCGCTGCTCGCGATGACGCCGCGCCGCTGGTAGATGTGCTTGCGCAGTGCCAGGCCGATCTTGGGCTGGAACTCGTAGCGGATCAGCGGGCAGTAGCGATCGAAGGTGGCGGCGGCCTCGTCGTGTCGGCCGGCTGCATGGTGCTGGTGAATGCGCACCAGGATTTCGGGGAAGGCAAAGCCGGTCATGGTGCCGACCGCGCCGCGGCGCAGCTCCTCGAGGAAGAACACGCCGCCCAAGCCGCCGAAGACGCGCATCGTGCCTTCGGCCAGCTGAAGGATCTGGCTGATCTTCTGGCCCACCGGCGGCTCCTCCATCTTGATCATGCCGACGCCGCCCTCGCGGCCCAGGCGCGCGACCAGCGGGGCGCCGATCTCGGTGCCGAAGGAATCGGGGAAGTCGTGGATCACCACCGGGATGCGCACCGACTTCGCCAGCGTCGCGTAGTAGTCGAACTGCTGCGCGTCGGAGACCTTGTCCAGCGGTGCGGCGAAGACGGCGCCGGCGCCGAGCTGCTCGGCCTCGCGGGCCTGCTCGATGGCGCCGGCGATGCCCAGGGCGCGCACGCCGACCCACACCGGCACCCTGCCCCGGGCCTCGGCGACAAAGCGTGCGATGACCTGCTGGCGCTCGGCCTGCGAAAGCTTGTGCGCCTCGCCGAGGAAGCCCAGGATCGCCAGCCCGTCGACCCGGGCGGCGATCTGGAAGTCCACCAGCGAGCCGATGCTGGCGAGGTCGAGCGAGCCATCGTCGGCGAACGGCGTCGGGCAGATCGTGAAGACACCGCGCGCCGTGGCGAGCAGGTCGGATGCGGAAGCGGAAACGTAGGAAGGCGTGGTCATGGTTCGGATCGGTTCGATGCCGGAATGCATCGATGGGCCGAATTATTCGGGCGGCCCGCGGCGTCTGTCGTGTGCCTTTTTGTGGTCGATCCTTAACACGACGTTAAGTGCTGGCGGCCACCGCGGCAGGCCGGCGCACGTGCGAGCCAAGATGGTGCGCCGCCGGCGGATCGTCCCGCATCACCTCCCGCAGCACCTCGACGAAGGACTGCGCGATCTGCGACATCGGCTCGAAGCGCAGGTGCAGCAGGTGCGCGTGCAGGGTCGGCGTGCCGTGCACCGGCCGCACCACCAGCCGGCTGGAGGGCCAGCTGCGCACCGAGAACTCGTCCACCAGCGCGATGCCGGCGCCGGCCTGCACCATCGAGCAGGCGTTCTGCGGCGAGCCGACCTCCACCGCGATGCGTGCCGTCTCCTCGGCCGATTCGAACAGCTCCGCCACCATGCGGCCGAAGGGCGTCGCCCGGTCGTAGGAGACCAGCGGCCAGGGCATCAGGTCGGCCACGGAAAGGGTGGCAAGGCGCGCCAGCGGATGGTCGTAGGGGCAGATGCAGACCAGCCGCGCCGAGCCCAGTTGCGAGGCCTCGAGGTTGGGATGCTCCACCGGCAGGATGGTCACGCCCAGGTCGGCCTGCTGGTTGAGCACGCGCTCCAGCAGCGGTGCGTAGGCCAGGTACTGGAAGGTGACCTTGACCCCCGGATGCGTCTCGCGAAAGCGCGCCACCGCCTGCGGCATCACCATCTGCCCCACGCTGGGGCTGGAGACCAGGTTGAGGATGCCTTCGCGGTGCTCGCGCAGCTCGTCCGCCAGTTCGTTCACCCGTTGCACGCCGGCGTAGACCGACTCGATCTCGCGGAACAGCTTCTTGGCCTCCGGCGTGGCGTAGAGCCGGCCCTTGATGCGCTCGAACAGGGCGAAGCCGACCCGCGATTCGGTATGCGAGAGCAGGCGGCTGACCGCCGGCTGGGAGACGAACAGCAGCTGCGAGGCGCCGCTGATCGAGCCCGTGATCATCACGGCGCGGAAGACCTCGATCTGGCGCAGGTTGAGGGACATGGCAAGGCCCGGCCGGCGCACCGCAGACGGCACGCCATAACAAATGGTTAATGACGACCGACAAGTAAGCAAGTGCCATGCCGCGAGCCGCGACCTAGACTTTGCCGACGCCGCAGAACGCGGCTCCCATGCCATGTCCACCACCATCTACGTCATCAACCCCAACAGCAATGCGCAGGTCACGGCCGGCCTCGATGCCGCCGTCGCCCCGCTGCGGCTGGCCGGCGGCCCGGCGATCCGCTGCGAGACCCTCGCCGACGGGCCGCCCGGCGTCGAGACCCAGGCCCATGTCGACAGCGCTGCGCTGGCGGTGCGCGCCTTCGCCGAGCGCCATCGCGGCGATGCGGCCGCCTTCGTCGTCGCCTGCTTCAGCGATCCCGGCCTGCACCAGCTGCGCGAGAGCATGCAGGTGCCGGTGCTCGGCATCAGCGAATCGGGCGTGCTGGCCGCACTCACGCTCGGGCACAGCTTCGGCGTCGTCGCCATCCTGCCGGGCTCGATCCCGCGCCACCTGCGCAACTGGGGCGCCATGGGCATCGCCCAGCGCTGCGTCGGCGAGATCGCGATCGGCCGCGGCGTCTCGGCGCTGGCCGATCGCGAGGCCACGCTGGCCGCGATGGTCGATGCCGGACGCCGCCTGCGCGACGAGCGCGGCGCCCACGTGCTGGTGATGGGCTGCGCCGGCATGGCCCATTTCCGCGCGCCGCTCGCCGAGGCCTGCGGCCTGCCGGTGGTCGAGCCGACGCAAGCCGCCACCGCGATGGCGCTCGGCCGCGTGCGCCTCGGCTGGTAGCCCACACCCCCGAAAGACGACCAATGTCCTCCACAGCCCAGGAATTCATGAACCAACCCGCCGTCGCCCATCCCGAACTTCTGGCGCGGCTGCACGCAGTGGTCGGCGATGCCGGCCTGGTGCGCGATGCCGATGCGCAAGCGCCCTACCTTGTCGACTGGCTCGGCAAGTGGCGCGGCCGTGCCTCGCTGATCGTGCGGCCGGCCGATACCGCGCAGACCGCCGCCGTGATGCGCGCCTGCCACGAGACCCACACGCCGGTCGTGACCCAGGGCGGCAACACCGGCATGAGCGGCGGCGCCACGCCCGATGCCAGCGGCGCCCAGGTGATCCTCAACATGGGCCGGATGAACCGCATCCGCGATGTCGACCCGATCAACAACACCCTGACTGCCGAGGCCGGCGTGCTGCTGGTGCAAGCGCAGCAGGCGGCGCAGGAGGCGGGCCGCTTCTTCCCGCTCAGCCTGGGTTCGGAGGGCAGCTGCACCATCGGCGGCAACCTGGCGACCAATGCCGGCGGCATCGCGGTGCTGCGCTACGGCAACACGCGCGACCTGGCGCTGGGCCTGGAAGTGGTGCTGCCCGACGGACGCATCTGGAACGGCCTGCGCGCGCTGCGCAAGGACAACACCGGCTACGACCTGCGGCACCTGATGATCGGCTCGGAGGGCACGCTGGGCGTCATCACCGCGGCCGTGCTCAAGCTGTTCCCGCGCCCGGTCGCGCGCGCCACCGCCTGGGTCGGCGCCGACCGGCTCGAGCAGCTGGTGACCCTGCTGGCGATGCTGCGCGAGCGCTGCGGCGAGCGCCTGGTGGCCTTCGAGATGATGTCCGACGATTCGCTGGCGCTGGTGCTGGCGCACGTCACGGCGACCCGTGCGCCGCTGGCCGGCCGCCACGCCTTCCACGCGCTGGTCGAACTGGCCGACACCCGTGCCGAGGGACTCGACAGCCTGTTCGAGGAGGCGCTGGCCGAGGCGCTGGAGCGCGGCATCGTCGGCGACGCCGCGGTCGGCGCCACGCAGGCACAGGCGCAGGCCTTCTGGAAGCTGCGCGAGGGCATCTCGCAGGCGCAGGTGCGGGCCGGCAAGGCGGTCAAGCACGACATCGCGCTGCCGATCTCGGCCATCACCGATTTCGTGCCGCGCGCCGACGAGGCGCTGCGCCGGCTGTCGCCGCAGGTGCACATCGTCAACTTCGGCCACCTGGGCGACGGCAACCTGCACTACAACGTGCTGCTGCCCCCGGACGTGGCCGCGGCCGACTACCACGCGCGAACGGAAGAGTTCAACCGCGTGGTGCACGACCTGGTGACCGAGTACGGCGGCAGCATCAGCGCAGAGCACGGCGTGGGCCAGCTGCGCCGCGACGAGTTGCGCCACTACAAGCCGGCGGTCGAGTTCGATCTGATGATGCGCATCAAGCAGGCGCTCGACCCCAATCACCTCATGAACCCGGGCAAGCTGCTCTGACGCGGCCCGCCGATCCATCCAACTCCAGCACAGGTACGCCATGAGCCGAGTCCCTCTCGTCGACATCTCTCCCTTCCTTCACGGCACGCCGCAAGCGCGCGATGCCGTCGCCCGCCAGGTCGACGACGCCTGCCGCGATTCCGGCTTCCTGATGGTCGCGGGCCATGGGGTCGACGCGGCGCTGATGCAGCGCTACGAGCGGATGCTCCGGGCCTTCTTCGCGCTGCCGGTGGAAGAGAAGCAGCGCATCGGCGTCACCCGCGACAGCAACCGCGGCTTTCGCGGCCGCGACGCGACAGCGCTCGCCCATTCGCGCGGCGACTACACGCCGCCGGACCTGATGGAGCGCTTCACCACCGGCCGTTCGCAGATACCGGACGACGACTACCACCGCCAGCGGGCCCACAACCACTTCCAGCCCAACCGCTGGCCCGAGGATCCGGCGTTCGCCGCCACCGCGATCGCCTACTACGCCGAGATGGAGCGGCTCGCGGCCGACCTGATGCGCATCTTCGCGCGCGCGCTGTCGGTCGCCGAGGACTACTTCGTGCTCTATTGCGACAAGCACATCTCCCACCTCGTCGCCAACTACTACCCGGCGCCGAAGGAGGAAGCCGCCGCAGGCCAGTTCCGTGCCGGCGCCCACACCGACTTCGGCGCCCTCACGCTGCTCAACCCGGCGCATTCGCCGCGCGGCCTGCAGGTGCAGACGGCCGACGACGGCTGGGAGGACGTGGTGCACCAGCCCGGCAGCTTCATCGTCAACATCGGCGACCTGATGGCGCGCTGGACCAACGACCGCTGGGTCTCGACCATGCACCGGGTGCAGCCGCAGGCTCCCGCGCCCGGCATGGGTGCCACCGACCGCATGTCGATCGCGTTCTTCCTGCAGCCCAACGACGATGCGCCCATCTCCTGCATCCCGACCTGCGCCGACGCCGGGAACCCGCCCAGGTACGAGACCGTGACCTCCGGCGAGCACTACCAGATGAAGAGCAACCGCTCGTGGATCGGCAAGAAGGACCTGCCGGCTCCGCCCTCATCCACTTCCTCCACGGCCACCATCACGGGGGCATCGCATGCTTGAGAACATCTCGATCGGCGTCAGCGGCCGGGGCGTGCGGCATGGCCACCTGCCGGACATCGACACCATGTTCGCGATGGTGCGCGAGGCCCGGGTGTTCGACCACTTCGACCGCTTCCCGCAGCCCGGCGAGGAGTCGCTCTACATGCGCGCCACCGAGAAGTACGGCGTGCCCATCCGCACCGGTTCGGTGGTCTACCGCGCCGGCGGCAACCTGGCCGACATGGAGAAGAACCTGCGCATCGCCAAGGCCGCGGGCGGCGAGTTCCACAACGTGCTGCTCAACACCACGGACACCGCCGGCCGCGCGCTGGGCGACGCCGAGGTGGTCGACGCCTACCTGCGCTTCCATGAACTGGGCGAGGCGATCGGCATCGGTATCGGATTCGAGGTCCACATCGACATGTGGTCGGAAGACTTCCGGCGCGTGGCGCCGGTGGCGCGAGCGGTCCAGGGCCGCGGCGTCCCGTTCAACCTGATCCTGGACCACAGCCACGTGCTCCTCAAGCTCGAGAGCGCAGAGGAACAGGATGCGAGCGGCATCCGCGACGACGTCGAGTCGGGCGCGCTCGTCCTCGACCCGTTCGAGGATGGGTGCATCGTCGACGAATGGCTGGCGATGGACATCACGCGATGGCTGCAGGTGCGCACGGTTTCGCCCGGCGGCCCGAAGAACATCCGGGCGCAACGCTACGGCGGCGGCGGATGGGGCCGGGCCTGCCAGTACCCCTTCGTGCGGCCCGGGCCCGGCGAATGGCATTCGCCCTGGCAGGCCTGGCGCCTGGAGCCGTCGAAGCAGGTGGTGCGCAAGGCACTGGCGCGCCACGCGGCCCATGCCGCAAGCCCGCTCGCCTACATCACCACCGAGATGATCGACATGCCCGACTACGGCGACAACGCCGGCTACTCGCTGTTCGAGAACAACGTGGCGATCGCGACCTGGATCCGGGACGAGGCGCGGCGCCTGCAGGTTCGGGCCACCGAGGTGCTGCCCCTGCAAGCCGCTTCCCGGAATTGACGGCGGAATCTGCCGGGTTTCGCGAACCCGTCACCTGGACGAGCGCTGCTTCAAAGCGAGAAGTTCAATGACTGCCCGAGGAAGTCGGCGCGGACCCGATGCCCCGTGCCGGACAGGTCGAAGGGACGGGTCATGGTGCCCGTGGAGACGATCTCGCCGCGGCGCAAGGTGATGCCGAATTGCCGTGCATGGTCGGCAAGGTAGCGCAGCGCCTGCGGCGCGTCGATGGCATCGTCGCCTTCCAGCATGCGGGTCGCCGGACGGCCGTCGACGCTCACGACCATCGACTCGTAGACGCCGCGCAGCGAATCGACGGCCTGCGGTGCACCGAGGACCAGCGCTTCGAAGCCGACGTTGTCGGCGACGAAGCTCGGCCAGCCCACGGCGCGCCGATCGACGAAACGCGAACGAACGATCTCGAAGCTGATCCGGGTGTTGGCGATCAGGCCGGCGGGATCGTCGCGCATGGCCTCGGGCGTCAGGTCGTGCGCGAGTTCGTAGGCGACCTCGCATTCGATGGTGACGGGTGCGGCATCGGGCAGTCGAAGGTGGACGCCATCCGCATGGATGCGCCCGCTCGCCAGCTGCCCGACGAGCGGCCTGGAGAGCGCGGCGTTGCGCAGCTGCCCCGGGCTGCCGACTCCCAGCTTCCAGCCTGCGCGGGCGCCGCCGGCGGCGGCGAACAATCGATCCTGCGCGGCATAGCCGTCGGCCAGCGTGATTGGCCGGAGTTCGGCGGGCAGCGCGTCGACCTGACGCCCGGAACGCCACAGCTCCAGCAGCATGCCGGCGCAGGCAGATGGGTCGAAGGAATTCGATATCTCGCCAGTCACCATGTCAGTCCTCATGTTGCCGGGTGCGTACGCCCTGAGTGCAGGCCCCATAGTCCACCGGATCATTGAACTCCGCTTCATCGTGCATCGCCCAATACCCATCATGCAGCCGGGCGCAGACAGGCCCCGGGAAATGCGGCAGCGGCTGCCCGTCCAGCTTGGCGATGGGCAGCACCCCGCCACCGCTCGAACTCAGGAACACCTCGTCGGCATCGCGCAGCGCCGCCACCGGCAAGGGCGCGATGCGTAGCGGTATGCCGAGGCGCTGGCACAGCTCGATCACGGTGCGGCGCGAGATGCCCTCCAGCACGCCGCGGTCGGCGGTGTGGACCACGCCGTCCTTCACCGCGAAGACATTGAAGCCCGGGCCTTCCATGACGTTGCCCTGCGCGTCGACCACGCAGCTGGTGTCGCGGCCGCGGTCGTAGGCATCGAACATCGACTGGACCAGGTCCATCCAGTGGTAGTTCTTGACCGTCGGGTCGACCGATTCGGGCGCGATGCGGATGCGTTCGCTGACATGAAGGTCGATGCCTTCCAGCTGCTTCTCGCGCGAGGCGATCCACACGTAGGGCAGCGCATAGGCATAGAAGCGGTTCTGCGCCTGGCGCGGATCGCGAGCGCCCCTGGGCGGCACGCCGCGGGTGCAGACCATGGCCACGTAGCCGTCCTTCAAACCGCCGGCCCGCACGCAGCCGTGCAGGATCTCGCGCAGCTCGGCGCGGCTGTACGGAATGGCCAGGTGCATCTTGCGCAAGCTCTCGAAGAAGCGGTCCATGTGCGCATCGAGCCGGAAGAAGCTGCCGCGCCAGGTGGTGGCCACGTCGTAGGTCACGTCGGAGCGGGTGAAGCCCCAGTCGAACATCGAGATCTTCGCCTCGGACAGCGGTGCATAGGCACCGTCGATGAAGACACTGCCGCCTTCGAACAGGCCGACGGCCGGAGTGGGTGGAACTGGCATGGTCAATCTCCTTCTGCGTAAATTGTACGTTGTTCAATTTAAATTGAACAGCGATCATCGGGGTCCCTAGAATCGACCCATGCCCAGCAGCGCCACCCCCCGCCGGAAAAAGCCCGAGCCGCCGCGCGCCAGGCCGGGCCGGCCGCGCAAGGAGGCGGCGGCCGGCGGTGCCGCACCGGCGCTCGGGCCCGATCGCATCCGGCGCCAGGCGCTCGAGCTGATCGATGCCAAGGGCCTCGCCGCCTTCAACATCCGCGAGCTGGCCGCCGCGCTCGGCGTGTTTCCGGCCGCGGTCTACTGGCATGTGCCGAGCCGCGACGCGCTGCTCTCGGGGGTGATCGCGCTGGCGCTCGAGGATGTGGCGGCGGCGGTGCCGGCCGGCAGCTGGCAGCTTCGCCTGCGCGCCCTGCTGCAGGCCTTTCGAGGCGCGCTGCGGCGCCATCCGCAGCTGGCGCCGCTGGTCGCCAACGAGCTGGCCTACAACGCCGCCTTCGACGAGCCGCTGCTCGACCAGGTGGTGGGCGCGCTCGAGGACGCGCGCTTCGAGGGCGACGCGCTGGTCGATGCCTTCAACGTGGTGATCGCCGCGATGTGCGGCTTCGCGACCCTCGAACTGTCGACCGCGCCAAACGGCGCGCCCGCCGAATGGGAAGCGGCCTGCCGCGCCCAGATCGACGCGGTCGACCGCGCGCAGTTGCCGCGCCTCGGGCGCCATATCGATTCACTGCGCAACCGCGCCTTCCTGCTGCGCTGGTCGGGTGGCCAGGAGCAGCCGCTCGAAAGCGGCTTCGAGGCCTGGATCGACGTGCTGCTGCGCGGGCTCGAGTCGCGCGCACGGGCGCTGCGCAAGCGCTGAAGCACAGCCCGCAGCACGCCGCATGCCGGCGCGATGACAGCCCCCCGGCGCGCAAGCCCATGTCATGCCGCTGCCTTGTGGGGGCCCTAGGCTCGCATGCGGGTTTCTACCTATGCATCCCGATGCCGCCTGAAGCGCATCGCCCCACCTCTTCAAGGATCCGACATGAACAACAGCTATTCGAAGATCGCGACCGGCGCCCTGGCGCTGCTGGCCATGGCCGCCGCCAATGCCCAGACCACCGTCGGCCGCAGCCGCGAGGAAGTCCAGGCCGAGGCCGTCGCGGCGGCCCATGCGCCGAACCAGAACGTCACCCGCGGCTCGCGCGGCATGGAGCCGTTCACGCCGATGGCCGACCCGCAGAAGATGCAGCAGCAGGCCGAGGCCGCCGCCCATGCGCCGGACCAGAACGTGACCCGCGGCTCGCGCGGCGCCGATCCCTTCGTCTCGAGCGCGGATCCGGCCACGGTCGCGGCGCAGGCGCGCGCCACCGCCGCCGCGCCCGACCAGAACGTGGTCGGCGGCTCGCGGGTGAACAGCAAGGTCATCTCGACCATGAACCCGCCGGTGGATTCGGCGCAGGCCCGGCAGGGCGGCGGGCAGCAGGCCAAGTGAGGCGCGGCGGGCCGGCAGGCCGCCGCCTCTTCGTCGCGCGGCCGGGCGCCCGGCCGATCGCGCGACGGCGCTCCTTCAGAGCTTCACCACCACCCGCCCGCGCACCTGCCCCGCCAGCAGCCGCGCCGCCACGCCCGGCACATCCGACAGTGCGATCTCCTCGGTGTTGCCATCGAGCAGGTGCATCGGCAGTTCGGCGGCCAGCCGCTTCCAGGCGAGCAGCCGGCGCTCCAGCGGTGCCTGCACGCTGTCGATGCCGGCCAGGGTCACGCCGCGCAGGATGAAGGGCGCGACGCTGGCCGGCAGGTCCATGCCCTGCGCCAGGCCGCAGGCGGCAACCGTGCCGCCGTAGTGCAGGCTGGCGCAGACGTTGGCCAGGGTGTGGCTGCCGACGCTGTCGACCGCGGCGGCCCAGCGCTCCTTCTGCAATGGCTTGCCCGGTGCCGACAGGCTCGCGCGGTCGATGACTTCGGCGGCGCCCAGCTTCTTCAGGTGCTCGGCCTCGGTCAGCCGGCCGGTCGAGGCATGCACGGTGAAGCCGAGCTCGGCCAGCAGCGCGATCGCGATCGTGCCGACGCCGCCGTTGGCGCCGGTGACCAGCACCGGGCCGGCCGCCGGCGTCACGCCGCGGTCCTGCAGCGCCATCACGCAAAGCATCGCGGTGTAGCCGGCGGTGCCGATCGCCATGGCCCGGCGCGCATCGATGCCGACGGGCATCGGCACCAGCCAGTCGGCCTTCACCCGCGCCTGGCCGGCCAGGCCGCCCCAATGGCTTTCGCCGACGCCCCAGCCGTTGAGGATGACCGCATCGCCGGCGCGGAAGCGGGCGTCGCTGCTCTCGACGACACTGCCCGCGAAATCGATGCCGGGCACCATCGGGAACTTGCGCACCACCGGCGACCTGCCGGTGATCGCCAGCGCGTCCTTGTAGTTGACCGTCGAATAGGCGACGGCGACGCGCACCTCGCCCTCGGGCAGCTGGTCCTCGGCGACTTGCGACAGCGCCGCATGGGTGGCGCCGTCGTCCGTCTTGTTCAGCAGCAGGGCCTGGAACATGGTCTTCCTTTGGTTGGTTGGGGCGGCTCCGATTCTGTCATCAGGTGCCAAGCGGGCCCCGATCGCCGCCCCCCACACGTACGTGGCCTAGGTGCCCGCCGGGATGGCCGCACCCCGGCTTCACGCGCAAGATCGGCGTCCCGGATCCGAATGGAGAAGACATGAATCACAGCGACCGTGGCGTGCCGGAACGCCGGTCCGCGGGCTCGCAGCAGCGCAACTTGCAGGCGGGGAGCTACCTCACGCCCTTCGTCCACCTGGTCGATGGCGATGCAGGCTTCGTGTCGGCCCTGGCGCGCCATCTGGTGGTGCACGGCTTCGCGGTGCAGACCCACGCGACGGCCGCAGACTTCCTCGAGCGCCGCGATGCCAAAGGGGCCGGCTGCGTGGTGGCCGACCTGCCGCTGCCCGGCGACAAGGGCCCTGACCTGCAGGCGGCGCTTGCCGACTCGCCCAACCCGCTGCCGCTGCTCTTCGTGGCCGGCTGCTGCGACATCCGGTCGACCGTGCGGGCGATGCGCGCCGGCGCGGAAGACGTCCTGGCGAAGGGCGAGCCGCCCGAGCAGTTCGTCGAAGCCGTGCGCCGCGCGCTCGCACGCGACGCCCGCGAACGCTGCGAGCGCGAGCGGCAGGAAGAGATGCGCGCGCGCTTCGATGCGGTCAGCGTGCGCGAGCTGGAGGTGCTGTCGCACGTGGTGCAGGGCCGCCTCAACAAGCAGATCGCGGGCGACCTGGGCATACGCGAACGGACCGTGAAGCTGCACCGCACCGCGATCATGACCAAGCTCGGCGTGCGCTCAGTCGCGGCGCTGACCCGGCTCACGCAGGAAGCCTCGCTGTTCACTGCCTGAGCCGCTTCTCGTTGCGCAGCCGTCGCGCCCGGAAGAGGCGATTCACCAGGCCCCGCAACAGCATGTAGGGCAGCACCGCCAGGATCACCGCCACCATCAGCGCCTCGAAGGGATAGAACCAGCGCACGGTGATGAACTGGTAGATGGCGTCCATCACCATGGCGAGGATGAAGACCTTGCTGACGTGGCTCCAGCCCTCGAGCAGCAGCGCGCGACGTCGCGCCGGCTCCAGCAGCAGCGCCTGCAAGAAGGGTGGGCGGCCTTCGTCGGCATCTTTGCGGCCGACGCGCCACGCATAGAAGGCTGCCACGGTCGGCTGCAGGATGTAGCGGAAGGCGAGCGGCGCATGCCGGCCCGAGCTGATGTCCGCCCAGACGCGCACCAGAGGATCGAAGAGGTGTTCGAGCATGTACGCCCCCGCTCAGACCACCCGCCAGACGATGCCGCAGAACATCAAGAGGCCGGTGATGGACATGATGATCGCCATGATGAAGGTCGGCTGCAGAACCGGCGTCATGCCCTCCGCGCGCAGTTCCTTGAAGCGCAGCCAGAACTCGAAGGTTCCCATCAGCATGGCCACCGTGCCCAGGCCGGTGAGGAACAGGCCCACGTCGCGCGGCGTATTGAACCGGTGCGCCTCGCGCACGGCGTCCTGCCTGACCGCGTCGAGGATCTTGTAGATGGTGAAGCCGAAGCTGATCATCGACAGCGAGGTGCGCACCCAGGCCATGAGCGAGCGGTCGGCCGCCATCAGCGTGCGGTCGAGTGCCAGCTTGGTGTTGAGTTCGCTCGGCGACAGTTGCTTGGCGGGAGGCGAAGTGGGCATGGTCGTGCTTTCACTTTGGCAAGCGCCACCTTACCCGTCTACTGCCCCAAGGGGAAGGTGCGCGCAGCGCCCATCCTGCTAGCCTCATCGCGGCAGTCCGGCGGCGCCTCGGCGTCGTCAAGAAGGCGTCATACATCGCCCTGCGGGGCCTTCCAGGCTGGTCCAGAGATGACCTGGCATCTCGTTGATTTCGAGGCACGACATGGCAGCAGCGAAGAAGCAACCGAACATCCTGATCCTCTGGGGCGACGACGTCGGCTGGTGGAACATCAGCTACAACAGCCGGGGCCAGATGGGCTATCGCACGCCTAACATCGACCGGGTGGCCAACGAGGGCGTGGCCTTCACCGACTACTACGCGCAGCAGAGCTGCACCGCCGGCCGGGCGGCATTCATCACCGGGCAGAACCCCATCCGCACCGGACTGACCAAGGTCGGCATGCCGGGCGCCAACGTCGGCCTGCACAAGGAAGACCCGACCATCGCCGAGCTGCTCAAGCCCCTGGGCTATGCCACCGGCCAGTTCGGCAAGAACCACCTGGGCGACCGCGACGAATTCCTGCCGACTGTGCATGGCTTCGACGAGTTCTTCGGCAACCTCTATCACCTGAACGCGGAGGAAGAGCCTGAAGACCCTGACTATCCGAAGGACCCCGAATTCAGGAAGCGCTTCGGGCCGCGCGGCGTGCTGCACTGCCGGGCCGACGGCAAGGGCGGCCAGACCATCGAGAACACCGGCGCGCTGACCAAGAAGCGCATGGAAACCATCGACGACGAGACCACCGAGCACGCGCTGAAGTTCATCGACAAGTGCCATGCGGACGGCAAGCCCTTCTTCCTCTGGTACAACACCACCGCGATGCACTTCCGCACGCACGTCGCCGACAAGCATCGCGGCAAGAGCGGCCAGGGCGACTACAACGACGTGATGGTCGCGCATGACGAGCACATCGGCGAGATGCTCGACAAGCTCGACGCGCTGGGCATCGCCGACGACACCATCGTGATGTATTCGACCGACAACGGCCCGCACTTCAACAGCTGGCCCGACGCCGGCATCACGCCCTTCCGCGCCGAGAAGAACACCAACTGGGAGGGCGGCTGGCGCGTGCCCTGCTTCGTGCGCTGGCCCGGCCAGATCAAGCCCGGCACGGTGGTCAACGGCATCGTCTCGCACCAGGACTGGCTACCCACGCTGCTGGCCGCCGCCGGCGACGACAAGGTAGGACAAGCTGCTCACC